>Ga0334722_10002074_pt1 | contig 23300 bp, 25 predicted proteins | sample C3_bottom_MG_FD_207210 | JGI IMG/M metagenome (GOLD analysis project Ga0334722, IMG submission 207210) | Sediment microbial communities from Yellowstone Lake, YNP, Wyoming, USA - C3_bottom | ecosystem: Environmental > Aquatic > Freshwater > Lake > Sediment | place: USA: Wyoming | collected... | reverse complement strand
GTCCCGTCGAAACAGCCCCTCGATGGCCGTCAACAGCGAGGCATCCTCCGGCGAACGCGGCCAGAAGCGTTTTCCCAGGTTTTCAACGACGATGGAGCGCGCAAGGGAAGCATCCATGGTCAATAAAGAAAATCGCGCAGGCGAACGTCGCGACGACGCAGGAGGTACACGCCGGCGGCGGCCGCCGCCGCGGCAGCGGCGGCCGCCGCCGACAAGCCGCCCCCATTAAATTCGCCGCCAATGAAGGCGCTGCGAGAAAATCCGAGGACCTGCGCCAGCGGGTTTGATTCCAGAAGAACGCGCGGCCCGCCGCGAAGCATCGCGGGGGAATAAAAGACGGGCGTCAGGAAAAACCCCGCCGAGAGGACGACGGTCCAGATCTTTTCGACGTCTCGATAGAGGACCGCCAGCCACGATAAGACGAGACAGGCCCCGGCCGCCAGCAAGACGAGCGTTAATTCCGCTGGAATTACCAGCAACCACCGCGCCTGAGGCGGATGCCCCGTCGCCGACAGATAAAGGCACAGCAGAGCGATTTCAATGACATGAGAAGCAACGACGCTCGCGGCAGCCGAGAGGACGGGAATCTCCAGCGGAAGGGCGAAATTGCGCAGAATCGACGCGCGTCGCACGAGGCTGGTCAATCCGTAGGCCGTGCAAGTGGAGAAGAAGCCCCACTGCACGACGCCGATAAGCAGCCGCGCCTGATAATCCGGCGTCGCGGGGCCGAGCCCTCGCGAAAAGACGTATGAGAGCGTGAGAAACATCAGCGCCGGCTGAAGAAGCGTCCACATAAATCCGCTGGGACGAGACTGAGCTCTCAACTGCCACTCGCAGACCGACATGCGCCACAGGCGGACGAGATAGAGGATCATCGGCCCGCGGAGGTCAGGAAGCGATCGACGATCGGGTGGGCGATGCACCTAATCCAGGCCTTGCATTGGCAGGAAGCGATCCGCGCGCGCTCAAGCTCGGCCTCCTTGGAGACCCAGATATCGTCGAACGGGCTGGAACGAACGCTGCCGATCACATTCTTGCGCCCCACTGGGCAAAAAAACACATTGCCCTCCGGATCGATCATGGCATAGCGCCTTCCCGAGAGGCAATCGTCCATCAGGTCCTCATGGACGATATTGATCCGGCGCAGGCGCGACCAATAGATCAGTTCGCGCCAAAGTCGAACCCCCCGCCCCCCGCCCCCGGCCAAGAGCTGCTCGATCTCGCCGCGGACAGCAGGATGTGAACACAGACGAATGAGAATCTCCTCGATCTGCCGGTCTATCTTCTCATAGGCGCCCGCCGGCCAATGAATCCTCTCGATCCCGTCGGTCTGGACGATGAACTGAGCGCCGAAGTCGCACCTAAGGTCGTCGGTGACGAACCGGAACGTCTCGTAGAGCTTCTCATAGTTGCGCGGTGTGATCGTAAAGGTGAACCCGAAACTGACGCCGGGATGCTCCCGACGGAGCATCCCAACCGTCTCGAGCACCGCGGAGAATGCGCCGGGGCGCCCCCGCACGCCGTCGTGGACTTCACCGAGCCCGTCGAGAGAGGAGCCCAGGTGGATCTTGCGCACCCCCAGCCGGCGCAGTTCCTCCAGCCGACGTCCGAGCAATCCGCCGTTGCAGAGATTGGTCAGAACGATCAGCCGGGCCTCCGGAAAGCGCCGGGCCAGAATGGCGACAAGGCGGGCGCTTTCGCCGCGCAGCCAGGGTTCGCCCCCGGTCACGACGACCTGTTCCACCCCGTCCAGCAGTCGGGAAGAGGCGAGAACGGATTCGATCTCAGAAACGCTCAACTCCCTTTTGGCGGAGCCGGGATCCCGCGTCTCCAGGCTCCAATGCTCGCACATAAAGCAACGCAGGTCGCAGCGATGGGTCGCCTCAAGATAGAATTCGCGTATCGGTTCAGCGGCTCGAGCAAGGCCCGCGCCGCGCCCGCGCGCCACGGAATCCTCAAGGATCTCAAGCACCCGGCTCACGATACGGCCGGAAATGGGAGGCGTTGAATCGGCGGAACCGGCATGGCCGGGCTCGGGGACCCCTCTCAAGAGGCTTTCATAAATCGCCGCGAAATCAGCCGCAGCGCGCCGGTCGTCGTAGCGCGCACGCGCGAGTTCAGATCCCCTCCGCGAAAGGGTCGATCTCAAGGACTCGTCGCCGAGCAGGCATCCGATGGCCTCTGAGAATTGGCGAGGATCGTCACCGATCAACATCGCCTCGCGAGCCTCCGGCTCGTCGAATCCCGCGGCCACCCGGGAAGAAGCGACGACCGGCAGTCCCGCCGCGAAGGCTTCCAGAACCTTGCCTTTGACGCCGGAACCGAGGCGGACGGGGGCCACGAACACGCGCGAGGCGTTCAGGTAGGGGCGCAGGCTCGCGACGGCCCCCGTCACATCGACGCCGGGACCCGCCAACGCCGAAATTTCAGGAGTCGGGCAGGCTCCCGCCAGACGCAGGGTTGCGGAAGGGTAACTCCCCCGTAGGATGGGAAGAATGTCGCGGCAGAGATGAATGGCCGCCTCTTCATTCGGGTAATGACGATAATTTCCGACGAAAAGAAGGTCCCGAAACGGCACGCTGGATTCAGGAAGAGCCACGCGCGCGGAGAGCCCCTCGACATCCGCGCTGAGGGCGACGACCTTCACCTCCCCTGTCCCGACAAGACTTTCAAGCTGCCGGGCGTCGGACGATGAGAGCGCGGTCAGCATCGTAAAACGCCTGTAGATCTCCTGGGCGTGAGAGCGCCTCCTCTGGATCTCCGCGTTCAACTCCTTTTCACTCTTTCCTGTCTCGCGCAGATAGGAGCCATTGGGCCAGAAGTGGCTGACATCGTGCTCCGTCAATACGGTCGGAATCGACGCCGGGATTTCCTTGACGTAATGGGCCATTTCCATGAAATGGATATGAACCACGTCCGGTGGATTTTCCGCGACGATCCGTCTCAACTCGGACCGCGCGCTTGCGGAGTAGAAGGGACGGATCGCGTCTGGACAGTCGTCGCCAACTCCCTGACCCCGCGCGGGAGGCGCCGCCAGGGCATGCACGCGGCACAGACCGTCTTTCTCAAGGCGCAGGCTGTAGGCAACGGCGTTTAAATCGTCGGAGGACAGAAATGTAAAGAGCGAAATCTCGTAGCGAGGCGAAAGATGCTTAAGAAGGGCGAGAACCCAGCGCTCGCCGCTGTGGAACGGGAATGGCATCCGCGGCGTCAGGACCAGGAGACGCTTTTTGCGAGGCGTCGGTCCCGATCGGCTCATAAGATCTACTCGCAAATGCGGCAGACGCCGAGCCCGCTGACGGGAATCGGACGGTCCCGTTCGGCGTCGACGACGCAGAGGAAGCCAAACGGCTCCGAAGCGCCTTGCGGGCAGCGGAATTGGTGGGGGTCGGACGGCCCGACGTACACCACGTCGCCGACGGAGACTTTCCAAATAAAGCAGCCCGTCTGTGCCTCGCCGACGCCGCGCATCCCGATGACGACATGAGCGTGCTCGTGCTTCTCCAGCGTCGAGTACCCGCCGGGCTGGATTTCGAAATAGCGGACGTGGAAGTCGACCGTCTCGCCGCGCTTACCGACGAGTTCACGCCGCGTGATCCCCTTCCAGGTCTCCGTGTTGGATTTATAAGCCTCCAGCGGGACATCCTTCCACTCGAACCCCGCAAGCCTGCCGATCAGCTTGCTGTGGTTTCCCTCCAGCGCCGGAAGCGGGGGCGCCTTCAGGGACGGCCTCTTCGGCACGGCCCTACTCATGCTCTCGCGGGTCGGGGCCGGGAGCGCCCTTGCCGTGACGCGCCACGCGCAAACGAACCTGCGCTCGCTGGATCGTCGCCTCCAATTGAGCCTGCCGGATGGAATCAATCTCAGGATCGAGGGATTCTTCCTTGGCCTTCTGCAAGGCTTGGCGCGCGCGCTCGGCGTCGATATGGTCGGACATCTCGGCGGTTTCGGCGAAGAGGGAGATCGTATTATTCTTGATCTCGGCAAAGCCCCCCGAAACGGCGAAGCGCTGGACCTGCTCCTTGACCGTGACGCGGACCTCGCCCGGAACGAGCTGGACGAGAAACGGCTGATGACCGGGAAGAACGCCCATCTCTCCTTGAAGCGCTGGGAGAACGACGAAGTCCGCCGAAGCGGACCACGCCACTTTCTCGGGGGTCACCAGTTCTAGTGTCAGGATCTTGTCCATATCATCCTCGAGGCTACTTCATCGCCTCCGCGTTGGCGACGGCCTCTTCGATGCCGCCGCACATGTAGAACGCCTGCTCGGGGAGATGGTCGTACTTGCCCTCGATTAAGCCCTTAAATCCGGAGATCGTGTCCTTGAGCTTGACGTATTTGCCTGCGCGACCCGTGAACTGCTGGGCCACGAAGAACGGCTGGGACAGGAAGCGCTGGATCTTGCGGGCCCTGGAGACGACGAGCTTATCCTCGTCGGAGAGCTCGTCGATGCCGAGGATGGCGATAATGTCCTGGAGATCGCGGTAGCGCTGGAGGACCTTCTGCACGCCGCGCGCGACGTCGTAGTGCTCGGCGCCGACGATGTTCGGATCGAGGATGCGCGAGGTGGACTCCAAGGGATCGACGGCTGGATAGATTCCGAGCTCCGCGATCTGCCGCGAAAGCACGGTTGTGGCGTCCAAGTGGGTGAAGGTCGTCGCCACACCGGGGTCCGTCAGGTCGTCGGCGGGAACGTAGACCGCCTGAATCGACGTAATCGAGCCGCGCTTCGTCGAGGTGATGCGCTCCTGCAGGGCTCCGATCTCAGTCGTCAGCGTCGGCTGATACCCGACGGCAGACGGCATGCGTCCGAGCAGGGCCGAGACCTCGGCCCCGGCAAGGACGTAGCGGAACACGTTGTCGATGAAGAGCAGGACGTCGGCACCCTCCTTGTCACGGAAGTGCTCGGCCTGGGTCAGGGCGGTCAGGCCGACGCGCGCACGCGCTCCGGGCGGCTCGTTCATCTGGCCGTAGACCAGCACGGTTTTGGAAAGGACCGGGGAGCCGTCGGAAAGCTTGGCCTCCTCCATCTCGCGGTAAAGATCGTTGCCCTCGCGGGAGCGCTCGCCGACGCCGCCGAATACCGAAACGCCTCCGTGCTCCTTGGCGACGTTGTTGATGAGTTCCATGATAATGACGGTCTTGCCGACTCCGGCGCCGCCGAAAAGGCCGACCTTGCCGCCCTTCATGTACGGCTCGAGCAAGTCGACGACCTTGATGCCGGTCTCGAATATCTGCGGGGTCGTCACGAGTTCGGTCATCGGAGGAGGATCGCGATGGATGGGGAGGAAATCCTCCGTTTTGATCGGCTGGCCGTGATCCTTGGCCTCGCCCAAGACGTTGACGAGACGGCCCAGGCAGGGACGTCCCACGGGAACGGTGATCGGCGCCCCCGTGTCTTCGACGGTCATGCCGCGGGTCAAGCCCTCGGTCGCGCTCATCGCAATCGTGCGGACGACGTTGTCGCCCAGGTGGCTGGCCACCTCGACGGTCAGCGTCGCGCTGCCGCCGTTGCCGCCGTGCGGCATCTTGATCTTCAAGGCGCTGTAGTTGAAGGGGAGCTTGCCCGAAGGAAACTCCACGTCGACGACGGGGCCGATGACTTGGACGATCTTGCCGATGTTCATGGTGTCGCTCTCTCCGTCATGGGGCCGGGGCGAACCCGACCTTGTGGAATCTCACGCCGTAGCGGCGCTGGCCGCCGACGGGAACGCCGACATGACGCACTTCTCCGCGGATCTCGAGCGTCGGCGGAAGCTTCATGCACAGGGTCATCCCCTCGTCGAGAAGCGCATCGCTCTCGAAGGCCATGCCCCCCTGCGAGAGATCGGAGATGACGCCGCGGCAGCGCCCGTCTCCCTCTCCCGGCAGGCTGATGTTGAACTTCACGCCGATGCGCGTGCGTGGATGCCGCCTCTGCTCCTTCGCGTCGTGCGCCTTGTCGTTGAAAGTCATCTCATCTCCTTTAAATTCGTCACGCCGCCAGCGCCTCGGCTCCGCCGACAAGTTCGGCGATCTCCTTGGTAATCAGAGCCTGTCGCGTTCGGTTGGCCTCGAGGTTCAAGGCTTCGCGCAGTTCCTTGGCGTTCTTCGACGCCGCGTCCATCGCGTTCATGCGGGCGGCGAGTTCGGCCGCCTGGGACTCGAGAAGGACGCGGTAAATTTGGGCCTTCACGTGTCGTGGAAGAAGGGCCGCCAGCAGTTCGCGCCGGCACGGCTCGAAGCCGTAGTCCGGGAGGGCGATGGCGTCGGGCAAAACCTCGGGCTCAGGGATCGGCAGGAGCGCGGCCGTCAGAAGGCGCTGCTGGGCCACGGATTTAAACTCGTTGTAGAGAACCGCGACGTGGGAAATGCCTTTCTTCGGGTCCAGGTAAGCGTCGATGACGGCCCGGCCTGCCAGTTCGGCGTGGACAAATGAAATTTTTGGAAAAACGCCGACGACCTCCTGCAAAATCTCAATCTCTTGGCCCCTAAGACGGTGAACCAAGTCGCGTCCCTTGCGCCCGACGACGACGCAGTAGGATTTTCGCCCTTTGCGGGCCTTGAACCACTCGACGGCGGCCCGCAGGGCGTTGGAGTTGAAGGCGCCGCAGAGGCCCTTGTCGCCGGTGATGAGAACCAGCAGTCCCGCGCCATTTTTGGGTCTATGATCGAAGAACGGGTGGATGTGGACTCCCTCCCCCGCCTCGAGATCGACGCGCATCTCAAGAAGGGCCAACTCGCGGACCATGCGCTCCATCTTGACGGCAAAAGGCCGGGCGGCGAGGATCGAGGCCTGGGACCGGCGCATGCGGGCGGCCGCGACCATCTTCATGGCCTTGGTGATCTGCTCGGTCGACTTGACCGACTTGATCTTGCGGCGGATCTCTCTTAGTGAAGCCATCTCTCAGACTCCGACCGAGCCCGCCGTCCGCCGCGCGACGGAGGATCCAAGGTAATCCTGGATCGCGCGCTCCGCCGTCCATTGGGCCGCAAACCCGAAAGATTTCCGTGCCTTGGCTGGATCTCCCAGCGTCTCATTCTGGTAGAAGGGATAAGGATTTTTGAAATATTCCGGCTGGAAAGACGTTCCAAGAGCGGAGTTCAGGGCGGCGATGATCGCGTTGAAATCGGTCTTGCGCCCCGTGCAGACGTTGTAGACGCCTGAAGGGGCCTTCTCAAAAGCCTTTAGATTGGCGTCCACGACGTCCTTGACGTAGATGAAATCTCGGTACTGCTCGCCGAATTCAAAAATCCTCGGCCTGCGGCCCGCCTTCATCTGCAGGGAAAGCTGCCAGATCATGCTGGCAACCTTGCCCTTGTGGGCCTCGCGGGGCCCGAAAACATTGAAATAGCGCAGCCCCACGGCCTTGACTCCTTTGGCCTTCGCGGCGACGTTGTCCATGATCGCCTTCGAGAAGCCGTAGACGTTGAGGGGCTTCGGGGTCGCGTCCTCCCGCATGGGCACGGGGAGGTCTCCGTAGGTGCCGGCGGAGGAGGCATAGACCACTTTTTTGACCTTGGACCTGGCCGCCCAGGCCAGGAGGTCCCGGAAGGACTCGACGTTGACGCGCATCATGAGTTTCTGGTCCATGACCGTCGTGTCGGTGACGGCGGCCTGATGGAAGACCGCGTCGACCTTGCCCACGCGAGAGGTCCAGTCCGCCGAATTGCAGACATCCGCGCAAACGACGTCGCCCGGAAAGGCCTGGAGGTTTTTAAAATCGCCGGAGGAGAAGTCATCGAGAGCGACGACATCCCAGCCGCGAGCCGCCAGCTCCCAGCAAAGGTTGGAGCCGACGAAGCCCGCGCCCCCGGTGACGAGGGCTCTCATCTCTTTCTCCTGGCGACGACGTCGGCCAGAGAAACGACCTGGGAGAGAACGCACTCATTGACCTGAGACATTTTCTTGGCGTCTGGCTTCTGAAACGAGGCCCCCAGCGGCGAGGCGTAAAGATTGACGAGGGTCGCGCAGACCTCATGGTCCCATCCCGTCAGGCCGCCGGCGCCCTTCAAGTCGGCCTTGAGCTTGACGAGGTAGCGCTTCAGCGCCTTCTTATCGCGCGCCAGGAGGTCGGCGAAAGCAAACGTCGAGTTCTTCTCGGGAATGAACGAGAAGATTCCGCCCAGTTGAGGTTCCTCGATGGCCGCGAGAGCGTCGACCAGCGAGAGGTTGACGACCCCGGAGGAGTCGACCGCGGCGTCGATCGGAGAAGGCCGCGGAGCCGCCGCGGCGAAAGCCGCAGCGGACGGAAGGACGCAGGCGAGGATCAGTTGGGGGATCATTTGAATTGGGCCTTAAACTCCTTAATGGCGGTCTCAAGCTTAGCCTTGGCCGCGTCATCGATGGACTTCTTCTCGACGAGCTCCTTCATCGCCGCTCCGTGGCGCGCCTCCGCGTACGCGAAGAGCTCGGACTCAAAGCGCCGGACCTGGTCCGCCGGCACGTCGTCGACGAAGCCGTTGGTCCCGGCGAAGATCGAGAGGACCTGCCTCTCGATGGAGAGTGGCGCGTACTGTCCCTGCTTGAGGATTTCGACCAAGCGCTCGCCGCGGGCCAACTGCTTCTGCGAAGCGGCATCGAGTTCCGAGCCGAACTGGGCGAACGCCGCCAGGGCGTTGAACTGGGCCATATCCAGACGCAGACGGCCGGCGACCTGCTTCATCATCTTGGTCTGGGCGGCGCCGCCGACGCGGGACACCGAAAGGCCGACGTTGACCGCGGGGCGGATTCCCGAGTAGAACAGGTTCGACTCGAGGTAGATCTGCCCGTCGGTAATGGAGATGACGTTCGTCGGAATGTAGGCCGAGACGTCGTTGGCCTGAGTCTCGATGATGGGAAGGGCGGTCAGAGACCCGCCGCCGTTCTCCTTGGAGAGCTTGCAGGCGCGCTCCAGGAGGCGGGAGTGGAGGTAGAACACGTCGCCCGGATAGGCCTCGCGGCCCGGCGGGCGGCGCAGCAGAAGCGAAAGCTGTCGATAAGCGGCGGCGTGCTTGGAGAGGTCGTCGTAGATCATCAGCACGTGCTTGCCCTGCCAGAGGAACTCCTCGCCCATGGCGCATCCGGAGTAAGGGGCGATGTAGAGCAGGGGGGCCGGCTCCGAGGCGCCGGCGGAGACGACGATGGAGTACTCCATCGCGCCCGCGTCGCGCAGGGTCTGCACGACCTGGGCGACGGTCGACTGCTTCTGGCCGACGGCCACGTAGATGCAGATGGGCCGGTTGGGCTGGTTCTTCTGGTTGATGATCGTGTCGATGGCAATGGCGGTCTTGCCGGTCTGGCGGTCGCCGATGATGAGCTCGCGCTGGCCGCGGCCGATGGGAATCATCGCGTCGATGGCCTTCAGGCCCGTCTGGAGGGGCTCGTTGACCGGAGACCTTTCCATGACGCCGGGAGCGACCACTTCGATGGGCCGGGTCTTGGAAGTCGCGATGGGCCCCTTGCCGTCGATGGGGCGCCCGAGGGGATCGACCACGCGGCCGATCAGCGCCTCGCCGACGGGAACCTGCATGATCTTGCCCGTGCGGCGGACGGGATCGCCTTCCTTGATCAGGGAGTCCGACCCCAGGAGCACGCAGCCGACGTTTTCCTTCTCAAGATTGAGGACCATGCCCATGACGCCGTTGGGCAGCTCGAGGAGCTCTCCAGACATGGCGTTTTCAAGGCCGTAGACGCGGGCGATGCCGTCGCCCACTTGGAGGACGGAGCCCTCCTCTTTAAGTTCCGTCGAGCCGGAGAAGCCTTCGATCTGCTTCTTGATGACGGCGGTGATTTCTTCTGGTCGGATGGCCATGATGGTTAGTTGAAGCTCTCCCGAAGCCTGCGCAGTCGCCCGCGCAGGCTGGAATCGAGGACCCAATCGCCGATCTTGACGACGACGCCGCCGATCAGCTCCGGGTCTTCTTTGATGTCGAGTTCGATGTTCTTTCCGGCGAAAGTCTTAAGGCTCGCCGACAGGGTCTTCTGCGCGTCGGCGGAAAGCGGGCGCGCGCAGCGGACGACGGCCTTGGCGCTGCCGCTGCGCTCGGCGGCCAGAAGGGAGAAGTCGGCCGAAATAAGCGCGAAAAGGTCGTAGCGCTTCTTATCGATGAGAAGCTCCAAAAACCGAAGAACCGTCGGCCCGACCTTGCCCGCCAGTTCGGTGCTCAAAAGTTTTTTCTTGTCCGCGGGGGAAACGCGGGGATGTCGGAGGACGACCGTTCGATCCAAAAGAATCTGATGGGCGACGGAGAGGTCCGACTGAACCTTCTTCTCCTCGGACTTGCCCGCCGCCGCTTGGAATAAAGCGGCCGCGTAGCGCCCGGCCAGGACCCGGTCGGAAGCCTGCATCAGTTATGGCCCGCCTTCTTCGACGCCTCGAGATCCTTAAAAAAACCGTCAAGGACGGTCTTCTGCACGCCCTCGTCGACCGACTTGCGCATCAGCTTCTCGGCCGCCATCACCGAGAGGACCGCGACCTCCTTGCGAAGGTCGCCGACGAGGCGGTTCTTCTCCTCGACGAGCTCGGCGGCGGTCTTCTCCTTGATGGCTTGGGCGTCCGCCTCGGCCTCGGCCTTAAGCCGCGCGCGCAGGGCCTCGCCGTCCTTGGCGGCGGCATCGAGCAATTCCTTGCTTTTGGTCTGGACGCCTGCCATCTCGGCGGAGAGCTCGCTCTGGATGCGCTCGGCCTCCGCGCGGGCCTTCTCGGCGGCCAGGCGGTCCTCCTTGATGCGGTACTCGCGCTCGTCGACGGCTTTGAGCAGCGGTCCCCACGCCGCCTTCTTGAGGATCACCACCAGGCAGAAGAACGTGACGATGGTCCAGAACATCAGCCCGGTGTCGGGGACGATCAACTTGTCCATGTTGAGAGCTCCTGCGTCATTCGTCTAGAAACTGGTCCGTAAAATCTTCAAGGCTCCCGGGCGGGAATATCCCACCGCCCGGGAGGCCTTTTTAGTGGTGCGCCTCGGCGGCGGCGGGAGCGGCTCCGCCGGCGACCGGCACGCCCTTGTTTAAGGACAGCACGGCCAGAAGTGCGATGACCAGCGCCAGCAGGCCGAGGCCCTCGATCATGGCCGCGGGGATGATCATCATCGTCTGCAGCGAGTTGGCCGCCTCGGGCTGGCGAGCGGTGCCCTCGAGGGCGGCGCTTGCGAGCTTCGAGATGCCGTAGGCGCCGCCGATGAGGATTAAGCCCGCGCCGAAGAAAACGCCAATGTAGGACATTCCGAGTTCCATTCTCAATGACTCCTTGACGAAATGTTCCCGCGCATCAAAAGACACCCGGGGCACGACCTCCGCTTAGTGCGGGTGAACGGCGCCGCCGACGAACAGGGCGGTCAAGAACGTGAAGATATACGCCTGAAGAAACGACACCAGAACGTCCATGAGATAGATAAAGAGAGCCAGGCCCACGGCCGCGGGCGAGACGCCGAAGCCGATGGCCTTGCTCATCTGCGCGAAGATGAAGATCAGGAAGAGAAACGAAAGCGACACGACGTGGCCGGCGAGCATGTTGGCGAAAAGCCGGATGCAGAGCGAGATGCACTTGGCGAACATCCCGAAGACCTCGATGACGAAGAGGACCGGCCACAGCCACCACGGAACCCCGCTCGGCACGATGTGGACGACGTAGGAGACCAAACCCTGCTCCTTGACTCCCGCAAACTGAATCAGGAAAAAAGTGCAGAGGGCCATCGAGGCGGTCACGGCGATGTTGGCGGTCACGCCCTTGGCGTAGGGGACCAAGCCTAGGAGGTTGCAGGTCAGCAGAAAGAAGAAAAGGGTCAGGAAATACGGCAGATAATAATGCGCGTGATGGCCGAAGATCGGCTCTAAAATGTCGTCCCTCACGAAAAGGGCGACGGGCTCGACGAGTCCGCGCGCCACGCGCGCCGCGGCGGTCTGGGAGCGCGCCGCGAAGCTCAGCGTCGTCGTCGCGATGAGCCCCGCGACCCACATCGTGATGATCAGCGGCGAGAGGCCCAGATCGAGGGGACCGACCATGAAATGGAAGAGCTTATGGTCGATCAAGTGATGCGCGAGCACTACCTCGAAATTCATCTCAGCCTCAGGTACCGAAATTCAAGCGTCAACAGCATCGCCAACAGCGTCAGCACGTACGTCAGCAACAGCGCCTCAATCGAGACTCCCGAACGCCCCCAGCCCCAAACCGCCAGGACCGCCAAAACCATCGCCCGCAACGCCGTCCCTCCCCCGAACGCCCACCAAAACGCCTCCGTCGAGCGGGAGCGCGCCCACAACAGCCAGGCCACGCTCGCCGACGACGACGCCCAAGCCGCCGAAATACCGATTCCGGAACCGAGAACGACCTTCGGATCCCCCCAAATCAAGCGGGAAATCCCGAAAGTCGCCGCGGCCAGAACGGCGCCCTCAGCGGCGGCTCGGACCGCCGCCCACGGGACGGCTGAACGTCCGGATGAGCCGATAGAGACCAAGGACGATTCCGACCAGCGTCAAAACGAGAACTCCCCACGGAGACGACCCGTAACGGCCGTCGAGCCAGTACCCCAGCCCAAAACCAAAAAGGGCAAAGGACGCCAGCTCCCAGCCGACGCTCAACGCGAGGGCCCAGGAGCGCCTCCGGGCCTCCTTCGTCTCCTCGGTCTCGGCGGGCATTCTCGGCGACAGGGGGCATTGTACGAATTGCCGCGCCGACCTGTCAATTTCACGGGAAATCGGCTATCCTCAAGGTCATGAAGGACCCCGGTCCGCTGCGCGGCCCCGCGCGCATTCTCATCGCCGACGACCTCCCCGATCTCCTTGAGGCCGTTAAGGAAACCTTGGAGCGAGAAGGCTTCCTCGTGACGGCGGTCCCGGACGGCCAGGCGGCGCTGGAGGCCATCCGGGCCGACCCGCCCGATATCGCGGTGCTCGACTTGATGATGCCCCGCCTCGACGGCTTCGAGGTCTGCCGCGCCCTGCGCGATGACCCTCTCCTTGAGAACCTCCCGGTCATCATCCTTTCCGCTTCCGGCAACCGAGACAGCAAGATCGAGGGCCTCGATCTTGGCGCCGACGACTTCATCACCAAGCCCGTCAACGTGCGCGAACTCCTCGCCCGCATCCGGATGATCCTCAAGCGCACACGCCAGGGCTTGGACGCCAATCCGCTCACGCGCCTGCCCGGAAACCTCTCGATTGAATCGCGCATCGAACGCGCCATCGCCGAGAAGCGCGCGCTCGCCGTGCTCTATGTCGACCTCAATCAATTCAAGGCCTACAACGACGTCTACGGCTACGACGAGGGCGACCGCGTCATCAAGACTCTGGCGCGCGTGCTCGTCGACCAGGTCCGCGGCGGCGGCTGCGACTTCGTCGGCCACATCGGCGGCGACGACTTCATCCTTCTGTCGACGCCCGAACGGATGGAGGAAGTCGCCGGGAAGGTGTGCGCCTCCTTCGACGCGTCCGTGCCCTCTTTCTACAGCGAAGAAGACCGCAAGCGCGGCACAATCCTCGCGACGGACCGCCAGGGCAACAAGAGGGAGTTCCCCCTCCTCTCGGTCTCAATCGGCATCTGCCACAATAAGGACCGCGATCTCAAGAGCTTCGCCCACGTCGCCCATCTCGGCGCGGAGCTCAAGAAAGCAGCCAAGGCCAAGACGGGCTCGGCCTTCGTGGTGGATCGGCGAGTGGCCTGATCGACCGGTCTACAACACCGAATCAAACACTCCCGTCATATCCGAGCCGTCTGAAAAACGGCAGCGACCATGATCGTAAATAACATATTTAATCATGTCTCTTTTTTTGTTTTACCTTCAGCGCTGAAAGCTGATTTACTGATAACGATTATAAAGCCGTGCCTTTTTTATCGCTTAGTCGCCATCCAGCCAGCGATGACCTGAGCCCCAGGCGACCCCCTATTCTTATTACGGCGAGGGGTGCGGAAAAGTTCCATATCGACAGACGCCTCTACTTCAGGACCAGCCGGTAGAAGCCGCCGCGCACGCTCTCAAGCCGCCCCTTCCACCCGGCAAGGGCTTTGCGCAAAGACAGCGCGCGGCGCGCGACCGTCTCCGCCTCGAAGTCGCGGCCGAGGGTCGACTTAAGCACCGCCAGCAGTTCCTCGCGCGAAACCGAGTGGCCCTCGCGCTCAAGCAGGCGCCAGAGCAGGGCGAACTCCGCGGGATGCAGTCCCAGATCCTTCCAACGACCCCGCGCGAGAATGTAGGCGCGGTGCGAGCGCTTCTCGGCCTTGAGCCCGCCGTCGGCGCTGAGCCGCGCCTCGGCCGCCAGGGCCCGGTCGCAAAAAGCGGAGAGACGCTTGAAAATTCTCTCATCGGCCCAGGTTTTACCGAGGACCTCGTCGGCCCCGGAGGCGAGAGAGGCCTTCATCGACTCCGGCGACATCTCGCCGTCGGTCAGGGCCAAGACGACCGCCGCCGAAGGGCAGAGGGCCCGCAGTCCGGCCACGCCGCGGATGAGACCTCCTCCAAACACGGAGACGTCCACGACGACCAGGGCACCCTCTGGTGAAGTCCTGCCCAAAGCCGGAAGGTCCCGATACGATTTGCAGGGCCAGCCTCCGCGCCGGGCGAAAGCCTGCAGACGGCTCTCCCAGGAGGGGTCGCGGGTGACGACGATCATGCTTCTAGACGGCTTCCCAGGCCGTCGCCAGCCCCTGCCCCACGCCGATGCAGAGGGCGGCAAGCCCTTTCTTGACCTTGCGCCGCCTCATCTCATGAAGAAGCGTGACCGTGATGCGGCAGCCCGACGAGCCGAGAGGATGGCCGAGCGAGATCCCTCCCCCGTTGACGTTTAATATCGCGTGATCGAGCCCCAACTCTCTTTGACAGGCCAAAGCCTGGGCGGCGAAGGCCTCGTTGATCTCGACTAAGTCGAGGTCCGAGGTCTTCCAGCCGAGACGCCCCAGCAACTTCTGAGTCGCCGGCACGGGTCCTATCCCCATGGTGCGAGGATCGACCCCCGCCGCGGCCGAGCCCGCCCAGCGGGCGAATGGCTTAAGACCCAGCGAGGCGGCTTTCTTGGCTTCCAAGATCAAGACGGCGGAAGCCCCGTCGTTTAAGGTCGAAGAGTTCCCGGCGGTGACGGTCCCGTCCTTGTGGAAGGCGGGCTTTAGGGCCGCCAATTTTTCAAGGCTGGTGTCCGGGCGGATCGTCTCGTCGACTGCAAAATCGACGGGCGGGCCCTTTTTCTGCGGGACCGGAACCGAAACGATCTCCTCGGCAAAGACCGAGTCGCGCGCCCTCGCCGCGCGCAGGTGGCTTTCGCAGGCGAAGGCGTCCTGATCCCGGCGGGAGATCTTCCAGCGTTCGGCGACGTTCTCGGCCGTCTCGCCCATCCCCTCAAGCGGGAACATCGCGGCCAGGCGCGGGTTCGGGTAGCGCCAGCCAAGGGCCGTGTCGTAAGCGGTCAAATTGCCGAAGGAGTAGCCGGCCTCGGCCTTAGGCAGGGAATAAGGAGCGCGGCTCATGCTCTCCACTCCCCCCGCGACATACACATCCCCTTCTCCCGCCAGAATCGCCCTTGCCGCCGAGTTGATCGCTTCCAGTCCCGAGGAACAAAGACGGTTGACGGTGCAGCCGGGAACCGATTGGGGCAGTCCCGCCAGGAGCACGGCCATTCGAGAGACGTTTCGGTTGTCCTCGCCGGCCTGATTGGCGCAGCCGAAGTAAACGTCGGCAATCTCCTTGACGTCGAGATTTTGCGCCTTCTTGATCAAGGCGGAGATCACATGGGCGGCAAGATCGTCGGGACGCACGGAGGCCAGCCCCCCTCCCAAGCGGCCCACGGGCGTGCGCACGGCGGCGACGACCACGGCTTCACGCGATGCCATCGAATTCCTCCATCTTGCTGCGCCACTCGGGGCTCAGGCGCTTCGGTTTGCCGAGCTTATAATCGTAGGCGACCATGACCGTCTTGGCTAAAGCGACCAGTCGCCCCGTCGCCTTGTCTTCAAGCCTGTAGTCCATCAAAATACTCGATCCGCCCATGGATTCGACACGACAGCCGACAAGGATCGTCTCATGGTGGAAGACGGGACTTTTGTAGTCGATTTCCGCGCGGGCGAGGATCACGCCGTAATCCCGAGGCTCGACGACGCCGAAAACACGGCGAATGTACTCGACACGGGCGGCCTCAAGATACGAGAGGTAGACGGCGTTGTTGACGTGCCCCATCGCGTCGGTGTCGGCGAAGCGCACCGGGACCAAGGCGACGAGGGCAAATCCATTCACCGGCGCGCCTCGCGCAGGAGCTTGGCAAAACGCGCCCGCGTCATGACGACTTGAAGGACCGAACCCTCGCCGAGCTTTCGTCCGCGACTGTGGACCTCGGTCCGTGTATAGATCCGGCTGCCGCGAACCCGCACGAGGCGGGCGACGACGTGAAGCGGGGCTCCGATGCGGGCGGGACGCAAGTGCTTGACCAGCACCCCGCCGCCGACCGCCTCCTCATGCTTCTCGAGATACGGGGCCAGAAGCATACGCGAAACCGTCTCCATATGGTAGACCATGGCCCAGGTCGCGTAGAGAGGGTGTTTGACCTGCCCGTGCAGGTGAGGCTTCATGTGAGGCTCCACCTTCGCGGGCATATCCACGGTGAGTCCCGTCTTAAGTCCAGGTCTCATTGGAGCATCCCCTTGGCGGCGGCCAGAACGGCGCCGGCGGCGGCTGAAAACGGCATGGCCTCCGTCGCGGCTCTGGCGGCAGCCCCCATCTTCTTGAGCTTCTCGCGATCCGACATCATCTCCGCGAGAGCCTCGGCCAACAGGGCGGGGGCCTTCTTCGGACTCGGGTAGTGCACGAGCCTTCCCGCATCGGAGGAAAGGGTGTCGCGTACGCCGTAGTGATCGCTGGCCAGAATCGGCAGGCCCGCATGCATGGCCTCGACGACGTTGAGACCGTAGCTTTCGTGGATGGAGGGCGAAACGAAGAGATGGGGAAGGCGAAAATAGGCGCGCTTGGCCTCGGCGTCGAGATATCCGGGGAAAATGACCTTGACGCGCTTGAGCCTCGCCGCGGCCTGCTTGATCTTACGGTGATAGGCCTGTCCCATCATGAACGCCGGCTCTCCGCAGACGAAGAGCTTGACGTCGCGGCCTTCGAGCCGCCCGTCGGCTTCCAGGCGCCGCAAGGCCTCCAAGAGAACGTGAATCCCCTTCTCCGGAGAGATGCGGGACAGCGTCATCAAGACGAAGGTGTCGGGGCCGATCTCGTGATAGTCGCGGAGTTCGCTTGCACGATTTTCATCCACGGGTGAGGGGTCTTGGGCCCAGACGCCCCAGGGCACCACCGCGATGCGACTGCGCAGTTCCGCTTCGCCGACGAGGCCGCCGTAGCAGCGCACGAGGGTGTCGGCCATGGCCGAGGAAGGCACGACGAGGCGCGTGGAATGGAGCACGGTCTGCCTCTGCTTGCCGAAGACGAGTTCCAGAACATCCGGGAGAATCCACTCCACTCCAAGCGAGAGAAGCCTCTCGTGGATGCGGGTAAGATTTTCGGGGGCCGTGAAGCGGCGCAGATAGAGCTTATTGAAATAGTCCACGACGTCGACGTGCCAGATGGAGAGAATCCGGTAGCCGGCGCGGGCCAGGTCCTCTAAGGCCGGACCCTCGGAGATGTCGTTGACGACGATCGCGGTCTCCTCGGAGTTGAATTCGTCGCGGCGGGAGAGGATCCACTCCGTAGTCGCGACCTCGAACTCGCGGCAGAAACGGGCGTAGCGGAGCTCGCTTAAGTCCACGATGCCCTCCTGACGCCCCGCCAGGCGAACGTACTCGACCGAGGGGGAAGGCGCCTGCGGCCCGGAACCGAGAACGATGAGCCTCCAGGACACGCCGGGGTCCCAGTGCCTGACCAACTGGAGCCCCACCATCGCCCCGCCGCCGAGAGGAGTGCGGTCCATGGGATAGCCCAGATGACTGCCAACAAAGATCAGGTTTTTCACGTCAGCGAATTATATATATTTGTCGCGACCGCCCCCGCGGCGGACAAGGAGATCTCGACTATGAACGCTCTATCCAAGACCATCGTCATCGCCGGCGGAACGCGCACGGTCATCGGACACTTCGCCAGCGCGCTGGCCGACATGCGCCCGGAGGATTTGATGGTGGACGCGGTCAAAGCGGTTCTTTCCCGCTCGAAGCTGAAAGCGGAGGCCGTCGACGGTCTCCTGGTCGGCTGGGTCGGGCAATCCTTCTCGGCTCCGAACATCGCCCGCGTGGCCGCGCTGAAGGCCGGCCTGCCCGAAACGACGCAGGCCGTCACCCTCCACAACAACTGCGTCTCCTCCATCGAGACGATCGCCGCGGCCTGCCGCTTCATCATGGCCGGCGAAGGAGAGCTTTACCTCGCCGGCGGCGTGGAGGTGATGTCCCGCATCCCCTACTCCATCGACGGCAGCCGGGCGGCCAAACCCCTCCGCTCTCTCGACGTGGTCAAGCAGAAGTGGGGCGAGCTCCTCTCTTCGCCCGAGGTCGCCGTGGTCGACGCCATGGAGCAGGGCCTGACCGATCCCGTCAAGAAGATCAACATGGCGGGCACGGCCGAGGTCTGCGCGCAGATGTACGGCGTCGGCCGGACGGAGCAGGACGAGTACGCGCGCGAGAGCTTCCGCCGAAGTCTCGAAGGCTGGAAGTCGGGCTTCTACGCCTCTCACGTCGTCCCCGTTTCACGCAATGGACAGGTCATCCTCGACAAGGACGAATACCCGCACCTGCGCGCAAGCCTCGTCGAGAAACCCCAGATGTTCAACAAGGCCCCGGTCCTCTTCGATAACTCCGCCTACTCGATGAAGGATTTCTACCGCGACTTCGGCCAGTTCATCGAGGGTAAGACCTACCAGGAGGGCGCTAAAGGGAGCGTCACTCTCTTCAACTCCTGCGGACGCTCCGACGGCGCGGCGGTCGTCGTCGTCACGACCGCGGAAAAAGCGAAGGCCCTGGGTTTGGAGGTTTTAGCCGAGATCAAGGGCTGGGGCTTCGTGGGCAACAACCCCGCGCACATGGGCGTCTCACCCGCGCTGGCCGCCCCCCTGGCGCTTAAACGCGCCGGAACGTCCTTTGAAGCCCTCGACCAGATCGAGCTTCATGAGCCCTTCGCGGCCACGGTCTTGTCCATCTTCAAGCTGGGCAAGGCTCAATACGGCCACGACTGGGAAGCCAAGAACAAGTCGGGCTCACTCAATCCCAACGGCGGCTCCATCGCCATCGGTCACCCGCTCGGCGCGACCGGCGCGAGGCTCATGCTCAACCTCGTCTACGCCCTGCAAAAAAATCCAAAGGGCCGTTACGGAATGCTGGCGGCCTGCGCGGGGGGCGGAATGGGCGGGGCGATGGTCGTTGAGCGCCGCTGAGATTTTTCCTGCTCGGGCTTAACCCAGAGGAAGGGCCCGAGAAGGAAGCCCGCCGCGTAGGCGATGTGATTGAGAGGAATTAAGAGGGCCAGCCAAGCCGCGCCCCTCGCCGAGTCCTTGCGCGCATAAGCGACGCACTCAAGCCCAAGAAGCGCGAGATAAACCCACAGCGGGACGGCGACCCCCGTTGCCCGGCGCGCAAACGGCAAAATCAAAAGATAGAGAAAGAAGGCCGCCGGCGCCAAGTGGACTGGCCTAAGACTCGACCGAAGGAGGGTCGCCGCTTGAAAGCGCCCCGCGCCGGACTTAAACGTCTGAAGAGCGAAGCCGCGGCAATCGGACCTCCGGCGATGCAGGACGCTGAGTCGGGGATCATAGAAAAGCCTCTCACTTCCGCCGATCCTCTCAAGAAGAAGATTCTCCTCCGCCGAGGCCAGGCGTTCGTTAAATCTTAAGCCCCCCGGACCATCAGCATCCGCGCGCAAGGCGAGGCTGCACAACATCAGGCTCTCCTCGCCAGTCCAGCGCGGCTCTCCGACCGCCGCGTAGCGCGCACGCATGCGCCAAGCCCCCAGCCTCGCGGCCAGGGCGCGGCCGACCGCGCGCTCGAAGGGCGAGCCCCCCGGAGGCGTCAAGTTCGGCCCGCCGACCGCCGCGGCTCGCGGTCGCTCCCCAAAGCGTCGCGCCGTCGCGGCGAAGAGATGGGGAGGAACGATCACGTCGTCGTCGAGGAAGTGGATGATCCGTCCCCGCGCCCGGGCCGCCGCTAGGTTGCGCGCCCGGCCACGCGAGGAACGCGGCAGGACCTCGACGCGCACCAGGGCGCAGCGCGCCGCAGCTGAGGAGGCGACCGCCTCAGTTTCCGCGTCGACGCCGTTGATCGCGACCAGGACTTCCCGCACGACAGAGAGATCGCTCTTAAGAACGCTCTCCAAACATTCGCTCAAGAACGACGGGCGACGGTACGTCAGAATGACCAGGGACATCGGGCGTTCGGCGCTCATGGATCCTCATCCCCTGAGACCCGAGCCCGCAAAAGACGCGCCTCTTCTGCGCGGCCCTGCGACTGAAGAAAGTCTTCATACTCACGCGCTGCGCGACGCGAGCGCGGCCAGAGAGAGAGGGTCGCCTGGAAATTGCGTTCCGCCTCCGCGAAGAGACCGATGCCCCTCTGCGCGATCGCCAGATTGAGCCTGGCGCGCGCGGCCTCCGGGTCCAGGCTCGCGGTCTCGCCGAAGAAGGCCCTGTCGCTGCTGAAGACTTGAAGGCGTCCTGCGCCGAGGACCGCCCAGACGGCGGCGATCCCAAAGCCGAGGGAAAGCCGCGCCCTGCGCGCGCGCCGGCCCGATCCGCCGAAAGAGGGGTCGATGGCGATCGCTGAGATCGCTAGGCAGACTCCCGCCGAGGCCGTGTAGAGATACCGGTCCGCCGTCAAGTTGGCCATCCAGATGACTCCGCTGACTGGGACCATCGAGACCGGAATCCAGGTCAATGACGCGGCCAGCAGAGGCCGTCGACGACGGAGCCAGAGGACCGAGCCAAAGAGGACTGCCCAGGCGGCGAGGGAGGCGAGAAATGCCGGATCACCCCACGACCTCACGGCCCTCACGGAATATTCTCCCTGAAGGGGATGCGGCCAGAAAAGCCGGCGAAGAGAGTCCCCATGGAGTTGAATCATCGTCCTGACCCGCGCGGCCGGATCAAGGATGTCGCGGCTCCAGGGCGGCGGATCATGAAGCTCGCGTGCGGGCGCCCAAGAGGCATGCGACGAGGCCGCGGCCTGGGAAACGGGGGCGAAGAATCCGGGGTGGCTCATGCGCCACTGGCTGAAGAGGTCGGCCCCGTCGCAATTGACGTAGCCTGAACGCGGAACGCGGAAATAGGCGTACGCGAGGAGCAGGACCGCGAATGCCGCGTACACCCGAGGCCTCGAAAATCCGCGTCCGCCGCGGCCCCTGGGTGCGGCCCACTCGACGAGAGGCAGAAGAAACGGCAGGGCCGTCGCGGATTCCTTGGCCAGAAGCGCCAGCGCGAAGGACGCCAGCGATGCCAAGCGCCAGGGCAGGCCCCGCTCGACTTGACGGGCGCGCAGGTGAAGGAGGAGCGAGAGAACAAGGAAAACGAAGGCGACCGCGTCGGCTCGAAAGGTGACGATGTTGACGGCCTCGGCGTGAAGAGGATGGGCCGTAAATAGGACTCCGGCCAGAATGGCCGCAGGCGCGCTGGCGGTCAGTTCCCAGGCGAGGAGGGCCAGAAGGCAGGCGCCAAACCCATGCCAGAGGGCGCTTGAGGCCCTCAAGGCCGCGAATGAAGGCCCCAGAAGCGCCCGGTCCAGCAGAACCGAGGCCAGCCACACCGGGCGGGCGGAATTGCTCACCGGCAGAACCTGGAATAAGTGACGAGGATCGAGGACCAGAAGGAGATTCCACGGATCTCGAAGGAACGATTGGTTTTGCACGAAGTAATGATCGTCCCAGATGGGGGGCGCGAGAAAATTCCTGCCATACAGCAAAAAACTCAAGGCGATCAACCCTAAGCCCAAGAGAATCCCCGTCGGGAAGCGCCGCAGGGACGTCATGGCGTCAGTGGTTGCACGTGAAAATGCCGTTGCCGAAGAAAGCCGTTTGTCCCCCGATTTTGGGGTTCCTATATTCGGCCAGCAAGGCGCCGATGGGATCGCGCTCATGAAGGAAAAAACGCTTTGCCGGGGGGCCCTTCTTTCGCGGGGTCAGGATGATGGAAAGAGAGAACTCGCACATAAGCTCCGCCTCGCTGCACTGCGTCTTGCGTCCAAGAAAGTCGGCCTCGTCTTCGGCGATCTCATAGAAGCCCGCCATGCCGAGAGGCCCGACGTCTCCCGGCCCATAATACTTCGGCTTGCAGGAGTCCGGGGCAATCCAGCGGATGCCCCCCTTCTTTTTTCCTTTGCCGATCTTCATGAGAGTCTGCAATTCCAACTGCCTGGCGCGCGCCTTCTCTCTCTTTTTTTTGGGGAGGGTCTCGATATCAACATCCAGAAAAGCGTTCGCCAGCTTGGGATCCAAGTCCGTCGTCGGCGTGCGCAAAACGTAGTCGACGACCTGGATCGTCGTTTCATCGGCAGAAGACACGGGTTCAGAAGGAGCCGCCGCAGCCGTCGTCGCCGCCAAAAACGCGGTCAGCACGATCGCGACGTCGCGGCGAAAAGAGAGGACTGTCATCGGCGGGGGTGGTGCTTGCCGTGCGCGATCTTAAGCGCCGAAGCGTCGAGGTGCGTGTAGATCTGCGTGGTGGAAAGATCGCTATGACCGAGCATCTCCTGCAGCGAGCGCAGGTCCGCGCCCCCCGCCAGCATATGTGTAGCGAAGGTGTGGCGAAGAAGATGCGGGTAGAGAGGCGTCTTGATATTCGCAGAACGCCCAAGCCGGCGCAAAATCCGCCAAAACTGCACGCGCGAAAGCTTCCTGGCACTCCGTCCCAAGAACAGTTCGGGTGCGGGGGCCTTGAAGCGCGTCTCCCTCAGAGCGAGATAAGCCTTGAGCGCGGCGACGGCCCGGGGATGGAAGGGAACGAGCCGCTCCTTGGATCCCTTTCCCATCACGCGCACCCAACCCTCCTGCATATTGATCGACTCGGGCCGCAGAGCCAGGAGTTCGGACACGCGGAGGCCGCAGGCGTAGAGGACCTCGAGCATGGCGCGCTCACGCACGTCCTCGTAGGAGCTTCCACCGGGCGCTGCCAAGAGGCGAGAGGCGTCCTCGCGGGAGAGAAAGCGCGGCAGGCGCCTGGGCCCCCGCGGACCTTTGAGATTCTCGGCGGGATTTGCGGGCAGGCGGCCCTCGACGGCCTGATAGGCGAAAAATGATTTGATCGCCGCGATCCCGCGAGAGAGGGAGGCGGCCTTAAGGCCGCGAGACTTCTCATCCCAGAGAAAATCGTCGAGGACGTTTTTAGGCGCGCCGCGCGGATCGACCTTTCTCTCCTCGGACCAACGGAGGAAACGGCCTACGTCTGCGACATAGGC
>Ga0334722_10002073_pt1 | contig 23317 bp, 29 predicted proteins | sample C3_bottom_MG_FD_207210 | JGI IMG/M metagenome (GOLD analysis project Ga0334722, IMG submission 207210) | Sediment microbial communities from Yellowstone Lake, YNP, Wyoming, USA - C3_bottom | ecosystem: Environmental > Aquatic > Freshwater > Lake > Sediment | place: USA: Wyoming | collected... | reverse complement strand
AACAAAAGTTTTTTCAGGTTCTTGGGTAGATAAAATAGTCGCCACAACAGAAGTAACGCTAAATTTCGAATGAGCGTAATAGAGATACAAATTTTTTTCAGGATAAAATTGTGCTTCGCGCTTAAATTTTTCAACCAGAGTTTTAATTTCTTCATCGACTCTTTTTTGGTATTTTCCCAACTGACTTAATTTATTTTTTAATATTAAATCAAAAACTTTTTTTTCTTTTCCTTTAAAATAAATAATTGCTGAAGAAATTTTCTTTGACATTTCGCCAGGTTCAGAATCCATAATGCTTTCCAATTTTATCTCGGGATAATGTTCTTTTAAAAAATTAAAATTGGAACTATCTTTGAAAGAAAAATCAGAAACCATTGTAGCATAAACAAGCCATTCCCATTTACTTAAATCGTAATCATTTTTCGCGGTTTCATAAATAATAAAAGTAGCGCAATCAGCAGTTTTTGCTTTTATTATGTTATTTCCTTTTATTTCCGAAGGGTGATGATCAATGTAAAAGAGATCAAATTTATTTTTTAATTTTTCAAATCCTTCATAATCACTATCAACACTGATATCAGAAATAAAAATTTTATTTATTCTTTTTTTAGTAAATATTTCTTCTGATTTTTTGAACATTCCTTTTCCATAATTAATAAAATTGACATATCGAACTTTCATATTTTTTGATTTTAAAATTTCATTAATCAAAACTGCAGAAGCAATTCCATCTAAATCGTTGTGACTTATTATTCCAATTCTATCTTTCTTTTCAAGTTTATTCAAGTAATCAAGAAAAATTTGTTTATTCCCAACTAAGTATTCCATTTTTTTATAATTTCTCAAAACTCCGTGCAATTTGAAATAATTTTTGTTCATTGAATTTTTCGCAAATTATTTGCATGCCAACAGGGATTTTATCGACTTCTCCCATCGGAATGCTTATTGCACAATCCCCCGAAAGATTTATCGGAGAAGTTAAAGCATCATACTGAAACATTTCTTCAATTGAAATTTTTTCTCCGATTCTATGAGGCAATCGAGGAACAGTTGGACAAATTATGCAGTCAAATTTTTTAAAAGTTTTTTTGAATTCTTCTTCAATTAATTTTCTCGCTTTAAGTGCAAGATGATAATATCTTCCCGCATGTTCTGCTCTGCTGATTTCACTTCCTCCAATTATTCTTCTCAAAACTTCGGGCCCGCATGCTTCTTCAATTCTTTTTCCAAATCTTCTTCCGTCAAGTCTTCTTGTGCATGAAAAAAATTCTGTATAAACAATGGGAAAATAAGTTGCAACAGCAAAATCAATATAATCAAGTTTTATTTTTTCTACTTTCCATTTGTATTTTTTTTCAGCTTCTTTAATTTTCTCGTCAAAAATTCTTTGAATTCTTGAATCATTTATTTTAAAATCAATAACCCCAATTTTAATATTTCGGGGAATTGATTCTATTTTAGGAACATCCCCAATTTTTCTCATTTCAACTTTGCTTCCGACACTAATTGCATCTTTTTCATCTCTTCCTGCAATCACGTCAAATAAAAGTGCAGCATCAGAAACATTTTTTGCAATTGGTCCGACTTGGTCCAAACTCATGCTCATATCAATTAATCCATATCGTGAAACTGAACCATAACTTGGTTTTAATCCGACAACTCCGCAATGTGATGCAGGAACTCTTATGCTTCCTCCAGTATCGCTTCCTAAAGCCATGTCACAAAAATCCGCAGAAACACTTGCACAACTTCCGCTTGAACTTCCTCCAGAAACATATCCTAAAGCTTGAGGATTATTTGTCGCACCGAACGCAGAAGTTTCTCCACTCCAACCGCACGCAAACTCGTCGCAATTCGCCATTCCGATAATTAATCCATCTTCATCTTTTATTTTTTTTATAACTTCAGCGTCATAAGGAGATTTATAATTTTCAAGAACTTTGCTCCCGCACGACGCGGTTAATCCTAGCACATTTATATTAGATTTTACAGCAATTATTTTTCCCGCAAGTTTTCCTGCTTTCCCTTTTTTTATTTTATCATCAATTTGCTTCGCTTCATCAATTGCATGAGGATTTATTTCAAGAATTGCATTTATTTTATTTCCTGTTTTATTATTTCTTTCAATTTCATTCAAATAAATTTTCAATCTTTCTTGAGTATTCATTTCCATGATTTTTTTTCTCCTATAATAAAATCATTATTTTTATCTGGCGCATTTTCAAACATAATCTTTTTTGAAATTTCTAATTTTTCCCCGCCTTCGCTTCTTTCAAAATTTTCCCTTTCAATTGAATTATCAACTTCTATTTTATCTTTGAGGGTAGAAAGCTTTTTTGAGAAAGAATCAATTATAGAATCAACTTGTTTCTTTGCGTCTTCCTTTTCCTTATCAGACATTTGTCGCCATAAAAAATCCATGTTTCTCCTACGAATAAAGGGTATAAAAAATTAGTTATTTGTTATGTGTTCCCTGACATCTTCATCAGTATGTGCTTTCTTAAATCCAAATACTAGTTCAAATAATTCCCCGTTTTTCATTCCCTCTTTGTAAACTTCATCAAATCTTTTTCCGTATAAAGAAATAAATTCTGTAAATGCCCTTTCTTTTCCTATGTCGTTATCTTCTTTTTGAGATTCCATAAATTTGTAATCATAAACTAATCTTATCTGTTCCGCATTCCTGTCCCCTAATCCGAAAGAACCAATAATCTCTTTAAGAAAACACCAATTAGATTCTTCACTTTTATTACAAGGACAATCCCTTGTTAAATCTTCTAATATTTCTTTAGATATCATTTTATGGAGTTAATCTATCCCTGTCTCTTGGGAACATTGCTGCTTCTTTTACATTATCTAATCCGCAAATTTTTTGTGTGATTCTTTCAAGTCCGATACTCCATCCTGCGTGAGGGGGAGCACCATATCTAAATGAATCAATGTAAGACTCAAAATTTTTTGGATTAAGTCCCTTCGATTTTATTCGTTTAATTAATAATTCGGGAAGATGAATTCTCTGTCCACCAGAAGTAATTTCAACGCCGAGGTACAATGCATCAAATCCTTCGCTTACTTTGCTGTCTTCTTTTTCATCTTTAGGCATAATGTAAAAAGGTTTCAATGATGCGGGCCAAGAATGTGTGAAAACTAAATCTCCAGGATACATTGCGCAAAGTTTTATTTCCTGTTCTGGTGTAAAATCCTCGCCAATTTTTCCGCCAACTTTTTTTATCGCTTCTTCGTAACTTAAATAAACTCCCTTAGGAACTTTCAATTTAACTTCTAAAAGTTCTAATTCCGCTTTGCATTTTTCCAAAACATTTTTTACAATATCAACAACAACTTCTTCTTCCTCTTTCATAATTTCAAACTGATTCTTGAATGCAACTTCAATATCCATTTGCCTGATTTCATTAACGTGTCTTGTAGTATTATGTTTCTCTGCTCTCCAAACAGGAGTTATTGTGAAAACTTTTTCCATAGCACAAGCAATCATTTGTTTGTATAACTGAGGAGATTGCGCAAGATAAGCTTTCTTTTCAAAATATTGAACTGCGAATAATTCTGTTCCACCTTCAGATGCTGCAGAAATAATGCCCGGCGGTTGTATTTCAAAAAATCCTTTTTTATAAAAATGTTCTCTGAAAGTATTTGTAATAACATTTTGTATTCTGAAAATTGCCTGAACTTTTTTCCGGTGAAAATCCAAAAATCTATAATCTAATCTCTTCGGAAGTTCTGTCTTTGAAGTGTCAGAAATATCAATAGGCAAATCTTCTGCCTTATTCAGAACAATTATTTCAGTAGGAAGAATTTCTTTTCCTCCTGGTGCCTGTTTAGAATCTTTAACTTCTCCGACAATAGAAACAACAGATTCTCTCGGAATTTTATCAATCATTTCAAAAATCTTTTTATCTGTTTCACTTCCTACAGCAGTAACTTGAATTTCTCCAGAAATATCTCTAAGAACTAAAAATTTTATTTTTCCAAGCGCACGAGTATTTTTTACCCATCCTGCTAATTCAACTTTCTTATTTTTTCCGCTGAAAACTTCTGAGATTGGAATACGATTTTCCATTAAAAATTCAGCAATCATTTATTTAAAAGCTTTCTTATAATCCCCATAACTTCCCCCGCATTAACTTTCCCGCGAAGTTCTTTCATAACTAATCCCATATAAGCATTTTCAGAAAGTCCTGGTTTTTCCTTAATTATTTTAAGGATTTCCTCTTCAGCATTTTCTGTTTTTTCTTCAAACTGAATTGCTTTTTTCATTTCCTCACCACGAACAATTTTTTCCATAACTAATTTAATTTGCTCTTTTGAAATTTTTTTGTCTCTCAAAGATTCTGCAATAAAAGTTAAAACATCTTTATTCAAAATTTCTTCAACTTCATTTTGCAATTTTTTTTCGTGGCTTGCAATTTCTTTTGGAAGAACAAGCAAAAGTTTCGCAATAAACATTGGTTCATTAAAAATATCAAGCAATTCTTTGAATTCATTAATTTTTTCATGTTTCATTAATAATTTTACCATCTCTTCATTCAAACCAATTTTCGCCAAATCTTTTTCAATGTCTTCTCTAAGTTCAGGAAGATTTTTCTTTGCCTGATTAATCATGTCTCTTGAAATTTTCAGCAAAGGCAAATCTGTCTCGGGATACATTCTCGCAGCTCCAGGCAAAGGACGCAAAAATTCAGTTGTCCCGTCGGGAAGTGCATTTCTTACTTCAGGTTTAACCTGTTCTTTTTTATGGACTAAATCTAACTGTCTTTTAATTTCAGAATTAATTGTCTCAACCATCATCGACGGATCCTGAAATCCCTTAATCTCAACTCTCTCTCCTTTTCTTATTGAAACATTAACATCCTGTCTTATTGTTCCAATTCCTCTTCGAATTTTACAGCTTCGCAAAATTTTTCCGATATATAATGCAACTTCCTTAACTTGCTCCGGGTCTTTCATATCTGGTTCAGTCGCAATCTCAATCAACGGAATTCCTAATCTGTCCAATCGGAAAATAGTTTGTCCTTCTTTTTTTTCAATTATTCTCGCTGCATCTTCTTCAAGACAAATGCTCTGAATTCCAACTCTTCCAGTTTTAGTAATCACCCATCCGTCGTGAGCAATCAAAGTTGTCCTCTGAAATCCAGAAGTATTGCTCCCGTCAATAACCGTCTTTCTCATAATCTGAGTAATCGGAAGAACTCTCGCATTCAGCATTATCGCAATCTGAATTGCAACTTCCAACGCTTCTTTATTTATTTCATAAGGAGGCATTTCATCAAGTTCAACTAAACAAGTAGAATCATAACCTTCGTAAACAAATTCTTTTTCTTTTTCTGCTTCATGTTTCGCAGCGACGTCAACTTCTCCGCTCTCACCTGCAACAGCATGCAATTTTCTTTTGATTGTAAAATCAGGAGAATCCTGTCTTAAAACAGAAAAGCAATTGCAAAATAATTTCTTAGTATCCAACTGCTGATGGATTTCAAGTCCCGATTTAAATCCTAATTTATCATAATCAATTTTATCTTCAGACATAAATTATGAAAAGAACTAGAGTTTATTAAATTTAGGATTAACAACTAGGCAAGGCGATTAAATCACTTAAAATTTCATCAAGTCCGTTATTAACTTTGCTCGCACAATAATCATAAAATTCTCTCTGACCTTCAATATCTTTTCTTTCATAAGCAGGAAATGTTTTACAAAGCAAGTTCAGATAATATTTCGCTTCTCCTGCAGGAATAATCGCCGGAGGAAGACCATGCTCATCAAGAAGTTTATCTTGAATTAATCTAAAAGTTTTTTTATTTCCCTCGCTAAATGGTTGAATTGCTGCACCTTCTAAATGCCAAGAGATTGCTGCTTCTAAAACATCTTCTGAATATTCCTCTTTAATTCTAGAACAAGCTTCTTGCATTCTTCCCCTAATTTCTCCTGGTTCAGCAGGCATATAATTATCGCAGTTTAAAGTTACTCTATCTGTTCTAAAACCATAATTCTTTTTTGAAGGAACCCCCAAAACTAAAGCATTCAAAGATTTGATGACTTCAAAATCTTCTTCTCCAAGTTTGCAGATTAAATCTTGAGTAAGATTAGGATTTGTTAAATAATTCCATCCGTTATGCATATTTTGTACACCTTTTCTTGCTAATTTCTTAAGGGTTTCGGGAGAAATATGGTCTAAATATAATCTTCTTCTTAATTCGGGATTTTCTATCCAAAAAGAATAAATGTCCCCAATAGTCCGCAAATCTTTATTGACAATTTTTCTTCTTTTTTCATAACATTCTGGATGAGAATTGATTCTATTTAATTTCTCTTTTATTTCTCTTTTAAGTCTTGAATCAATTGAATTTTTCATTCTATTCCTAATCTCTCAAATTATTTAAACCTTTCTTTTGTAACCCCTTTATAGTTATAAAGGATATTCCGAAAAAGTATAAAAGGAGATTTATGTTTAATTAATTATGAAAAAAGAGGAAATAAAATTTAAGCATTTAGAAGACCCCGCATTTAAAGTCCATCATACCAGAAGAACTTTGGGTCAAAAAGCCGCCGATAGAGTAACCGAACTTACAGGAAGCTGGGGTTTTATCCTTTTTTTATTTGCAATACTTTTAGTATGGGTCGTCATCAATAGTTATTTTTTAGTAAAATATTCTCAAGGTCCTTTTGACCCTTATCCTTTTGTTTTTTTAAATTTAGTATTAGCTTGTCTCGCAGTAATTCAAGCTCCGATAATTTTAATGTCGCAGAATAGAGAAGCACAAAAAGACAGAATAAAAAATGAATATGATTATCAGATAAATAAAAAAGCAGAAGAAGAAATTCAAGAAATAAAAGAACTTCTTAAAAGAAAATTAAAATAAATTATTCCTCTAGTCGGTTATTCAATTCTCCAGAAATATTTTCAAGCATTTTTTCCTTAATCATCTTTTTATTCTTTTTCCATTCGTCATGTCCTAAAACCCAACCAAGTTTTACAAAAGCAGTTTCAGCAAGCATATCTTCAAGATAAATAACTCCTGTCGCTAAAATTTCTCTTCCGTTAGAATAAACTAAAGGGTCAACTCTTCCGTAAATGCATTGCGAAACAGCACAAACAACAATTCCTTTTCCCTGAACTTCTTTTAATTTCAGAGTCCATGCATTTCTTGCTCTTTTCGAAGGAGCATGACCCAATCCAGAAAGTTCAAGAACAATTCCTTTGTAACCTTTCTTAACATAATAATCCAAAATATCTGCATCTTGTCCAGGATAAACTTTAACCAGTGCAATTTTTTCTTCAAACTTTGAATCAACTACTGCCTTATTTTTATTTCTCAATTTGTATTCTGAAATTCTTTCAATTTTGTCAGGAAAAATTTTTGCGAAAGGTTTTGCATTCACAACTTTGAATGCATCTCTTCTTGAAGAATGTAATTTTCTGACTTTTGCTCCAGGCATTGCATAACAAAAATCATCATTTGAAGATGCGTGTCCTACTAAAGAAACTTCAGCAATATCTGAAATCGCAGCTAATGAAGCACACTGCAAATTCAAATTAGCGTCGGAAGAAGCTCGGTCAACGCTCCTCTGTGAATAAGTTAAAACGACAGGTTTGTTCAAATTCTTAATAAAAAAACTCAAAGCTGCAGAAGTGTAATGCAAAAAATCAGTCCCGTGAGTAATTATTATTCCCTGAATATTTGGGTCATTTAAAAGTTCAACCGCAGTTTTTGCAATTTTCTGCCAGTCTTTGTAATCCATATCTTCAGAAGCTTTCATAAAAGGAATTTCAACTTTTGAAACATTTACTTTCTCAAAAATTTGCGGATAAAATTTAAACAAATCTTCAGGAGAAGTAAGCCAATCAACTCCGCCTTTTTTCGGATTTAAACGAGCAGCAATTGTTCCGCCTGTAATTATAACTGCGATATTTTTTTTATCAGGATTTTTTTTGATTTCAAAATTCTTTTTCTCTTCGTCCTTATTTTTTTTCAGCAAAACAATTTTCAAAATATCTTTTTTGCTGAATCCGATATTGTATCCAGAATCAAGTTTGAGCATAACAATTCCAGTTTCAGAACTCTCCAGCAGAATACCTTCATAAATTAATTTTGTAAGATGAACTTCAACATAATCTCCCGGAACAGGTTTATTTTTTTCAGTCATAAAAAGTAAACTCTTGGTAAATATAAAAAACTTCTTATTTAGAAACAGTTCTTTCCAAAAGGCTAAACTTAGTTAATTTTCCTTTCTCAATTAATTGCTGAACTTTTTTAGAATCAACATCTTCAAAGGTAAAATCTCTTTTGAGTGCTTTCTGTGCAAGTTTCCCGCAATCAAAATTTGAGAGAAGTAACCCTCCGCAGTAAATTGCTCCTTCATTAGAAACCTTTCCTCCAATTTCGGTTAGGTCAGCAGAACAATATTGACAATAAACTTTTTGTTTTTCCTTTTTATTAAATAAACCCATAAAAAAAACATACTAAAACCCTTTTTAAAGATTTATATCTTAATCGTTTAAAGGCAATTCTTCAGTTCTTGAGGTTTTTCCAAAATAAACAAGCTTCCCTTCTCTTATTCCTTCTTGCATCTCTTTAGGATTAAAAAAATCTGATGCAAAAGAAAAAATATCCCGAGAGAATAATCCTTTTTCTAAACATTGAACAACATCATGACAATAAGCCTCTCCATAATCTGTGATAAGTGCACCTATATTCGTCAAGTTATAACCGCAAGTCTGACAATAAACTTTTTGTTTTGGAACCTTAAGTAAACTTTTTGTCTCTTCCCTTATTCTAAAAAATGACATAAAGAAAATAATTCACAATTAATTTTTAAAGATTTATATTCTCAATCATCATTAAGAACAACTTCTAACTTACTGGGATACCCAAAATGAGTAAGTTTACCTTCTTTTATTAATTGTTGAACTTCCTTCGGATTTTTAGGCTCCACAAAAAATTTCTTGTCTTTCATCGAAACTGACTGAAATATGCTCATGTCTATATCCTGACGATAAATTCCCCCATAACTTGTATAATATCCTCCTTCCATTGTGATGTCTTTTGCAGAATCTTGACAGTAAACTTTCTTCGAAAAAAGGTACTGAATTCCAGTTAAAATTGACTTAAATATTTCTCCCATTTAAAAAATAATTAGATTAATCTTTTAAATATTTAGATACAATAATTTAATAAATTAAGATAAATTTGAATTAATATGACTAAAATTGGATTAGAAATTCATGGGTACATTAATTCAAATGAAAAACTTTTCTGCAGATGCAAGACAATTCATGGATTAAAATTTTCAGAGCCGAACACAAATATTTGCCCAATCTGCACAGGACAGCCAGGAGCAAAACCAATGCTTCCAAATAAAGTCGCGATTGATAAATCAATTCAAATTGGATTAATTCTAAACTGCAAAATAAATAATAAATTAGTCTGGCAGAGAAAACATTATGATTGGCCTGATTTGCCAAAAGGTTATCAGAATACAATTTCGGGAGCGCATGCAAAAACAACAGGAGAAAACGGCGAATTTTTAGGAATAAGAATAAGAGAAATTCATCTCGAAGAAGACCCTGCTGCATGGAATCCAAAAACAGGCGAGATAGATTACAATCGTTCAGGACTGCCCTTGATAGAAATTGTAACAGAACCAGATTTCTCTTCATCAGAACAGGTAATTGACTGGTTAAAACAATTAATCTTAACATTAAGTTACATAAAAGTTCTGGATAAAAATGCGGGAATAAAAGCAGATGTAAATATTTCTCTTCCCGAATTAAAAGGTGAGAGAGTTGAAGTGAAAAATATTAATTCTTTAAAAAATATCAAAACTGCAATTGAATCTGAAATCATAAGGCAGAAATCTGACGTTCCAAAAGTTCAGGAAACAAGAATGTTTGACGAGGGAAAAGGTGCAACCTTAAAAATGCGAAGCAAGGAACAAGCAGAAGATTACCGATTTATTTCTGACCCAGATTTGCCTGCAATAATTTTAGAAAAATCAAGAATTGAAAAAATAAAAAAATCTCTTCCAGAAACTCCGCAGGAAAAACTGAAAAAATTAATTAAAAAATACAACATAGAAAAAAAATACGCAGAAATTCTTACAAAAAAAATTGACATTGCAGAATTTTTTGAAAAAGTCATTGAAAAAGCAAATCCCAAACTTGCTTCGCAATGGATAACGATTGAACTTCTTAGCGTTTTAAATTACAATAAAAAAGAATTTGAAGACGTAGATATAAAGCCAGAAGACTTTGTTGAACTTTTAAAATTAATAGAAAATAAAAAAATTACAGAATTAAATGCAAAAGGAATTTTAAGAAACTGGAAAGAAAAATCATCATCTCCGTTGAAAGAAGCAGAAAGCCATTCAAAAATTTCTTCAGGAGAAGAATTAGAAAAAGCCTGCAAAGAAATTATAAAAGAAAATTCATCTGCAGTCAAAGATTACAAAAGCGGAAAAAAAGAATCTTTAAATTTCTTGATTGGAAAAGTTATGCAAAAAACAAATAAGCGTGCAGATTTCAAAACAACACGCGAAGTTTTGGAAAAATTATTGAGATAAAAATCTTGTGAACAAAAATAGAATTATTAGGATAAACAAACCAACAATTATCAATAATAAATGAAACTTTATTTTATAAAATAGGTTATAAGAAGGATTATTTATTCTTCTAGCCGCAAGAATAGAAACAATTTGAGATAAAGCTGCACCAATGATTGAAGAGATTAAAATTGATAATATTTGTTCTAAGTCCATAAATTATTTTCGAACCTTCTCTTTAAATTAATTCTCATAAAAAAGAGGGGATAAAAAATTTTCCTCTTGGGTGGGTGGGAGGGAATAATCGAGTGAATTCATGAACCAGAAAAAGTTACTGAAATAGATATAAATCTTTAAAAATAATCAACTTCTCGGTTTAATATGAAAAATTTAGTTCCTTTAACCAATGAAGAAGCAATAACCCAATTAGGATTATCCGAAAAAGTTACAAAAGAACTTGAAGGAAAAAAATATTGGAATGAAAGTATAGCAATGACTAGTTTAATGTTAAAGGGAGAAATTCAGATAGAACAATATAGTAAATGGTTTGACTTAACTTCTCTTCCTCCAGAATATTGGATTGGAAGAAATTTATTTCAATATCGTTGGCCTAAGAAAAAAGATAAGGAAATGAAAATGCCTGAATTCTTAACTGATTAAAATTTTAAGCTTAATTATATTTTCAAAGCGGGACAAAATGCATATTCATCACAAAAACGACAAGGCATTCCCCAACGAAAACATTTCACTTCTAAAGAAGATTTATCTTCCTCTTTTTGAGAATTATTTTCTTCCAGGTTAGTATAATCAAATCTACTACCAATTAAATAATTTTCATTATTCATTTAAATTAAATAAATTTTAACTTTAAATTAATTCTCATAAAAAAGAAGTGATAAAATTTCCCTTTCTACCATGTTAGGTTCTTTTTTCAAGGGAAACATTCTTGTTCCCATTTTCTACCATATTAGGTTCTTTTTTCAAAAGAACCCATGAGCCCACGAGGAATTGAACCCCGATTAACCGGTATCTCCGAAGTACGCTCGCATATATCAAGAGGAGGTAATAGGAACCTCGGTTCTTACCGCGAACTTCCTCGCCGAAGCCGATTGTTCTATCCGTTAAACTATGGGCCCAAGAATTCAAATAAAGTTAAGTTTTTATATGTTAAGAATTTAATTAACAAATGGCATTGCAAAGACACCATAAAGTAATAATCGGCGGAGTCAGTTTTCTTTTGATTGTATTTATGATAACAAGCAGTCTTTTCATGTATATGATATTCACAAAGCAAGTCACCGACGTAAATAACTTAAATAAAAAAATAACAACTCTTCAGACAGACACTCAAACAAAATTAAATGACCTTTCAACTAGTGTTCTTGAAACAAAAAACGGACTAAGTTCTCTCGGCTCACAGGTTGGTTCTTTAGATAGTGAACTTGTAAAATTAAAAGCTTCAGCAAGTTCTGATTTTTCAGGGATTATTGGAAATGCGATAAAATCTGTTGTGACAATTAAAACAGACCTCGGGCAAGGTTCAGGATTTGTAATTGCTGACGGAGGTTATGTAGTAACAAATGAGCACGTGATGGACGGAGCAACTGCGGCAGTTATAATAACTTACGACGGACAGCAGCATCGTGTTTCAAAAGTCGGCGCAAATATTTTGATGGATATAGCATTATTAAAAATGGACAGCACAAGTTATTCACCATTAAAATTAGGAAATTCTGACAATGTCCAAATTGGCGCAAAAGTAATCGCAATAGGAAATCCTTTAGGATTGCAATTCTCTGTTTCAGAAGGAATAATTTCAGCGGTTCATAGAATGGGCGACAATAAATTAAATGTATATTTGCAAACAGATGCTTCGCTAAACCCGGGAAATTCTGGCGGCCCATTAATAGACATAAATGGTGAAGCAATCGGAATAAATAATTTCAAAATAAGCAACAGCGAAAGTATAGGATTCGCATTAGAAGCAAATTACATAAAAAGTACAGTAAATGAAATATCTCAGCAAGCTGAGGGAAAAAATTTAATCTAATGGAAAAAAAATCTCAAGAAGGATTAACAATTAAAAAAGAAGAAAATTTTAGCGAATGGTTTCAGCAATTAGTTTTAAAATCAGAGCTAGCAGATTATTCAGAAGTTTCTGGCTGCATTGTTTTCAGACCATCATCTTTTGCTATATGGGAAAAAGTTAAAGAAGAATGCGATAAAGAATTCAAAAAAATTGGAGTTCAAAATGTTTATTTTCCTTTATTCATTCCGGAAAAATTGTTGTCGAAAGAAGCAGAGCATGTTAAGGGATTTGCTCCAGAAGTCGCATGGGTTACAGAAGCAGGCAACACAAAATTAAATGAACGACTTGCTATTCGTCCAACATCAGAAACAATAATCTATCCTTCTTATTCAAAATGGATTCGCTCTTGGAAAAATTTACCTTTAAAATACAATCAATGGGTTAACGTCGTCAGATGGGAATTTAATAATCCTGTTTTATTTTTTAGAACAAGGGAATTTTTATTTAATGAGGGACATACTGTTTTTGCAACAGAAAAAGAAGCTCTTGCAGAGGGACCTCAGATTAGAAAAGCTTATGAAAAAGTTGTCGAAGAATTTATGGCTCTCCCTGGGATTTACGGAAGAAAAACAAATAAAGAAAAATTTGCAGGTGCAGTTTTCACTGAAAAAATACATTACATGTTATCAAATAGCAGAGTAATCGAAGGTCCGTGCTTTCATCATGACGGGCAAAATTTTGCAAAGGCCTATGATATAAAATTCCTGGATAAAAATGGGAAAGAAGAATACGCTTGGCAAAACACTTGGGCAATTTCAACAAGAATGCTGGGGGCAATGTTTGCAGTTCACAGCGATAATAAAGGATTAGTTATCCCGCCAAAAGTAGCAGAAAATAAAATTGTGATAATCCCAATTCTTTTTGACAAAACAAAAGAAAAAGTTTTGAAAATTGCTAAGAAAATAGAAAAAGAATTTAGTTCTTTTTCTCCGATATTAGATGAAAGAGAAGATTTTTCTCCAGGAAGAAAATTCAGTGAATGGGAATTAAAAGGAATTCCTCTAAGAATTGAAATTGGACCAAAGGATTTGGAAAAAAATCAGGTTACAATTGTAAAGAGAAATGATTCAAAAAAATTAGAGATTAAAATAAGTTCCTTAAAAAAAGAAATTCCAAAATTGCTTGAACAAATCCAAACCGAACTTTACAATAATGCAAAAAAACTTCTTAATTCAAATACTGAAAAAACTGAAAATAAAAAGCAGATGATTCAGTTCATAAAAGACAAAAAGATGGTTCTTGTTCCAATGTGTTCTTCAGAAAAATGTGAAAATGTTTTGAAAGATGAAACTGGCGGTGCAAAAACATTATTTCTAAACCCAAAAGATTCCTCCGTAAAAAATAGCAAATGTATAATTTGCAATAAACCAGCAGAATATTGGGTTTACGTTGGGAAAACCTATTAAGGTCATATTCTACGCAGATTATCGAGGCTATCTTATCAAGTTCAATTCGTCTTCAAGTCTCAGGGTAATCTCCAATAACTGGCCCAATTCTTTTTCCACCGCTTCCTTTTCGTTATTTTCTTTCATTTTTTTATCCATTGAGTATTACTCAGGAATTTTCTTGTCCCAATTAATTAATAGAAGTATCAATCAATTCAGGATCCAGAAAAATCTCTGAATTAATTGTGTAGTTTAATTGAAGTGTAAACTATAATACACATCTTGCTCTTATTAAATGCATTAAGTTCCATCTTCATAAAAAAAATAATAAAACATTGTTTTTATAGTTTTCGTAGGATTAATTATTACAACAAAATTTAAAAAGAGAAGTTATAAAATAGAAAGATGGGAAAAGAGTTTTACAAAACAAGATTAACTGATTTTATTCCAATAGTAGGAATGATAAATCATATTGAGAGAGGTTCTGCAGAAGAGTATAATTATAAAATTTCTGATAAATTAGTAAATGCAGGATTAATGATGTATCATTTTGCCTGTGTTCCTGCAATGATTGTTGCGGAAAGTTTACTTGAATCATTATTAAAGAACTAGATTAATTTTTCTAAATTTTCTCTGAATTTTTCCAAGTCCTCAATTTTCACCTGCGCTCCAACTGCATTTTCATGCCCTCCACCTGTTGCACCATCCAATTCCTTTATGGATTGTAAAATTAGATTCTTGACTTTTTCTCCTCTCGCAGAAATATTTGCTTTTATTCCAGTGATATAAGCAACAACAATTATTTTTTTAGGAAATAAATAACAAAGTTCATTTGACAAATCTGCACTGATGCTTAAATCTCCAGCATACTGGAAAAATAAAAGTTTATCCTCGTTTGCTAATAATTTTGCTTTGTCAAATAATTTCTGATATTTTTTATTTATCTGTTTGAAACGAATATGCATCTCGCGGTTTTTATTGCTCTCTTCCAAAACTTCATATGGGTTTTTAACTTCAGTCAGAAATTTCACCATCTTAATCACATTTGTAATTCTATCTTTAAGTGCAAAGCACATCATTTTTATAATACTCCCAATTTGCGATTTGTAATAAATATCATAAGCATCTTTTGTTTTAATTGACAAATCAGGATACAGCTTGTAAAACTCAGGATAAAAATCAGGAACAAATCTGTCAAAAACACATCCCAAAACTGCAATCCACAAATCTTCTTTTTTATTCGCAACCTGATAGCACATATAAGTTACTGGTTCATTCTTCTTCGGATTTTTCATCGCTGAATTATAATAATAAACAAAATCAGGAACTTTTAAATCATCAATTTTATGATGGTCAATCCAAACAACAGGAATATTAAAATTCTTGACTTCATCAAAGAATTCAGACGAAACAACAGGCTTATCTAAAATAAAAATATAATCTGCGTTTAATTCGGTGGCTCTTCGGAAATATTCATCAGTCATTTCAGGAAAAGATTTTATTGCAATTCCTTTTCCTCTTTTAATATATCTCTGCAATAATAAAAATGAACATAATCCATCAGGGTCATTATCAAAAAAGAAAATAGGATTTTGCGCTTTCTCAAGATGCCCGCGAATTTCCTCGACTTGTTTCTTAGTAAGCATTGAAAAAAATATGCTCCTTCATTTAAAAATCCTCTTTAATAATCATTTTAGAATTATTAATGGAAATCCTCGGGATTTACTTTTATCTCGGTATCCAGTTTCTTATAACCAAAAAAGTCAGTAGTGTAATTATAAGCTCCTGCATTTAGAAAAATTATTTTATCTCCCACCTTAATGTCTTTTCTCAATTTTACTTTATACCTAAAAATATCATCTCTTGTTGGAGAATTTCCTTTAACCAAAAAATATTCTCCCTCATCATCTTCAGATAATTCGTCTTCAATAAGCATTTTTGTTTCTGTAAGCAAAGTATCTAAAGCGCAGTTGTAAATGGTTGTATTAATAATTAAATTGTTATCATATCTTTGAATTATTTCTGTTTCAAGTTTTATGCACGGCGCAGCCAAAAATCTGCCAGGTTCAATTATTGTTTCTATATTTTTTTCATCAAGCCATTCTTTTGTTTCTTTCAATTTTAAAAAAACATATTCCAAAGAAGCAGAGCTAGAATTTCTATAATTACTGGGGATTCCTCCCCCCAAATTTACAAAATTAATTCTATTCCAAGTTTCTTCAGTTAGAGAATCTTTTAATTCATCAACAATTTCCCATTCAGAATTATTCTGCGATTTTCTGTGCAGATGAATTCCAAGTTTTTCAATGAGGAAGTTATTTTTTATTTTCAGGATTAATTCATTGACTTTTTGTGAAGGCATTCCATAAACAAAATACTTCCCTGTTCCTATTCGGTGTTCTTGAAATTTCATTCTCAAAGAAAGATTTATTTTAATTTTCATTTCTTCAATAACTCTTAAAAGATTTTCAAAATCAACTTCATTATCAATAACAAAATTTCTTATTCCTCTTTCCAAAAGTTCTTGGAGTTCCTTTTCAGATTCTGCCTGATTAAAAAACCAGATTTTGCTTTTATTTTCAATCTCTTCAATTTCCTCTTTCGCATGAATTGAGAAAAAAATATTTTTTCCTTCTTCAATTTCTTGAAGAACTTTTCCAACAATTCTATTTGTTTTGTAAGAATAAGAAATTTTTAATCCCAAATTTTCAAGTTTTTTTATTTGTTCTATTAAAACTTTTTTTGAAAGAATAAATTTAGCTTCCATTTAGCAAACCTTCCCGATTCATTTTTTCCAAAACGCTTGTCATCATCAAAGGAAAAGTTATGCTAACATCTCCAATAACTGTTGCTGCTTCGCCGTCATCTTTTATTTTTCCCCATGATTTTGCTTCTTGTGTTGTTGCTCCAGACATTGAGCCAGAACTTGCGTGCGAAGTTGTCATGTAAACAGCATAATCAAATCCCCCCGAAAGCAAAGCTGCAAAAATAGCATAATGTTTTGAAATGCTTCCTCCAAGAGAAATCAGTCCTTTCTTCTCGTCAAAATTTAAGTCAACATTAATTCTTTCCATGTCTTTTATAACATCAACAATAAAATCCGGATGTTTTTGCTGGAACATATAAAGCTGAAATCCAAAAGAAGAATCTGCAATTCCAGGGCAGTAAATTGGAATTTTATTTTTTGATGCTTGAAATAAAATTGAGTTCTCGTCGTTTATCATAAGTCCAATTTCATAAATTAATTCAGAAGCAGAAATTCTTTTTTTCTTTTCATAAATCTTGCTCAAAAATTCATTCATCTTATCTTCAAATTTCATATAACCTGACGTATGTATCAAAAGATTTCCAACTCTATTCTCTCCTCTTTCGTGCATTGCATTATCATCTGCATTAAAATTAGTAATCTCAAAATTTTCTCCAAAAGATTTCATAATATCTTCTTCAATTGCTCCAGAAGTTGTAACTAAAATATTTGGAATTCTTAATTTGCAAAGCTGGCTGAAAAATCCTCTTAATCCAGAAGTAACCATATTAGAAGTAAATGTCAAGAAAACCTTCGCTCCTGTTCTTTTCATTTTAAGCACAACTTTAACTGCTTCAGAAAGTTCTGTCGCCTGATAACCCAGAGGGCCAAAGCTATCAACGAGCTCTTCAGCCCTAATGCCTTCATGCCATAAAAAATCTTTGACTAATTTCATTTTACAAGAAATAAAGCAGCGACTATAACTATTGTTTTGGAATTGGAATTGCCAAAATAGTATAATCACTTTCCATAGAAATCCTAAAAAAACCATATTTTTAAATCTTCTCTTGAGCGTTAAGAAAGTTGTTTTGTATAACAAAAATCTTTTTAAATGGGAAACTTGTAGAAATAAAATGAATAAATGGATTGAAATCTTATTTGGATTGATTCTTCTGAACGGAGCAATCTTCACTTGGTGGGTTAATTTCTGGAGCTTCGGAGACGCAGCTTTGGCTTTCTTCAAGGGTGGATTAGTTTGGATGGTAATCTTAGTAGGATTTGTTTTTATTATACTTGGAATCAGCGACCTTAAAGATTAAATTAATTAGTTTTCTAAATTAATTTTATTTAGATTTAGTTTTTACAAGAAATTTTTCTCGTTTTCGCCTGTGCTGTTTTGCACTTTCCTTATTTCCCTTTCTACCACTATAGTTTTCTTTTACATTGTAGCTTTTCTGGTTCAGGTATTTCTTCACCCTTTCTCTCTAAAAGAAAAACCCATTTTCAAAAGAACCCACTTCCCCGTTCTGTTTCTACCATGTTAGGTTCTTTTTCAAAGAACCCACTTACTTTATCAGCACCATTAAGGTCCCTTCTATAATTCCCGCAATAATTAGAAGAGGAATTATTATTAACAAGAATACTTTTAGCGATTTTATAGAATAATCTACAAAAGATTTTATTTTCTTTTTCTGAAAAATAAATGTTCCCATTTTTATTCCAAGCCCAAGTGAAATAAAGACTGCGGGTAATTCAAAAATTCCGTGCGGAAAAAGTTTCCAGAGAGTTAAAAATCCTCCCGATTTAACACTTAAAAAAGATACAAAACCAAGCATATATCCATTTGCAATTGCGCTAATTGCTGGGAAAACTCCTAAAACAATTCCAGACAAAATACCAATAAAAGTGCTTTTAACATTGTTTTCAATAATAAATTGTATAAGTTGTGATTGAGACATTCCTTGAGTTTGTTCAATAAGATTTTTTATAAAAGGAATAATTATATCGTAAATGGATTTAGGCGCAGGGATAAAATATCCCAACAAAACGAAAAAAGAAAAAATTCCTATCGCATAATAAATAAATTTTTTTGATTCTTTGATGTACTTCCAGCTCTGAGCATATTGTTCTTTAAAACTAAATTTTCCCTTCTTTTTTTGAATTCTCTTTTTCATATTATTTGAAATACTGACTTATGTATTTTGTTTTGTTCTTATATTTTTTCTTTAGATAAAATCCGTAAACTATTCCAACTAAAAATCCCCCCAGGTGTGCCGTGTTTCCTATCGGAATATTTCCAAGAAAAGAGATAAGCCAAAGCGAAACAAGCATTGCAGGAGCAGCATATTTCATTTTAATCGGTATTGGGATAAACATTACAAAAACAGGAAGGTTCGGAGTTAAAATCATTAAAAGTCCAACAATTCCAAAAATAGCTCCTGATGCTCCGACTGCATAAGTGTTAAAATCTGACGGCAGAATAAAACTTGCAAGAACAAAAAAAACTCCCGCTAACAATCCTGCAATAAGGTAAAAAATAAAATATCTTTTTCTTCCTAAAATTTTTTCAATAAAATTTCCAATAAATAAAAGAGAAAACATATTTGCAAAAAGATGAAAAAATCCCGCGTGCATGAACATGCTTGTTAGAAAAGTCCAAAGGTAAAAATTACCAACTATGTTCGCAGGTTTTAACGCGATATAATTTAAAAAATTAGGAATTAAAAAAGTTAAAATGCTGAATGCGATAAAACAAACTACATTTATAACAATCAGCAAAAAAGTTATATTAAAATCAAATAACCCTCTTCGTTTTTTTATTCTATAAGTTTCATTCATTTCTTCTTTTTAGTAACTTTCTTTGAACTTTTAGCAGATTTCTTCTCAGGTTTCTTTTCTTTTTTCGCCTTTTCCCTGAGCAAAGCCCGTTTCTTTTTGGTCTCTTCTTTTTCTTTGAGTTTTATTTTCTCTTCTTTTTTTATTCCTTTCAATTTCTTTTTTTCAACTTTCTCTCTTTCAATTTTTAATTCTTCATCTACCAATTCAAGTTCTCTTTTAAGTTTCTCAAGCTCTTTTGTGTACTCTTTTATTGCAGGAGCATTATCTTTTCTCGCCACAATATTCCCGCATTCATTGCATGTAAAATTATGAACAAGCGCACTTTCTTCATTAAATTCAATATTGCACGTTTCACAAGAGTAAAATTCTTTTAATTCTCTGCTTTTTATCTGATGACGCACCTGTTCCATTTTTTTCATAATGCTATCTTTTAGGAATTCCAAACTTTTCAAAACTTCAATTTTCCAAAAATAAGTATACCATCCTTTCCTCTTATCTTTTTTACGTATAAAAGAAACAAGCCCCTCGTCAGATATTTTATACAGAATATTTCTTGTCTGATTTATTGTAAGATTCAATTTTTTCGCAATTATAAATTCGTTAACATATTTTTCCCCGTCAAGTAAGCCAACTATTTGCTCTGCCTGTTTTCCAGCAATTGATATCACTATTTCAGTTAGAAGTTTTTGTAGCATAAAATTATTAAAAAGGGTTCAAATAAATACCTTTCGGTTTAGTTTCTGTCAAGATTAAGATAAGATTTTTAAACCTGTATGATATCTTATATATATTAAAACATATTAATTATCATGGGTTTATTCACAAAAAAAGAGGAGAAAAAAGGAGAAATGCCGAGGCTGCCTGAACTTCCAAAATTACCAGAGCTTCCAGACTTCCCTGAAATGAAAGATGATTATTCTAATGGAAAAATTTCTCAACTTCCAAGTTTTCCTAATGGTTCTTTAGGAAATAAATTTTCGCAGTATAATATTAAAGAAGCCGTATCTGGGAAAAAAGAGGAAGAGGTGGAAGACGCAGATGAATTTGCAGAAGATGAAGAAGAAATGCAGACGATGCGAAAACCCCTCGTAGTTGAAGAAAAAAGAAAACCAGTTTATTCTCAATTTCAAAAAACAAAAGAAGCTGAACCTATTTTTGTAAGAATTGACAAATTTGAAGAAGGTTTAAAAATATTTGAAGATGCAAAAAAACAAATTTCAGATATAGAAAAAATGTTTGATGATTTGAAAAGAGTAAAAGAAGAAGAGGAAGAAGAGCTAAAAAATTTTGAAGAAGAATTAAGACAGATAAAAGAAAAGATTGAAAAAATAGATGATAACATTTTTTCTAAAGTAGAATAAGATGGAACAAAAAAATCCAGTTTATGTAAAAATGGAATATGGTGAATCCATTGAATCAAAAAAAAATATTTTGTCAACAGAAGTTTCTTTATTAAATCTTATAAAATCGTTAAAAGCATATCATTCAATAAAGTTGGAAGAACTGAAAATTAAAGCTGGAATATACAAAGCAATAAAAGAATTAAATTTAACAATGAGAAAAACTAAATCTACATTTCCTTTCTTAAAAATTCCTGAAAAAAATAAAAGAGAAAATTTAACAATTAGAGAAACAAGAATTCCAAAAGAAAAAGTTGATAATGATTTGGAATCAGAACTTCAAGAAATTCAGGAAAGATTAAAAAATATTGGAATGTAATAAAATTATCTTAATCTTGCTTTAATCTTATCTTCGACACCTTTTATTTTTGCTATAAAAATATCCTCTGCTCTTTTTGCTATTTCTCCTTCATATTCAAGGTAAGGAATTTCGCGTTTATCGCAATACTCTTTTGACATTTTTAGGGAAAGTTGAATAAAATCTTGTTTTTCGTGCCCGTATCTCAAATTCAGATTTCTTGAACTTCCCGAGCAAATTCTCCGGTCAAAGACAATAAGAATTTCTCCTCCTATCCCAATGGAATAAGTCTTTCCTGTTGAATCTTTAGTTGAGGGCTCATTAATTGTAGAAAATTTTTGTATTTCTATTGGAAGATATTCTTTGAAGCTCTTTCTAACATAATCTTCTATGGTCAAAGCTATTTCTTCTAAATCTCTTTGTTCAGGTGAAAATATCATTATTCGTTTATCCATAAAACAGAAGCAACAAAATCATTTATAAGGGTTTCGATGCCCAAGAGGACAAATATTTTTAAAATCATTACTCTTGTTTTCTGCATGATAGATAGAAAAGAATTAATAAAAAAATACATTGATTTTTTCAAATCAAAGGGGCATAAAGAAATTAAAAATTCCTCATTAATTCCAGAGAACGACCCCACGGTTTTATTTACAACTGCAGGCATGCATCCTATTGTTCCTTATCTTTTAGGCCAGCCTCACCCTTTAGGAAAAAGATTATGCAATGTGCAAAGATGCATTAGAACACAAGATATCGACGAAGTCGGAGATACTTATCATCATACTTTTTTTGAAATGCTTGGAAATTGGAGTGTCGGAGATTATTTCAAAAAAGAAGCAATTGAATTTACATTTGAATTCCTTACCAAGCATTTGAAAATTCCAATGGAGAGATTAGCAGTTACATGTTTTGCAGGAAATAAAAATGCACCAAAAGACGAAGAAGCAGAAAAAATATGGCTAAGTGTTGGAATACCAAAAGAAAGAATAGCATTATTAGAAGACAATTGGTGGGAAACTCCAGGACCCGGTCCTTGCGGACCAGACACCGAGATATTTTACTGGAAACCAAATGATAAATCTGCTCCAAAAAAATTCAACCCCGATGACAAAAATTGGGTCGAGATAGGAAATGATGTCTTAATGCAATATGAAAAAACAAAAGAGGGGAAATACCCAACTGCAAAACAAAAAAATATTGACTTCGGCGGAGGAGTTGAAAGAATAGTTGCAACATTAAACGGAATTGAAGATAATTATTTAGCTCCACATTTTTTACCAATAATAAAAGAGATAGAAAAGATTTCAGAAAAAAAATATGGAAAAAATGAAGAAACAACAAAAGCGATAAGGATAATTGCACATCAAAGCATCTGTTTTCATAATTGCTGACGGAATTGTCCCAGGAAATAAAGAACAAGGTTACATTCTAAAAAGATTAATAAGAAGAGCAGTAAAATACGGAAGAGATTTGGAAATGAAAAATTTTCTTGTTAAAATAGCAAAGCCAGTTTTTGAAATTTATTCTGATTATGAAATTCTTAAAAAAAATAAAGAAAAAATATTAAGTGAATTAGAAAAAGAAGAAAACAAATTTTTAGAAACATTAGAAAATGGAATAAAAGTTTTCGAAAAGTTAACAAAAGACAAAAAAGAACTGGATTGCAAAGATTCTTTCTTATTATATCAAAGTTATGGCTTCCCAGTTGAACTAATCGAAGAAGAATGCAAAAAAAGAAAAATAAAATTCTCACGGGATAAATTCGAGAATGAATGTAAAATCCATCAGGAACTTTCACGAACAGCAACTCAGGGAAAATTCAAATCAGGGCTTGCAGATAATTCAGAAAAAACAACAAGGCTCCATACTGCTTCGCATTTGCTTTTAGCTGCATTGAGAATTGTTCTCAAAGATAAAAATATAATTCAAAAAGGAAGCAACATAACTCCAGAAAGATTAAGATTGGATTTTAATTTTGATAGGAAATTAACAGATGAAGAA
>Ga0334722_10002072_pt1 | contig 23325 bp, 13 predicted proteins | sample C3_bottom_MG_FD_207210 | JGI IMG/M metagenome (GOLD analysis project Ga0334722, IMG submission 207210) | Sediment microbial communities from Yellowstone Lake, YNP, Wyoming, USA - C3_bottom | ecosystem: Environmental > Aquatic > Freshwater > Lake > Sediment | place: USA: Wyoming | collected... | reverse complement strand
CGTGGTCCCGGGCGCGGACGTCAGCGTGAAGAACGACGGCAACGCGTCGGTCTTCACCGCGGTGAGCGGTGACAGCGGCGTGTTCACGATCCCGGCGGTCCCGGCGGGCTCGTACACCGTCACGGTGAAGCTGATGGGCTTCAAGACGGCCGTCCTCAAGGGCGTCGTGCTCAACGCGGGCATGACGGCCAGCGTGAAGGCGGTGCTCGAGCTCGGCGGCCTCGAGGAAACCGTGGTCGTCGCGGGCGCCACGGAGATCATCCAGACGCAGACGACGGCCGTGGCGGCCACGCTCAACTCGCGTCAGATCGCCAATCTTCCGATCCCCGGGCGCGGCGCGTTCGACATCGTCAACTTCCTGCCGGGCGTGGCGCAGTCGGGAGGCGCCATCCGCGGCGGCACGATCAACGGCCTGCCCCAGAGCGCGGTCAACATCACGCTCGACGGCATGAACATCCAGGACAACTACGCCAAGACGTACGACGGTATGTTCACGCGCGTCAGCCCGCGCCTGGACGCGGTTGAAGAGGTCACGGTGTCGACGGCGTCGCAGGATGCGTCGATGTCCGGTCAGGGCGGCGTGCAGGTGAAGTTCGTCACGCGCTCCGGGACGAACAAGTACCAGGGCAGCGTCTACTACTACCTGCAGCGCGACTGGATGAACACCAACACGTGGTTCAACCTGAACCGCAACGTGGACGCCAGCGGCGTTCCGACCGCCAAGCCGGCGGTGAAGACGTTCCAGCCGGGCGGCCGCATCGGCGGTCCGGTCCGCATCCCGGGCCTCTACGACGGGCGCGACAAGTTCTTCTTCTTCGTGAACTACGAATGGATCAGCACGCCCAGCACGTTCACGAATACGCGCACGATCATGAGCCCGAACGCGGAAACGGGCTTGTTCCAGTACTCAGGCGGAACGATCAACCTGATGAACCTCGCCGCCGCCAATGGCCAGACGGCGCGAATCGACCCGATCATCGCCAAGCTCCTGTCGGACGTGCGTTCGAGCACCTCGCAGGGCTCCCTGGCATCCACGACCGACCCGAACACGCAGACCTTCACCTTTATCGCGCCGTCGAAGGGCACGACCAACTATCCGACGGTCCGCCTGGACTACAACCTGACGTCCAAGCACAAGCTCTCGTTCACGTACACCCGGAACCACCTGATCTCGAACCCGGATACGACGAACGGGTACTGGGAGATGTATCCCGGCTTCTCCGTGCACGGCACGCAGAACTCGCTCCGCTACTCGGGCCAGGTCAACCTGCGGTCGACGATCACCAGCAGCATGGTCAACGAGTTCCGGTTCGGCGCCACCGGCGGCGCCACGCAGTTCTTCCCGGAATTGAACCCGTCGATGTTCAGCGGCCAGTCCACCGGCGACATGAACGGCTACGGGATCTCGTGGAGCACGTTCCGCAGCATCTCGAACCCGTATCCGACCAGCGCCAACAGCACGCGTGAAGGCAAGACCAAGCTGTTCGAAGACACGGTGAGCTGGATCAAGGGCAAGCACTCGGTGAGCACGGGCTTCGCGCTGACGATGGCCGACATCTGGTACTGGCAGCAGCAGCAGGTGCCGACGATCACGCTGGGTTTCGCCAGCACGGGCGATCCGGCCGACTCGATGTTTGCGTCGTCGGGCTTGTCGGGCACGGACCTGACCAACGCCAAGGCGCTCTACGCGGTGTTGACGGGCCGCGTGACGGCGATCGGCCGCAACGCCCGCATCGGCGCGGACGGCGAAACGTACACGATTCTCGGCGCCAGCAACCAGTACGGCCGGTTGCCGCAGTACGGGTTGTTCGTCAGCGATTCGTGGCGCTGGAAGCCGAACCTGACGATCAACGGCGGCCTCCGGTACGACTGGCAGTTGCCGTTCTACTCGCTGAACAGCAGCTACGACATGGCCACCATGAGCGACATCTTCGGCGTGACGGGCACCGGCTCCGGCCTGGTGGTCGGCTCGACGGTGAACAACCTCGGTAACCTGTTCAAGCCGGGTACGCTCCAGGGCCAGACCACGACGTTCAAGACCCTCGAGAAGGGCACGCCGGGATACGCGACCGACTGGGGCAACATCGCGCCCAGCATCGGCGCGGCCTGGACGATCGGCGCCGAGGACGGCATTCTGCGGAAGATCTTCGGCAAGCAGGGAGACTCGGTCATCCGCGGCGGCTACAGCACGTCGTACCAGCGCGGCGGGATGAGCGACTTCACGATTCTCTACGGCGCCAACCCGGGCATCGCGATCGACGCCACGCGCAACCAGACCAACGGCAACCTCGGCACGCTGCCGGTGCTGTTGTCCGGCGGCGACCTGAGCGCGCCGGCGATCCCGCTCACGCGATCCAATCCGCTGCCGGTGCCGACAGCCAGCAGCAGCGCCTACGCGTTCGACCCGAACCTCAAGACGCCGCACGCGTCCTCGTTCTCCGTCGGCTGGCAGCGCGCCATCGCCAAGAGCACGTCGGTGGAAGCCCGCTGGGTCCACACCAACAACTACGCGGCGTGGACGGTCAGCTCGGGATCGACGATCGGCTACATGAACTACAACGAGTTGAACATCACCGAGAACGGGTTCTACGATGAGTTCAAGACGGCGCAGGCCAACCTGCAGGCCAACATCGCCGCGGGCAAGGGCAACACCTTCGCCTACACGGGCGCGGCCGGCACCAACCCGCTGCCGATCATGCTCTCGTACTTCAACGCCCAGGCGCCGGCCAACGCCGGCGACACGACGAAGTACACGGGCAGCAACTGGACCAATTCGTCCTACGTCCAGTCGCTCTACCCGCTGCTGTCCAACGCCTACACGATTGCCAGCAGCATCCGCGGCACCGCGTCCCTGCTCACCAACGGCGTGAACGCCGGGCGGCCGGTGAACTTCTGGGTGGCCAACCCGGATGTCTCCAACGCCAACGTCACGACCAACGGGCCGGACACGCGGTACAACGCGATCCAGTTGATCTTCAACCGCCGGTTCGCCGACGGCTTCCTGCTGCAGGCCAACTACACCTACGGCAAGGGCTACCAGTACCAGTTCTACTCGTTCCACAAGCCCTTCATGGAAACGGAGCAGAACTACACCAACTCGGGCAGCAGCAACGCCACGGGCAACGTCCGTCACGTGTTCACTGGCAACTGGCTCTACGAGCTGCCGTTCGGCCGCGGCAAGAAGTGGGGCACCAACGCCAACGGCGTCGTCGATCGCATCATCGGCAACTGGAACTTCCAGGGCGTGCTCCGCATGCAGAGCGGCCGCATGGTGGACTTCGGCAACATCCGCATGGTCGGCTTCAACCAGGCCGACCTGCAGAAGATGTACAAGCCACGGCTGGTGAACGACCCGGCGAACCCGTACCGGACGCTGGTCTACAACCTGCCGGACGACGTGATCCAGAACACGATCAAGGCGTTCAGCGCGAACGCCAACGGCTACACCGCCGGGACGCCGACGGGCCGCTACTTCGCCCCGGCGAACTCGCCGACCTGCGTGGAATCGATCAACGGCTGGGGCGACTGCGGCATGCGCAGCGTCGTCGTGACCGGCCCGATGGTCATGCGCGTCGACTTCAACTTCGTGAAGCAGGTGAAGATCACCGGATCGTGGAACCTGGAAGCGCAGCTCCAGGTCTTCAACGTGCTCAACCGCGTGAACTTCAACCCGGTCGCCTACACCGGCGCCACGGCGGACTCGTACCAGATTACGAGTGCCGTCGACCAGGCGCGGACGATGCAGATGGCCTTCCGGGTCAGCTGGTAGGATCGGCAACAGCGTTCAGGCCCGGGCGGACTTCGGTTCGTCCGGGCCTCTTCTTTGTACGCCTCAGAAAAGGGGTCGGACCTATTTTGGGAGCACCAGCTGCCGGAAATAGGTCCGACCCCTTTTCTCCGGTACAATCGGGGCAACACCCGGAGACAACCACATGCGTGCGTCACGATTGCTTTGCCTGACGACCCTCGCGATTCTGGCGCTTTCCAGCCAGGCGAGCGTCCTCGCCCAGTCCGGCCAGCCTCCTCAGACCGGCAAAACGGGTCAACAGCAGCCCACGCCGGGCGTCGTCTTCCGCAGCGCCGTCACGCTCGTGCCTGTCGACGTCCGCGTCACCGACAAGAACGGCAAGCCGATCACGGACCTCAAGGCCGAAGACTTCACGCTCGTCGAGGACGGGGTGCGCCAGGAAATCAGGCACTTCGCCCTGCAGACGTTCGCGGCCTCGGATGCACCCCCACCGGGCGGGGCCCTCACCGCCACCGCCTCGACACCCGCCGGGCTGACGCTTCGCAAGGACGCGGTCTCCTTTGAGCCGCAGACCAACCGCATCTTCCTGATCGTCCTGGGCCGCGGCCGGCTGCAGGAGCCGTCGAAGGCCATCGACGCGCTCATCCAGTTCGTCAACGAGCGCCTGCTGCCCCGGGACCAGGTGGCGGTCTTCGCCTACAACCGCGCCACGACGTTCACGACGGATCATCAGAACGTGGCGAACCTCCTGCAGAAGTTCCGGTCGATGCACGAGCAGGTGGACTACGAGGTCGAGCTCGCGATGAGCGGCCTGGCCGCGATCTACGGCAGCAAGATGCTCCCGAAATCCCTGCAGGGCAAGATCGACGCGATGTTCGCCGGATCGACCCTGCTGGCGTCGGAGCGCCTCGACCCGAAGGTGACCGCCAACAAGCAGCTCGACAAGGACATCACGCGCCAGACCGACATCCTGATCCAGAAGGAGCAGGAACTCGCCAAGGCCGATATGACCGCGCTCGCCAATGCGGCGAGTTCGATCAAGATGCCGAACCTGACCGCGTGGACCGAACTCGACGAGATCCAGACGCAGATGTTCGCGGACCTGTCGCTGGAGGACTTCGTGACCGCCACGGCCCAGACGCTCCAGGACCTGGGTAACATCTACGCCGCCATCAGCTACCTGAAGAACTTCGAGGGCGAAAAGCACCTGGTGTTCTTCACTGAAAAAGGGCTCACGCTCTCGCGCACCGAGGAAGACGAGCGCCTCGCGTCCATCGCCAACGACGCGCGCGTGGTCCTCGACACGGTTGAAACGGGCGGCATCTACGTGGGTCAGCCCGGCAACAACGCCGGCGTGATGCCGGACGGCCGCTGGAACCAGACGTTTGCCTTCAAGACGCTGCGCACGATCGCGGAACTGACGGGCGGCGTGTCGTCGATCGCCGAGTCCGGCAAGGTGGCCATGGATCGCCTGAACGACGTGACGCGGGTCACCTACTCGCTGGGCTTCTACCCCGCCAACCCGAACTGGAACGGCGATTACCGGAATGTCACGGTCAAGGTCAACCGGCCAGGCACCCAGGTTTACTTCCGCCACGGGTACTACGCCACCAAGGAACTGGCGGCGTTCAACCGGCGCGAGTTCATCACCAAGGAGCGCATGCAGGCGGCCGCCGGCTTCCGGCGGACGCTCGACGACATCAAGCTGCGCGTGAACGCCAAACAGAAGCGCACGCCGGACGGCAACTTCGAGGTCACCGTCGACGTGGACATCGACCCCAAGAAGCTGGCCTTCCGGTCGATCGAAGGCGTGCACGTGGGTGAGATCAGCATCGCGGTGTTCTGCTTCAACGAAAAGGGCGCGGGCCTCGGCGGCAACATGCAGAACGCGGATCTCAAGCTGACCGACGACGTGTACAAGCGGGTGCTCAACACAGGCGTGCCCTACAAGGCTTCCATCCCGGTGCCGTCCGGCGTCCGCACGGTTCGCGTCATCGTCTACGACTTCAAGGCCGACCTGATCGGCAGCGCCGATTGCCCCGTCCTGTAAGCAGGCTTGTGGGCGCCGTTCGAACGGCCGTCAGCGATCGCCGCCGGGCCGCTGCGCCCCGGCGCGCGGGGGAGCACCATGGCTCGTCGCAGGCATAGCCGGCCCCAGCCGGCCCCAGTCGAGGTCAGCGGCCCGTCGCCGGCCGGCACCCCCCACTCCCGTCTCGCGGCCCCGCGGCGGCACGCCGTCCTGGCGGGTCTGGCGCTCGTGGTCCTCACCCTCGTCGTCTACGTTCAAACGTGGCGCTTCGACTTCGTTCAGATGGACGACCCGCTCTACGTGTTTGAGAACGGGCACATCACCGCCGGCCTGACATGGTCTGGGGCCGTGTGGGCGTTGACGTCGTTCCACGCCGGGTTCTGGATCCCGCTCACCTGGCTGTCCTTCATGGCGGAGGTGCAACTGTTCGGCGTCAATCCCGGGGCCATGCACCTCGGAAACGTCGTGCTCCACCTGGCAAACACGCTGCTGCTGTGCTGGCTGCTCAACAGGATGACGAAGCGCCTGTGGCCCAGCGTGGTGGTGGCGGCGCTGTTCGCGCTGCATCCCCTGCACGTGGAGTCGGTGGCCTGGATCACGGAGCGCAAGGACGTGCTGAGCACGTGCCTGGCGCTCTGCGCGACAGGCGCATACGTCGCGTGGGTGACACGGCCGCGATGGACCACGTACGCCGCGGTGCTGCTGCTGTTCGTGCTGAGCCTGATGGCCAAGCCGATGCTGGTCACGCTGCCGGTGCTCCTGCTCCTGCTCGATATCTGGCCGCTCGACCGTCTGCCGCGGGCACCGTGGCCACGCCGCGTGTCGACGCTCGTTCGCGAGAAGCTCCCGCTCTTTGCCATCGCGGGCGCCTTTGGCGTGCTGACCGTCGTCAGCCAACACCAGGGCGAGACGCCGCTCGACGCACTGCCGCTTCCCGCGCGGATGGCCACCGCCGTCACGGGTACGGCGGCCTACATCGGCCGGATGTTCTGGCCTGTCCACCTGTCCCCCATCTACTTTCTCTCACCCGACGTCCTGCGGATCCCCGGCACCGGCCCCGCGCCATCGCCGGCGGCCACCGCGGACGCCATGTGGGCCGTGCTGGCGATTGCGGGCATCACCGGAATGGCGTTGTCGTGGCGGAGGCAGCGCCCGTACGTCCTGATGGGCTGGCTGTGGTACCTGATCGCGTTGCTGCCGGTGTCCGGGTTCCTGCAATCCGGCCCCCAGAGCATGGCCGATCGATTCACCTATGTGCCGTTGATCGGCTTGTGGATCGCGGTCGTCTGGGTTGCAGCCGACCTGTGCCATGGCCGGGTCGCCAGGATGGCGGCCGTTGCAGCCGCAAGCCTGGCCATCGGAGCGTGTGTCTTTGTCTCGTTCGGCCAGGTCCAGGTCTGGCGCGACAGCGTGGCGTACTCCACGCGCGCCACCGAGGTCACGCTGGGCCTCGATGAGTTCACGGCCCACATCGTGGCGGGCGAGATGATGGACAGGGACGGCCGGCTGGGCGAAGCGATGGCCCATTACACCGACGCCGTGCGGCTGCAGCCGGCGTCCGCCCAGGCCCGGCAGCACCTGGCCCGGACGCTCGTCGTGTCGGGCAGAGCCGACGAGGCCCTGCCGCATCTGCGCGAAGCGCTGCGGCTGGACCCGGGATTGACGGCAGCCCATCGCACTCTGGGTGCGCTGCTCGTGAGCCAGCAACGGTACGACGAGGCCCTGCCGCACCTGCGCGAGGCCGCCCGCCGGCAACCGGACGACGAGGGCGCGCAGGTCGATCTGGGCATCGCGCTGACGTTTACGCACCAGACCCAGGAGGCGGTCGCGGCGTTCGACCGCGTCCTGCGTCTGAACCCCGAGAACGCCGTCGCCCGCCGCGCGAAGGCGGAATTGGCCGGCCTCGCGCCGAGCCTGCGCCGATGATGTAGAATCGCGGTAGATGCCGCGGCCGGGAAAGAAAGAGAAGCCTCAACCCACCACCGCACCGGTCGCCGACCGACCTCGCCGACGAAACCGGCTGGCCGTCGGCGTCGCTGTGGCTGTCACACTGCTGTCCGCAGCTGGCGTCATCTTCTGGCGCTCCGGGCCGCCGCAGGCCGATCTGCGCGGCATCACCGGCCAGAACATCCTGCTCATCACCATCGACACGCTCCGCGCCGATGCGCTGGGCTGCTACGGCGGCCCCGCCGCCACGCCCGCGCTCGACGGTCTGGCGTCCGAGGGCGTGCGGTTCGACTTCGCGCACACCCACGCGGTCATCACGCTCCCCGCACACGCCAGCATCCTGACGGGTCTCTACCCGTACCAGCACGGCATCCGCGACAACAGCGGCTACCGGCTCTCGCCAGACACACCCACGGCGGCGACGCTGCTGAAACGGTCCGGCTACCGCACGGCGGCGTTCGTGGCGTCGTTCACGCTCGATGCGCGGTTCGGCCTGAACGCCGGCTTCGACCTCTATGACGACCGGCTGAACGATGCGCCCGGGCCCAGCGATTTCAATATGCCCGAGCGGCCAGCGTCGGCCGTGGTGCCGCTCGCGCGCAAGTGGATCTCGGCGCAGACTGCCGGTGCGGACGCCAGGCCGTGGCTGGCCTGGGTCCACGTGTTCGATCCGCACGCGCCCTATCGACCGCCGGCGCCGTTCGATGCCCAGTATGCCGACCGGCCCTATTACGGCGAGGTGGCAGCCGTGGATGCCGCGCTGGCGCCACTGCTCGACGATGTGCGGCGAAGCGGGAAGCCGACGATCGTCATTGTCACCGGGGACCATGGTGAGGGGCTGGGTGAGCACGGCGAGGAAGCCCACGGGCTTTTCGCCTACGAATCCACGCTGCGCGTGCCGTTGATCATCGCGGAACTGGGACGCGGGTCCGCGCCGAAGGCCGGCCCCGGAGAGGTATCCTCCGTCTCGGCCCGCCACGTGGACATCCTGCCGACCCTGCTCGAGGCCGCCGCGCAGCCCGTGCCCGCCGGTCTGCCGGGGCGATCGCTGCTGCCGGGCCGGGAGCGCCTCGCGACTGCCGCGCCGCGAAGCCTCTACTTCGAAGCCATGGCGAGCATGCTCAACCACGGGTGGGCGCCGCTGTCCGGTGTGCTGACTGGCCACGACAAGTTCATCGAGCTGCCGTCTCCGGAACGGTACGACCTGGCCCACGACCGCCTCGAACAGGCGAATCTCTTCGGCAAGGCGCCCGAGCGGGACCGGGTGCTCGCGGCGTCACTGGCCGCGTTCAATTGGACGCTGCCCGGCCAGCGCCTCGCCGAGGACAAGGACACGGTGGCCCGCCTGCGTTCGCTGGGCTACGTCTCGGCCCAGGCTGCGCCGAAGACCCGCTACACGGAGCAGGACGACCCGAAGCGGTTGGTCGAGCTCGATCGCGACATCCATCACGCCATCAATGCCTTCAACGACGGGCGGACGGACGACGCCGAGAAGCTCTACCGGAGCGTGATCGAACGGCGTCCGGACATGCCCATCGCCTATCGCCGGCTGGCGTTTATCGAATGGCAGCGGGGCCGGGTCTCGGCGGCGGTGGACATCCTGCGGAAGGGCGTCTCGCGCGGGATCACGGACCCCCGGCTGCTGGCGCAACTGGGAGAGTACTTGTCTGACCAGGGGCACCTGGCCGAGGGCATCCGGATGCTGAGCCCTCTGACCGACGATCCGGCGACCGAGGCGGATGCGTCCAACGCACTGGGCATTGCGTACGCGCGATCCGGGCGTGCCCCTGAGGCCAGGCAGATGTTCGAGCGCCTGATCGCGATGCTGCCGCACAGCAGCGCGCCGCTCGAAAACCTTGGCGTGCTGGCGCTGCAGCAGGGCGACACGAAGAACGCGCGGCAGTTCTTCGATCGCGCCATCGCCCTCTCGCCTGATTCGTCGCGCGCGCATGGCGGGGCCGGGGCGACGGCCTTCCAGGAGGGGGATCGACCGTCCGCATATGCGTCGTGGTTGCGGGCGATTCAGCTCGATGCGAGTAATTTCGATGCCTTGTACAGCCTCGCGATCAACCTCGCGAATGACGGCCGCATGGCCGAGGCGCGGCCCTACCTGGAGCAGTTCCTCCGCACCGCACCGCCTGCCGCCTACCCCGAGCAACTGAAGACCGTAAACCGGCTGCTGCTGCAGTAGTGGGGTCAGGTCTAAACGGGAAGATCTTCTCCAATACGTTGGATCTCCGTTCGATCCGGTCCCCTCGATCCAATATTCCGTAGAAGATCTTCCCGTTTAGACCTGACCCCAAGACAAAAAAAGGGCGGGGCCGAAGCCCCGCCCGCCGAAGAGGGACTCGCGAGAGTCCGGACTACCAGGTGAACCGCAGACCGAACTGCGAGACACGACCGCCCGGGTCCTGCGAGTTGTTGTTGTCGGCCGCCGCAGCCGTGACCTGATACGACGTGATCGCCGAGCCGGTGGCGCTCGTCGACGTGAAGTTGATGGTGTCGAAGATGTTCAGGAGGTCCATGCGGGCTTCCATGCGCAGCTTCTTCCACAGCGCCACGCGCTTCACGAAGCTCATGTCCACTTTCCAGAACTTCGGACCGGTGAGGATCCGGCTCACGGCCGTGCCCGAGCACTGACCATTGTAGTACTGGACGCAGTCGGGACTGCTGGTCGGCGCCAGGTAGGCGCCGGTCGGCAGCGCGCCGGCGTAGCCGGACGCCGTTGTAGCGGACGAGGTCGACAGCGCCAGGATGGAGTTCGCGATGAAGTCCTGCGGGAACATGTAGATGCGTTCCTTCCCGGCAGAATCCACCACGTGATAGAAGTGGAACATATCCTGGAGCTGCTTCTCGGTCACGCCCACGAGGCGGTAGTTACCGTAGTTGAACTTCAAGCCGCTCTGGATGCGGGCCACGCCGTCGATTTCCCACCCGCCGATGAAGCCGTCAACAATCTTGTTGACGCCCGAGCCGAACTTGCGGCCCTGGCCGAAGGGCAGCTCGTAGACCCAGTTGGCCTTGATCGAGTGATCCGGGCCGCCGGTGCTGGGGATGTAGAACCAGTCCTCACGCAGTGATCGCTGAGTCCAGGTCTGACGATCGAACGCGTAGGTGTAACTGCCCTGGATGAGGAAGCCGTTGCTCATCCGGCGGCGCAGCTCGAGCTGGATCGAGTTGTACTTCGTGTTCCCGGACGTCGTTTCCAGGTACGCGTTGCCCTGGGCTACGGTGGGGTTGGGAATGAAGAAGTTGATCGGCAGGCCGGCCTTGATGCGGTTGGCGTCGAGACCGGTGCCCGTGCCGATGGCGTTTGACAGGCCGCTCGTCCCCGTGCCGGCGATACCGGTAATCGAGGGCGAGTACATGTTCAGCGAGTTGTACCAGGACGAGGCCTTGTAGTTCGCCGAGGTGTAGGTGGCCGGGTCGCCGTTGGCCGACGACGCCAGCGGCGTGCCGGCGAAGTAGGCCTGGAAGATCGGCAGCGGCGACGTGCCGGCCGCACCCGTGTAGGCAAACGTATTGCCGTTGCCGGCAATGATGTTCGCCCGCAGGTTGGCCTGCGCCTTGCGGAACTCGTCGTAGAAGCCGTTCTCACCCGAGAGCATGCTCCAGTTGTTGGTGGCATTGATCGACTGAGTCGCCCAGCCGCCGACGTTGATGTTGCCCACGTAGCGGATGTCGATCGCCGTCGACTTGCCCAACTCGCGCTGGAGGCCGATGCTGTACTGGTGCGTCGAGGGCACCGGCCAGTCGGGGTAGTGGATGTCGAGCGTTTCGTTGATGGCCGGCGTCAGGGTCCAGGCTCCGGTCAACGGGTCCGGCGCGGCCGACGGGAAGATCCCGCCGCTGCCATTGCGGAGGAGAAGCGGCCAGCCGGTGTAGCCGATTAGCGGGCTGCCACTGGTCGCGCTGCGCGTGCCTGCGCGGCTGCGGCCCGGGTTGCCGCTGTAGTTGGAGTCGAAGAACGACGTGCCCAACCGGGTGTAGGTGATCGAGTAGCCGCCGCGGATAACCGGGTCCGTGCTCAGCAGCGTCGAGAGGAACCCGGACTTGAGCGTCGGCCGCCACGCGAAGCCCACGCTCGGCGCGACGTTGTTCCAGTCGGTGTTGTACGCCGGCCGGCTGTTCTCGTACGGAACCACGACCGGGGTCGTCCCGGTGAGGGTGCCCGGGTGGAACAGGTTGCTCGACCCGTAGAGGCCCGAGCCGGCGCCGGTGGCGCCGTACACCATCTCCCACGTCTGCGGCCGCGAGTAGAGGCCGTCCGTCGTCATCGGCAACTGCACCTGGTAACGCACGCCGAGCGTCAACGTCAGGTTTGGCTTCATGCGCCACGAGTCGTTGGCGAACAAGCCGAGGTCGCGCGCAAACGTGCCGTTCCCACGCGGGCCGTTGGGCAGGTAGGTGCCGTCATTCTGCAGGTAGTAGGTGGACGAAATCTGCGTGATGCGGCCGCTCAGGAACCCGTAGAGGTTCCGGGCGTAGCCGGCGTACGTGCTGCTGATCCCGCCCGGGTAGTTGCCGGACGTCGGATCGAGCATGTTGTACGCGGCCGTGTCATTCGACGGCGTGCCGAAGGACAGGCTCGTCGCGTACGGCGTCGTCGCCAGGTTCCGCATGTTGGTGGTGCCGTAGGCACCGCCGAAACTCAGGCTGTGCGCCCCCTTCAGCCAGGTGAACGTGTCTTCCACCGACTTCTGTGCGGCCACGCCGGCGCTCGAACCGCCGTACGCCGTCGCGCTCGTGAGTGACACGGGCCATGCCGATCCCGTCGTCGTCGGGAACACGTAGTTGTAGCCCACGCCGCCCGAAGCCTGGCAGCCCAGACCCGAGCAGTTGAACATGTCTGACGTGACGCCCTTGCCGAAATACGTCCCGTCGCCCATGGCGTCCTGGACGCCGACGCGGAACTCGTTGACCATGGACTTGCCCAGGGTCGACCGCAACGTGGTCTGCCACATGAACCGCTGCGAATACTGACCGGCCTGGTTCGGGAAGCCGGGGTACCGCGGCTCGGCGCTGTTCAACTGGTCCGGCGTCGAGTCGAACATGTTGTAGCGATAGCTGAACGTCAGCCGGTGGGCCGAGCTCAGGTTGTAGTCGATACGCACGGTCGGGAACTTGCGCAACTGCGTGGACGACGGCGCGTAGGTGAACTGGTCGGTGTTGACGTCGTACTGCGAGATCCCGCCCGTCGTCTGGCTTGCCGAGCGGATGTCCGCGAGCAGCTTGGCAATCGACGGGTCGGCGGTTGACGTCTGGCCGTTGGCCGCCGCGATCGAGAACAGGTTGACCGTCTTGTTGCCGCTGCCGTCGGACGCCGGGTAGGTGAACAGCCCGGTCTGCGCGTCGGTCCCCAGGATGTTCCGGGTGCGGGTAATCGTCTGCGGCAGCTTGAAGACTTCGTAGTTGAAGAAGTAGAACAACTTGTCCTTGATGATCGGGCCGCCCACGCGGAAGCCCGGCGTCGTCACGCGGACGTCGTTGATGTAGTAGTCACCAGCGGCCGTCTTGGCGATGTCGCGCTTGTTGAACCAGTACGGGGTGTTGAGGCCCCACAGCCAGCCGGGGTGCTTCGCACGCGACAGCGTGTCCGCATCGTTGGTGCCGGCCTGGTTGCGCCAGGTGTCGTACACCGACCACGAGAGCGAGTTCGACCCCGAGCGGGTTTCCATCTTGATGTTGGCCGCGCCCGCGCCGGTGCCGCCGGCGTCCGCGTTCGACGTGGACACGGTGACTTCTTCAACCGAGTCCATCATCGGGCGGATGTACATGAACATGCCTTCCGACCCGCGCTTGTCCTGGACGTTGACGCCGTCCAGCGTGATGTTGATCGAGGAGGTCGGCAGACCGTTGACCGTGGACCCGCGGAAGTTGGTGCCGCTCGTCTCGATGCCGGGCAGCGCCACGACGCCTTCGAGGGCCGTGTGCGACACCAGGGGCAAGCCCTGGATCTGCTTAATCGCGATGGTCGTGGCAACCGTGGCGCTCTGCGTCTGCACCACTTCGGTGGCGCCGGTGACGACCACCGTCTCTTCGAGGGCGCCGACTTTCAGCGTCATCTTGATGCTGGCCGGTACGCCAGCCTGGACCTGGATGTCAGGCGCCACGGCCGTCTTGAACCCCATCAACGCGACGGTCACCGTGTAGGTGCCCGGCGTGATGCCAGCCAACGTGAACTTGCCCGTGCCGTCGGAGACGCCGCGAACAGTCAACGCCGTGGCGTTGTTCTTCGCCGTAATGTCAGCGCCCGGCACGACGCCGCCCTGGTCGTCCAGAACGGTGCCCGACAGCGTGGTTGTGTTCGAACCCGACTGTGCGAAGGCGGGCGATCCCGCCATCACAAAGACCACCAGTAACAAGACTGGCCAGACCCATCTGGCAACACGGTACGCCATGTACTCCTCCTCCTAGGATGCCGCGATGACATCCAGGTAACGTGCCCCCGGCGTATGCCGGAGCCCTTCACTTCCCCTTACACACGACTCAGCCCGACAATGACAGTGAAACCGGACGCGACGAACCCGGTCAGATGAACTCCGCCAGACCACGCCTCGGGGCCGGAGGATCGACGGGAACACCAATGGCGCGCGTCCGGTTGAGCCGTCCAGGACGCACGATCCCGAATCAATCCACCCGTCCAACACAACTCTTGCACGTTGCGGAAACTGGGAAACAATACGTCAAGTTGCGAAGTGTTGCAATAGTGAAACACTTAGCTCCTGACATGGCTGGATCCCCCGATCAGCCCCATTCCGCGCAGTGCCCGCACATTTTCTGTGCAAGCAAGGTGCCGGGACACAATCACCGGTTGCCGGCGGGCCAGAGCCCGGAATCCTCGGAAAAGGCGGGGATCTTGAAAATCCTATCGGTGACCTCGGAATACTTGGACCGTGAACGTCCATTCTGCTGATTCAGCGATCCAATTTCCCGTTCGCTGGAGCGGGAGTGGCCCGGCAGCTCCAGTGGCACAACGACCACACCGTCCTGACGGACTCCGCGGCATCAATTCCATGATCGTCGTGTGACATCGGCGTTGTGTGCGCGCACATCGAGGACGATCCAGCGCCGCCGCACACGGAACGCTGCGAGTGGCTTCGGCTTGGAACGCCCCTAAACTCTGATGGATCCATCACTTACGAAAATAGCCCCAAATCACACCAGATGGCCCACGACTTGCAATGCAACGGGGTGGGCCCGCTGAACCCTCGAGTATATCGGGGCAGGGCCCATCGGAACCCCACCATGACGCGCACCAACGGCGAGTTGACAGTCAGCAACGAGTTCTATCGCGTATTGGTCGAGACGATGACCGACGCGATTACATTGCTGGGCATTGATGGCACCATCCAGTACTCCAGCCCTTCGATTGAACGGCTGACCGGGTTCACGCCGGACGAACGGTCCGGTAGGCCGGCCCTCGAACACGTTCACCCGGATGACGTGCAGCGCATCGCCGCGGTCATGGATCGCGCGCGAGGCGGGCATCGCTCGTTCGAACGGCTGGAATACCGGATCCGGCACGCGGATGGCACGTGGCGCCACGTCGAGAGCCACGGGCGGAGCCTTCGCCCGTCCGATCCCGATGCGCCCTGGGTCATCGTCTCGCGTGATGTGTCGGGTCGGTACGAAGCGGTGCAGGCCCTGCAGGCCTCGGAAGCGCGGTTTCAGGCGCTGGTCGAACATGCGGCGATCGGCATCTACCACACGACGCGCGGCGGCCAGATCCTGGACGCCAATCCCTCGCTCGTGCGCATGCTGGGCTACGACTCGGTCGACGCCGTGCTGGCCCTCAACATCGGGCGCGACGTCTGGATGAACGCCCAGGAGCGGGCGGACCTGCTGCCGGAGCCGTCGGGCGTGCTGAAGCAGGTCGAAGTGCAATGGCGCCGGAAGGATGGGTCGCTCATCACGGTCCGGCTGCACGGCCGCGCGATCAGCGGCGACCCGGTCGTCTACGAGACGTTCGCGGAGGACGTGTCCGAACAGCGCTTGATGGAGGAACAGATCCGACAATCGCTGAAGATGGAGGCGCTCGGCCGCCTGGCCGGCGGCGTCGCGCACGACTTCAACAATCTGCTCAGTTCGATCCTGGGCTACTCGGAGCTGCTGAGCGAACAGATCCCGGTCGGGGATCCGCGCTACGACGACGTCCAGGAGGTGCGCCGGGCCGGCGAGAAGGCCGCGACGCTGACGCGCCAGCTGCTGGCGTACAGCCGGAAGCAGGTGGTGCAGCCGACGCTGATGGACGTGAACGCCGCGCTGATGGGGATGGCGGACGTCCTGCGGAGCGCGGTCGGCAGCCACATCGACGTGCAGATTCAGGTCGCACCGGGGGTGCCGCCCATCATGGCAGACCCCTCGCAGCTCGAACGGATCTTCGCGAACCTCGCCGTCAACGCCCGCGATGCCATGCCCGGTGGCGGCACGCTGATCTTCGAGACGGCCCACTGCAACGTGGGCGCCGCCGCCGCCCACCGCGAGACGGGACTGCTGCCCGGCCCGTACGTGCTGCTCATCGTGAGCGACAACGGCCGGGGCCTGGACGAGGACGCGAAGGCGCGGTTGTTCGAGCCCTTCTTCACCACGAAGGAGCGCGGCAAAGGCGCCGGGCTGGGGCTGGCCACCGTCTACGGAGCCGTGCGGCAGAGCGGCGGCGTCATTCGGGTCTACTCGCAGCCGGGCCAGGGCACGACGTTCAAGATCTTCCTGCCGGTGGCGTCCGCGGGCGGCACGGTAATCGAGGCCAATCCGGTCCCGCTCCCGCGGGAGGGCAGCGAGACGATTCTCCTGGTCGAAGACGACGACCCCGTGCGCGAGCTGGCGGCCCGTGTGCTGCGGCGGTTCGGGTACCGGGTGATGCCGGCGGCCAGCGCGCATGAGGCCGAGGCGCTGTTCGCGGATCATCGCCACGAGATCCACCTGCTGCTGACTGACGTGATGATGCCGCTGGTGGGGGGGATCGAGCTGGCGCGCCGGCTGACGGCGCTGGCCCCGGCGCTGCCGGTGGTGTTCATGTCGGGCTACACGGACGATGCGTTTGCGTCGCGCGGGGCGGCGGACCCGACATTCACGCTGGTGGCGAAGCCGTTCACGCCGGAGGCGCTGGCGACGCGGGTGCGGCAGGTGCTGGACAGGAAGTAGGGGAAAGGGGAAAGGGGAAAGGGGAAAGGGGGAAGGCGCCGGGGCCGTCCGTACGTGGCCACGGGGCTTCAGCCCCGTGCGCGTGGCCCGCCGCGTCAGCGTCAGGTGCGTTGCCCGCGGCTTCAGCCTTGGGTAGATGGGTTCCGTCCGTGGCTTAAGGCACTGGTCACATGACTGGTCATGTTAGAATACTGCCATGAGCAAGCCAGCCACGATGACGGTCACGGAGTTCAAAGCCAAGTGCCTGCGGCTCGTGGACGAGCTGGGCCCCGGGGGCATCCTCCTGACGAAGCGGGGACGCGCGGTGGCACGGGTCCTGCCTGCGGCGCCGGTTGACAATCGCGACTTGATTGGCGCCCTTCGCGGCCGCATCGCGGTTCGGGGCAACATCATGTCGACGGGGATCACGTGGCGTGCTGAATCTTGATACGCACATCGTGGTGGCCCTGCTTGCCGGGACGCTGACCCGCCAGGAGGAGGCGCTCGTCGCCGATGAACCGCTGGCGTTCTCCGACATCGTGCTCTGGGAACTGGCGAAGCTCGTCCAGCTGGGCCGACTCGAGTTCGATCTCGAGCACGCGGACGTCCAGCGGTCGCTGGACCGGTTCAACGTTCTGCCGATCACCCCAGACGTGGCCGTCACCAGCACCCGTCTCGATTTCAAGGCCGATCCCGCCGACGAGATCATCGCGGCCACCAGCATCGTCTATAACGCGCCTCTCCTCACACGCGATCGGAAGATCCGGCGATCGAAGCTCGTGCCGCTGGCCTGATGCGATCTTTGCTTGTCGAAGTCGCGGGCCGTTCTGTATAATCAACGTTCCCGGTTGCCAAGACCGGGCTCGCCGACAGGACGGTGGTCGGCGAGGCCACTCCCGAGTGGGCCGCTAGCTCAATTGGCAGAGCAGCAGACTCTTAATCTGCGGGTTGTAGGTTCGATTCCTACGCGGCTCACCACTCTTTCATCAGCACTCTCAGACGGCGCCAAGTATGTTGCCGCTCGTTGAAAACTGACCAGAGAATCGCGGTGTTGCTCACCGAAAATTGACCAGGGTGTGGCGACCTTCCCTCCAAGGCATGAGGTCTTGTAGGGAAAGGAGGTGCACACCATGACCCTGTACGCGAAAGTCCGCCGGATGCGGGTACGGGACGGTCTGTCGATCAGCGAGATCGCGCGTCGGACCAGCCTCTCGAGAAACACGATTAAGGACTGGTTGCGGGGACCCGTCCGCACGGAGATGCGGTACCAGCGACCCTCAGGGCCCACGAAGATTGGCCCCTACGAGGCGGCGCTGCGGGAGGCGTTGGAGGCCGACGCGCGCCGGCCTCGTCGCGAGCGCCGCACGGCGCTGAAGCTCTACGCCCAGCTCACCGCCCAGGGGTTTCCGGGTAGTTATTCCCGCGTCACCGCCTGCATCCGCGCCTGGCGCGCGGCCCAGGGCGCGGTGACGGCGCGCTCGGCCTATGTGCCGCTGAGTTTCGCCTGGGGCGAAGCCTTCCAGTTTGACTGGAGTGAAGAGGGCTTGGTCCTCGGGGGGATCTGGCGGAAGGTGCAGCTGGCGCACATGAAGCTGTGCGCCTCGCGCGCCTTCTGGCTGGTGGGGTATCCGAGCCAAGGGCACGAGATGCTGTTTGACGCCCACACGCGCTGCCTCACCGGCCTGGCCGGCGTGGCGGGCCGCGGCATCTACGACAACATGAAGACGGCGGTCGACCGTACGCCGCGCAAGGATCGGGGCCGCGTCGTCAACGCGCGGTGTGCCGCGATGGCGGCGCACTACCTCTTCGAGCCCGACTTCTGCAATGTCGCGGCGGGCTGGGAAAAGGGCCGCGTCGAGAAGGGTGTGCAGGATACCCGCCGCCGGATCTGGCAGGAGGCCCAGCAAGAGTCCTTTGGCAGCTTTGGGGCCCTCAATGCCTGGCTCGCAACGCAGTGCCTCGCGGCCTGGGACGCGCCCCATCCGGAGCTCACGGGGGTCACCATCCGCGACGCGTGGCTGCAGGAGCGTCCGCACCTCATGCCGATGCCGACGCCCTTCAACGGCTACGTCGAGCTGCCCGCTCGCGTCTCGAGCACCAGTCTGATCTGCGTGGCCCGGAGCCGCTACTCCGTGCCGTGCGCGTGGGCGGGCCACCGCGTCAGTGTGCGTCTGTATCCCGAGCGGGTCGTGATCGTCGGCGACCAAGCGGTGATCGCCGAGCACCCGCGCGCGGTGGATCGCGACCATGTCGTCTACGACTGGCCGCACTACCTCCCGCTCATCGAGCGCAAGCCCGGCGCCTTGCGGAATGGGGCCCCGTTTGCCGATCTCCCCGATCCGCTGCAGCGGCTGCGGCAGGCCTTGCTCCGCCACCCCGGCGGCGACAAGGTCATGGCCCGCGTCCTCATGGCGGTGCCGGCGCACGGTCTGGACGCCGTGCTCGTCGCCGTGGCGCGGGTGCTCGACAGTGGGCGGCCGAGCGCCGAGCACGTGCTCAACCTCGTCGCCCGCCTCCATGACAGCCCGCCGCCCCCGTCGGTCGTCACGGCCCTGACCGTGGCGACCGCCCCCCTCGCGGACCCGCAACGTTACGACACCCTGCACCAGGAGGAGACCGATGACTGATCTGATTGCGGACCTGAAACACCTGCGGCTCTACGGCATGGCCGCCTGCTACGCCGAGGGCCTGGAGCAGGCCCGGCCTGAGATGACACGGCCACCGCGCTACTGGCGCAACGGGTCCAGGCCGAAGCGTCCGACCGGACCCTGCGCTCGATCCGCTACCAAATGCACGTCGCGCGCTTCCCGATCCACCGCGACCTCGCCGGCTTTGACTTCGACCAGGCCAAGGTCGATCGCCGGCAGATCAGCGGCTTCGCCACGACGGCCTTCACGGCATTGGCCGAGAACATCGTGCTGATCGGCGGCACCGGGACCGGCAAGACGCATCTGGCCACGGCCCTGGGCGTCGAGGCGGTGAACCGCCACGGGAAGCGCGTGCGCTTCTACTCCACGGTGGAGCTGGTCACGCTGCTGGAACAGGAAAAGGCGAGTGGCCGCGCGGGCCGCCTCGCCCATCAACTGCAGCACCTGGACCTCGTGGTCCTCGATGAACTGGGCTATCTGCCCTTCTCCCAGTCCGGCGGGGCGCTGCTGTTTCACCTGCTGTCGGCGCTCTACGAGCACACGAGCGTGATCATCACCACGAACCTCGTCTTCGCCGAGTGGGCCAGCGTCTTCGTGGATCCCAAGATGACCACGGCGCTGCTCGACCGGCTCACGCATCCTTGCCACATCGTCGAGACCGGCAATGAATCCTACCGCTTCCGCCACAGCAGCCAGACGGCCAAGGCGCGCATTAAGTCTCGCGAACAGGCGCGACTCAAGTCTCAGGAGGTGTCCGCCGACACAAAGTGACCGGCTGGAGTAGAATCCCCGTCGGTGGGTACGCCCGCCGACCTTCAGCCCTGGTCAATTTTCACCGAGCAGAGATGGTCAGCTTTCGGTGAGCGTCAACAGCTCCGCGACCACTTGTCCGATGAGAATCGGTTTCTCCGGCACGATTACGGCAAAGGGATCGGGCCCGGCGACCTACCGGTGGGAATTGAGTAACGGCACCCAGACCGACGTACAAATGGCCACATTCAACAACCCGACGGTCTACATCGGCGACTTCGCGGAGCTGGGGCTGGGTGATGTCGGAGTCTCCGGCCCTGGCCTGACGGCATCGAACGATGGACTGGTCTGGGGGCGCCTTCATGTCCTAACCCCCCAGGACGTGTCGTCTCAACCGGCGTACTGGAACGTGATCTGCGGACGCTAGGGGCGCCAGGCTGGCCGAGGATCATCGGCATGATTTCAATGCGGGATAAACGACTCGGATTGGCATTCGCCGTGGTGCTCGCCGTGTGGGTCGGCGTCGTCTACCTGCCGGACGTGGGCCACGGCTTCTTGAAGGATGATTTCGGATGGCTCGCTCAGAGCCGAGTCGAATCAGCCAGCGACGTCGTGCGCGTCTTCTCTGCGAATACCGGGTTCTACCGTCCGGTCGTGACGTTGTCATTCGCCGCCGATCGTGCGCTCTTCGGACTTGATCCCTGGCCGTACGGTTCGACGAATCTCCTTCTCGTCGTGCTCACGGGCTGGGCGATCTTCCGTTTGGCGCGTGCCCTCGGCATGTCCGTTGCAGGGGGGGGATTGCGGCTTCCGTCTGGATCCTGAATCCGCACGGCGTCAACATGGCCGTGCTCTGGATCAGCGGCCGGACTTCCCTGCTCCTCACTCTCTTCGCCGTCCTCTCCGCAACGGCGTTCATCCGCGGCCGTCATTGGACCGCCGCGGGTTGGACTCTACTTGCCGTCTTGTCCAAAGAAGAGGCCGTCTTGCTGCCAGCCGTGTTCTTGGCGTGGTGGGTGGTGACAGACGATGCTCGATCTCAAGACAGGCCAGAACGGCCGCCGTCGAGGTTGCGCCGTGCATGCCAGCAGAACGGACCGGTGTGGCTCGCGGTCGCGGCATACGGCGTTCTCAGATGGCACTCGGGTGCATTCGGTCCTGCGACCGCGCCCATGTACTACAGGTTCGTAACAGACGTCGGCTCGATCGCCATCAACGTGGCGCACTATCTTGACCGGGCAGCCACGCTGGCGGTCGCTGGCATGCTGCTGGCCAGCGTCGTAGCCTGGCGGCTGCCGAGGTTCAGCCGCCAGGAGTCCGTGGTGCTGAAGATGGCAGGGGTCTGGTTCGCCGCCGCGTACGCGCTGACCGTCCTGCTACCCGTTCGATCCAGTCTCTATGCGTGCTTCCCGTCGGTGGGCGCAAGTCTGGTGGCGGGTGTGTGGATCTCACATGTGTGTCAGGGCTTGCCGAAGACGAGGTGGCGGACGATCGCGGTGGCGTTGCTCGTGGTCGCGGTCGGCACCGTGCCGATTTACTGGATTCGCAACGCGCGGTGGACGGTTCCCGCCGCGGTAAGTTCGCGCGTCTTGGCTCAACTGAAACAGGTCGCCGCCAGTCTACCGACCGGCGGTGCCGTAGTGCTCTACGACCAGACGGACTCGCGCGATCAATCCCTCGCCGCGGCCTTCGGGACGCTGTTGCCGGACGCCGTCGCGCTCACGACCGGACGTCGGGGCATCCGCCTCTGGGTCGAACCGCCGCCGAACGACTGGCAGCTCGCAGGCTGGCAGCGGTTGGCGCATGGAAAGGACGTCCGAGAACTGCGCCTCAAAGGTGGGGCGCTTGTTGAAGCGGCCAGCGGCCGCTGAAGGATGAGGGCCGCGGGTGCTCGTCTTCACGTCCCACACCGGCTTCAGCGTGGCGCGAACCGCCGCGTCTTGAGGACCCCTGAACCGCGGAACGTGAGGCTAGGCCATACGGTCTCACGCACCACTGATGCGATGCCCAACTCACTGAGGCTGCGATAGCGCCTCTCCGGTCGGAGCTATTCCCCGCCAGTGGCTCACCGCCGGTCACGGATAATGAAATCGGACTCCTGGCACTCGCGGTGGTCGTTAATCGTGAAGCGGTCCCGACCACCAAGCGGAAACATCACTGGGCCGGCGGCGCTGTCGACGGCCAAGGTATAAGCACCATTCGCCAGTCGGTCGAACTGGAACGCGCCGTGCTCGTCGGTCTTGATCTGTTTCGGACCACCGGGTCCGTCGAGTGTCAGCATCACGCCTACGACGGGCGTTTCATTCTCCGTGGCGTCCCGGCGCCGAACCTGGCCGAAGGAGGAGCCTCCCTGACTGCTCGAGTGACCATCGAGGAATGCGATGTCGGCCGTCGCTTCGCTCAGGGTCCGGGTACGCTGACACGCCTGAGCCCATAAGCGCCCCGCCTCGTCCTTTCGCGCGTAGAAGAAATAGCGCCGGCCGACGGTCAGATCAACGACCGCATCACCGAAGTCATCAAACCCGTAGAGCACGATCGTCTCCGATCCTTCGACGCCTTTCCACCCACGATTGACGCGGACTTGCGCCCGGTGAACGAGGGCTGTAGACGGCGCTTGCGGCCCAGTCAGAAACGTCCGGCCTTGGAGGTTGTAACGCATCGGCTCAGTGGCTTCGACGGTCCCGTCGAATACGGCGGTGGCATTCTTGAACTCCTGGCAAGCGGCAATAAAGATGATGCACTCGGCGGCGGAGCGGCTCGACAGTGCAGCCAGCGTGACCGCGCACATGATGATGAACGCGCCCAGCGAGTACTTCATCCCAGCCCTCTCGGAGTTACAGATGGACGCATCATACCGCCGATAACGCCCATGAGGCGTTCCCCGTTTGCACGGTCTTGGATACGCGTCGACACGCCGATCCCACGCGCGGATTCTTCATCCGTTGTGGTGAAATGCGGTCAAGTTGGAGGTCTAATTGTAAAGAGGCGGCTGTAACTCGTTGAAAGGAATGGCTCCTCAGGTAAGATTCGAACTTACAACCCTCCGGTTAACAGCCCGTCTGTTGTGGCCTGCGCTC
>Ga0334722_10002071_pt1 | contig 23337 bp, 25 predicted proteins | sample C3_bottom_MG_FD_207210 | JGI IMG/M metagenome (GOLD analysis project Ga0334722, IMG submission 207210) | Sediment microbial communities from Yellowstone Lake, YNP, Wyoming, USA - C3_bottom | ecosystem: Environmental > Aquatic > Freshwater > Lake > Sediment | place: USA: Wyoming | collected... | reverse complement strand
CCGTCCGCCTCGACGCAGAACTGTCGACGACCGCCCCGCTCGCGACCGCGAGCCGTGTCGTCGAGCTTGCGCTGCGCTACGGCACGATCACCCGGACCGTGGCCCGGGCCGCGCGCTTCGAAGCCCGGGCATCCATCAACGGCACGCCCGTGGAGGTCCCCGATGTCGATTGAGCTGCCCATGCTGCAGGACCTGCGTCTGGAGCTTCCGCCGCCCGACGTCGACGCTCCGCTCGAGGTTGCGACCCTGGTCGCCGACCGGATGCGAGCCGGCATCCTCGCGATGCTCCGTGCGGGACCGCATTGCGTGTGCGAGATGGCGGCGGCGCTCGGTGCTCGCGAGAACAACGTCAGCAACCACCTTGCTCGCCTTCGCGACGCGGGACTCGTGCGCGCCAGCCGCCATGGCGCCGACTCCCGTCGCGTCTACTACGAGCGCGACGAGGCGGCCTGCGCCGCCGCGCTCGCCCACCTGCGCCGTCTCCTCGAGCCCTCGGTATGACCGCGCTCTCGATCGCGGCCCGCCGCCTTCCTCTCCGGGCCACCGCCGTCGCGTCGGTGGCGGCCTGGCTCGTCGCCTGGTTCGCCGACCTGCCGGCGGCGAACTGGGCGGCGTTCGACCTCCTGCGCCTCGAACGCGGCTCGCGCGTCGGCGAGGCGGTCGCGTTCTTCCTCTACGACGTGCCCAAGGTCCTGCTGCTCCTGCTCGGGATCGTCACGATCGTCACGTTCCTGCGAAGTTACTTCCCGCCGGAGCGCGTCCGGGCGGCGCTTGCCGGCCGCGGCACGGTCGCGGGGACGGTTGCCGCCGCCGGGTTCGGGATCATCACGCCGTTCTGTTCGTGCTCGGCCGTCCCACTGTTCATCGGCTTCGTCGAGGCCGGGATCCCGATGGGCGTGACCTTCGCGTTCCTGATCAGCTCGCCGATGGTCAACGAGGTCGCCCTCGTCCTGTTGTGGGGCCTGTTCGGGCCGCAGGTTGCCCTCCTCTACATGGCCGCCGGCCTTTCCGTCGCGATCGTAGGCGGTCTCGTCCTGGGCCGCCTCGGCGTCGAGCGCTGGGTCGAGCCGTGGGTCCTCCAGGTGCGAGCAGGTGGCGGTGCGACGTCGCTCGATCTCCGGCTGACCGTCGACCAGCGGCTGCGCGACGCGTGGACGTACACGCGCGACCTCGTCCGCAAGGTTCTCCCCTACGTCCTCGTGGGGATCGGCATCGGCGCGTTCATCCACGGCTTCGTCCCGACCGAGCTCGTGGCCCAGGTCGGCGGCCGCGACAACCCGTTCGCGGTCCCGCTCGTCGTGGCGATCGCGATCCCGCTCTACTCCAACGCGGCCGGGACGATCCCGATCGTCGAGGCCTTGCTCGGAAAGGGCATGCCACTGGGCACGACACTCGCCTTCATGATGGCGATCGTCGCGATCAGCCTGCCCGAGTTCGTCATCCTCCGGCGAGTCATCCGCCCCCGCCTGATCGCCATGTTTGCCACCGTCGTCGTCGCCGGCATCCTCGCCGTCGGCTTCCTGTTCAACGCGCTCGGCATCTGAGAGAGGAGTCCCGCCGTGAAGAAGATCGAGGTCCTGGGCCCAGGGTGTAGCAACTGCGTGCGGCTCGAGGCGAATGCCCGGGAGGCCGTCGCGATGGCCGGCGTCGAAGCCGAGATCATCAAGGTCACCGACTACGGACGGATCGTGTCCTACGGGATCATGAGCACCCCGGGGCTCGTCATCGACGGCGCGGTCGTGAGCTACGGCCGCATCCCCTCGGCTGGCGACATCGCCGAATGGCTGAGCGAGTGATCCATCGCGACCTCGACCTGGCACGGATGATGGGCCCGTCGGGCACGCCTTGATTGCCAAACGGTCGTTAGAATATCGTCCATGGAACGCCCGCTGTCGCATCCCGTCGAGTCCGCGGGCGCACCGGCCGATCTCCAGGCTCTCCAGATCCTGGCCGAACCGAATCGAGCCCGGATCGTCGCGCTCCTGAGCCACGGCGAGCACTGCGTGTGCGATGTCGGATCGGCACTCAGACTGAGCCCTGCCCTGGTGTCCCACCATCTGCGGGTCCTGCGCACGGGCGGCCTTCTGCGCGAGCGGCGCGATGGCCGGTGGATGTACTACGCGCTTGACGTCGAGCGGCTGTCCCGGCTTCGGGCCGCGGTCGTGGCGCTCCTCACTCCGACGGACGCAGCGGCGACGGCGTGCGCGTGCTCCGATTGCGGTCCGGTGAGAGTGACCACCGGGGTCTCCGGCCGCGCCCCCCGGCGCGCGAGGCTGCCGGTCGACGTTCTCCCTTGAACTGCTGTCGTCCGACGCGCGACCCACGTTTCGCGCTCAGCTGATCGGAGGCCCGAGGATGGTCTGTCATGAATGCGGTCGGGGAGCCTGAGCGGTGCGCGCGCTGCTCCTGCGTCTCGAGGACTTCCGCCTCCTGCCGTTCTTCGTCGCCGTCAGCATGGCGGCCGGGATCGCCATCGGGAACGTGCTGTCGATCTCGGACTTCGCTCTCACGCCCCCCATCGACGCGCTCAAGGCGATCGCCGCCGGCACGTTCGATCTCACCGTTCCCAACGCGATCAGCCTCGGCGTCCCGATCGGGTTGTTCGCGATGATGTACCCGGCGATGACGAACGTCCGCCTCGGCGAGGTCGGCGTTGCCCTGCGCTCGCCCCGCCAGCTTGCCGTCGTGCTGGTCTTCAACTACCTGGTCGCGCCGTTCCTCATGCTCGGCCTGGCGAGCGTCTTCGTGTCCGACCCGGAGCTGCACACCGGTCTCGTCCTCTACGGCCTCGCGCCGTGCATCGCGATGGTCATCATCTTCACCTTCCTGGCCAAGGGGAACACCCCCATGGCGCTCGTCTTCGTGGCCTTGAACGCCGTCGTCCAGATGGCGCTCATCCCGGTCTACGCGCGGCTTCTCATCGGCACCGTGTCGTTCGATGTCGGGGTCGTGTTCGAGAGCGTCGTCCTCTACCTCGGGCTCCCGCTCGCGGCCGGCGTCCTGACCAGGATGGCGGTGGTCCGGCGCGGCGGTGAGGCGGCCATGGACGGCCTGAAGCCGATCCTCAACGCGGTCTCGATCCTCGGTCTGCTCTTCACGCTGATCGTGATGTTCGCGCTCAAGGGCGACCTCATCGTCGGGCGACCGCTCATCGTGCTCGAGATGGCCGTCCCCATGGGCCTCTTCTTCGCCGCGATGTTCTTCACCGTGCTCCTGATCGGCTGGCGGCTGCACTTCGGCTACGCGGACGCCGTGGCGGTCGCCTTCAACGCGACCGGGCGCGACTTCGAGATCGCCATCGCCATCGCCATCACGGCCTTCACCCCAACGGTCGCCCTCGCGACGGTTGTCGGGCCGCTCGTCGAGGTCCCCGTGATGCTGTTCCTCGTGTGGGCGGCGATGCGTCTCCGGGGATGGCTCTTCGCGGGCACCTCGCCTGCCGCTGGCCAGCCCTTCGCGGCTCAGCCAACCCTCGACCCCGGCCCAGTCTTCGCTCCGGTAACGGCAGAGGACGACGAGATCGTCTAGGTGTAGCGCGAGCCTCGCCGCGCCCGACAGCTGTTGATCGTCACGCTCCGGGTAGAGTGTGAGCGGCCGGTCCACGCGACGCGGCCCAGCCGGTAATCGAGCCCATTGCGTCCCGGAGGAGGCCAGAAGCATGGCCAGCATGGTGTCCAACCGATCCGAACGCGACGCGGGTGCAGCCGGGACGCTTCCCGTCATCAGCCACTGGATCGACGGACGCCCCGTCGAGGTCCCGCCCGAGCAGACCGGGCCCGTGTTCGACCCTTCGACGGGCGAGATCATCGCGCGCGTCCCGCGCGGCGGTGCCGCCGAAGTCGACGCGGCGGTGTCCGCCGCCCGGGCTGCCTTCCCCGCTTGGCGCGACACCCCGCTCATCGCCCGCAGCCAGATCTTCTTCGCCTACCGCGAGTTGGTGTGGCGGCACCGCGAGGAGATGGCCCGCCTCATCACCCGCGACCACGGCAAGACGTACCCCGATGCACTCGGTGAGGTGCTGCGCGGTCTCGAGACGATCGAGTATGCCTGTGGCCTGCCGACGCTTCTCGCCGGCATGAATACGCCTAACGTCGCAACGAACGTCGACGCGCTCACGCTTCGTCAGCCGCTCGGGGTCGCGGCCGGCATCACCCCGTTCAACTTCCCGGCCATGGTCCCGATGTGGATCTACCCGATCGCACTCATGACCGGCAACACGTTCGTCTGGAAGCCCTCCTCGCACACGCCCGGGGCCACGCAGCTCCAGGCCGAGCTGTGGACGGAGGCCGGGCTGCCGGACGGTGTGTTCAACGTCGTCTACGGCGGGCGCGAGGCCGTCGCCGCGATCGTCGAGCACCCGGACATCTCCGCGATCCAGTTCGTCGGCTCGACACCGGTCGGCCAGTACGTCTACGAGACCGGGACGAAGCGTGGCAAACGGGTCGGGGCGTACACCTCGGCCAAGAACGCGATGGTCGTCCTGCCCGATGCGGACCTGGAGCTGACGGCCGACGCCGCCGTTGCCTCGGGCTACGGCTCGGCCGGTGAGCGGTGCATGGCCCAGACGCTCGTGATCGCCGTCGGCGATGTGGGCGATCGACTCCTGCCGCTCATGCTGGAGCGCGTCGCGAGCCTCAAGGTCGGTCCCGGCATGGAGCCGGGCGTCGACATGGGCCCGATCTACTCGGCCGAGCATCGCGCCTCGGTCATCGGGTGGATCGATCGCGGCGTCGCCGAGGGCGCCAAGCTCGTGGTGGACGGTCGTCCGTTCGTCCATCCGACGAGCCCGGACGGGTTCTTCCTCGGCGTGTCGCTCTTCGACCACGTCACGCCCGAGATGGCCATCTACCGCGAGGAGATCTTCGGGCCGGTCCTCGGCATCGTCCGGACATCGACGTACGACGAGGCGCTCGCGCTCATCAACGGCCACCGGTACGCCAACGGGACGGCGATCTTCACGACCGACGGCGGCGCCGCCCGGCGCTTCCAGCTCGAGGTCGACGTGCCGATGATCGGGGTCAACGTGCCGATCCCGGTGCCGGCAGGCTACCTCTCGTTCGGCGGCGCCAAGGCGTCAGCCCTGGCCGACCTCCAGATGCGCGGGGAAGACAGCATCCGCTTCTTCACCAAGCAGAAGGAGGTCACGGTCCGCTGGCCCGAACCCGGCAGGCGGGCCGCCCTGAGCCTCGTGTTCCCCGGCAATCGCTGATCGAACGGCGGCCTCGACCGCAAGGAGGAGGAGTACGGCCCGTCCGGACGGCGCCCGTCGGGCGCTACCCCAGCACGGCGTTCAGCACGACCCAGCCCACGGCCGCCACGAAAGCGCTGAGGGGGATGGTGAGGATCCAGGCCCAGATGATGTTGCCGGCGATCCCCCAGCGCACGGCGGAGAACCGGTCGCTCGAGCCCACGCCCATGATGGCCGAGGAGATGACGTGGGTGGTCGACACGGGCATCCCGAAATGCGAGGCGCCGAAGATGATCGAGGCCGCCGTCGTCTCGGCGGCGAAGCCGTGGATCGGGTCGAGCTTGACGACCTTCTGGCCCATCGTCTTCATGATCCGCCAGCCGCCCGCGGCGGTGCCCAGCGAGATGGCCGAGGCGGCCAGCAGGATGACCCAGACGGGGATGTCCGGCTTGGCCAGGACCCCGGCCGAGACGAGGGCCAGGGTCATGATGCCCATCGTCTTCTGGGCGTCGTTCGAGCCATGGCTGAAGGCCATGAATGCGGCCGAGACCACCTGCAGCCGCCGGAAACCGTCGTTCAGGCCCCTGGGGTTCATGCGCCGGAAGAGATTGAACAGCAGCACCATGAGCAGGAAGCCGCCCAGCACGCCGAGGATCGGTGAGCTGACGAGCGGGATCACGACCTTGACCACGATCCCGTCCAGCAACAGCCCGCCGGCCTGGCCGCCGATCGAAACGGCCGCCACCGTGGCGCCGATGAGCCCGCCGATGAGGGCGTGCGAGCTGGAGCTGGGGATGCCCGCCCGCCACGTGATGAGGTTCCAGGCGATGGCCCCGACGAGCGCGGCGGCCACGACGACCTGGCCGGCGTGGCCCTCGGGCGTCTGCGCGATGCCGGAGGCGATCGTCTTGGCCACCGCGGTGCCCGTCAGCGCGCCCACGAAGTTGGCCGCGGCCGACATGACGATGGCCCAGTGCGGCTTCAGCGCGCGGGTGGAGACGGAGGTGGCGATCGCATTGGCCGTGTCGTGGAAGCCGTTGATGTAGTCGAAGCCGACGGCGAGGGTGAAGACCGCCAGCAGGGTCAGCGTGACCCCCTCAGGCATGCTTGACGACGATCTTCTCGATGATGTTGGCCACGTCCTCGCACTTGTCGATGCAGTCCTCGAGCAACGCGTAGATGTCCTTCCACTTGACCATGTCGATGGCCTTGGTCTTCTCCGAGAAGAGGCCGGCCACGGCCGCCCGGGCGATCCGATCGCCATCGTTCTCGAGGCGGTGGATCTCGATCCAGTACTGCTGCAGGCCCTGGAAGCTCTTCAGCTTCGTGAGCGCCTCGTGGATCGCCTCGCACTGCTTGCGGATGATCGTGGCCTGCTGGACAGAGGCCGGCGTCGGCGCGTCCACGTGGTAGAGGATGAAGGTGTCGGCGATCTCCTCGATGAGGTCGAGCACGTCATCCAGGCCGCTGATGAGGGCGTGGATGTCCTCGCGGTCGAAGGGCGTCACGAAGGTCGTGTTGAGCTTGTTGCCGATGGCGTGGCTCAGCTCGTCGCCGTGGTGCTCCATGGCGAAGAGCTCCTTGGCCCGCTGCTCGACGTCGTCGTAGGTCTGGAGCATCTCCTCCAGGTGCCGCGCGGCGCTGAGGACGTTGGCCGCGTCCTCGACGAACATGTCGAAGAAGCGCTCTTCGCGGGGGATGAGACGGATGCGCATGCGGCCTCCCGGGGCACTGGGGCGACGGCGACCCGGTGGGGTCCTGGTCCGGGCGCGCGCGGCGCTGCTCTCGTTCCTTCTTGTACGGCTACAGGGTACCCGGTCGCGCCGCGCCGGGCACGGGGCGGCGGGGAGGTGTGCCGGCCCTGCCCTGCCCTAGACTTGGCGCGTGACCGCCGCTCATCCCCGTCACGTCCTCGCGCTCGACCAGGGCACGTCCAGCTCCCGCGCCGTCGTCTTCGACGAACGGGCGCGGCCGGTCGCCATCGCCCAGTACGAGGTGCACTCGCTTTTCCCCCACCCGGGATGGGTCGAACAGGACGCCGAGGTGCTGTGGGCCGGCCAGGTCCGGGCCGGGCAGCAGGCGCTGGCCGGAGCCGGCGTGGGCGCCGATGAGGTCGCCGCCGTCGGCATCACGAACCAGCGCGAGACGACGGTGGCCTGGGACGGCACGGGCCGGGCCCTCGCGCCGGCGATCGTCTGGCAAGACCGGCGCACGGCCGAACGCTGCGCCACGCTCCGCGCCCGTGGCGTGGAACCCGCCGTTCGTGCCCGGACCGGCTTGCTCCTCGACCCCTACTTCAGCGCCACGAAGATGGCCTGGCTGCTCGACGCGCTACCCGACGGCCGCGACCGGGCGGAGGCCGGCGAGCTGCACCTGGGGACCGTCGACGCCTGGCTGGCCTGGCGGCTGACCGGCGGGCGCACCTGCGCCACCGACGCCTCGAACGCGAGTCGCACGCTCCTGCTCGACCTGCGCACGCGCGCCTGGTCGCCCGAGCAGCTGGCGCTGTTCGGGGTGCCGGAGGCCGCGCTGCCCGAGGTCCGGGCCAGCGACGCCGACTTCGGGACGACCGAGCCCGAGCTGTTCGGCGCACCGATCCCCATCCGGGCCATGGTCGGGGACCAGCAGGCGGCACTCTTCGGACAGCTCTGCCTGACGCCCGGCGCAGCCAAGAACACGTACGGGACCGGTTGCTTCCTGCTCGAGACGACCGGATCGGCCGTGCCCGAGCCGCCGGACGGGATCCTGGCCACGGTCGCCTGGGAGCGCCGCACCGGCGGCGCGGACGGATCCACGCGCGTCGCCTACGCCCTCGAGGGGAGCGTCTTCGTGGCCGGCGCGGCGGTGCGCTGGTTGCGCGACGGCCTGGGCCTGCTCGGCTCGACGGCCGAGGTCGAGGAGCTCGCCGCGAGCGTTCCCGACAGCGGCGGCGTGGTGCTCGTGCCGGCCTTCGCCGGCCTCGGGGCACCGTACTGGGATCCCGACGCGCGGGGCACGATCACCGGCCTGACCGCGGGGACGACCCGCGCCCACATCGCCCGCGCCGCGCTCGATGCCATCGCGCACCAGACGTGCGACCTCGTGGAGGCACTCGAGGCCGGCGGCGCCCCCCGGCTCACGACGTTGCGCGCCGATGGTGGGGCAGCCCTGGATGACCTGCTGCTCCAGCTCCAGGCGGACTTGCTGGGCCGGCCGGTGGAGCGTGCCGCGGTCGCCGAGACGACCGCCCTGGGCGCGGCGCTCCTGGCCGGCCGCGCGGCGGGGGTCTGGACGAGCGACGCGGACCTGGCTGCGATCGTCGGTGTCGGTGCGCGCTTCGAGCCACGCGTCACGGAAAGCTGGCGACGTGCCGAGCGCGACCGCTGGGCGGACGCGGTGGCACGGACCCGGAGCCGCCGAACGTGAGCGGGCCCATGCCCTCCGGCGTGGCCGGTCTCGACGGGCGCCGCTTCGACGCGGTGGTCGTGGGCGGCGGCATCCTCGGCGCCGGCGTCGCGCGCGAGCTGGCCCGCCGTGGCCTCTCCACGCTCCTCGTCGAGCGACGCGACTTCGCCTGGGGCACCACCGCGCGCAACACGCGGCTCATCCACGGCGGGCTGCGCTACCTCGCCAACTACGACTTCGGCCTCGTGCGCGAGGGGCTGCGCGAGCGGGCCTGGCAGCTGCGGCGCGTGCCCAACCTCGTGACGCCGCTGCCGCTCCTGTTGCCCTTCTACCGCGAGCCCCTCTGGCACCGGCTCCGGCTGCGCGCCGGACTGACCCTCTACGACCTGCTCTCGCCGCGCGGCTCGCTGCCCCGCCACCGCTTCCTCGGCCGCGACCGGGTGGCGGCGCTCGAGCCCGGCGTCTCGTCCGACGGCCTGCGCGAAGCCGCCCTCTACTGGGACGCGCAGTTGGAGCTGCCGGAGCGGCTCGTCATCGATGCCCTGCGCGCCGCCCAGGAGGCCAGCGCCGAGGTGCGCAACCACGTCTCGGCCACGGGGCTCCGCCGCGGCGACGGGCGCGTGGCCGCCGTGGAGCTGACCGGCACCCTCGACGGCGCCACGGCCCTGGTCATGGCGCCGCGCGTCATCAACGCCACCGGCCCCTGGGCGGACGCCACGCTGGCCGGCCTGGGGCTCGAGCGCGCGCCGCTGCTGCGCCTCGTGCAGGGCATCCACCTCGTCTACCCGCGCCTCGCCGAGCACGCCGTCGCCTTCGAACATCCCGAGGACCGGCGCCTCTGCTTCGCCGTCCCCTGGCAGGGCCAGACGATGATCGGCACGACCGAGCGCGACGTCGAGGGCGGGGCGGACCGGGCCGCGGTGACCGCGGAGGAGGTGCGCTACCTCGTGGCCGGCGCCGAACGCGTCTTCCCCGCCGCCCGCGGCGCCCGCCCGCTCTGGGCGAGCGTCGGCGTGCGCTCCCTGATCCGCCTCGAGGGGATCGCCAACAGCGTCACCCGCCGTCACCTCCTGGTCGACCACGCGCCCGATGGTGCGGCCGGGCTGACGACCGTGGCTGGCGGCAAGCTGACCGCCTGGCGCTCCATCGCGGCCGAGGTCGTCGACGAACTGCTCGGCCACCGCGACCGGCGCGCCCTGGCCGACGACGCGATCGGCGGGCCCCCGCTGCCCCCCGAGCCGGCCGCGGAGGCCGGCCCGCACGCCCACCGCCTGTGGCGGGTCTACGGGGCGCGTGCCGCGGAGGTGGCGGCCGTCGCGGACGCCGATCCGTGGTGGTCGCTGCCGCTGTTGCCCGACTCGGACGCCATCCGCGCCGAGGTCGCGCACGCCGTGGCCGTGGAATGGGCGGTGACCGTCGGCGACGTCGTCCTGCGGCGCATGGCGCTCGGCTTCGGGCCGGACCTCGGTCGCGCCGCTGCGGAGGCCGTGGCGGCCGTCGGGGTGGCGCGCCTGGGCTGGGACGTGGCGCGGGCGCAGCACGAGCTCGCGGCCTTCGACCGGGAGAACACCGAGCGCCGCCTGCCAGAGGGAGCCTGAGATGTCCAGCCACACGGTCAGGGTGCTGAGCCTGAACATCCGCAATCTCATGGACCGCTGGCCCGAGCGGATGCCCCTGCTGCTGGCCGAGTTCGGCGCGCTCCAGCCGGACCTCGCGGGCCTGCAGGAGGTCGTCTACCCGCTGCAGCAGGATCGCCTCCTCGCCGCGTCGGGTGAGGGGCGCTACGAGATCCGCCGCGCCTGGTCGTGGCGGCCCGAGGCGGGCAACAGCATCCTCGTGCGCGAGTCGCTCGCGTCCGGCCTGGCCCCCGAGACGCCCGACGATCGCCTCGATCTCGGCCTCCAGCGCGCCGCCGGACATGCCCAGCTGATCCTCCCCGACGGGACGCCGCTGCGCTTCGTCAACCTCCACCTCCACCACCTCGTGGGCGAGGAGCACGCGCCGGTGCGCCTGCGCCAGGTGGAGGCGACCCTGGCCTGGCTCGCCACGCGGTCACCGGCCGACGCCACGATCGTCACCGGCGACTTCAACGCCATGCCCTCCGAACCGGCCTACCGGCGCATGGTCACGGCCGGCTTCCGCTCGGCGATGCTCGAGGCGAACGGCGCCGAGCCGGACGTCACCTGGCCCTCGGGCCTGCAGGCGCCGGCCATGGACACCGACGGCGAGCCCGGCTGCCTCGACTACGTCTGGTTGACCGGTGCGGTGCGGGTGCGCTCGGCCCGTCTCTGCTTCGACCGGCCCGCGGTCGACGATCCGACGCTCTACCCGTCCGACCACCGGGGCATCCTCGCCGAGCTCGAGATCGGCTGAGCCCGGATGCCCAGGGGCGACCGATGACCCTGCGACTGGCCCACCGCGGCGACTGGCGGATCGGGCCCGAGAACGGCCTGCGCGCCCTGCTGGCCGGGGCGACCGCCCCGCGCTCCGACGGCGTCGAGTTCGACGTCCTGCTCGCCGCGGACGGCACCCCGGTCGTCATCCACGACGAGGATCTGCGCCGCGTGCAGGGCGTGGACGCGGCGGTGGCCGAGCTGACCGCCGCCGAGCTGGCCGCCCACGACGTGCCGGCGCTGATGACGGTCCTCGACGCGCTCCCCAGGGAGGCCTTCCTCGATGTCGAGCTGAAGGTGCGCCCCAACTCCGAGCTGGCGCGGGTCCTGGTCGGCGCGCGGGGCGAGGAGCCGGAGCGCGCGGTCGTCTCCTCGTTCGAGCCCCGGGCCCTGCGGGCCCTGGCGGACATGGCTCCCGGCTGGCCGCGCTGGCTCAACGTCATCGCGCTGAGCGGCCCGGTGGTCGCCGCGGCCCTGGACCTCGGCTGTGCCGGCCTCTCCGCCGAATGGCACGCCGTCACGCCGGCCGGCGCTCGCCTGTGCCGCCGGGCCGGGCTGGACCTGGCCGCCTGGACCGTCCGCCGCCGCCCGACCTTCGACCGCCTCGCGCGCCTCGGGCTGGCCGCCGTCTGCGTCGAGGCTGCCGCGCTCGACGGCTAGGCCGAGGCGGCCCGCGCGTCCGTGCGCACGGCGCGCACGATGGCCGACCACATGCCGTCGGCGACCGCGTGCGTCGGGGTCACCGTCACGTCGCGGAAGCCGGCCCCTTCCAGCCCCGCCCGGTACTCGGCGAACGACAGCGCGCCGGCGATGCAGCCGACGTAGCTGCCGCGCTCGGCACGCTGTTCTGGCGTCAGTTCGTCGTCGGCCACGACGTCGCTGATCCCGATGCGCCCCCCCGGCCGCAGGACGCGCGCCATCTCGGCGAAGACGGCCGGCTTGTCCACCGAGAGGTTGATGACGCAGTTGCTGATGATCACGTCGATGTTCGCAGCCGGGAGTGGGATCGCCTCGATCCGGCCGCGCAGGAACTCGACGTTCGTGGCGCCCTCCTCGAGGGCGTTGCGGACGGCGAGGGCGAGCATCTCGTCGGTCATGTCAAGCCCGAAGGCGCGGCCGGAGGGGCCGACGCGTCGCGCCGAGAGGAGCACGTCGATGCCGCCGCCCGAGCCGAGGTCGAGGACGCGCTCCCCCTCGTGCAGCTCGGCGACCGCGATGGGGTTGCCGCAGCCGAGGCTGGCCAGGCGCGCCGCCTCGGGCAGCGACTCGGCGTCCGCGTCGTAGAGGCCGGCGCCGAAGGCGTCGCCCTCGTCGGCGCAGCAGGGCGCCGCGTCGGGCGTCAGCACGGAGAGGGCGGCCGAGGCATAGCGCTCGCGCACCTGCTCGGTGAGCTGGTCGGTCATGGTCGGTTCTCCTTGGTTCTCAGGCGTTGAGGACGTCGAGGACGATGCGGGCGGCGAAGGCGAGCACGATGGCGCTGCCCAGCAGCGACGTGGCGGTGCGCAGGCGGCCGCCGGCATGGTGGTGGAGCAGGGCCCCGAACCCGACGATCACCGTCTGCCAGGCCAGCGAGGCCAGGAAGGCTGCCACGGCGAAGGCGACCTTCGAGGCCGGATCGCCGGCGATGCCGGGCAGACCCAGGATGAGGGCGGCGAAGTAGGTCACGGTCATCGGGTTGATGAGCGTCAGGCCGGTGATGACGAGGTAGGCCCGGCGCATCGTCGGCGGGTCCTCGTCGCGCGCGACGGCGCGCCCGTCGCGGAGCGCGAGCAGGCCGCGCACGGCGATGGCCACCAGGACCGCCACGGCCAGCAGCCGCAGGGGCGTCTGCCAGGGCGCGAGCAGATCGGCGATGGCCGTGCCGAAGAGGGCGGCCAGGAGCGCGTAGGAGCCGTCCGCGGTGGCTGCGCCGGCGCCGGCCGCCCAGCCCACGCGGAAGCCGTGGCGCACGGACGCCTCGATGATGAGGACGGCGATGGCGCCGACGGGGATGGCGATGCCCAGCCCGGCGAAGATCCCCGCCACGAATGCGTCGGTCATCGGCTGGCGGCAGAGAGGGGCAGGGCGAGGTTCATCGTTCGCTCCCAAGCGTACGAGGTCGTGTCCGGCGGTCGCAATCTAGCTGATGGATTGACGCGTGTCAATATTGACAGACATAGATATCATGGGGCGATGACGCGACCGATCGACCCCGACGCGCGCCTGCTCCAGGCCCTGGCCGACCCCACCCGCCTGGCCATCGTGCGCCAGCTCAGCGCCGAGAGCGCGACGTGTGCCTGCGACCTGACCGTGTGCATCGACCTCGCCCAGCCGACCGTCTCGCACCACCTCCGCGTTCTCCGGGAGGCGGGGCTGGTCCGCTCCGAGCGTCGTGGCACGTGGATCTACTACTCCCTCGCACCCGAGGCGATCGAGCGGCTGCGGCGGATCGTGGCCGAACTCGTGCCGGTGGCGGGCCTCGCGGCCGCGGCGCTCGGGGGTCGGCGCCTGCCGGTGGTCGACGCGCGGAAGCCGTCCTAGGCTCGTCCGCCCATCACGCGCGGCGGATCCGCACGCAGATCTCCTTGTGCGCGGCCTGGCCCGAGAGCGGATCGTAGCGAATGGTGTTGAGGACGCCGAAGGCCGTGCCTCGTCCCTGCGCGACCTTCCCCAGCGCCGTGTGACCGAATCCGTGCTGCGCGCCGACGACCTCGGGATGGATCCGCGTGGTGACCTCGGCCGTGGCCCGCACCGACCCGTGGGGCGACTCCACGATCACCTCGTCCCCGTCGGCGATCCCGAAGCGGGCGGCGGTGTCGGGGTGCATGCGCAGCGGGTTCGACGGCTTCAGATGCACGAGCAAGGGGTTGTTCTGCGAGCGCGTATGGGTGTGGCTCGCTTCCTTCCAGTTGATGAGGTAGAGCGGGTAGTCGTCGTCGGGCAGCCAGTCACGGGGCCGGAACAGCGGTCCGGCGTCCACCGGCCGGCCCGCGACGTCCGTCTTGTCGAGGTACTTGTCGTTCCAGAACTCGACCTTGCCCGAGCTGGTCATGAAGCCTCGGCGGGGATCGCTGCCGCCGATGGCGTAGCCGATCTGCTTGGGCTTCTTGCCCTCGAGCTTGGGGCCGTCGAGCAGCTTGTCGCCGTCGGTGTAGAAGATCATGCCGACGATCGTGCGACCGACGGCCACGCCGCCTTCCGCCTCCGGGGCCGTCCACAAGGTCCCGTCGACGAGGATGCCCAGCTGCTTGCGGGTCTCGTCGCCGGCGGGCTTGTCCCAGACCGTGCCGTCGGGATCGGCCACGAACTTCGACTTGACCGGCTCGGCGTACTTCGCGTAGCGCGTGCCACCCTTGTCCACCCAGACCGCCCCTGGCAGCGCCTTCATCTCGTCGAGCGTCACGCCCGGAGCGCCCTTCTTCAGCTCGTTGGAGAGCTGCTCCTCATACCACGCGGTGAGGTCGTCCACCGGCTCGCCGGAGACGGCGCCGACGCTGAAGAAGTCCTTGCCCGTCTTGTCCTTGAGGCCGAGCTTCCGGCCGAGCGCGGCCACGAACTCGTACTCGGCCATCTGCCCGAAGATCCCGCCCCGGTAGGGGTAGGGCGACGTCTGTGGCTGCTCGGCGCCGACCACCGGCTGGCGCAGCCCCAGCGCCGACCAGGTCACCCAGTGCGAGTTCACGTCATAGCGCTCGAGGAAGTGCGTGCCCGGGATGAGGTAGTCGGCCAGCAGGGCCGTCTCGCTGACGTGGGTGTCGACCACGACGAACGTCTCGAGCTTCGCCAGGGCCTCGGCCACCCTCGCGCTGCCGGGTCCCGACATGACGAGGTTCTGGAAGACGCACATGCCGGCCTTGGGCTGGTAGGGCCCCGAACCGTCGAGGAGCCGTTCGAAGCCGCGACCGTAGACGCCCGAGCTGTGGCCGAAGGGGAAGTCCCCGAGGCCGTCGAAGCGCGCCGCCGAGATCGGCGTCTCCGGCTCCGCCTGGCTCCACTTCGAGCCGCGCTTGTCCGGGATGATCATCCCGCCGGGCCCGTCGAAGGTGCCCACGAGGGCGTTGAGCAGCGCGATGGCGCGACCGCCCTGGACGCCGTTGGTGTGCTGGCCGGGACCCGACCAGACGTCGGCCAGGGCCGGCTTCGTGGTCGCGAACTCGACAGCGAGGCGCTCGATCGTCTTCGCGGGGACCGAGGTGATCTCTTCCGCCCAGCGTGGCGTGGCGAGGTTGGCGAGGCCCCGGAACTTGTCGAAGCCGGCCGTCCAGGTGCTGACGAAGGCCTCGTCGTAGAGGCGCTCGCCGATGATCACGCGGGCCATGGCCAGTGCCAGCGCGCCGTCGGTGCTGGGCCGGATGGGGACCCACTCCTGCGCCTTGGCGGCCGTGTCGGAGAGGTGCGGGTCGACGACGACGAGCCGCGCCCCGCCCTCCAGCGCCTTGGTCAGGATCCGCGGCAGGTAGACCCACTTGATGGCCGATGTCGGGTTCCAGCCGAAGAGCAGGATGTACTTCGACTGCACGAAGTCGGCCAGCGGCCGCTCATCGCCCATGACCATCTTGAACGACGCCTTGCGCGCGACGTCGCAGAGGTTCGAGTGGTTGGAGTAGTTGGGCGTGCCGAAGAGCGCGCAGAAGTCCTGCTGCGGATGCGTGAACGAGTGGTCCTCGCTCCACCACAGCAGCTCCTCGGGATGGCCGGCCTCGCGCAGCGGGCGCAGCCGGTCGGCGATCTCGGTGAGCGCCTGTTCCCAGCCGATCTCCTGCCAGCCCGGGTCCTCATCGAGGCCCTTCTTCGGATTGGTGCGCTTCATCGGCGTGGCGACCCGATCGGGGTCGTAGAGCCCGAAGATGCTCGCATTGCCCTTGGGGCAGATCGCGGCGCCGTCGCGCACGCCGACCGCGGGGTCGTAGTTCGCGAAGAAGTCGCTGGAGATGTTCGAGTAGTTGTTGGGGTTCCAGGGGTTCGGCTCGATCTTGACGACCTTGCCCTCGACGACGTGGGCGAAGATGCCGCACTGGCCGCCGCAGGCGTTGCAGCAGGAGGCGATCCACTCGCCGGCATCGCGACCGTAGCGGCGGTCGAGCTCGGCCGAACCGGGCGACGGACCGTCCGCCGCGCGAACGAGCCCAGCCGTGGCCGAGCCGATGGCCGTGCCCGCCAAGCCGCCTCCGATGGCTGTGGCGGTCTTGAGGAAGCGTCGGCGGGAGACGTTCGTGGTGCTCATCGGGCCTCTCCCTGGACACTCGCGTCGGGTTGCAGGTGGCGGCTCAGCGGCAGGAAGATCTCGCCCAGGCCGAACAGGACGAACCCCAGCCCGGCGATGCCGATGGCCACCAGCCACTCGAAGTTGCTCGGGAAGTAGCTGGCGCTCACGCGCGGGTCGGCGATGGCAACGGTCAGGCCGTGGATCTCCTCGACGGAGAGCCCCGGCACGACGATGTTCAGCCGGACGCCGATGAAGCCGAGCACCACCCCGGCGCAAGCGACCGTCACCCAGCGTGGGTCGAAGTGCAGGCGGGACGCCAGCACGACGACGGGGAAGGCGAGGCCGAGAAGGATCTGGTCGATCCAGAAGACCCACCAGTAGGGGCCCGACAGCACCAGCTGCAGGCTCTCCACGAAACCCTTGTCGCCGCCGTAGAGGCCGACCAGGACCTCGGAGAACTGGAGCAGGGCATCGAACAGGAGCAGGCCCAGGACCACCCGGCCGAGGTCGACCAGCATCTGCCGGTGCGCCCGCCAACCCTCCTGGAAGACCGCGCTGGCCACCGCCAGGAGCGCGCCGCCGGAGGCGAGGGCGGAGGCGAGGAAGATGATCGGGTAGAGGCCCGAGTGCCAGTAGGGTCGCGAGGCGAGGACTCCGAACAGGGCGCCCACGCCGCCGTGGAACATGATCGCGAGGGGGACGCCGATCGCCGCCAGGACCTTGACCCAGCGCATGTCGCGCACGATGCCGGCCTCGGACGTATCGCGGGACCAGAGGCCGACGACCGACGCGACGCGACCCCGCCACCCGGGAAGGGTGCGGGCGACGGCGAGGTCGCGTCGCATCAGCAGCCAGAATTCGACGATGAGCAGGACGAAGTAGGCCGTGTAGAGCCAGATCATCCAGGCCATCGGCGAGGTGAAGTTGGCGTACACGAACACGTACCAGAAGCGCTCCATGTGGCCGATGTCGACCCAGATCGCGAGCAGCGCCAGCAGCAGCGAGATGATCGCCGTGAAGACCGCCAGGCGACCGATCGGCTCGAAGCGCTTCACGCCGAAGACGTAAACGAGCGACGAAAGCAGGAAGGCGCCGGCCGAGAGGCCGACGAAGTAGATGTATTCGGCCACGCCCAGGCCCCACGGGATGATCGAGCCGTAGTTGGCCAGCTCGTGGCCCGTGGTCAGCCGCAGGTAGAAGCCGATCCCGAGCGGGACCAGGCCGAGGATCCCGACGGTCCAGAAGGCTCGCTTGAGCGTCATCGCCGGCCTCCTCTCACAGCAGGTAGTAGACGGAGGGCTCGGTGCCGAGCTCCTCCTTGAGCCGGACGGCGTTGCGCTCGCGCAGGATCTTCGAGACCTCGCTCTCGGGGTCGTCGAGGTCGCCGAAGATGATGGCGTGGCCGGGGCACGTCTTGGCACAGGCCGGCCAGCGGCCGGCCGAACGGTCGTACTCGCCGTTCTCGTCCTGGAGGTGGAGGCAGAACGTGCACTTGCGCACGTTCCCCACCGGGGATCCGTCCGGCGTCCTGACGCGGTACTGCCTGTACTCCGGCGAGACCTGGTCGCCCGCGGCGGGCAGGAACGCGTAGTCGTCGCCGAAGTCGAACCAGCGCGCGCCATACGGACAGGCCGCGATGCAGTAGCGACAGCCGATGCAGCGGTCGTAGTCGACCACCACGATCCCGTCCGAGGGCCGCTTGTAGGTCGCCTTGACGGGGCAGACGGGCACGCAGGGCGGCTCTTCGCAGTGGAAGCAGGGCTTGGTCATGAAGACCGGCCGGTCGTTGCGTGCGCCGGGCAGCGGTTCGCGGGTGACGACCGTGTAGAAGACGCCCGGCGGCGTCATGTTCTCGATCTTGCAGGCGATCACGCAGGCCTCGCAGCCGACACAGCGCTGCGTGTCGATGACCATCCCCCAGTGGTGCTTGCGCGGCGGGGTGGTCGCCGCGGCGACAGCTTCATGGGCGAGGATCGCCGTCGTCGCGGCACCCGCCGCCACGGACTTCAGCGCCTGCCGTCGACTGATGCCGGCTATTGCCATGTCCCTTCCTCGTGGCACGATGCGTTGGCGGAAGGATTGCCGCTTGGCAGTGCGGCGCGGGAGGGCCATTCGGTCCTGAAGGCCGGGCCAGACGGCCGTGCCGAACCGCCTGCCGGACGAGGGTGGTTCGCGGTCGTCAGCCCTCGGGCGTCAGGAGGTCGGGCGAAAGGAGCCAGCGCAGCGTGCCGCCGCCGGGCTGAAGTGGGCGCGCGGCGTCGATCCGGGCCAGGGCGCCTTTGCGCATCGGTGCCCCGGCCGTGTCGCACAGGACGGCCACCAGCTCGCTGAAGTCCGGGTCGTGGCCGACGAGCACGACGCGCGCCGGGTCGCCGGCGTCGGCCAGGACCTCTTCGAGCGTGCCGAGGTCGAGGAAGCCGCCCAGCCGCTCGTCCGTGCGCAGCGGCAGCCCGAGCGCCACGGCGATGGGCTCGGCCGTCTGCGCGGCGCGCAGCTTCGGGCTCGACATCAGGACGTCGGGCCGGAACGCGATGCCCCGCAGATGGGCCGCCAGGCGATCGGCCTGCGCGCGGCCCTTCTTCGAGAGCGGTCGGAGGTCGTCCGGACCTTCCCAGGCCAGGCGGTCGCCGGCGTGGGCGTGGCGCAGCAGGTACAGCTCCACGGCGCCGCTCACGGCCGCGACCCGGACCGCTCGACGAGGAAGGCATCGATCCGCGCGGCGATCTCGTCGCGCACGCGGCGGAAGACGGCCATGCGCGCCTCGTCGGTCCCCGCGGCCGCGGCGGGGTCGTCGAAGCGCCAGTGCAGCTGCTCGTGGTCGCCGGGGATGTAGGGACAAGCCTCCTGCGCCTCGTCGCAGACGGTCACCACGGCGTCCCAGGATCGGTCGAGCACGTCCGCCACGCCCTTGGAGCGGGCGCGCGACCAGTCGATGCCCAGCTCGGCCAGGACCTGGACGGTGAGCGGGTTCACGCCGGTCGGGGTCGTGCCCGCGCTCGCCGGCGCGTATCCGCTTCCTCCACGCACGCTGAGCAGCGCCTCGGCCATCTGGCTGCGGGCGGAGTTGCCGACGCAGACGAAGAGGACGCGCAGTGGAGCGGCGGGACGGGGTGGCTTCATCGTGCCGCTAGTCTGCCGCATACTCACCAGCCAGGCGTCCGCAGCGAGGAGTCCGGGCATGGCCAAGAAGGGGAATGCGGCGAAGAAGCCGAGGGCGGTCAGGCCGTCCAAGGCGGAGCGCGCGGAGGCGAAGCGGCAGAAGCGGATCACCGACCTCGAGGACCAGCTGAGCACGGCCCGTGAGCTGCAGGCAGCCGTCGGCGCACTCATCGCCGCGCTCGAGAAGGAGGTCGCCGCGGTCCACGCCACCGATGCCCAGCCGGCGGCCCCCGAGCCGGCGCCCGTGCCACTCGCGCCCCGCCGCGCCACGCGTCGCCCGAAGGCGATCCCGCCCGCGGAGGCCTGACCGCCGCCCGCCGCCTCGCGCCGTCGCGCGCGTTAACGCGTCGTTGACGGTCGCCCCGTACGATGGCCGGGCATGGCTCGCACCATCCTGGTCGTCGACGACGAACCCACGCTCCTGGCCACGCTCGCGGAGAACCTCGGCGGGGAAGGCTTTCGCGTCGTCACGGCCGCCGACGGCCGCGAGGCGCTCGTCCGTTTCCGCGCCGATCGCCCCGACCTGGTCGTGCTCGACCTCATGCTGCCCGAGCTGAGCGGACTCGAGGTCTGCCGCATCATCCGCCAGGAGTCGTCGGTTCCCGTGCTCATGCTCACCGCGCGCACGGGCGAGCTCGACACGGTCGTCGGCCTCGAGGTCGGCGCGGACGACTACGTCACGAAGCCGTTCAGCCTGCGCGAGCTGCAGGCGCGGATCCGGGCCCTGCTTCGCCGCTCCGAGCAGCAGTCGCCGGCGACGGCCCCGGTCATCGACCTCGGAAGCGTGCAGGTCGACCTCGCCGGGCACCGCGTCCTCCGTCACGGCGTCGAGCTGCCGCTCAAGCCCAAGGCCTTCGAGCTGCTCGCCTTCCTCGTCGCGAACCCCGGCCAGGTCTTCACGCGCGACCAGCTGCTGGAGCGCGTCTGGGGCTACGACTACGCCGGCGAGACACGCACCGTGGACGTCCACGTCCACTGGCTGCGCAGCGCCATCGAGGCGGATCCCGGCCGACCCGAGCTGCTGCGCACCGTGCGTGGCGTCGGCTACGTCCTGCGCCGCCCGGCGTCCTGACGGCGACGCGGGGCCGGCGACGGGCTTGAGCGCGTGACCCTCCCCGTCTTCGTCTTCCTCGCCGTCGTCGTGGTCGCGCTCGGCATCGCCCTGGCGATCGCGCTGGGCCGTGGCGCTGTCCTGGCCCGACTGCGCGAGACGCTGGGCGCCGGTCCGGAGGCCGACGTCGAGAGCGCCGCTCGCGCCGTCGTGGACGGGCGTGCGGCGGCCGAATGGCAGGCCCAGCAGCGCGCGCGGGACCTGGCCTACCTCGCCGACCTGATCAGCGTGGGCATCCTGCGCCTCGACGAGGAGCTGCGCGTCGCGCTCGCCAACCACGCCGCCCACGCTTTCCTGGGGCGCTCGCCGGGCGAGCTGGCGGGCCGGACCCCGATGGAGGCGTTCGGCGACCACGAGGCCGAGGCCATCCTCGGCAGCGCGCGCGAGCGGATCGCCGCCAGCGGCGAGATCGTCCTCGGCGGACCGGACGGCCGCCGCCTGGTGGTCCGCGCGCGGCGGTCGCCGGCGGGCGGCTTCTGGGTCGTCCTCGAGGACGTGAGCGAGCTGCGCCGCCTGCAGCGCATCCGCTCGGAGTTCATCGACAACCTGTCGCACGAGCTGCGCACGCCGCTCACCAACGTGCGGCTGCTGACCGAGACGCTCAGCCGGGAGATCGAGGCGGTGGCGGTGCCCGACGGCGTGCGCGACCGCGTGGCGAAGATCGATGTCGAGACCGGGCACCTCGTGCAGATGGTCAACGAGCTGCTGGACCTCTCGCGCATCGAGGCCGGCGGCAGCCAGCTCTACCTCGATGTCGTCGACCTCGGCGAGGTCGTCCGTGCCTCGTCCGACCGGCTCCGCCTCTTCGCCGAGCGGCAGGGCGTGCGGCTGGAGGCCCAGGTGCCCGAGGGCCTGCCGGTCGTGCGCGGCGACGGCGAGCGTCTGGGCCAGGTGCTCATCAACCTCGTGCACAACGCGGTGAAGTTCTCGGCGGCCGGCCAGGCCGTGGTGGTCCGTGCGACGGCCGGCGAGGGCGAGATCGTGGTGTCGGTCGCGGACCGCGGGCCCGGCGTGTCGCGCGCCGACCAGGCCCGCATCTTCGAGCGCTTCTTCAAGGTCGACCGGGCCCGCGTCCGCGGCCAGGGCGGGACGGGGCTGGGCCTCGCCATCGCCCGGCACATCGTGGAGGGGCATGGTGGCCGGATCTGGGTCGAGAGCGAGGAGGGCGAGGGCTCCACCTTCAGCTTCGCTACCCCGATCGCCGACGTCGCCTGACGGGCGGCGCCCCGGACTCAGGGGTTGAGGTCCTCGATCTGGCCGGTGGCGAGGAAGACGATGTCCTCGGCGATGTTCGTGACGCGGTCGCCGATCCGCTCCAGGGCATGGGCCGCGAGAAGGATGCGCGTGCCGCGCTCGACGTTCTCGGGGTCAAGGCGCATGAGCGTCAGCACCTCGTCGAAGATGCGGTGGTAGAGCGCGTCGACCTCGTCGTCGCCGGCCGCCACGGTGCGCGCCGCCTCCTCGTCCACGTTCACCAGGGCGCGCAGGATGCCCTGCACCAGCCCGGCCGCGAGCTCGCCCATGCGGGGCAGGTCGACGTACCGCTTGAGCGGTGGGAACGGGGCCAGCCTCCGCGCCTGCTTCGCCACCGCGGCCGCGTGGTCGCCCATCCGCTCGAGCTCGTAGGTGACGTGATCGAGCGTGAGCAGGAAGCGCAGGTCGCGCGCCACGGGCTGCTGCGTGGCGATGGCGAGGGTGATCAGCGCCGAGACGCTGCGCTGCACCTCGTTGACCTCGCCGTCACCCACGATGACCGCCGTGGCGGCCTCGACGTCGTGCTCGACGAGCGCCCGCAGGGCGGCGCGGATCTGCCCCTCGACCAGCGACCCCATGCGCAGCACGCCGTCCTTGGCCTCCCGCATCTCGCGGTCGAGCGGCTCGCGCGAGGCGTGCGCTGCCGGCTCGTCGGGCGGCGGGGCGTCGGGTCGGATGTCCATGGTCGCGCCCTCGTCGTTCATCCGAAGCGCCCCGAGACGTAGTCCTCGGTCAGCTGGTGCCGCGGGTTGGTGAAGATCCCCGCCGTCTCACCGGCCTCGACGACGTAGCCCGCACGGTCCTCGTCCATGGTCATGAACACGGTCCGGTCCGAAGCACGCGCCGCCTGCTGCATGTTGTGCGTGACGACGACGATGGTGTACTCGCGGCTCAGCTCGCGCATCAGCTCCTCGATCTGGAGCGTCGCGCGTGGGTCGAGCGCCGACGCCGGCTCGTCCATGAGGATGACCTCCGGCTCGGTGGCGATGGCGCGGGCGATGCACAGTCGCTGCTGCTGACCGCCCGACAGCGACAGCCCGGACTGGCCGAGCTTGTCCTTCACCTCGTTCCACAGGGCCGCCCGGCGGAGGCTCCGCTCGACGAGCCCGTGCATGTCCCCCCGGTACCCGTTGATGCGCGCCCCGAAGGCGACGTTGTCGTAGATCGACTTGGGGAACGGGTTCGGCTTCTGGAAGACCATCCCGACCCGGCGACGGACCTCCACCGGGTCGATCCGTGGGCCGTACAGGTCCTGGCCGTCGAACGCGATCCGGCCCTCCATGCGGAACGAGGGGACCAGGTCGTTCATCCGGTTCAGGGTCCGCAGCAGGGTCGATTTCCCGCAGCCCGACGGCCCGATGAGCGCCGTGACCTCGCGCCGGGCCACGGTCAGGCCGACGTCGCGGACGGCGCGGAAGGAGCCGTAGTAGCAGGACACGCCCTGGAGCTCGATGGCCGTCTCGCGCGCACCGGCGGCGGTCCCCTCCGCGCCTTGGCCGACCGCGACTCGTGCCGACGGACGGCCGTCGGCACGTGCCTCGCGTGGCGTCGCGGGGGTTGGCGCGTCCCGCATCGGCGTGGCCGTGGACGGGGCGTTCACGCGGGTCTCCCTTACCACTGGGTGTGACGCGAGAGGCGCACGCGCACGACGAGGGCGAGCGCG
>Ga0334722_10002070_pt1 | contig 23339 bp, 21 predicted proteins | sample C3_bottom_MG_FD_207210 | JGI IMG/M metagenome (GOLD analysis project Ga0334722, IMG submission 207210) | Sediment microbial communities from Yellowstone Lake, YNP, Wyoming, USA - C3_bottom | ecosystem: Environmental > Aquatic > Freshwater > Lake > Sediment | place: USA: Wyoming | collected... | reverse complement strand
TCCCGGTGACCTTCTCGCACTCCTCGGTCAGGCTCATCAGGTCGCGGCGCGTGATCGTCGAGAGATTGAAGTTGCGGCTCCCGGCCATCAGCTGCTGCAGGCCGGTGCGGATCTTCTGCGTGGCGGTGGAGATGCCCACCGCGCCCAAGGGGATATTCTCGACGTCCTTGCCGAACTTCGCCCGGAGTTCCTCATAGGAGACGAAGATCTCGTCGGCCTTCGTGCCGAACTTGCTGACCGTCTTGGGCGAGGTCCCGGCCTTGATCCGCTCGCCGATGTTCTTGCCGACCATCGCGAGATCCGGCACACGGATCTTGCGCTTGGCCAGCTTGGCCACGAAGGCGGTGTTATCCCACAGGGCGGATTCTTCATCGAGACAACCCTGCTGTGGCGATCGCGCCTGTCTGGAGTTCGGCGCCGTACCGTGCAAGCGCTTCTGGCAAACCGGACGCTGCTGGCCTGCGCGGAGGCCGACGAGGCGGACGATCCCTGCGTGCTGGATTCCGCAAACTAACGCCAGTTCGCCGAAGTCCTTGTCGATGGTGACGAGAATCCTCTTCTCCTGGTGGGCACGGAGGTGGATCTCCTCATCCCCGGGATCGCAGCCCCATTCGGCTGACCAGATCACGTCGTGACCGGCCGACTTGAGAATATTTAGGGCAAGGCCTGAGACGTAGGTGTCGAGAAGGAGCTTCACGCCCCTACTTCGATTGAGAAAGGCTCAATTCGCTCATGCCCGACGAGACGATGAGCGTATTCCAGGCAGGCGCGGACATCGTCCCGCTCGAGCCATGGATAACCCTCGATGATCGCTTGCTGCAAGCATCTCGAGGACGTGTTCGACGGCAAAACCCCGTCCACGGATGATTGGCTTCCCCCCGAAGATCTTTGGATTCACGGTGATCCGACCCAGCATGTCGCCCACAGGAATTTCCTTCCCCGCCTTGAGTAAAACGTGATCGCCGCGAGTCCTCACCGTTGTCGTGATCGTCTGATTCTCGCGCGTCTTGTCACGTTGCCGGAGGACGAAGTCAAGGTTGAGCCGGGTCATGATCACGAGAAGAGCCCCCGAGTGCCGAAAGCGAGCGGTGTGCCCCATGGTTCGCAGGCAGCCTTCAGCGCGCGTGGGGTCGGACTGCAGACGCTCGAGCCGGGCGCGCCGGCCGAGCAGCACGTAGAGGATCGTCGCGCCGCCGATCGCCACCGCCGTGAAGGAAACCACCAGGATCCCGAGGATCAGGGTCAGCGAGCTCTCGCCGGCGACGATACCGACCGCCGTCGAGAGCAGCACCGGCAACACCACGCCGACCGAGATCGTGACGATGAGCTTGACGAGGCTCAGGCTCTGCCGGATTCGCCCGATCTCGTGCGACTGCGCGCCGTGCATGCCGCGACCGGCGCGAAAGACTGGCGCGGAGCGCGGTCGCTTGTTGTCCCCTCGGGATTCAGCAGGGCTGGTTGACCGTCAGCTGAATCGGGTACGGGCTCTGGACCGGTATCCAATTGCCCTCGGAGTCCTTGCGGTAGACCGAGACGTCGCCGGACATGGTGGCCTTCACTGATCCCGGACAGGTGCCGGAGAACGTGACCGGGAGGGTGCCCGTCACATTCAGCGCCTCCGAGGTCACGCAGAGCGTGCTCGTGGTCGTGCCCTGGGCGGTGTAGCTCTCCGTCGAGTAGTTCATGCTCGCGTTGCCGGCGCCGCTCCACTGGCCCCCGCCCGGGCAGGCCAGGGTGTCGTCGAACTTCCACCCCTCGATGAGCGTGAAGCGCGGCTGTGCGGCGTACTTCGGTATCACGCCCGCCACAGCCTCCTGGGCGAACCCCCTCAGGACGGCGTCGGCCACGGTGGCGATCGAGGCGCGCTCCGCGTCGGTCAGGGTCGTCGGCCCGGCCGGGTTGTCCCCACTGCCGCTGTCGCAGGAAACATTCGTGGCGATCCCCACGAGAACCGCCAACAGACAAGCCCGTCCCGCTGATCTCTTCATCCTGATGCTCATGACGTACCTCCCGCTGTCGTTGCGACCGCGCGCGCTCGCCGGGCGGCTGGCTGGACCCGGGCGAGCGCCTGTCATCAATTTATGCAGATGTCCGCCGCCGGTCAAGGGAACGGGATGCACAAGAAGCGTCTTCCGCGGTCCTGGCGATCCCGGCCGGCTTCATAGGTTCGTTGCTCGATGAGCCGCTGCTCCTCGTTCTCCCTCTCGAGGATGCCCTTCTCGCAGAAAACCATCGCCCCGGGGTTGCCGATAGACTACTTGCACTCGGGGTAATTCTGCTTCGGGGGCGGGTAGTCCCGGGAACTGTTGGAGTCCTCCGGCTCATCCGGAGCGTACGACCGGTAGTACTGCTCGAGCATGACATAGCAGCGAATGCGATCCGGGGGTGGCTGGTCGACCACCACCGGGCGCAGGGAGCCGGCGATGGCGTCGACGACGAGCCCGAGGCCGAGAATCGCCCACAGGAATTCCCTTCCCCGCGCGGTCCGGGCAGACAAGCGGGTCGGCCGCGAACACCTTCTTGACGAACCTGGATAAGTGACAGAGCGGGATGCGTTGGGAAGAGTTTGACCGGCCGCGCCGATCTATGGCCACGCGAGACAAGAAAGGGCGCCGGCCCCGCTTCCAGGAACCGGCGCCCCGATGGGACGTGCAACACCGGCGGGGATCAGCCCCGCCCTACCAACGTTACTGCGCGAGGATCTTTTCGGCTTCCTTGCGATAGGCGCGCATCACGTACGGGATCCCGGTGACCTTCTCGCACTCCTCGGTCAGGCTCATCAGGTCGCGGCGCGTGATCGTCGAGAGATTGAAGTTGCGGCTGCCGGCCATCAACTGCTGCAAGCCGGTGCGGATCTTCTGCGTCGCGGTGTAGATGCCGACTGCACCGAGGGGCAACTTCTCGACGTCCTTGCCGAACTTCGCCTTGAGCTCCTCGTAGGAGACGAAGATCTCGTCCGCCTTCGAGCCGAACTTGCTGACCGTCTTGGGCAAGGTCCCGGCCTTAATCCACTCGCCGATGTTCTTGCCGACCATCCCGGGGATCATTAGCGCGCGGCCCATGCAGACCGCCTTGAAGTTCGGCGCGCCCAGCGCCAGCGCCTTGAAGATGTGCGTCTCATCCGAGAAGCCGCCGGCCATCGCCAGGTCCGGCACCCGGATCTTGCGCTTTTGCAGCTTCGCGACGAACTCGTTGGTCAGCGCCTGCAGGTAGAGCGTCGGGGTGCCCCACTCGTTCATCATCCCCCAGGGGCTCATCCCGGTGCCGCCCGGCGCGCCGTCGATCGTCAGCAGGTCGATCTTCGCCTCGGCGCCCCAGCGCAGCGCCATCGCCAGCTCCTGCATCCCGTAGGCGCCGGTCTTGAGCGTAATGCGCTTGAATCCGACTTTGCGCAGCCGCGCCACTTCCTTGAGGAAGCCCGCGTGGTCGACGAAGCCGAGCCGCGAATGCCGCTCGAACTCCTTGATCTCACCCTTCTTGAACGCCTCGACAACGTCCGGCAGCGTCGGGTCGGGGGTCACGATGTAGCCGCGGCGCTTGAGCTCCTGCGCCCGCGCCAGGTCGCCGACGCGGATCTCGCCACCGATGCACTTGGCCCCTTGCCCCCACTTCAGCTCGATCGTGTCCAGGCCGTGCTTGTTCAGCACATACTCAGCGACGCCGAAGCGCGTGTCCTCGACATTCATCTGCACGAGGATCTCGCCGTAGCCTTCGTGGTAGCGGCGGTAGGTCTCGATCCGGCGGTCCATCTCGGGCGAGCTCTTGACCTTGCCGTCCTTGTCGAGCACCAACTGCGGGTCGATGCCGCAGACGTTCTCGCCACAGACCAGCGTGATCCCCGAGATCGCGGTACCGATCGCGAAATGCTCCCAGTTCTTGCGCGCGATCTCGGTGGAACCGAGCGCCCCAGTGAAGATCGGCACCTTCATCTTCACCTTCTTGGTCCAGCCGTACTCGGTCTCGGTATTCACCGACGGGAAGGTCGCGGTGTCCGGGCCGGGCTTCACGCCCTTGGGCAGCCCCTTGGCGCCGCAGGCGTAACCCTGGATGTTCAGGTGCGAATAGTCGAGCGGGTAGTTCTTGTCGGCGCCGGCGGTGATCTGCCCGAAGGGACCGGGATAGATCACCTCCCGCCCACGGAAGGAGGCGAGCCACATCTCACAGCCGCCCTTGCAGCCGTCGAGGCACTCCACGCAGAGCCCCGAACAGGGGACCACGTTGCGGGAGCGGTTGAAGGTGTCGGTCGCGGTGCTGGCGTTCGGCCTTCTCAGGTTCATTCGCTTCTCCTCCATGGTTGATGGCGACGCGGAAACCCTTTGCCGGAAGCGCACACCATCCGTCTGCGACTGCTCATAACGACATTCGCAGCCGGCAATCCCGTACCACGCGCGTTTCTCACGGCAATCTATTGCCACTATAAATTTTGCATATTCTGCTAGTCAAGGGTATATAGCTCTATTTTGTAGCATTTTCTCCTACACAGACGTGGCAACTCCGGCATTTTTGCCTGATATGATCGGCAAACCAACCAAGCGGATCTGTTATCCGTGCGAAAGAGTTTCATTTAGGGGGAAGCACCCTGCTCCTCCATTGATTTATCAACTATATTCTTCTTATATCAATACATTACAAGTACGACGGATACTCATTCCTGAATAAACCTACTCGTGCTGCAGGATAAAAATCGTCGGCTGGAGAGCTCTTACGGCAACAAACGCGGCAAATTTGCCGGACGATTGCGCGCCAGGCGGCATCTTTCTGGTAGAATAACCGCGCGATGAGCGAGAAGGTCGAAAAAAAACGACTGGCAATCCTCAAGATCCTCCACCAGGACAACCGCGCGCACGGGAGCCAGGAGTTGACGGCACGACTGCTGGCCGCCGGTCACGAGCTGAGCGAGCGCACCGTGCGCTTCCACCTGCAGGCGCTCGACGCGGACGGCCTGACCGAGAACCTCGGCAAACAAGGGCGGCGGATCACTGAAACCGGCGCGCGGGAACTCTCGAGCGCCCGCGCCTTCGAGAAGGTCGGCTACCTCGCCGCGAAGATCGACCAGCTGACCTACAACATGGACTTCGACCTCGAGCGGCGCGAGGGGACGGTCGTCGTCAACGTCAGCCTGCTCGAGCGCGAACAACTCCCCGAGGCGCTGCCGAAGATGGCGCGGGTCTTCGCCGCGAAACTCGGCGTCGGCCGGCTTGCGGCGCTCTTCGGGCCGGGCGAGCGCGTCGGCGACGTCGCGGTGCCCGAGGGGAAGGTCGGCGTCGGCACCGTCTGCTCGATCACCTTCAACGGCGTGCTGCTGCGCCACGGCATCCCGGTCTCCTCGCGCTTCGGCGGCCTGCTCGAACTGCGGGCGCTCAAGCCGACGCGCTTCGTCGAGCTGATCCACTACGAAGGCACGACGCTCGACCCGCTCGAGGTCTTCATCAGGAGCGGCATGACCGACTACAAGGGCGCGGTCGAGACCGGCAACGGCCTGGTCGGCGCCAGTTTCCGCGAAGTCCCCGGCAACAGCCGCGAGCGGATTCTCGGCCTGGCGCGCGGCATGGAGGAGGCCGGGCTCGGCGTCGTGATCGACGTCGGCTGGCCCGGCCGGCCGCTCTTCGACATCCCGGTCAGCGAAGGGCGCCTCGGCGTGGTCGTCATGGGCGGCCTCAACCCCGTGGCGATCCTTGAGGAGACAGGGATGCGCGTCCGCCAGACCGGCGCGCTCGCTGGCCTGCTCGACTACCGCAAACTCATCCCGTACGAGCAGATGGCGGAGCGCGCCGCGCATGTATAATCGCTGCGCGCGTCAGCGCCGCCGAGCGGGGTCGGGCTGCTCGTCGCCGGCTACATAGCGGGGGCAGCGGCCGGCGCCGCGCTTGGCGCACGCGGCAATCGATACAGCCAGCGACAGGGGGCCCGCGATAATGCGGGCAGGCGCAAACCGAGAGGGGCGGCTGCGCTGCGCTCATCTCCAGCACCCAGAGCGCATGGGCCGGGAGGCGAAGCGGAACACGTGGAACGTTTCCGCGCAGTTCGCCTCTACCGTCTCCTCACCTGACGTTGGTGGGGTTGGTCACCTCGTTGATCTTCAGGACCTCGTCCATGTTCACCTTGCCGCCGTCGTCCGGCCGGTGCACTTCCGCGTCCTGGCCGCCCCCCTTGCCAATGATGACCGAGGTCTCCGCGTGCTCGCTGCCCCCGGCGCCCGAGTCGCTGTTGGGATTGCGGCCGTCGTCCGGCGAGCCTGCCGCACCTTTCTGTTTCTGGACACTTTTCACTATGTTACCGACTGATTTTGTCGGGTCGAAGATTATGAGCGCACTTTTTTCTTCATTGCTGGGATTCGGCGTCGACGGCTGCTTGCCAATGAAGTCGCCCAGATAGGTCCAGAAGAAAACAGTTCCTCGGTCGACCCCATTTTCGCGGCTCACCCATGTCATTTGCTGGAGGCCGCCTTTATCGTTGAACCAAAGCCAGCACTGCGCATTCCATTCGTCGGGCCCCATATACACTTCTGCATAATACGTCCTGCCACCATAATAATTCAGCGGAAAAATGAGCTGTTTCCCGAGGAATCCCTTGTTGCCCTTGAATTGGGTTTCCGAGACGTATCCACCTGCAAGACCTTTCCCGCTTCCCTTGAAGTTGCCGTCGACTTGCACGCCATTCTTGTCGTTGATGCGTCTCCCGCCGAAGGTGTCGCCGTATTTCGCGCCCTTGATCACGTCCTCGCCGACGAAAATGTCTTTCCTGCCGACGTCGCGGTGATCGCCTTTGAGGTCGGTCTGCTGCTTGTCGTGCGGATTCGCCAGGCCGCGGACTCCGGTCGTGTTCAGGGTGGCGTTGCCCTTCTTGTCCCCGCCCACTTCCTTGACGTTGATCTTGAGGTCCTTCGGGTCGATCTTAGCGTCGGCGGGATTCGAGCCGCGTGGCGCGACCGTGACGGCTGCAGCGCTGATCGCCGGTTTGACGCCGTTCGCCGCCGGCGAAATGGTCCTGACCGAGACCGGCCGCCTCTGAACGTCGAGTGCCACGCTCATCAGGGTGCTCACGGCGCCCTGTTCGATCTTGGTCAGGGGCCCTATCCCGGCACGAAGCACGCGCGCCCCGGCCACGGCCTTCCAGGTCGCAGACTTCGAGAACGCTCCCCCGGGACCGAGCTCGGCCTCGACTCCCGAGGCGATCCTCTGGCTCGCGTTGTACTCGAACATACCCCAGGTGATGTTTTTCGCGGCCCCGGTGCCGGCGTTGCGGACTGTGAGCGTCAGGGTCACCACGTCCCCGTGGAACGGCTGGGGGGGCTGCACGGTCAGGCTGACCACTTCGAGCTTGGGCGCCAGCGCCTGGAGCGCCCTGCTCTTGTCGTCGGGTGGGGCGGACACCACCTTGACGGGAGTTCCGGGCGCCCCTTTCGGAGGACCGGCCGCAAAGGCGGCATTCGCCAGGACGATCACCGAAAACGAGGAAATGACGACCCGCACGATCACTGCCCCTCTGTTGCCCATGACGCTGGACCTCCCTTCTCTCGCAGATGTCAGCCTCGTCCCACACTCCGTATGTGTCGCGTGCACCGGTGTCGCCCCGCGAACCGTGCGCACTTACGCCCGTCGCGAACGGCGATGGCGCATGTATACATTATTGATTCCTTTGGGTTCACATTATGCATACCACCCTTTGCAGCAGAAAACCATGGAAATCGTCATACGTTCCGGACGACGCCATCTCGCATCCCTATCGAAGATTCTGCCGTCCGATAACGCCGTTGGTTGTATGTGCGCCTGTTCATGGCATCAATGCTTCTCATTCCGACCAGCACGTTTTCGGGGAACAGGTCCGCGGCATTCGAGCGCAGATCAGAGAACGCGCGGACCTGGTGGATACTGCCCGGAGACCAGGTGGACGCTTCCCCGGCCGCTCTTGAGCCGCTTGAGCAGGTCGAGGCATGGGGAATTGTCACGTCGTTTCTCGTTGGGCTATGATGATCGAACGCCATGCGAAGTTCTGCGAGTTCACCGGCCTCGACGCATACGTCGCAGCGAGTACGGCTTTTCCTCCTCGCGACACTGATCCTCGCGACCGTGGCGGTCTACCTGCCGGTGCTGGGCCACGAGTTCGTGTCGTACGACGATCCACACTACGTCACCACCAATCCCCTGGTCACGGGGGGGATCACCCCCGCCGGGGCCATGCGGGCATTCAGCGAATACCACCTCGAAAACTGGCATCCGTTGACCCTGCTCTCGCACATGCTGGACGTCGAACTCTTCGGTCTCGCCCCGCGCGGCCATCACCTGACGAGCCTTCTGCTGCACGTCGCCAACGTCGCCTTGCTGTTTCTCCTGCTCAACGCCCTGACCGGCGCGCCGCTGCGCAGCGCTGCCGTGGCGGCTCTCTTCGCCCTCCACCCGCTCCAGGTGGAGTCGGTAGCCTGGGTGGCTGAGCGCAAGAACGTCCTCTCTCTGTTTTTCGGCCTTCTGGCGATGACGGCGTATCTGCGACTGATGCGCAAACCATCCGCGGGGAGACGCTTCGTGGTCGTGCTGCTGTTCGGCCTGAGCCTCATGTCCAAGCCGATGTTCGTGTCGCTGCCGTTCGCCCTGCTGCTTCTTGATTTCTGGCCGCTCGGGCGATTCCAGCCGGGCCGGGGCGCGCTCACGCACCGCGACGGCGTGCGCGCCGCGATCCTCGAGAAGATACCGCTGCTGCTCCTGGCGTGCGCATCGTGCATGGCAACCTACCGGGCGCAGGCGCAGGCGGTGGTTTCGTCCCTGCAGCTCCCGCTTGCCACGAGGTGCGCAAACGCGTTGAGCTCGTACCTGCACTACCTCGGCAAGATGGCGCTGCCGCACGAGCTTGCCGTCTTTTATCCCCACCCCGGGACGGCGCTGGCCGTCTGGGATGTGGCGCTGGCCTCAAGCTTCTTGCTGATCGCCACCGGCCTGGCGCTCAAGGCGTGGCGCCGGCACCCCTACCTTGCGACCGGGTGGTTCTGGTATCTCGGGACGCTCGTGCCGGTCATCGGGTTCGTGCAAGTCGGTTCGCAGGGCAGCGCCGACCGGTACACGTATCTCCCCCTCATCGGCATGTTTGTGCTGATCGTCTGGGGCATTGCAGATGCGCTCGAGCGGTGGCGGCACACCAGGAACAGCCAGGTCGCCGTGACCGCCGCGGGGTTGGCGCTCCTGCTCCTCCTATCCCTCATCACGCGCGTGCAGGTCGGTTACTGGCATGACGGCATCACCCTGTTCCGCCATGCGCTGGCAACCACCAACAACAATGTCGTCGCCGAATTCAACCTCGCGCTGCTCCTGGACGCAGCCAACGCCGACGAGGAGGCAATCGCCCACTACCGGGCAGCCCTGCGCCTTGTCCCGACAGATTCTGTCGGCCCGCTTAAGCTCGTGCGTGCGCTGCTGCGGCTCGGAAAAATCGAGGAAGCACGGCGGGAGAGCCAGCGGGTCCGGAGTCTCGATCGTCCCGACGCAGCACTGCTGTACGAACTGGGGATCGCTTTCGCGGACCGCGGGGAGCTTTCGGAGGCGGCGCAGTGCTACCAGGAATCGCTGGACGAGGCCCCCACGAACCTGGAGGCGCGCAACAATCTCGGGGTCGTCCAGTGGCGCCTCGGCCGCACCCGGGAGGCACTCGCATCCTTCGCTGAGGTGGTGCGGCAAAACCCGGCCGACGACGTCACTTTGTACAACATGGCGGAGATTCTCAGAGGGCAGGGTCATTACGCGGAAGCGATCGGGCGCTACCGTGAGGTGCTGCGCCTGCATCCCGACCTGCGCGCGGCCGCCCTGGGTCTCGCGCTTGCCGAGAGCATGTCGGCGCGCTGACGGCACCCCGCACTGCGCCGACGACCGCGGCAAGGGACTGCATCCCCCGACGCACAGCTGGCGCCGGGGGATCGACCGAGGCGCTGAAGGGCTAGCGGGTCGGCGAGAACTCGTCCTTCGTCGCGCCGCAGACCGGGCAGACCCAGTCCTCGGGGAGGTTTTCGAACGGAGTCTTCGCGGGGACGCCGCTCATCGGGTCGCCCTGGTTTGGATCGTAGACGTAACCGCAGACATTGCACTTGTACTTCATTGCCTTTCCCTCCCTGGTTCAGGTTTCCGCTCAACAAACCCTGCCGTACGCCGATCGCGCTCCCTCCCGGGCCGCAACCCGGTGCACAGTCCTTCAGTTGATGCCGCTGGCCCCCCCGCGTTTCTAGCGCAGATGCCCGACGATCTCGGCCAGGCGCCCCCGGTCGACGGTGCGGCCGACCAGCGGCCCCGCGGCGAGCGCCGGCACCCGCTCCTCGTAGGCCGGCCGGGAGCCGCGATAGATCACGCCGATCGGTATCTCCTCGCCCCAGCGCACCGCGGTGGCGAGCGCCGCCGCCCAGTCGGTCGGGACGTACGCGGCGGGAAGCTCGCGCACCCGCTGGCGGTACCAGGCGAAGGTGTTGACCTTGTTGAAGGAGACGCAGGGCTGCAGCACGTCGATCAGCGCGAAGCCGGGTGCGGCGAGCGCCTGGCGGATCAGCCCGGCGAGGTGCTCAGGCATCCCCGAGAACCCCCGCGCCACGAAGTTCGCCTTGAGCGCCACCGCCGTCTCGACCGGGTTGAAGGGCTCGGCGTGCACCCCCTCGGGCTGCGCCTTCGAGACGAACCCGGCGTCCGAGGTCGGGCTGGCTTGCCCCTTGGTCAGGCCGTACACCTGGTTGTCGTGCACGATGACCGTCAGACCGATGTTGCGCCGCACCGCGGCGAGGAAGTGGTTCCCCCCCTCGCCGTAGGTGCAGCCGTCGCCGCTCTCGACGATCACCTTGAGCGCCGGGTTCGCGAGTTTCGCGCCGGTGGCGGCCGGCAGCGCGCGCCCGTGCAGCCCGTTGAAGAGATTCGCGTTCAGGTAGTGCGGCGCCTTGGCGGCCTGCCCGATGCCGGAGACGAAGAGCACCTGGTGCGGCGCGAGACCGCTCGCCGCGAGCGCCTCCTTCATCGCGCCGAGGATCGCGTGGTTGCCGCACCCGGGGCACCAGGCGGTTTCGAACGTGCCGTATTCCGCGACCGTGGTCATGCGTTCACTCCTTGAGCGATCCCGGCCGCGGCGAGGGCGCGCAGGATGTATCCTGGCGTGATCGGCAGGCCGTCGAAACGGCGCACGTGGCCGGCGGCTTCGAAGCCGGTCTCACGGCGAACCAGTCGCTCGAACTGCCCCGTGGCGTTGCCTTCGACGAAAACGACGCGCCGGGCGGCCCGCAGCGCCCCGAGGAACTGCCCCGGGTCGAGCGGCCAGACCTGCGTGAAATGCAACGCGGCCGCCGTGGTCCCCCGCTCGCGCAGCATGGCTGCCGCCTCGGCAGCCGCGGCCCCGGTTGTGCCCCACGAGACGAGCAAGACGTCGGCACCGCCCGGCCCGTCGAAGCGAGGCGGCAGGGTCTCCCAGCGCAACCCTTCGACCTTGGCCAGCCGCTTGTCGACCATCCGGTTGCGGACCTCGAGGTCTTCGGTAAGGTGCCCGTCCTCGGTGTGCTCGTCGCTGTCGGCGATCACGAGGTGATGCGTCTGTCCCGGCAGCAACCGCGGCGAGACGCCATCGTCCGTGATCGCATAGCGCCGGTACGGCACGGCCACGTCACCGGAGTAACCTGCCTGCACCGCCGGCAGTTCGCGAACCTCGAACGGGTCGACGGCGCGGTAGGAGTCGGCGAGGAACTGGTCGGTGAGCACGAAGACCGGTCCCTGAAAGAGTTCGGCGAGAAAGAACGCCTTGCGCGCGATCAGGAAGCACTCCTCGGGACTCCCGGGCGCGAGGATGGCGCGCGCGAACTCGCCGTGGCCGGCGTGAAGCACGAACTCAAGATCCTCCTGCCCGGTGCGCGTCGGCAGACCAGTGGCCGGCCCGGGGCGCTGGGCGAGCATCACCACCAGCGGCGTCTCGGTCATCGCCGCCAAGCTCACCCCTTCGGTCATCAACGCAAAGCCGCCCCCCGAAGTCGTGACCATCGCAGGGGCGCCGGCGAAGGAGGCGCCGATCGCCATGTTCACCGCGGCGATCTCGTCTTCGGCCTGTTCGGCGACGACGCCGAGCGCAGCCGCGTGAGCGGCCACGGTCAGCGCGATCGAGGTCGAGGGGGTCATCGGGTAGAAGGAAAGAAAGCGCAGGCCGCCCGAGAGCGCGCCGAGCGCCAGCGCCTCGTTGCCGTTGAGCATGATCCGCGGCAGCGACGGCGGCGGCGCCCCGGGGAGCGGCAGCGACGCGCCCGCCGCCACGCTCCAGCGGCAGGCCTCGGCGAGCGCGCGGCGGTTCTCGGCGACGGTGTCGGTCCCCTTCTTGCCGAAGAGCTCCTCGACCGCGCCGGCCATCTCCTCTTCGGTGAGGCCGAGCAGCGTGCCGGCGACCCCGAGCGCCACGACGTTGGCGTGACGGGCCGCGGCGAGCTGCGCGTAGGGGACGCGCAGCCCGGGCAGCCCGAGCGCGTCGAACTTCTCGTCGGCGATCAGCAGCGCGTGGGGCGTCAGGGCGGCCCTGTGGAGCGCGATGGTCTCCTGGTCGAGGGCCACCAGCAGATCGACGGACTCGACCGGAGCGCCGATCTCGCCGGCGCCAAAGCGAATGGCCCAGGTGTTGTGGCCGCCGCGCACGCGCGACTGGTAGCCCTGCGTGACGCAGATCCGCCAGCCGGCGCGCACGAGGCACCGGGAGAGCAGCTCCCCCACCGTGACGAGGCCCTGCCCGGCCTCGCCGCCGATCAGGACCGTCCGCGTCGTGTCGGTCATGCCGCCAACTACCAATTTTCCGAGAGAACCTCGAAGTACTCGCGCGGGTGCGCACAGGCCGGGCACTGGTCCGGGGCCTCGGACCCCTCGTGGACATAGCCGCAGTTGCGGCAGGCCCATTTCACCGGCTTGTCCTTCTTGGAGACCCGGCCGGCCAGGATGTTGGCCCGCAGCGCCTCATAGCGCTTGTCGTGCTGCTTCTCGGCGACGGCGATCGCCTCGAAGATCTGCGCGATCTCGGGGAACCCCTCCTCGCGCGCGATCTTCGCGAAACCGGGGTACATCTCCGTCCACTCGTAGCGCTCGCCGCCCGCGGCCTCCTTGAGGTTCTCGACGGTCGAACCGATCACACCCGCGGGGAAAGAGGCTTGGATGGAGACCTCGCCCCCCTGCAGCAGCTTGAAGAGGCGTTTGGCGTGCTCCTTCTCCTGGTTGGCGGTCTCCTCGAAGATCGCCTGGATCTGGATGAAACCCTCCTTCTTCGCCTGCGACGCGAAGTAGGTGTAGCGATTGCGCGCCTGCGATTCGCCGGCAAAGGCGGTGAGAATGTTCCGTTCGGTCTTCGAGCCCTTCAGAGTCATGTCCCCCTCCTTCTGAAACGGTGACTGCGTTTGTCCGGGCGCCGATCGGCGCCCGATTCACTATCCCGCCTTCCGGATCAATTTGCAAGCCTCTTGGCCGGCCGCGCGGCTGGGCGCTACAATGACTCCAGACCGGCTACAGCCTGGAAGAGATGGAATGAGTGTGATCAGCGTCAAGTGCCCGAAGTGCCGGGAGTCCATGCAGATCGACACCGAGACCGGCGCGGTGCTGAGCCACTGCGAGGAGGCCAAAGTCAAGCCGGGGGCCGGTTTCCTCGGAGAGCGGCTGCGCGAGCTGGAGCTGGAGAAAGCCCGGCGCGAGGCGGTTGTCGAGCACGGCCGCGAGCGCGAAAAGAATCGCCAGGGGGAGTTCGACAAGCTCTTTCGCAAGGTCAAGGAGGAGAATTCCTCCAACTCGCGCTGACGGCGGGCCGCTCAGCGGTTGTCGCTGAAGATTTCGGTGTCCGGGTGCTCGAGAGTCCAGTGGGCCCGGGACGTCGTCGAGACCGGGAGCGAGACAAGCCGCTGCCCCTGCAGGTTGCCCCCCACGGCCACGCCGGTGGCGAGGTCCCAGCGGGTCGCGGTAGTCAGATCGTCCGCGACCGTGCCGACCGCCGCGCCGGAGAACTCGATCGGCTCGCCGCGCACCATGCGAAACCAGGCGGCACTCACCCCGTGCGCTGGGTCGTGAAAAATCGCCACCTCCATGCCGCCAACCGTATCGTTCACGACCCGGCGCGCCGAAAAGAGCGTAGCCGGATACGCCCGGTGCGCGCCTCTGACGGCGAGGCCGACTACCGCTTCGCCGCCCGGGGCGGCAGGGGACTGCCCCCGGGACGAACGGACGGGGAACACCAACGCGGCGCCGAGCACCACCAGAACGCTGAGCGTCGCCCGCTTCACCGCTTCGCCTCGCTCGCGCCTCCGGCGGCGGCCAGGTTGGCCTGAATTCCCGTCATGAGCGTCGCCTCCTCGACGTCACCAGACCAAGCGAAGCGCACCACGCCGTCGGCCCCGACGAGGAAGGTGCTCGGCGTCGAGCTCACTCCGAAGAGCCCGGCGACCTCGTAGCGCCCCCCTTCCCGCTCGCGATCGAAGACCCCGGTGACGGCGCCGCCCTGCGCCGCGAGAAAGCGCGCGGCCTGAGCTTGCAGCCGCGGCGCGTCGATATTCACCGCGAGCACCTTCAGCCCCGGTACCGGCGGGTGGGCGGCCAGTTTCTCCAGCCGCCCGAACTCCTCACGGCACGGCTGGCAAAAGAGCGACCAGAAGAAGACCACGGCCGGGGAGCCGCCGCGCCAACGGGCGAACGGCGCTTCGCGCCCCTGGGCGTCCAGGGCGACGAAGCCGTCGACCTTCGTCCCCGCGGGGGCGAGAGCCCGCCCCTTCTCCGGCGGCGAGAACGCCGTCGTGCCCCCGACCGGCTGCAGCGTGACCACGGTCTCCTTGATGCGGCCGCAGGCCTGGCTCACCCGCCGCTCGATCTCCCGCTCGTCGTCGGGTTTGTAGCCCAAGTGCACCATGCGGATCCAGCCGGAGGAGTCGATGAGCACCAGCACCGGCAGCGCCTCCACCGAGAAGAGCTTGCTCAGGCTCTGGTCGCGGTCGTGGATCAGCGGGTACGGCGGCGCCAGCCCCGTCTTCTCCATGAATTTGAGAATCCGCTCCTTCGGGAAGAAATCGGTGTTCACGCCGACGATCTCCAGCCCCTCGGCGGCGTGGCGGCGGTGCAGCTCCTGTAAAAACGGCATCTCCTGGAGGCAGGACTGGCAGAAGACCGACCAGAAATCCAGCAGCAGCACCTTGGTGCCGATTGCGTCCTGGGTGCGCACGAGCGCGCCCGAGAAGTCGGTCCGCGCGAAAGCCGGCGCGCGTGCGTTGACGTCGGTCGTGACGCTGGCGCCTCCCGACAACTCCCGGATCGTGCCGGGCGGAGCCGCAGGGGCGGCCTCCGGCTTTTTCCCACAGGCCGGCAATGACACCGCGCCGGCAAGGAGCAAAACGATCGCGGCACGCGCCGCGGCGCCCGAGCGGCTCACTGCCACCGCTTCCTCCGGCTCATCCGCTGGAGGAACTGTTTTTCCCTGTCGGTCAGTGAGCCGATCCCCCGGTCGTTGACTTTCTGCAGCAGCGCGTCCATGCGCCGATCGTCGCGCGCCCGGGTAAATGCCTCGAGGCGATCGCGCAGCTGCGCGAGGGGCCCCGGCCCGCCACCGCCACGGACCGGGGTCGCCACGGGTGCCCGCAGGAAGAGCCACCCGAAGAGCATGCCGCCCAGGTGCGCGAAGTGCGCCACCCGGTCTCCGCCAGCCATCCCGAAGAGCAGTTCGATCGCGCCGAAGGCCAGGACGAAGTGCTTCGCCTTCATGCTCACCGGCAGCACGAAGAAGAGCAGCAGGGTGATCACCCGCTCCGCGAAGAGCAGGCCGTACGCCATCAGCAGGCCGAAGACGACTCCCGAGGCCCCGAGAACGAGACTCGCGCGCCCGAGCAGGCGGTCGACCAGGATGACGCTGATCGCCGCGCCGACACCGGCCACCGCACAAAAAGCGGCGAATCGTGGCGTGCCGAGCCGCTCCTCGACCTCCGACCCGAACATCCAGATCGCCAGCGCGTTGAAGAGCAGGTGGAAGGCCCCGCCGTGGAGCAGCGCGTAGGTCCCCCAGCGCCAGATCTCGAGCGGGCGGGAGGTGTAGAGGGCGAACCATTCGACGAGGGGGAGCGCGCGGCCCAGCAGCAGCTGGGCGAGATAGACCCCGCCGCAGGCCAGAATCAGCGCCCGGACCGCCGGGGTCCACGGCCGCCCGAAACCGAACGACGCGCCAGCGTACGAAGGAAAGCCGTATCTCATAGGCCGATCATCGTATCACCACCGTTTCGCACATGCAGCACTCCTGGTGAGGGCGCGTCGTGGTGCAGGCCGCTCAAAAGGGCCCAGGTGCAAGGCGGGCGAGTCCTGAGGAATGAGGCGTACGCGCAGTACGCCGCAGTGCGAAGGATGAAGCCCAACGCAGCAGATGGGTCCTTTTCAGCGGCCTGCAAAAAACGCCGCCCCGGGGCCGGCAGGACCCACGGGGCGGCCAGGGGGGGAGGCTGCCTTCTTCCGTCGGTTTCAACGTACCGCACCCGAGCGGCCGCCGCTGTGACGCGTATCACATCCTGCCGGGACCGCCCGACAGGTCACTTCGCCCGCTCGATCCTCCGCAACCGATAGATCGTGGCATTCTTGTGGTCCGGGCAGCAGAAGGTCCCCTCCCCTTCCCGCGCTTCCCAGGGGAAGGCGCCGCCGAACTTCAGCGCGGTGATGTACGGCAGCAGCGAGGCAAAGGCGCCCATGCAGATCCCGGCCGGCGTCTTGCGCCCGGCGATGAACCGCTCCCCGACCGTGTGCCCGTTCGGGCAATGGCCGCGCTGCTCGATGATCTCGATTTCGACGTCGTACGCTTTCGCCATCGTCCTTCTCCCGTTCTCGACAGTATTCTGTTCCTGTGCCGCTGACGCGCCCGACAGGGCTCCAGGTGCAAGGCGCGCGAGCCCGAGGAACGAGGCGTACGAGCAGTACGCCGCAGTGACGCAGCGGCGAAGCGCAACGCCGCAGATGGGGCCCTGGCGGGTGCGTCAGACCATCAGCGAGCCGCCGGAGACCGGCAGGTAGGCGCCGGACATGAAGCCCGACCAGTCCACGCAGCAGAAGAGCACCGCGCCGGCGACGTCCCCGGGGCGTCCGATGCGGCGCAGCGGCGTGTGCCCGGCGATCATCTCGCGCACCTGCGGCGGAATGAACGCCGTCGCGTCGGTGTCGGTGAGCCCGGGCGCCACGACGTTCACCCGTATCCCGACCGGCCCCAGCTCCAGCGCCAGGCTCTTCGAGAGCGCGTCCAGCGCCGACTTGGCCGCCGCGTGCGACGAGTAGCCGGCGCCGGGGCTGCGCGAGAGGCCGCTGGAGATGTTTACGATAACGCCGTGGCCGCGCCGCGCCATCCCCGGAATCACCGCCTGGCAGGAGTGGAAACAGGCGGCCATCTCCTGCACGATCTTGCGCTCGAAATCCTCCCAGCGGCACTCGGCGAAGGGGACCACCGGAAACGAGATCGCGGCGTTGTTGACCAGAATGTCCACCGGCCCGAGCTTCTCCTGCACCTCGCGCACGAGGGCCTCGACCTGCGCGCGGTCAGTGACGTCCGCCTGCACGGCGATCCCCTCGCCGCCCTTCAAGCTGATTTCGGCAAGCACCTGCTCGGCGCGCTCGCGGCTGGCGTGGTAGTTCACCGCGACCTTTGCGCCGTGAGACGCGAGCAGCCGGACGGTCTCGGCGCCGATCCCGCGGCTCGAACCGGTGACGATCGCGACCTTGTCCTTGAGCAGCTGGTTCTGGTTGCACATGATGCGCTCCCTATGTCGCCGGGCGGTATTCCAGCGCCCGCCCGAGTTTGTGGAAATCGCTCCCCGGCTCGATGAAGCGCAGCTTCGTCTTCATGGTTGCCGCGTCGACGAGGGTGTCGAAGGGGCGGTACGCGAGGCTGAACACGCCCTCGACGCTCACCATCACGCCGGAGAGCCCCTCCTCGACCAGCGCCCGGTAGGCGCCCACGCCGAGCTGACTGCCGAGCAGCACGTCGAACACCACCGGCGGCGCGCAGCGCGTCTCGTAGCCGATCTGCTTGGCCCGCACCTTGAGCTTTTTCCCGGTCCGGGCGAGGTACGCCTTCTCGATCGCGCCGGCGAACAGCCGCCCGATCTCCACTTCGGCGAGCACCGGGTTGCCGTGCTCGTCGACCTCCTTCGGGCGCAGCGCCTCCGGGAGGTGGTCGGCCAGCCCCTCCGCGATGCAGACCACCCCGTGCTTCTTGCCGTCGACGGTGCGGGCGAGGATGAGGTCGACGGCGGCCTCGGCCTCCCGCGCCGGGTCGAAGCCTTGCGGGAAATCCTCGACGCTGATCATCCGGCAGGCCTCGCCGCCGATACCCGCAGCGTAGGTCAGCCAGCCGGCCTTGCGCCCCATGATCTCGAGCACCCACCAGGTGTTCATCGAGCGCGAGTCCGCGCGGATCTGGCGCACCTCGCGCGCGGCGAAATCCGCGGCCGTGATGTGCCCGAAGGTGAACGAAATCCCGAAGTAGTCGTTGTCGATCGTCTTGGGCAGGTGCACCACGGCGATCCGCTGGAGCCCCTGCACGTGTTGCGGCAGCAGGTGCATGAAGTTGGCGGTCTTGAGCGTGTCGTCGCCGCCGATCGAGATCAGCGCGTCGCAGCCCAGGGACGAGAGCGCCCGGTGTGCCGCGACGAGTTTTCCGTTCTTCGCCGGGTCCGCCAGGTCGGCCATCGCCTTGACCGCCTTGCCGGGGTTGGCGCGCGCCGTCTTGAGGATGATCGCGCCCTCGTTGCGGATCCCGGTGACAGCCCCGCGGGTCAACCGCAGGTAGTGCTTCCCCTCGATCAGCGGCCGTGCGGGGTCGTAACCCTCGAGGTTCGTGTACCCCTCGAGAAAGCCGATCACCTCGGCCCCCGCGTCGATAAAGGCGAGAGCCGCGGCCGAGATCACGGCGTTGGCCGCCGGAGCGGGCCCGCCGGAGAAGAGCATGCCCACTTTCTTGATTTCCACTGCCGCCATGTCGGTTCCCTCCCGATTTCCAGTGATTGCGCGATGGCGCATTTTCCACGCCCATCGGGAAAAACACAAGCCGATCCACCGCACCGCATTGCCGCCCCCGGGGTTCTCACCGTATCATTGCAGTGCCATGGTTCTCACCGCCGCCGCGCCCGCCCAGCACTGCGCGCCCCCTGCTCCGCGCCCGCGCAACCGTCAAGTCCCCGCGCTCCTGGTCGTGCTCGTTACCGCCGTCCTCGCGACCTTCTGGCCCGTGTCGCGCAACAACTTCATCAACTTCGACGACACCGTGATGATCTCCGCCAACACCCACGTTCTCCAGGGCCCGACAGCGTCGTCGATCCGCTGGGCCTTCGTCTCCCTCGACAGTGCGAACTGGATTCCCGTGACCCGGCTTGGACACCTGATGAACGTGTACCTCTTCGGAATGCGCCCGGGATGGCACCATCTGGTGAGCGTTGTGTACCATGCGCTGGCCGCCGCCTTGCTCCTGCTGGCGCTGCACCGCATGACCGGCCGGCCTCTCCCCGCTTTCTTCATCGCCGCCTTGTTCGCCCTGCACCCGCTACGCGTCGAATCCGTTGCCTGGGCCGCCGAACTCAAAGACCCGCTCTCCGGGTGTTTTTTCTCGCTGAGCTTGCTGGCATACCTCGCCTACACCGCGCGCCCCTCTGCAGCCCGCTACCTCCTGCTCGTCGGGATCTACGCCTTCGGGCTCATGGCCAAGCCGACGCTGGTTCCCCTCCCCTTTGTGCTGTTGCTGCTGGATTATTGGCCGCTTGGACGCCTCGATCGCAAGGCTGCCGCCGAAAAGATCCCCCTGCTGCTGCTGACCGCCGCGATGAGCACCGTCACGTACATCGCGCAGGTCCACGGTCATGCTGTCAGTTCTTTGGCCGTCCACTCCCTTCGGGCGCGCGTTGTCAACGCCCTGGCAGCCCTGCTCTCGTACCTAGGCAAATTTCTCTGGCCGGAAAACCTCGCCGTCGTCTACCCGCAGCGCGCCGAGAGTTTCTCATCGGCGACCGTTGTCGCAGGAGCCGCCCTCCTGTTGGTTTTCACCGGCCTCGCGGTCCACCAAGCGCGGCGCCGCCCCTGGCTCGCGGTCGGCTGGTTCTGGTACCTGGGCTTTCTGGTGCCCGTGATTGGGCTGGTCCAGGTCGGCGTCCAGTCCATGGCCGATCGCTACACCTATCTGCCGCTGATCGGCATCGCCTTCGCGCTGTGCATGGGCATCGCCGAGGCCGAAGCGCCGAGCCTTCGGCGCTCGCTGTTGGCCGCTGCCTCGCTGATCCTGGTCGCGCTCGCGAGCGAATCCTGGCGCACCGCCGGATTCTGGAGGGACGACGCAACCCTGTTCGGACACGCGGTCGATGTCATTCCCGAGAACGGTCCAGCGCTCGCCCATCTCGGGGCGGCCCGCTCCGCCGAAGGGCAGCTCGAGGAGGCCGCCACCCTGCTGCGCCGCTCGGTCGCTATTACACCCGACTATGCCTTTGCGCACAATACCCTGGGCAACGTCCTGAGCCGACAGGGCCGGGAGCTTGAAGCCATGGTGAACTTCCGCGCCGCCTTGCGCCTTTTCCCCGGGTGGGCCGATGCCCACAATAATCTCGGGGCTTCCCTGGCCACCACAGGCCGGTTTGACGAAGCTGCGCTGCACTTCAAAGCCGCCCTCGCCGCGCAGCCCGGTATGACCGAGGCCACCGACAACCTGCGCAAAGTCGCCCCATTCCTTCACCGGTAAGGCGGCTTCCCCTGTCCGTTTTAGCCCGAGCCGTTGCGCTGACGGCACCCCGGCGCTATTCTTCCGGCGCATGAAAAAAATCGTCGGATACCCCGGCTGCATGGCCTGCGGCAAGGCGAACCCGCGCGGGCTGCAGCTGGACCTGTACTTCGACGACGGGCGGGTCGAGACCCGCTTCCGGATTCCCGAGCACGCGCAGGGCTTCCCCGGCGCCGCGCACGGGGGGATCCTCTGCACGATTCTCGACGAGGTCATGGCCTGGGTCGCCATCGAGACCACCGGCCGCTTCTACGTCACCGGGGAGATGAACGTGCGCTTCCTCTCCCCGGCGGTGACCGGCGAGGAGATCCTGGCGCGCGGCGAGATCGCCGAGGACAAGCGCCGCTACCTGATCTGCCGCGGCGAGGTGCTGGGCGCGGACGGGAAGACCCGCGCCAAGGCCGAGGGGAAGTTCTTCCCGGTAACACCCGGGCAGCAGGTAGCGATGGAGGAGCGCTGGCGGCAGGACGCGCTGCGCCTCGGACAACCCGCGCTGTGACGGCCCGGCGCGGCGAAATCCCCTAAAATTCCTGTGCGGCGAGCCCCGTCTCGCCCGCCTTCGGCAGCATCGGCTCGACGTGGATAAAGCAGTGCCCCTTGCCGCCGCAGGGCGAAACGCTCTCGCGGACCTGTTCCGCGATCTTGTCCGCCGCGCGCACCGTGATGTCCGGGTCGACGAGCAGATGCATGCCGGCGTGCACGGTGTCCGGACCGATGAACTCCGCGCGCAGGTTCTCGACGCCGAGCACGCCCGGGACGGCACAGGCCGCATCCTCCATCGCCTGCAGGTACTCCGGCTCCGGCGAGCGACCAAGCAGGTAGGAGGCGTTCTCGCGAAACACGCCGACGGCGTTGAGCGCGATGATGGTGGCGACAACCAGCGCGGCGATCGGGTCGGCGATCGGGTACCCCCACATGACCAGCAGCGTCCCGACGAACGCGGCGAGCAGGCCCAACTCGTCGTTCACCAGCTCCATCAGCTGCGCTTTGGCGGCGGCGCCGCGGGCCTTCTGCCGCAGCATCGACACCAGGGGCGCGGCCGCGACGAGCATCGAGAGCCCCAGCACGCCGAGAACCAGCGGCAGGTTGCGGTGGACCGCCTCCTCATGGCGGAAGAGCCGGGGGATCGCCTCCTCGAACAGCTTCAAGCTGGTGAAGCTGATGAAGAGCGTCGCGGCCACCAGCGCGGCCACGTTCTGCGCCCGCCCGTGCCCGAACCGGTGCGTCGCGTCCGGGTCCTTCGCCGCGAGAATGGTAGCCGCCAGCAGGAACCCCGAGATGAAGATGTCGCTCAGCGTATGCAGCGCCTCCGCGAGCAGCGCCATTACGCCGGAGGCGAAGTAGACCCCCAGCTTCATGCCGAAGATCAGCACGTACACCACCAGAGAGAGCTTCAGCCCCCGCAGATCGTCAGTCGTATCCACCGTGCGCGAACCCCTCCATCAGTCGGCCGTCGTCATGTTCCGTGCCCGGAATACTACCATCCGCGGCGGCGAATCGGAGGTTCCGTGCCCCCCGTGTACGCGCGACCTCCTTCAGCGGGCGCTCGCCGCGCCTACGGGCCGAGGATCATCCCGGCGTGTGGCATAATCCGCAGATGCGCCCGGAGGAGAGAGCATCGCTGACGGGTTTCCTTGCCTTCGCCGCCGCACTAGCCACGACCGGGGCCGCACTCGTGGTCATGTCGGCAACCATCGACGTACACACAGACATCGCCGCTTGCCTGGACGTCTACACCGTCCCGCTGGCAGCGCTCAAACCGGAGCCGCTGGAGCGGGCGCTTTTCGTGAGCGGCCTGTTCCTGTTCCCGGGTTGCCTGCTCCTGTTCGCCTCGCTCCTTCATCCGGGAGCCGGGAGGGCATCTGTTCGGCCATCAGCGTGGCAAGCGTCGCTCTCGCCGCGGGTACTGTGGGGGGCAGGAACCGTCGCCGTGTTCGCCTGGTCCCTGTTCGTACTGGCGGTGAACGGCTCCTTCTACCTGCGCCACAGCATCGGTCTGGATAGGGGGGGGCTTCTGGCCCTCGGTGCGGCCGCGGCGCTCACGGGCGTCGTGTTCCGGCGGCTGGTGATCGGAGGCGGCGACCCGGACGCCGCGGCTGATCGGCTGTTCGTCGCGCTCTTGCGGGCCCTCTGCCTGACACTGATCGGGGCGGTTGCGGCCGCCAGCATCTTCGGACTCGGCGCCGTCACGAACGCCCCGGACTACATCGTGAGCTTCAACGCGGTGTTCCACGCGATGGTGCAGGTCTTCCAGGGCCGGGCGCTGCTGGTGAACCTGAACCACCAGTACGGACTGTACCCCCATTTCCTCGAACCGCTCTTCAGGATCATCGGCCTGAGCGTGCTCTCGTACACCATCGTGATGGCGGCGCTCAACGCCGCGTCGCTGCTGCTGCTGTACCGGTTCCTCGTGGAGATCGCGGAGAACAGGATCGTCCGGCACCTCGGCTGCGCGGCGCTGATATCCGGCTCCCTCCTGTACGGGGCCCCGCCGCGACCGAACGCCTATTTCCAGTATTTTCCGGTGCGCTTCTTCTTTCCCGCCCTCGTGGTGTTCCTGCTGCACCGGGCGCTCCAGCGCAGAACCGCCGGGTGGTACGTCGCCT
>Ga0334722_10002069_pt1 | contig 23346 bp, 20 predicted proteins | sample C3_bottom_MG_FD_207210 | JGI IMG/M metagenome (GOLD analysis project Ga0334722, IMG submission 207210) | Sediment microbial communities from Yellowstone Lake, YNP, Wyoming, USA - C3_bottom | ecosystem: Environmental > Aquatic > Freshwater > Lake > Sediment | place: USA: Wyoming | collected... | reverse complement strand
GATACCCCCCAGATAGTTCTTGAACTCATGAGCCACACCGGCAGCCAAAAGGCCGATGGCCGACATTTTGTCTGCTTCGACCAGTTTCTGCTGTGACTGAAGTTCCGAAGTGATATCAACGCCGATGAAAAGCACATTGGTAACTTTTCTTTGGTCGTCAAAAATCGGGCTAACGTTTAACTGTTCCCAGTACCATTCTCCGTTCTTTTTGCGGCACTGAACCTTGTCTGTCCAGATCTCGGCTGCATTAATTTTTTGCCAGATGTTCTTGTAGTATTCCCCATTATTTGAGACAATCTTGATGCTGCGCAGTTCTTCTCCGCAAACGTCTTTGAATCCAAAACCAGTCCCCTTGACAAAGGCCGGATTGACGTATTCCACAACGCCGTTGATATCGGTAATGCAGATCATGTTGCCTGCCTGGCTAACGGCCGCAGAAAGTTTTCTAAGTTTATTTTGGTATTCAGTTTGTTCGGATATATCCGTTATGAATCCTTCCAGGGCCACAAGATTACCTTTGGCGTCATATACGCCACAGCATTGCTCCCACACCCATTTCAATTGATTCTCAATAGTATGAATGCGATAGACCAGTCGGCAGGGTGTTCGCAAATCAAGCGCTGTTTCTACCTCTCTCCAGACTCGCTCGCGGTCTTCCGGATGAATCAAGGAATTATAAGAAAGTATTTTGTTGTCTAATAAACCGCTTGGTTGGTAGCCGGTAAGCTTGAGACATCCCTCGCTGACGAATTTCATAGTCCACTGCCGATCATTCAGGCACCGATAGGCCATGCCCGGAAGATTTTTCATTAAGGTCTCTAATGCGCGCTGACTTTCCTGCAGCGCCTCCTGTGCCCGCTTTCTTTCAATGGCATAATTGATAGAACGATGAAGCGAGCGTGAATCAATCAGACCTTTTACGAGGTAATCCTGTGCGCCCGAGCGGACTGCTCTTGTAGCCAGTGTAGCATCACCAAAGCCGGACAATATGATTATGGGGATGTGAGGGAATCTTTTGTGGACTTTTTCAAAAGTCTGAAAACCATTGCTGTCGGGCAATACTAAATCAAGTATAACGGCTTCAATGTGTTTTTCTTCAAGAGTTTGGACAGCGGTAGCTAATCTATCCACCCATTGCAGGTCAATTTCATTAGGACCCGACCCATTGAGGTACTCTTTGATTAAAACGGCATCGGCCGGATTATCTTCGACCAGCAGAACTTTTGTCTGTTTCTCTTTCATAGATTTTTTCCTTTGTTGGAGGCAAAGTGACTATGGTCAGCCAGAACTTTTCAATGGCTCTAACCACTTCAAGAAACTGTTTCAAATCAATGGGCTTGGTGATATAACAGTTTGCATTCAATTTATAACTTCTGACAATGTCTTCTTCTGCTTTCGAAGTGGTCAGCATTACAATGGGAATTTTCTTCAATTCGGAGTCGGATTTTATAAACTCCAGAACTTCCAGCCCGCTTTTCTTGGGCAGATTCAAATCCAGAAGTATTAATTCGGGCGTGGGAGAGTCCGAATATCGGCCCGTTTGATTGACAAAATTCAATGCCTCCACGCCATCGGTCACCACGCTCAAATTATTCAACACTTTACCGTCTTTGAGCGCCTCTTTGGCCAGCCGAATGTCGGCCGGATTATCTTCGACCAATAAGATTTCTATCGGCTTGCCCATAACTGCTGTACTCATTTTGTTCCCTCATGTTATCGGGTATGATGAAATTAAAGGTTGAGCCTTTATCAGGAACAGATTCAACCCAGATTCTGCCGCCGTGTCTTTCAATTATTTTTTTGCACAAGGAAAGTCCGATGCCGGTGCCCGGGTATTCGCTTTGCGTATGCAGTCTTTGAAAGATCATGAATACCTTCTCGGAAAACTCCGGTTCAAAACCAATGCCGTTATCCTGCACAGAAAAAAGCCATTCACTGTTTTGTTTTTTTACTCCAATGTGAATTTTCGGGGTTTTGTCACCCTTGAATTTTATGGCATTGCCGATGAGATTTTGAAAAACCTGCATAATTTGCATTTGGTCGGCCATAATCATAGGCAGCTGGTCGTGTGTGATAACGGCTTCGTGGGCTTCTATCGATGCCCTTAAATTCGACAAAACTTCTCCCAAAACCAATTCACAATCAGTCGGCGCAAATTCGGCTCCCTTGATCCCCACTCGGGAAAACATTAATAAATCATTAATCAGCTTGCGCATTCTGGAAACGCCGTCCACCGTGAATTGAATGTACTCGTCGGCCTGGCTGTCCAGCTTCCCCTGGTAACGCTGGGACAACAACTGCACGAAGCTGGCCACCGTTCGCAGCGGTTCCTGCAAGTCGTGCGACGCCACGTACGCAAACTGCTCCAGATCTTTGTTAGAGCGGGCCAGGTTGAGGGCGAGTTTTCTCAAGTTTTCTTTGTCTGCTTGTATCGCCGTTATGTCTCGAATGATACTAATGATGAATAGTTCGTCATCAATTTTTACCGGACTCAGACTCACGTCGACGGGAAATTCGCTGCCATTCTTTCGCTTTCCTCTAATCTCCGTGCTGGTTGACATGGGGCGAGTGGCAGGATTAGCAGTGAAGTCTGGGCGATGCCTGGTGGTGTGAACGTTTCGGAATCGTTCCGGTATCAGCATTTCCACTTTTTGACCCAACAACTCCTCGATGCCGTAACCAAATGTTTTTTCAGTCTGCGGGTTGGCCATGACTATGGTGCCGGCCGCATCGACGAGGATTATTGAATCGGGGGCAGATTGTAAAAGACTTTCGAATTTTTTCTGGCTGGCTCGTATTTCTTTTTCAGCCTGCACCAGGTCGGCGTTTTTCCGTTCCAACTCCCCGGCCCAGTGGGTGAGTTCCTCTTCCAGCCGCTTGAGCTGGGAGATGTCGGTCAATGTTCCCACCATGCGGACTGTCTTTCCGTTTTCATCCTTGATGCCTTGGCCGCGTACTAACGTTGTGACTATTGAGCCGTTTTTGTGGACATATCTAAGCTGATAGGAATAGGGCTCGCCCAGTTCCAGGTGAACGTTCAAAACGTTTTGGGCCACGGGCAGGTCGATTGGCAAGATTATTCTGCGCCAGCTTTCCGCACTTTCATCAATCTCATTTTCCCCGTAACCCAGCATTTCTCTGAACTGCGAAGTCATTACAACGGTATCATTTTTCAAATTCCAGTCAAAGGCGCCGTCGGTGCATTTGTTTAGCCATTGGCGCGTGAATTCGTCTCTTTCCTGCAGCTCTTTGGTGCGGACGGCCACTTTTTGCTCAAGCGAATCATTCAATTGCAATAGCTCCCTGGCTCTAATCTGTGCGGTCAACCCGAAATGCACCATCAGCGCTGTCAGAATGGCCAAGGCAATGCCCCCGGCCAGAACCACTTCGGGCAATGGGGTTTTGACATCGTTAATCATTTGCTCCGTGGACCAGGTTTCTATTTTCCAGGGAGTGCCGTAAATTTCAGTGACCAAAGAGTGTGTCAGATTAGAATGAGAATCTTTTTTTGGTCCGCCGAAAAGAATATGTTCCTGCTGTTCGGCCATAATTGAAATGGCGTAATTAACTTCGCTTTGCCCTGGATTTCTTATCGTTAAGAATCTGTCGATGTCCATGTCGGCCAAAATGAATCCGGCCAATTTTTTATTCGAAAAATGAGGAACGGCGATATACAGACCGATTTTTCTGTCAGGGTTATTTTCGAGCAATGAAAAAATTTGAGCACTTTTACGTGCAGGACTGTTTGGCTGACTCAAGTAACTCCGAATAAGACTCGTTTGATTATTCGTGAGCTCAACGCCGTTTTCCGCTAACACGAACCATTGTGTCTTAAATGATGTATCAACCAGTGTTATTGACCGATACTCCAGAACTTTATTAAAAAGCAGGGAGGCGTCTTTTTCCCACACAGGTTTTGTATTGACTATTCCTTCTTCAATTCGTGCGGCCATGCGTTCCATGGGTCTGACTCGGTAACCTGTTTTTTCTTTCAGGGACTCGGAAATATTTTTGGTTTCCGTTATGACGGCTTTCCGGACGTTTTGCACTTCCTGGGTCGTCAATAACTGCCACATAGTAAAAGTCATTGTGGCCAGAGCTACACCAATTGGCAACGGGGCCCATCTGGGGAGGAACCAAACAATGTTTTTTTCTCCAACTGTAAGAAAGCCAAACAAGCCGATGCCGCAGATAGTCAAGCCGATAGCCGTCTGGAATGCCATTCGAGTGATCTGGCTCCAACCGTCGAGAGCATCAAATTTGAAAGCATATCCGATTAGGACTGTAATTCCCACAACACCGACGCATGATATCAGCACGCCGGTGATTGTCTGTCGATGTCTGACATTAAAAACGTTGTTCAGCAAAAGAATGGCGGCGCCGGTGAGGAAGAACGCCACGGCGGTATTGGGGGCCATCCTTCCGGGTAACAAAGATTCAACTGTTAAATACGGGTCTATGAACAAATTGTCTATGCGGAGATTTACTCCGAACAGGTATTGAAGAAGCGACAACATTCCCAGGAGTGTTACAAATGCCCCGCAGATTATGGATGTGGTCGTTAACCGGATACCAAAAGTAAGAAGAGCAACGCCGCAGAATAACAAGCCCAACGCCGTATTAAACATCATTGGCACAGAGGCCGGGTGAATTCGCACGAAGATTTCAATGTGGAATACCCAGCCGATAATTACCAGCAGGCCGATTATGGCGGACAGGGCTCCGCACGTAATGCCTATAAATTCACCTGTTGTAAGTTTACCCTGTTTATTTTCCATATTCGATTAGCCCCTGTGCACTTGCAGATGAAAGACTAAAAAGCCATCACTTACAATCGTCCCAATCGGCAAAAATCGTTCCATGAATCCAAAGTTTATAAGACAAGGCGTCCCTTAAGTGAATTATCGGAGATAAGTTAGGAAAAGTTTACGAGGTCGGACTCTGAATCTGACCACTTAAAAAATTGTAACGGGGGGAAATGGTTTCTTTGTCAAATAAGCTTATTTGGCCGGGTAATCGACAGACGCAAACCAGTTAATATCAAATTCCGGGAAAAGCTTGTCCCTCAATTCACAATTGCTTAGAAATTGCTTGTCAGCTTTTGTCAAAGCCTGTTCTTGCAACTTTTTTTCCGCCAGAATCGCCAATTTTTTGAAATCTTCGTAATGATTAGCCAGACGTAATTCCGCATAGTCGCGGGCGGCAAAAGTAGAAATTAGAAATTGCCAGTCGGAGGCAGACATCAGCATTAATTCTCGGCCCATTTGAGCCAGCAATCGCTTTAATACTTCGTCCTGTTCATTTGGACTATTTTGCCAGCTTTTGGCTAGTTCGTGCATTTTGTATTCCGATTCATAAATGTGTTTCCAGGTCCAGGCGGTCTGGTCATTCAACCAAATATAATGGTGATTTCCTTCACCCCAGCTTCCCTCGGGAATTGATACCACTCGGGAGGGATTTGATTTTTTTAAGTAATCAGATAGAAAAGTTGTTTCGATCTGGGGGTTCTTGGCAACGTTGGTTAGCACCTGTTTCAGAAAAAGCGGACCTTCAAACCACCAATGCCCAAACAATTCGGCGTCATAGGGGGAAACTAAAATTCCTGCTTGGCCGCTTTGCTCATGAAAATCAGCTAAGAGGTCGTTCACTTTCGCTGCAAAATGCGCGGCATTTTCCGGAATTCGACGCATAGCTGATTCTCGATTGTATTCAACTTTGTCCGCCAAATCACTTTTCGCCGATGTGACCGCCCAATAACGCAGCCCGCCGGGGAAGCGTTTCTTGTGAAAGTCCAGATAATTGCCATCTCCCGGATAGCCGTGTTCTCCCGACCAGACCAATAGCCCCGTATCCGGGTCTCGCGAAAATATAGCGACCGGTTTTTCGGTCTCCGGGGCTGAAGCGACTAAATAAACCTCGCGGGGCGTTTTATCTTTTTCTTCGGGACGGGATGAAACACTTTTTTCATACTGGTCGAAAATCAATTGCAGAGCCTCAAATCTCTCGAGATAAGCGCCGATCGATTTACCGCCCTTAAGAAGAGCCGAATCAACAATGAAGAATTCAATTCCATTTTCGCTCAAGAATTCATCAACACCTTTGCGCAAATATGTTTTTTGACTGCCATTGATCGGAACCGGCGGCGCCCATTCATATCTGGGCCGATAGGCGCATTCGGGCAGCCATAGCCCTTTTGGCTTAAACCCGAAATGTTTTTCATAGTTTTTCACTGCAAGTTTTGTTTGGGCCTGCAGCGATTCATCGCGTGAAAGAAGCGGGTAGTAGCCATGGGTGGCGCCACAGGTGATTATCTCAACAGCACCGTCATTTTGTAACTGCCGAAACGATCCCACGATATCCTGGTCAATGCTGGTAAACTCACTCAACTGGCCTTGATACCATTCTTTCCAGAATCGGGCGTTGGTCAGCATGTTATTTTGGTCCAGCTGCCGAAATTCTTCTATATCATTTTCCGCGGCTTCGATTTTTAGATGGATATAGTGCAGGAAATCTTTTTTGAAATTGTCATCAATTAATTGTTCGCATAATACCGGCGATAGTCCGATGGTCAACCGGGGCTGAAGACCTTCCTCGATTAATTCATGCAGTGTTCGAATGATCGGCAGATAAGTTTCTGCAGCCGCCTCACACAGCCAATCCGTGCCGTGCGGCCAGCGGCCATGGGAAAGGACGTAGGGAAGATGAGAATGCAGGACGAAAGCGAAATATCCTTTTGTCAATTCCTGTCGTCCTCGCCGTCGATGGTCGATTCAAACCCGATGTTTCTTGAGGATTGATTGGCCAGGCCGTGAATTTTGATTTCTCCAAATTGCTTTTCGAATTTCTTGATATTATCCTCCAACGCCTTAAAAAGCAATTTGGCGTGCATAGGCGTCATGATTATCCGCGATAAGACTTTGGTTTTGGGCATGCGCGGCATGACTCGGGCAAAGTCAATGACCACTTCAGTGGGAGAGTGTACTATCATGGCCAAATTGGCATAAATTCCTTCGGCTTCCTTGTCCCCAATTTCCACACTAATTTGTTGCGGTCGAGGCTGTTCCATATTTAATTATCCTTTCATCCAGGCTCATTCTTAGGTTGTCTTTTGCCTACCACGATACTATTTTCAGGGTTTTAGTCAACCTAATTCGATTTAAATGAGTATATTGGAACAAAAGAGAGTAGATAATTGACGCTTCAGAGACTAACAGAAATAACTGATAACTTCGGGCAGGCCAAAGTACTGATTCTGGGGGATATCATGCTCGACGAATATCTGTACGGCTCGGTGGAGCGCATTTCCCCCGAAGCACCGGTTCCGGTTGTAGATGTTTCCTCAAGCAAGATTCTTCTGGGTGGAGCTGCCAACGTAGCTGCCAACATTTGCAGCCTTGGCGGGGAAGCCCTATTAATCGGGACAGTCGGTGAAGACGAAGCGGCGGTCAAGATTTCGCAGCTTTTGAAGTCCAAAAACATATCTGATGATTTATTGGTCACTGACCTGACTCGAAGAACCACAATTAAGACCAGAATCATTGCTCATAGTCAGCAAATCGTCAGGGCGGACCGGGAGGACCGCCACGAGGTCAATCCGGATGTCGAAAAGCTGATTCTCAAACGTTTTCTCTCGGTGGTCGATGAAATCCAGGCCGTTATCATATCAGACTACGGCAAAGGCGTTATCACATTGCCTCTTTTTGAGAAGCTGATGACGGTTTGTTTGGAACGAGATATTTATGTGGCAGTTGACCCCAAGGAGACTCATTTCAATAATTACAAACGAGTTTCAATGATTACGCCCAATCATCATGAAGCGGGGTTTGCCTGGGGCAGGCGCATCCAAAATGAAGAAGATCTTTTGGAAGTCGGTAATGGCTTGTTGAAGCGACTTCAAGCCAAATCCATTCTGATTACACGCGGCCCCAACGGCATGTCATTATTCACCTCTGATTGCGCACCCCGGCATATTCCTACTTTTGCCCGAAAAGTTTATGATGTTACCGGCGCCGGCGACACGGTCATTGCAGCGTTTGTAGTGGCCACCTGTGCCGGAGCGGATCCGATTGAAGCGGCGGTGCTTTCCAACACTGGCGCCGGAATTACGGTAGGCGAAATTGGTACGGCCACTGTCACGGTCGAGCAGCTGCGCGAGGAACTGGCGCACAACATCAAAGACGGCAATGTTGTGGCCGTGGTTGCTAAAGCCGGTCGATAATTAATCTCTGCCATTGTTTCATTCGTGAAAACATACGGACTCGTTTCGAAATCACAACTGGCTGGGCATCTTAGCCAATTAAAGTCTCGCAAAAAGAAGTTAGTTTTTACAAATGGTGTCTTTGATATTTTGCATCGAGGGCATGTTGAATTCTTGCAAAAGGCCAAATCTTTCGGAGATATTTTGGTTGTAGGCATAAACACGGACAGCTCGGTCAAGAGAATTAAAGGTCCGAAACGGCCTATCCAAAATCAGTTTGATCGTGCGGTGATTTTGTCGGCACTGAAGTCCGTGGATTTTGTAGTGTTTTTTTCTGAAGATACGCCGCATGAAATTATTGAGTTTGTCAAACCGGATGTCCTGGTCAAAGGTGCGGATTATCGCCGGGATGAAATCGTGGGCGCCGATTTTGTAATAAGGCATGGTGGAGTGGTAAAGAGAATCAAGCTGACCTCCGGACGCTCCACGAGTAGAATCTTGAAAATGCTATAGAAGACAAAACTCCGGTCTGCCGACTTTTGTTGATTTCCTGGGAAAGTTTGTCAATATTTCAATTACTGAAATGCTCAAATTAGATGATACGCTTCAATCAGTTTCCGGCAGCGAAGGAGGACTTGCAGAATTCTGGCCCGTCCAGGCAGAGACTTATCTGGAAAAGGGAGAGTACGCCAAGGTCGTCGAATTGTGCGAACCAAATATGGACAAATTTCCCACCCTGCTTTCTGCCAGAATAATTTATTCGCGCGCATTGCTGAAGCTGAACAAGCAAGAGACAGCTACCGAGCAATTATATCAAGCACTCTCAATTGATCCGGACAATGTCGTGGCGCTTAAATTGCTGGGCGACCTTCACTATCAAAAGAACGATTCGGTTTTAGCGATGGCCAATTACCGCCGTGTACTGGAAATTGATCCGGAGTGCCGAGGACTTAAATGCGAGTTACTCGAGAAAGTCTTGGTACCAGTCGTAAAACTTACATTGCAGCGCAGTTCCGAAACAGCCGAGAATATAAAAACATATTCCGTGGCCGGGCCATTTCGCACGGAAACTGTCGCTGATTTATATTTGGCCCAAGGACAGCCCAGAGTGGCTTTGGAAATAATTCATGAATTGGCTGTGGGAAATCCAAATCCACGGATGAGCGCCAAGTTAACCGATATCGAGAGATTAGTGGCACAGAAGGAACGTCGTGATGTCTAACCAAAGATTAAACAACCTTAAAAAGAAGATTCAAAAAGAAAACTTGGATGGATTGATAATTAATCATTTGGATTATGTTCGATACCTGACTGGGTTTACCGGAACTGCGGGTCTTTTAATTGTAATGAAAAACTCCGTTAATTTTCTGACTGATTCTCGTTATACCGAACAAGCCAAAAGACAAGTCCGGGGTGCACGAATCGAAACAGTTACGGCTGAACCGATTTCATCTCTTAACGGATACAAATGGTTGCATCGGAAAAATCTTAGAATGGGATTCGACAGTCAGCACTTAACCGTGGGTCAGCAAGTTAAACTAAGAGAGAGGCTCCCGGAAATCCTTTTGACTCCCGGCGATTCGCTTTTAGAAGAATTAGGCTGGGTTAAAGACAATTCAGAAATAGGCAGCATCAAGAAAGCTGTGGAAATTGCAGATACAGCTTTTGGGAGGGTGCTGCAACTAGTAAGACCGGGAATTCGTGAACGGGAGCTGGCGGCAGAATTGGAATACCAAATGACCATGATTGGCTCGGAAAAGCCGGCTTTTGAGACTATTGTTGCATCCGGGTTCCGTTCAGCCTTGCCTCATGGTATAGCCTCCGGGAAGAAAGTCCAAAAAGGTGATTTTGTGACGTTCGATTTTGGAGCAACTGTCAATGGTTATGTTTCGGATATGACCAGAACAGTGGTGGTCGGTAAGGCAAGTTCAAGGCAGAAAATGATTTACGGAATAGTATGGCGAGCCCAAACGGCAGGAGTCAAGAAAGTCAAAGCTGGTAGGAACTGTAAAGCAGTTGATAATGCCTGTAGAAGTATCATCAAAAGAGCCGGTTTTAGCAAGAATTTTGGTCATGGCACGGGTCACGGCATTGGTTTTTACATACATGTCGGGCCCCGAATTTCGCAGCGGTCGAACGATAAACTCGCTGTGAATCAAGTAGTTACAATAGAGCCGGGGATATATATTCCGGGTTGGGGTGGTGTTAGAATCGAAGATGATGTCCTGGTCACAAAATCTGGTGGGACGGTGCTAAATAAGACCCCAAAAATCTTGTTGGAACTATAGTCTCAAACTCGTATAATTTTGGTGATTCTAAGATAAATATTAGTGGGTTGAAATATGTCCGCTAGGGTATAAAGGCGGAGGTACTGTATTTCAAATGTTTATTGTGAGAGAAAGTTACATTAAAAGGCTGATTCGGCTTGTGGAAGAGTCGAAGATTGAATCCCTGGAGGTTTCAACTTGGGGGAGAAAAGTCAAAATAACCCAGCCCTCGAAGAATTCCACGAACGGTTCCAGCCAGCATCCTGCCGTTTTGGACAATCAGGTGATTGTCGCCGCGTCGTCAATGCAGCCTGCCCAAACAGTGGCATATGGACCGGGCCCGGCGCCAGTGGCACCAGCAGTGCCACCAGTTCCAGACACCGGGAAATTAGTAACTATCAAATCACCCATGGTAGGGACTTATTATGCTGCACCATCGCCTGATGCCGATCCATATGTTTCGGTCAATCAAAAAATTACTCCCGGCCAGGTAGTCTGCATTGTCGAAGCCATGAAACTCATGAACGAAATAGAGTCCGAGTATGGTGGCCAAGTGGTCAAGATCCTGGTGGAAAACGCCAAGCCGGTGGAATTTGGCCAGGATCTATTCCTGGTTGAACCGGAATAGCCATCTTAGTCCTTCTATAATCCTTCTTTCTAATCTGCCGATAATCTCTCCAAATGCCTGAATTCTTTTGGGGACGCATTTAATGGTGAGTGGGATCTCGTCTAACGAACTCGAGGTAGTTAAACCATGACATTAAAACAGATGCTGGTGGAAATGCTCAACCGCAAAGCATCAGACTTGCATATTCGCGTAGGCATCAAACCGCACCTTCGGGTCAACGGCGTACTGGAGGACATTAACACTGACCCTCTTAACATAGACCAGATGGAAAAAATTGTGGCCCAGATTCTCAATGAAAAACAGCAGGAAAGATTCTATCGCAAAAATGAAATGGATCTGGCGCTGTCGGTAGCCAAGCTGGGGCGATTTCGTATAAACCTGTTCAGACAGAGAGGCACCACCGGCATTGCCATACGTTCCGTCAACACGATCGTACCATCTTTTGAAGAATTGCACCTTCCGCCCAGCATCAAAAAGTTGACCGAAGAGCGGCGTGGATTAGTCATTGTTACCGGAACAACCGGTTCGGGAAAGTCGACGACGCTGGCAGCAGTTATTGAATACATGAACGCCAATCGGGCGGATAACATCATTACTATTGAAGACCCGATTGAGTATATCTATCGAGACAAAAAGTCCATCATTGCCCAACGTGAGGTGGGGGGAGACACTGAAACGTTTGCAACTTCATTACGACATGCCTTTCGTCAGGACCCGGACACAATTCTCATCGGCGAGGTGCGCGACCTGGAAACGATATCAATTGCGTTGACAGCTGCTGACACGGGGCATTTGGTTTTGACGACGTTGCACACCTTGAACGTAGTGGAAACCATTACCCGTATTATTTCATTCTTTCCGCCGCACCAGCATCAACAGATTCGATTGCTTCTGGCCGGTACGATAAAGGCGATAGTCTGTCAGAGACTTCTGCGGCGCTGTGATTCACCCGGACGTGTGCCCGCCATCGAAGTGATGGTGACTTCCGGAGCCATCAAAGAATGCATCATCAACGCCGATAAAACTGTCAACATTCCCGACCTGATGGAACGCGGCACAGTACAATACGGCATGCAGACCTTTGACCAATCTATTATGAAGCTTCACAAGCAGGGGTTGATTTCATTCGAAGAAGCCATGCAGCACGCTTCCAATCCGGACGATTTCGATTTGCGTCTTAAAGGCATTACCGGTTCGGCCGACCGCTGGAAAGATGACGAAGGCAAAAACGCACCCGAAAAAGCCGGCAGTTCCGGCAAGCTGGATTTGTCCAAGTTCTAAGCCGCTTCTTGACTGATTTCAATTCTTAACTTATCTTCTTAATCAATACCATACTGGCCACTAGCCGGTCTCACGAAGACAATCTTGTCACTACTTTTATGATTATTTCAGGTGGTGTGATATTTACCATCGCTGTGTTTGGAGAGCATCAATTCGAACGACAATTAATTCAATCTTCTTAATTAAATTTCAAGGGAGGTACTATGAAACGTTTCAATCTCGTCTTAGTAGTGATGGTGTTAACAGTCTTAGGCATCAGCGCCTATGCTGATGTCCCCAAGCTGATCAATTATCAGGGGCGTCTACTCAATTCACTGGGCAATCCTGTCACTGATTCCACGTATTCGGTAACTTTCACGATTTGGGACGTGCCTGCCGGCGGCAGTCCTCTTTGGTCAGAAATGCAGATTGTCACTACCAAAGGCGGGTTGTTTTCTGTTCAGTTGGGTACCTTCGTAACACTACCGGACAATCTTTTTGATGGCACCTCACGCTATGTAGGCATTACCGTAAGCCCCGACCCGGAAATGCCGAGACAAAGATTGGTCTCCACGCCTTACAGCTATCGGGTCAGAACGGTGGATGGCGCCACAGGCGGAATTATTTCCGGCAACACCAGCATTCAAAGTGATTTGACGGTGTCAGGTAATGTCGGCGTTGGGACGGCTGTTCCGGCTGCAAAGCTTAATGTTTTGAACGGCAACATACGGGTAGGTTCGCAACTTATGAGCGCGGGTATTGAATTCTATCCTGCTTTAGCAGGAACTCCTACTAATGCCGGCACCATTGAGGGGGTGTTTGGAAATAATATAGCGATAATGCCTGTCGGCAATGTTGGCATCGGGACGACGAGTCCTGCGGCGGGCGTCAAACTTGATGTTAATGGCGCGATTAAAGGAAGTACATTCACAAATGGAGCCAGCCCGATCGTCACTGGAAATATGGTTTTGCAACCTGCCGCGGGTGCGTCACTTTTGGTAGTGCCAACAACGAATTCAACAACCTCCTTTCAGGTTCAAAACGATGCGGGTCAACCACTATTGAACGTGAATGCCGTCAATGGCAACGTCGGCATCGGGACGACCAGTCCGGCTTACAAACTCGAAGTTTCTGGTCCGGTGATGATGGAAGACGCTGCGACCCCATCGGCATCATCAGGACATTCAGGAATTTATTCAAGCAGTGGAGAATTGTTTGCGTTGGATGGTGCAGGCAACAGCACACAGTTGTCGCCACATGACACCGCAACGGGCGAGTGGATTTTCTATTCCAAGAATGTCAAGACCGGCCGTGTCGTGCGTGTGGATATGGAAAGGCTTGTTCGCAAAATTGAAGAAATTACTGGCGAACAATTTCTGATGGAAAGCTGGGAGAAATAAGAGTAAACTGACCTACCTTTTAAGAGGAAAAAGACGACCTGACCCCCCGGCCCCCTTCCCTAAAAGGAAGGGGGAGGAAAAAGAGAGGCAGACGAGGGCGTCTGCCGCCCACAGAATTTATTGACGCAATCCGCCCCATCGTATATCTTTTGGTGCAAGACGAAACTTTCATCTCGTACGTTTTTTTTAACCAAGTTTCGACTTTACTTGTCAGTTTTCATTTTGAAAAACAACATAACCTATCAAATCGGGTGAGGGGTGAAGCAATTTAGAGAGTTGAATTTTAGTTTTCAAATAATCAATTTATGAGGAGGTGCCTGTGAAACGTTCTATTCAATTCATTTTAATAATCTGTGTACTGGCCGCCGGATCAGCTTTCGGTGCGATTCCAAAACAGATTAATTATCAGGGAGCCCTTGCTGGTTCGGGCGGAACGCCATTGGCAAATACGACTGTCAGTGTCGAATTCAGAATTTACGACGCACCGGCAGGCGGCAGTAGTAAGTGGGTCGAGACTCAAAGCGTGACCACCGATGGACAGGGTCTATTCAAAGTCGTGCTTGGTTTGGTCACACCCATCGAAGACACTGTTTTCAAAGAGACCGAAAGATATTTGAGTGTCAATGTCGCATCCAATGGTGAAATAGTTCCCAGAACAAAGCTGGTTTCGGTAGGGTACTCTAATCGGGTGAGCACTGTGGATGGTGCAAAGGGTGGGACTGTCAACGGCTACATTTTCGTGACGGACAATTTGTACCTTCAGAACAATGCTGGTGGTAACGCCAACAACGTGCTTAGCATTCACGGTTATAGTGACAACTTGGACATTGACGCCATTTCTAGCTTTGGCAGTGTAGTTGGTACCTCTGTCCGCTTTTGGACCGCTCCCGCCGGACTCGGTCATGCCCTCCGAATGATAGTTCTACCTAACGGCAATGTCGGCATCGGGAATGGAGCGCCTGCCAATCCTTTGGATATGGGGAGCGGGGCCCACTGCACGGCTGGTGGTGTCTGGACGAATGCCAGTTCCAGAGAATACAAAACAGATATTGTGCCGCTGCAACAGGAGGAGTATTCGGAGATTCTGGAAAAACTGGAAAAAATGGATGTAGTTCATTTCAAATACAAAACTGAACCGGATGTGGAACACATCGGCATGATTGCTGAAGATGTTCCGCAAGAGATTGCCAGTCCGGACAGAAAAGGTATCCCAACTGCTGATGCAATTGCGTTTCTAGTCGCAGCCGTAAAAGCGCAACAGACAAAAATTGAAAAACTTGAAAACAAATTAGAACAATTGACCAAAGAAAAGTAACATGAAAAAGTCAAAGATTATTGCAGCACAGATTTTACTTCTAATTCTTGGAATTTCGACTTTAGCAGACGTCCCCAGGTTGATCAATTTTCAGGGGATGTTAAAAAATGGAGCCGGCAATCCCGTTGCCAACGGTTCGTATTCCGTTACTTTCAGAATCTATGATTCCCCCGCAGGCGGCAATGTGCTCTGGACGGAAACGCAATCGGTTACAACAACCAGCGGTTTGTTTGCAACAATTTTAGGGTCGATAATACCGGTACCGGATTCGGCTTTTAATGATACTGCCCGGTATCTAAGCATTGCGGTTTCTCTCGACCCTGAACTTTCTCCTCGTCAGCGCTTAGTTTCAGTCGGTTATAGCTACCGTGTCGGGACAGTGGACGGAGCTAGCGGTGGGACAATTACGAGTAGGGTTTCAATCGGGCCGGGGCATACGAATACAGGCGTTAATGCCTTTGTGGCAGGTGAAAATAGTACGGCAAGCGGGGACAACTCAACAATAGGCGGAGGCGACCAAAACACGGCGAGTGATGCCTGTGCCGCGGTCGGCGGAGGCGGCCAAAACACCGCGAGTAATTACTATGCCACGGTCGGTGGGGGCTACCTCAACACCGCTGGAGGGGCAATAGCCGCGGTCGGCGGGGGTTCTAACAACACCGCTAGTGGATACACCGCCACGGTCGGCGGGGGCTTACTAAACACCACAAGTGGTTACTCTGCCGTGGTCGGCGGGGGGTCAAACAATACCGCGAGTGGTATATACGCCACGGTCCCCGGTGGTGACGAAAACACTGCGGCTGGCAACAACTCCTTTGCCGCCGGTTATCGGGCAAAAGCACTCCATGACGGGACCTTTGTCTGGTCCGAGGGGACTGCCTTTAGTTCCACCGGAGTCAATCAATTCCTGATAAGCGCTCCTGGCGGCGTGGGCATCGGGACAAACAGCCCCGCGGAAAGGCTCGATGTGCAGGGAGGGGCGATTCGTGTCGGCGATCTTGGCAGCAATTTAACCCTGAAGACTACTGCTAACGGAGGAGTCATCATTCCCTCCCCGGGGAGCTCCGGGACCAGTCTCTTTCTTAGTTCAGAAGCGGGGGGACGGATTGAATTCGACATCAACAACATCGAAAAGATGAGGGTTGACAATTTGGGGAATGTTGGAATCGGAACGTCCAGTCCCGCCTATAAACTCGAGGTCTCCGGCCCGATGATGATGGGAGATGTATCTGCGCCTTCGGCATCCGCGGGTCACTCTGGTGTTTATTCAAGTGGTGGAGAATTATTTGCCATGGATGCGGCAGGCAACAGTACACAGTTGTCGCCTCATGACACAGCAACTGGCGAGTGGATATTTTATTCAAAGAATACTAAGACGGGTCGGATAGTGAGAGTGGATATGGAAAGGCTTGTCCGCAAAATTGAAGAACTCACCGGTGAACAATTCTTGATGGAAAGCTGGGAGAAAGAGAAATAACCTAACCCACTGACCCCCTTCCCGACACGGGAAGGGGGAAGAAGTGGGGTTGTTTTAACCTCAAGTCTCCCAAATCCTTATAATAAAGTTGTAAGTTCGAAACTTTTCGGCTATATTTAAGTTTGATTGTAAACAGGTATAGCCTGTCTTTTACACCCTTTTAGAAAGGTAAGTAACGATTGTTCAATACAGTATTAATAGCCAATCGCGGAGAAATTGCTCTGCGAATAATCCGTGCCTGCCGTGAACTTGATCTGAAGACGGTGGCCGTTTATTCTGAAGCTGACCGTGATGCTTTGCACGTCCGCTTTGCCGACCAGGATGTTTGTATCGGTCCACCGCAGCCCAATTTGTCATATCTGGATGCAAAACGGATTATCGCGGCAGCCGAAGTGACGAACGCCGATGCCATTCATCCGGGTTACGGGTTCTTGGCGGAAAATGCTGATTTCGCAGAAATCTGCCAGTCCTGCGACATTCAATTCATTGGCCCTACCGCGGACCAAATTCGCAGTATGGGTGACAAAGTCAATGCTAAAGAGATAATGAAAAAAGCCGGATTGCCGGTGATTCCTGGTTCAGAGGGTGTTGTATCCACTTTTGAAGATGCCGCGGCAGCCGCTCATGATATCGGTTTTCCGGTGCTACTCAAGGCAGTGGCCGGCGGTGGCGGCAAAGGCATGCGTGTCTGTCACGACATTGCAGAGTTGGAACGCGGGTTTCATGTCGCATCGACAGAAGCGGCCAATAGTTTCGGAAATCCCGATTTGTATCTGGAAAAACTGATTATTCGTCCGCGACACGTGGAAATACAGGTCATCGGAGATAAGTTTGGGAATTTCGTTCATGTCGGTGAGCGTGATTGTTCAATTCAAAGACGCCATCAAAAATTGATTGAAGAAACTCCATCCCCAATTATGACTGACAGTCTTCGTTACAAAATGGGACAGGCGGCTATCAAGGGCGCATCATCAGTAAACTATTTGGGAGTCGGTACAATTGAGTTTCTGGTTGATGATAAGAAGAATTTTTATTTCATGGAAATGAACACGCGCATTCAGGTTGAACATCCGGTTACCGAAGAAGCATACGAAATAGATTTGGTAAAAGAACAGATCCGAATTGCGCTGGGCGAAAAGATTTCATTCAAACAGGAACAATTGGTTCCCAAGTGGGCAGTCATAGAATGTCGTATCAATGCCGAAGACCCCGACAAAGACTTTCGTCCGAGTCCGGGGAAGATTACCGGTTTGCATACGCCCGGAGGGTATGGAGTGCGCGTCGATAAGGCGGTTTACACGGGTTATACTATCCCGCCATTTTATGACTCTATGATTGCCAAATTGATTGTTCGAGCCAGATCGCGCGATGGGGCCATCAAGAGAATGCGGCATGCGCTTAGTGAATTCATTGTCGAAGGGGTGCCCACGACCATTCCCTTTCATCAACGGATTTTTGAATTACCGGAGTTTGTGGCCGGAGATTATGACATAGGCTTCGTTGAAACTGTTTATAAGCAGTCACAGGAGAAGAAAGAAGCCGAACAAACAGCAGCGTCCTCAGAGCAGGAGGCCGAAGTTACACCTAAAGAATCACCAGCGGAAACAGATTCGTTGATGGAACAACCGACGCCAACCGAAAAGCCGTAGCTAATATAACATGGAGCAGCAAGTGAACGTACCAGCAGAATTGAAGTACACCCGGGAACATGAATGGATTAAGGTGGAAGGAAATACCGCCACAGTGGGCATTACCGACTTTGCCCAAGGAGAATTAGGTGATATCGTGTTTGTCGAATTACCCAAGCCGGGTGCCGCGGTCCAGCAGATGAAGCCATTTGGAACAATTGAAGCAGTCAAGGCGGTGTCGGATTTGTTCTCGCCGGTGACAGGCAAAATAATTGAGGTTAATCAGGCCTTGGACCGGGATCCGATGGTGATTAATCGTGACCCATACCACGCCGGCTGGATAATTAAAATTCAGGTTTCGGACAAGTCTCAAATTGAACAATTGCTCGACTCCGGAAGTTACAAAAGTATTATTGGTGGATAATGAGATTATCCATAGAAGTTTCTTAGAAATAGAAAATTTATAGGGAGATTATGCCGTATATTCCTAATACCGACGCCGACCGGCAGGAAATGCTCAAGACTATCGGCGTGAAAAGTATCGAAGAACTTTTTAGTTCCATACCACCTGAACTGCGACTGAAACGAGCTCTGAAAATTCCCAAAATGTCGGAAATGGAAATTCTGGCACACATCAAGGAACTGGCCGATGGAAAGAATGGCGATGTGGTCTGCTTTGCCGGCGGCAGTGTCTATGACCATTTTGTCCCATCGGCGCTGTCAGCTGTGTTAAGTCGTCCCGAATTCATGACGGCCTATACGCCGTATCAACCGGAAGTGGCACAGGGAACGCTTCAGATTATTTATGAATTCCAAAGTCACATTTGTCGGTTGACGGGAATGGAAGTCTCTAATGCATCGCTCTATGACGGTGCCACTGCTGCGGCCGAGGCCATCATACTTGCGGTCAGAGTGACTAATCGCAACCGCGTGGTTATTTCCGAGACAGTCAATCCGCTATATAGACAAGTGATTGCGACTTATTTAGAAGGTCTCAATATTGATTTGGTAACTGTCCCGGCCAGAAAGGGCTTGTCCGATTTTAGCCGACTGGGGGATACCATCGATGAGAAAACAGCCTGCCTATTAGTATCACAACCCAACTTTTTTGGACTGCTGGAAGAAATCATCCCGGCCGAGGAACTGATTCATAAAGTAGGCGGCAAACTTATCATGTCCGTTGACCCCATTGCTCAAGCACTTTTGAAAACTCCCGGAGAATACGGTGCGGATCTAGTTGTTGGTGAGGGTCAACCATTGGGGATTCCACTTTCGTTCGGCGGGCCGTTAGTAGGTTTCCTGACCGCACGCAAAGAGCTGATTCGGCATATGCCCGGAAGAATTGCCGGGCGCACCAAGGATGTGGACGGCAAGACCGGCTATGTGCTCACGCTTCAAACCAGAGAACAGCACATTCGCCGAGAAAAAGCAACCTCAAATATTTGTACCAACCAGGCATTGTGCGCCACGGCGGTTGCTATTTATATGACTTTGATGGGCAAAACGGGATTAAAGAAAGTGGCGCTCTTGTCAGCTGAAAAAGCACAGAATATAGCGCGCCGAGTATGTGAAATAGAGGGATTTGAACCTTACTTTGAAGCGCCATTCATTCGGGAATTTGCGGTCAAGACTCCAGTGCCGGCTCGAAAAATAATTGATTCGATGATTCAAAAGAATGTCTTGGCCGGTGTCAGCGCCGGAAGATGGTATCAGGGGCTTGACGACTGTCTTATTATTGCCGCCACTGAAAAGCGGACCGAGGTTGACATCGATCGTTTGGTGGCGGGATTAAAGGAGTTAACGGTTTCCGGTGTATTGTCCAGTATGTAAATCAGAATTATCACACGATCTGCAGACCTGCTACGTGTGCGGCAATGATGCGGAGTCTGAATTGGAAGAGAACAAGGAATGGGTGTTGCTGGGCATTATAGACGATAAAGTGCATGCCGATCTGGCCGGAGAAATTTTGAAATCCTGCAAGATTCCGGCAGTGATTCTTTCGAAATCCGGATTTTTCGGCAACATCGGGTTGTTTCTAAATCCATTTTATACCAATGACACGCCTGCATTCGAAGTATCAGTACCGGTAAATTTTTCAGAAGAGGCCACAGATCTTCTGGACATGACTCTGGGCCAAAAATGGCATAGAAAGAGTGAAGTGTAATGGTCTATTGCCCAAATTGTCAGTCAGATTGTCCGTCCGATACAATGGTGTGCCCGGATTGCCGACAAGTTCTGCCGTCATTGACAAAGGCGGCTTCGGCTGTGGCGGAAGCACCCGATGACAGCTGGGTGACGGTGGCGCATTCCAAAGAAAAAAAGCTGGTGGAAAAAGCCAAGAACACGTTGGATGTCGGCAATATTCCGTCCATGATAATGCCCAAATCATTTGAACGTCAGGTTAAGTCGTCAGGCCACTCCGGCAAGGGGACTGAATTGTCCGCAGCCGGCGAAGAAAAGCTTTTGATGGTGCCTCGTGAATACAAAACGGAAGCGAAGGAAATTTTAAGAGGGGTTTTCAAAAATGAAAACCTCTACTAATTCATACAGAAAGTAATAACACTAAACAGAGGTAATTGAAATGAAAAAATGGTTTAAGATGTCCGGATTGCTTTTTTTGGCCGCCTGGACGCCATTAACAATGGCCGGAGAAGTTAAAAAACCCGACAAGACGGCCTATCCGAATGATTTTGCCAAAGCCATTGAACTGGCCACCAAAGAAAACAAGCCCCTTTTAATCGACTTTTATACGGATTGGTGCACCTGGTGCAAGAAGTTTGATACTGAAGTTCTGATTGACCCCAAGACGGTGGCACTATTCAAAAACGATGTTGTATATGCTTATATCAATGCAGAAGTTGATACGGTAGTCTCAAAAGAATTCAAAATAATGGGCTATCCCACATTTGTGCTGGCCAACAGCAAAGGCGAAGAAATTGACCGCATCGCCGGATATATGCCCACCGATGAATTCCTTAAAACTGTAAACGATTATCGCAATGGCATAGGAACTTTACCTACCATGCTGAAATCCGCTGAAGGAAGCACTGACCGAAATCTGTTTTTCCAGATTGCGGACAAATACAAATATCGTGGCAACACGGAAGTGGCCAGGAGTTGGTATGACAAGATTATTGCTGCTGGCGGCAAGCAGGATTCGCTTTCGGGAGAGGCGCTGATGTCGGTAGCTGATATGTACCGCCGCGACAAGAAAAATGATTTAGCTATGGTAGTTAGCCAACAAGTCGTGACAGACTTTGCCGGTACGCAGTTCGAAGGCAGGGGGATGCTTTATGTCGGTCATCTGCATCGCTGGGCCAAGGAGTTTGAAGATGCCTTGAATAATTACAAGCAAGTCATGGCAAAATTCAAGGGAAGCGACATGGAAGAGGAAGCGGAAATTTATAGCGCCATTGCTTACCGGGATAAAGGCGACACCACCCAGGCCATTGCCGCGTTTTTATCGTTTACCGAGCACTGGCCGAAGTCGGAAGATATTGCTTATGCCAACGATGAGATTAGAAAACTTAGAGGAGAATAATACTTGAATAGACCGGCACTGATTGACAACGGGAAACTCATCTACGAAAAGTCCAAATCCGGCAGGACCGGTTATACTTTGCCGGAATTGAAATCGACTGAAGCGGAAATCTTGTCAAGGATTCCAACCAAGTATCGGAGATCCCAGGATGCGCCCCTTCCCGAGGTTACCGAACCGGAAGCGATGCGTCATTTCGTAAATCTTTCGGTCAAGAATCACCATATTGACAAAGGCTTCTATCCGCTTGGTTCCTGCACCATGAAATACAATCCCAAGCTGAATGATGCGGCAGCAGCGCTGCCGGGGATTCGTAATATCCACCCGTTGACTCCGCAAAAAACAGCCGCGGGGCTATTGAGAATGATGTGGGGATTGTCGGAATTTTTGAAGGAAGTTTCCGGTTTCAAAGGAATGTCCTTGCAGCCGGTGGCGGGAGCCGCCGGAGAATTTGCCGGTTTGCTGATTATGCGCAAGCATCATTTATCTCGCGGTCAAAAGCGTCATAAGATAATTATTCCCGAATCGGCCCATGGTACCAATCCCGCATCTGTTGCCGCGGTCGGATATCACACGATTCAAATTGCGGCTAATGAACAAGGAGTAATTTCGCCCGAGGCAGTGGCCAAAGTGATGGACGAAGATGTGGCCGGTCTGATGACCACCAATCCCAACACCTTGGGCATATTTGAAACTAATGTCAAAGAAATTGCAAATGTAGTTCACGGCAAGGGCGGGTTGATGTACATGGATGGCGCTAATTTAAATGCCAATATGGGAATTTTCCGACCCGGCGATGTTGGCTTTGATATGATGCATTTTAATCTGCACAAAACTTTTTCCACACCTCACGGCGGCGGTGGACCGGGGGCGGGGGCTATTGGAGTTACGACCGCGCTGGAGAAGTTTTTGCCTTATCCTCATCTTGAAAAAGATGCGGATGGCAATATCGTGTTAAATAGCGACCGGCCGGATTCAATTGGCCGATTACATTCTTTTTATGGGAATTTTGGTAATATGGTCCGAGCCTATTGCTACATTCTTTCATTCGGGGGAGATGGGCTTAGGAAGATTAGTGAAAACGCCGTGCTAAACGCCAATTACCTGAAGACCCTATTGAAAGAAGATTACGAGTTGCCTTATGATGTCCATTGTATGCACGAATTTGTGATTTCGGGGCGCAATCAAAAGAAATTTGGTGTCCGCACACACGATATTTCCAAGCGCTTGCTTGACTTCGGCGTGCATCCGCCGACCAATTATTTTCCGCTGATTGTGCCCGAAGCCATGATGATTGAGCCGACCGAATCCGAAAGTAAAGAAACACTCGACTTTTTTGCTGAAGCTATGAAACAGATTGCTGAAGAAGCTAAAACCACTCCGGAAGTTGTCACTAATGCGCCTTATACCACGCCGGTAAGAAGGCTTGATGAAGTGGCGGCTGCTCGCAATCTGGATGTGGCCAGTTTAGTATAGCATCGATGATAACTTATTTGTGGCCGGTGTTCTGACAAGGGACATCGGCTTTTTTGATGATAAAGCTTGAAAACCTGACATACCGCTACAGCGATAACCTGCCTCCGGCGCTTCTGAATATCAGTCTGGAAATTGCCCCAGGTGAGGCAGTCTGTGTGAT
>Ga0334722_10002068_pt1 | contig 23348 bp, 16 predicted proteins | sample C3_bottom_MG_FD_207210 | JGI IMG/M metagenome (GOLD analysis project Ga0334722, IMG submission 207210) | Sediment microbial communities from Yellowstone Lake, YNP, Wyoming, USA - C3_bottom | ecosystem: Environmental > Aquatic > Freshwater > Lake > Sediment | place: USA: Wyoming | collected... | reverse complement strand
CGTGCCGTGCTGAACGGGCTGAAACCAGGCGATACAAGCCCGATAATGAAGATGGAAATGGGGTACGCCATATTCAGGATGAAGGAGCGCAAGGACCCCGAGGCGTTGTGGAACGCGAAGAAAGAGGGCCTGCGCCAGGAGATCAAAGCCCAGAAAGCCAAAAAAGAGATGGCCGACCTGCTTGACAAACTGAGGGGTTCGGCCGATATAAAGATTGAGAAGAAGGTGCTCCCGGGCGGTGAGGTCCAGTATACGGGGGCTGTCGTCAACGGGACCGGCATATGGATGGACCCCTCGATTTTTAATAAGGCGGGCGACCCGCACGCCCCGCACGAGACTATGAACGCCAAGACGCTAAGGGATGCCCTGAACTCGAAGATAAATAACTTCCTGCTCTCGCAGGAGGCGCAGAAAAGGGGCTTGCAGGCGGACCCCGCGTTCAAGCGGGCCCTTGAGCTGAAGCGAGAAGAGATAATTTCCGGGATTTACCTCGAAAAGGTGCGTGGCGAGGTGGTATTGACGTCGCACGACGTGCAGGACTACTACAACAAGAACAAGGGGATGTTTGCCCGGGATGCCTCGGTGCGCGTGAGCCGTATTGTTGTAGGCACAGAGGACGAGGCTGGCTCAGTCCTTAAAGAGCTGAAGTCAGGCAGGCCATTCGAGCAGATTGCCCGTGAGAGGTCAGCCGACAGGGTGAGCGGCGAAAAGGGAGGGGACGTGGGCTTCGTCTCGCCGGAAGAGCTGAAGGAGCCTCTAAAGTCCACATTGCTCAAACTCAAGCCCGGAGATACGAGCGGCATCGTAAAAAGCGACTACGGCTTCGAGATACTCAAGGTTGCCGAGGTCAGGCCCGGCCGCGTACCGGAGCTTTCCGACATTGCCGAGACGGTGAGCAGAAGGGCGCTCCTCGTAAAGCAGAGCGAAAAAGTCGAGGCCGTCTACAAGGCGATGTACAGGGAGGCGGGTGTCAGGGTCAACCAGTCGCTCCTCAAGTCCATGAAGTAACTGCGACGGTCACCCGTTGCACCTGGATGGCTAAAGGAATAAGGTAGCGGACAGGCATAAGGATTGCATGTAGTTATGAGAAGTATGATAGTTTCAAGACGTTTATTGTCACTGGTTCTCTCGGCGCTCTTCCTGGCACTGACGGTTGTACCCGTTTATTCCCAGGACGCCGTTAAGCCGCCAGCATGGGTTGGCATCTATACCACCGCGGGCAAGGTCGGGCTCAAGTGGTCGCCGGCCCCGGGCGTGGCCAGGTACAGGGTATACAGGGCCATCACCAGCGGCAAGGGCTATGAGCTCAAGGCCACCACGACCGACGTCTCGTATATCGATGCGGACGTGAGGGCCGGGGAGACGTACTACTACGTACTGAAGATGGTCGCGGCCGACGGCAGGGAGTCCGGCTACTCGGAAGAGCGCTATATCAAGGTACCGCTTACAGGCAGCGGGGCGCCCGTCAAGCCGCCCGAGTGGGTCGGGGTCCTAATCGAGAAGAAGAGCGTGAAGCTCGCATGGCTACCGTCCGCCTCGTCGAACGCCCTTGCATACAACATCTACAGGAGCCCGGAGAAGGATAAGGGTTTCCAGTTGATAGGATCCACCCAGGACCCGAACTTCACCGACACGGACGTGGACGAGGGGGGGACCTACTACTACGCACTCACCACCCTCGACAGGGAGTTCAAGGAGACGAAGTTCGGGGAGGTCAGGGAGGTCAAGGTCGTCCTCCAGAAAGATGTGACCCAGCCGACGCGTCCGACTCCCAAGGGTGAGGAAGCGTACGTCCCGCCCGAGAAGATCATAGCAAAGCCCACAAAGATTGTCGGGTTCATAACGAGGGGCAAGGACGACATGCCGCTTTCCTCCCCGACGGACGTCAGCCTGGCGCCGGACGGCACGATAGTTGTCACCGACTCGGGCACCTCCACCATCCAGCTGTTCCATAAAGGCGGCGATTTCATACGCGCCATAGGCGGCTTCGGCCAGGGCGATGGCCAGTTCATGAAGGTGCTGGGGGTCTTCGTGGACGGGGCGGGCGTTATCTACGCCGCGGACGCCTATATCGGCAAGATACAGAAGTTCGACATGGAGGGCCACCTCCTGATGAAGAAGAACATGGCGGATGACGGGAAGGAGATAGCGAAGGACCTGGGCCTTCCCAAACCCGTGACCGAGTTCGGGGTCGTGAAGCTCGTGGTTGGCCCGGACGGCAGGATGTACGTGCTGGACAACTACAACGACTGTATCGTGATGTACTCCGCCAACGGCACCTTCATCAAGGCGTTCGGCGGCAAGGGTACAGTCGAGGGCCGGTTCCAGGGGCCGACGTTCGCTGCGTTTGGCAGGGAGGGCGAGCTTTACATCGTGGACTGCCTGAACGCGCGCGTCCAGGTGTTCAACCTGGACGGCAAATACTTGTGGAAGTTCGGCAGCTACGGGAACATCGTCGGCACGTTCAGCAGGCCCAAGGGTATATACGTTGCCGATGACGGCCGCATCTACGTAGCCGACTCCATGTCCAACGTGGTCCAGGTGTTCGACAGGGACGGGAGGTTCCTTTTCCTGTTGGGCGACGAGCGTGGCAAGCAGATGGACCTTGGCACGCCGAACGGCATAGTAATGGACGGCAAGAGACGCATATACATGGTCGAGAAGCTGGTCAACAGGGTGCAGATAAGACAGGTTGGTGAATAGCATGAGGTTTCCTGCATTACTTGCTATTACAGCGCTTCTGGCGCTTGCCTACACCGCGGAAGCGGGAGTGGTGTCTTCACCGCACGACATAGCCGCCCAGAAATACACCGTGCGCGGCGTAGAAGAGAAAAAGCAGAACGTCTGCAGCTACTGCCACGTGCCGCACAAGGCGAAGGGCGCCCGCCTGTGGCCGACCGTGCCGCCTTCGCTCAAGGGGTGGGGCGACGTGGGCCCGCTCTGCTACTCCTGTCATGACGGCGTCGCCATAGTGTCGCCGAACGTAGACGCCTCGAACACCGCCTTCAACCCGAAGAGCCACGGCCTCAAAATAGAAAACCTCCCCGACGGCGACGACGTCTCCGGTTCTGGGCTCCCATACACGAGCGGGCAGGGATCCAGGAACATCGAGTGCAGCACATGCCATAACCCGCACGACAACACCAACCGTCCGTTCATACGCACCCCGATTACGGAGCTGTGCAACAAATGCCACAAGAGGCGCGAGAACTCAGGGTACAACACCGAGAACGCGGAGGGCACACACCCGGTCCACAAGCTGCCGGTGGATGAGGTCGAGGGCGCCTCGCCAATAGAGGTGCAGGAGGACTTCAAGGTCCAGTTCCCCTCGGACTACCCGTCCGAGAACGGCAAATACACCGAGGGCGTGCACTGGAACCTGGGCGGCCATCTCTCCCGGGGCAAGGACGGCACTATGGAGTGCATGACATGCCACAGCGTGCATGGCAAGGAGGGCGTCGGTCCGAAGGGTGACAACCTGCTCTCGATGGACCCGGTGAAAAAGGACGCCGACCTTTTCTGCGAAGGCTGCCACAGGGGTGAGAGGGGCGATGGGCTTGGCCAGCCGCCGCATCCCAACCCGGGCGGCACCAAAGAACCACGTACATACCACCCGGCGGACAACGACAGGGCAAACGGGGAGGGCAGGATCGTCGAGATAACCCAGCCGACAGGGTGGAAGTTCGGCGAGGGAGGCGAGGTGCTATGCACCACCTGCCACAAGCCCCACAACGCCCTGAAGAACACGCCGATACTCAGGCAACCGGTGGACACCGACACCTTCTGCGAGTCATGCCACAACAAGGCCTTCAACCACCACCCCTCAGGCGGTTCTGGCGGCCTGTCCGACCCGAATTCCGGCAAGCCGCACGCCCGGACGAGGCAGGTCACTATATCTGGCGATTTCCAGGGGGGAATGACATACGGCAGCCCGGCCTCCGGCGAGCTTTACTGCTCGAGCTGCCACAGGGCCCACAACGCAACCTGCCAGCCCATACTTACCGCGAGATGCGACCAGGCCGGGGCATGCGGCATCTGTGTGCAGTGTCACCCGAAGTTCAACCCGACGTGGCAGACGGACGACAACTTCAAGTCCACTCACTTCATGGGCGACCCGACGCTCTCTGTCATGGACAAGGTCACCGTCAACGGTTCCGTGTTCGGCACCCAGGCAGGCTATAACGACCAGTACCCGCCCGAGAACAAGGACGTCTGGCCGGAGTCACACGAAAAATCCATATACGGAGGGAATGGCAAGGAGATAACATGCTGTTCGTGCCACTCCTTCGGTGTAGGGGGCGTTACCGCTGGCGACGCCGACCAGTCGCCGTATCTTGGCCCGATACTCGCCCCTGGCTTCCAGCCCGGCGACCTGACGACAGGGCTCCTTGCGAGGGCCGGCAGTTTCAAGGAGTGGCTCGACAGCGACGTCACCCGCGTAGACATAGGCGGCGGGCGCGGCGGCATAGAGAAGGTGGACAAATATCTCTGCACCGGGTGCCACGGCCTGACGCCCAACACCCATCCCGAAGCCAAGGGCGAGGGGCTGACACACCCGATGATGAACGCAAACGGCTCGCCATTTACCCCCAGGGACCCGGCGAAGCTTACTTTCAACAAGCACGTCAATTGTGAGTCGTGCCACTCGCCCCACGAGGCGGACAGCCGGGGCGGATTTTTCATATTGAGGCTGGTCGAGCCAAGGTTCGGCATGGTCTCCTCCATCTCCGGGATACCGGAGCCGTATGCTGTAAAGAAGCGTACGGACGTGGAATATGCGTCGCTTTGTCAGAAATGCCACATCAATTATTGACGTCGGCCTGAGACGGGCGAGAGGAGCTTGGGTGAAGACAGCGGGCCCTGCGGTATACTTACTGATGGCATTAGCCTTCGCGGCTGCGACGCTGGTCCTGGCGAACGGCGCGTATGCTGTCATAGGGGGGGCCGCGTCCAAACATAACATGACCGAGGTGCCGGGCTACGGGTTCGGGGGCGACGTCTGCGCCGCATGTCACAAGACGCACTTCACCTCAGGCGAGAAGAGGCTGTGGACCTCCGACAAGAACGCCGCTGGCGACGGGCTCAGAACCCTCGCCCCTGCCAAGGCCGCATCCCTCGACCAGGTGGCCGGGCCGGGCGACTATCCGGGTATATACCTCTGCCTGGACTGCCACGGGGGTACGGCATCTACCCCGGCATGGGCTGACGTCGCGGGACACAAGGCCGCGAAGGTAGCGACCCACTCGACGCGCGAAATGCAGGCCACGGGATACATCCCCAAATACACAAGTTTTGTTATGCAGTGCACCGATTGTCACGACAACCATCAGTCCTGGAACGGTGTTTTTCAGCCGGGGCAAAACGGTTACATGTTAAGGTCAAGCATCAAGACCCCGAACAGCGGCACCTGGAAGGTGGTCTTCACGGGCATGACCGGCCAGGGTTCGCTTGGCCCGGGCACCCCTCCCTACCAGGCTATATGCCAGGTCTGCCATACTGCCACCTCGTTTAACAGGAACAACGGCGGCGCAGCGCACCACAACGGCGAGAACTGTACCACCTGCCATCCGCACAACGGGGGTTTCTCTGCTGGTTCGACCAGCTGCGGCAACTGTCACGGAGACCCGCCGGTTAGTTACAACACACTGGTCGGAAGGCCGGCCAACCCTGGCTCGACGCCTACCGGCGCTGCCACGGCCGGTACGCATGCGTTCCACGCGATGTCCACGGCGGGCGGGAGCGGCTACGCATGCGCTGTATGCCATAACGGCGGCATGCGTATAGGCGTATTAAACAACAAGGTGATAGATGTGAAGTTCAGCGCGTTCGGGGTATCCACGAGCGGGAGCTTCGACGGCTTCGCGCCGATAAGCGGGTACACGTTCAGCGCCGGCAACACGACCGGCGGGACGCTCCGGTGCAGCAACACATACTGCCACGGGAATTTCGCCAAAGGTGGCATAGTGACGAACAAGCCTGTCTGGAGCGACCCGGCCACAGGGGCCTGCGGCACGTGTCACCCGGTCGCGCCGCCCGCGCTCTCAAACCACAGTGTCCACATCAGTGCCGCATGGGGCCCGAAGGCATCATGCGACGACTGCCACCCGGCAGGCTCCGCCAACGGCAGAGGCGCTTCCCACGTCAACGGCGTATTTGAGCTCAAGGACGGTAAGACCCTCGCCAATACCGACATATGCAACGGCTGTCACGGTTGCACTGCCGGTACTAAGCCGACGTGGGGAGACACGTCCAGGCGGGCCGACACATCGTGGTGCGAGGGTTGCCATAACGGATCTTCGGTCGTAAATACCGTTGCCGGCACGGGAGGCGTGTCGGTGACCGCGCCCAACGTGGTGGGGGACAGGGTAACATATGGTTACGACGTGACCGGGCACGGCAAACCTTCAGCCGGCAAACAGTGCACCGACTGCCATGACAGGCTTACGGTACATATAGACGGCAAGTCCCCGACGTACAAGTCCTCGTCCGGTAACTTCAAGGCCGGTTACAGGCTTACTATAAGCAACGACGTGCCGCTTCTGGGCAGCTACGCCGCCGCGAAGTACAGCCTTTGCTACAACTGCCACGAGGAGGCCAGGGTCGTGGGTATGCCGGCGGAGGGCAAACAGTCCACCAACCACGTGAATGCCACACCAATATCCACAGGCGCGGGCGGGGGCTGGTACACAAACTTCAGGAACATGTCGACCACGTTAGGCATAGACAACGGCGGCTATTACGACATGAGGAACATGCCCTACCACGACGTGCCGACCAACATACACTGGAACCACCTGGATGACTTCGGGAGCACTAATTCCGGCAAGATATTCGACTCGGACAATGACGGCTTGGGCGACTCTTATGTAACTTGCGAGACGTGCCACAACCCGCACGGGACGCATTACCCGGCGATGACGCTGGACGACTTCTCGCTCCAAACGTTTTCCGCGCTTTCGAACCAGTCGCTCAGCTACCGTTGGCTGGGGAGCAGCCAGTACACGACTACAAGGTGCACCGAGTTCTGCCACACCTCGGGCGATGCGCCCGCCAGCCTCGGCGGGACCAGATGGTACAGGAGCCCGGCTTCTACGGGCAGCATGTTCGGCGTGCCGCTTGGGCTGGCGGCCCAGCCGCTGCAGTAAGGGTAGTAAAGGGGAGTAAAAGGGAGCGGGTATGAAGAAGCTGTTTACATCCATCGTCTTGGCCTCCGTGCTGCTTATGCTGGCACTGGCGGCCTTTGCACAGTCGCCTGCTGCCCCGCAAGGCACAAAGTCAGGCAGCGGGGTACGGCTTACCTGGCAGCCCCCTAAAGACGTGGAGGCGAGGAAGGTGGCAGGGTACAACCTCTACCGCTCCGAGGAGGCCCTCGGCCATTATGAGAAGGTGAACAAATCCCCGCTCAAAGGTGTCTCCTACGACGACAGGGGACTTGTCAAGGGCAGGAAGTACTACTACAGGGTAACTACCATATTCGCCGACGGCTCCGAAAGCCCCACAACTGCGCCGGTCGGGATGGAGGCTGGGGCAGCGCCGGGCACGCCGGAGTTGGTGCTGCCTGTGATAGAATTTTTGACGTCCGACGCCCTGGGCCGCGTGACGTACGTGGGTGAGGATGCGGTGTTCGTGCTGCACGGCACTCACGGCCTTTCAGCGGTGCTCGACATAACAGACGTGGCATCAGGCATCGTCATGACGGAGTCTGAGCCGGGCACCTATAGGTGTACCTACAAGGTGCCGGCCGGGCTCAAGGTCAAGGACACGTTCGCCGTGGCGACCCTTTCTGACAAAAACGGCGGCAGGACCACTGCAAAGACGCCGGCGACAATAAGCCTCCTTGGAGAGGCAAGGCCGTCCCTCGCCGGGCTTTACGTGGGGATACTCGAGGCGGACAGGGTCGGGCTCAACTGGCCCAAGTCCCAGGACGCGTCCGGGTATTACAATGTTTACAGGGACACCAGCCGCATAGTGGGCACGGCTGGCATGAGGCCCATCGCAACGAGGATAGGCAAGGACATCACTGCGTACATAGACGGCAAGGTTACGCCCGAAACGACGTACTACTACGTACTGTCGAACGTGGACCCGGACGGCACGGAACATGCGCGTACCGAGGGCCTCGAGGTAAAGGTGCCCAAGGCAGGCATGGTCTCCGGTATAGACATGGTGGAAGAAGATTCAGGCGGCAAGGTTCTGAAGGCCGGGGATACGCTTACCGTAACGCTCAAGACTTCGCTCGCCGGCAAGGCGTATTTCTCGCTGGGAGAGGCGGCCAGGGAAGCTCCGCTTGTCGAGGCCGGCCCCGGGATGTACAGGGGCGCGTACAAGGTCCGTGAGGGCGACGGTGTATTCAAGTCCAGGATATCCGTGGGTCTCAGAGACGCGCTCGGCAGGCCGCATTTTACCAACTCCGCTACGTTCGTCTCGGTTGACGCTCCCGTAAAGAAACTCGCCGCAGGGCCCGCGGGCGGGAAGAAGCCGATGGTGTCGGGTTTGACAGACGACGTGGCAAGCGTTGTTGGCCGCTCCGGCAGGCTGACCGCCGGCAGGAAATTTACAGTTACTATTACTGGCGAACCTGGCTGCAAGGCGTTCTTCAACGTGGGCGAGCGCATCTGGAAGGTCCAGATGACGGAGGTGCAGGGGAGCCCCGGCGTATACAGGGGAGAGTATACCGTGAAGCCAGGGGACTCCGCCGGCATGAGCCCGGACCCGTTCAAGAAGGAGTATATCACAGGTTATATAGAGGGTCCGGACGGGACGCTTTCCGACCCGGTACATGGAACATTGCCGGTAGCCATAGACACGACGTGCGATATCAAGGTGGATTCCTCGATAGCCGGCCTGAAAGCAGACGGCAGGAGCCAGGCCAAACTGAGCTTCACTGTTACGGACGCGGACGGCGAGCCGGTGGCCGACAGGAGGCTCTCGCTCATGCTCGAGCCGCCCAAGAAGTACACAGGAGTCGTGGGCGGGGGCGGCATGGACGCGTCGTATTCCGGTATCGGCACGAGCACCAAGAGCAGCCTTGGCAGGCTCGCCGTGGACTTCGACGACATGACGGACTCCATGGGCCGGATGACGGCTACCTTCACGTCGGGTTTCGCGGCCAAGACGGCAATGGTCGTGGCCAGGGACTACTCGACCGGGAGCGTCGGCATGGCCGCTATCACTACGAGCATAGCATCGTCGGTTAGCGTGACGCTTACCGACCCGGCTAAGTCCGCAGGGAAGGTAGCTGCGCCCGACAAGCCTGTATACCAGCTCCAGATAGAGGCGGTGCCCGACCCGGCCAACCCAATCAAGGTGTACGAGGGTTTTGCGGTCTCCGCGGTGCCTGACACGCTCACGGCGGACGGCGTCAGCCGGGCGACCATCATAGCGACCCTGACCAAGGACGGCGTCCCGGTGCAGGGCAAGACCATACTTTTCGGCGTTTCTGGCGCTGGGGGTTCCCTGACGAAGCCCTCCGCGCTCACGGACGTGTCCGGCAGGGCCCAGGTGTTCTACATTGCCGGCACCACTGCGGGCAAGGCACTCGTGACCGCCACCGAGCCTACGACGGGGATTACGGCGACCAAGGTCATCACCCTGCTTGCGGACGCCCCAGCCAAGATATATGCCAAGGCATATCCCGACACGTTGCCGGCAGACGGGGCGAGCTCGTCCAGGATAGTGGTGGAGCTTGCGGACGTGAACAACAACCCGACCGAGGGTGTGGCCGTCAGCTTCGCTGTCCGTGGCGGGAACGGCGCGCTGAGTTCATACGCCGGCGTGACCGACGCCAGGGGCGCCTGCGACTTCGTATACATGGCCGGCAGGAATGTTGGGGTGGCCACCGTGGACATATCCGCGAAGTCCGAGGCACCGTCCGCGGACGATATGAAGGCGGCTTATTCCAGGGTCGTGGCGCCTCTTGTCTACGACAACTACGATTTCACGGAGCTCAGGGTTGTGGAGTGGTACAAGTCCATGGGCGACTCCGTGGGGCGCGGCGAACCGCTGGCGCTGGTGGAGTCACCGCTCGGGAACATGGTCGTATACTCTCCGGTAGCAGGCACGCTTGACAGGATACTGATTGACTCAGGCGTGTACGTTATGGAGGGAAAGGAGATCGGTATAATGAGGTAATGCCGCACGGGCGGCAGAGCGATGCGGGCCGAGCATTACTAATTGAGATTTTTCCGGACAGCTTATAAGAAGCTTGCCTGTAGTTTCCCAAGGCTTTGGGGAGGGGCCTTGGGAGCGGTGCTTGTTTTTTCCGCGATACTTACGCTGCCCGGGGAGACGTGCGCCTCCGTGACATACGGCGCGCAGATAATACACCAGCAGAACGAGACCAATAACGGGGCAATTAGCAACACGACCACTCAGGACAAGTTCAGTTTTTTCTTCACCATGAATACCCGTCCGTCCTCCAGGCTGTCCCTTACAGGCGACTTCAGGTTCGATGTGCTGTACAACGTCAACAAACCCGGCGGGGATAGCACCGAGATACAGCCTAACATAAACGTGACGCTCTCCACCAGGGCGCTTCAGACGACCGCCGGTTACAGGGAGATACTCAGGGACGAGTCAATCATCGCCGGGAATGTTACAAAGAGCCTGCAAAGCGACTCCACAGAGCTGTTCCTGGACAACGCCATACATGCCGGGAAGCTGCCGGACCTGAGGATCAGGTACAGCAGGAGGAACGAGATGCAGAGCACCGACGGCGCCAAAACGATCGATAACGCCACTAACGAGCTGAGGGCCTCGCTCAATTACAGGCTTGGTATTTTTTCCGTGAACGCCGACTACCTCACGCAGGCCACCAAGGACAAGCTGGCCGGCAATGACACGGATACGGTCCAGTTTACGGGCGAGGCGAGCATGGTCAAGAACCTGGGCAGCAAGATCAACGTGAGCTTCAGGGAGAACTACAACTTCAACGAGACCCTGACGGCCGGGGTGGACACCACCAAGTCCTTCAACAGCATTACGGAGGGAAGGCTGAACGTCATCCCGTTCAGGGGGGCCATCGTGGGCACCAACTACATCTACAGGGTATCCGACGACATCCTGGACGGTTTAAATGCCACTACCGAGAAGACCTGGTTCACTAGCGCGAACTATTCGCTGCCCAAGTTCCTCAGGTTCTACGGGTCGTACAGCACGAGGACTTTGGACTCCCCTACGAGCCTTGACACCGACGACGTGACGATAGCCGGCTTGAATTTCAGCCACCAGGTGGGCCGTGTAAGCATTGCGGCCAGGTACGAGAGGTGGCTGGAAAATGCGAGCACCACCACTGCCGGCGCCCTGACTGAGCACAAGACCACCCGTGACAGCCTCGACTGGATAATATCCTCCCTCATGGGCAAGTACATGAGGCTCGACCTCTCCGAGTCGTACCTCGCCAACACCGTGGACAGCCTTACAACCAAGAGCAACCGGTTCAGGCTCAAGGCCAACATGGGGCCCATAAAGAACTTCCTGGCGGCTCCGTCTATAGACTACGTTATAGACACGGCTACCGACGGTACCGAAACGGTTACTACCCAGATCGTAGTACCGGCTTCTTTCCGGGTAGACCTGCACAAGAGGCTGGTGCTTACCATGACCGACAGCTTCCAGCTCACCACCATCGACACGGGTGGGCTGTCAAGCACATCTCAGACCAACTCCGCCGTAGTGAGGGTTGACCTGTTGAGGCCGCTCCCTGGTACTAACCTCTCGGCGGACGCCACGTTCGCAAGCTCTAGCACGAGCGGCGGCACCGCAACCGCGACCAGCACCACCACAAGCACTTATACCGTGAGGGCGGACTGGTTCAAGGTGCCCCACTCGTTGAACGCCAGCGTCAGGTACCAGACCGGCACGAACCTTGCGCCGACCATGGACCTGCTTTTCCAGTACGGCCTGGATGTCAGGCTTAAGAAGCTTTCCCTCAACCTGCAGGCGCGGTACGGATATTCTATAATAATGGCCACGTCCACCGTGCCGGAGAGCACCGCGCAGTCCATTTATCTGGTGCTTAACCTGAGAAAATAGAGGGCCTTATTTTGGTCATAAGGTAAATAAATAGTTGAAATTTTAACGTACATGTGGTAAAAGACAAAACAACGTTTTAACCTTGGGGAGGGGGAGAACTATGACTTGGGTAGGCAAGGCATGTTTGCTTTTAACCTTGATGTCCGTGACGGTGCTGGCGGGCTGCGGCGGGGCGACTACGCGTTTGTTCACAAAACCCATCGCAGAGTCCACCTATGTCACGTATCAGGAATGGGGGCCGAACCGCACCGTAGCTGTGCTGCCCTTCATCAACGTCTCGAAGGACAGGGACGCGGCGCTTAAGTCCAGGGAACTCTTCATGAGCGAGCTGTACATCTCCGGTGCATTCAAGGACGTCGTGGACGAGGGCGAGATGTTCGAGGTGATGAAGAAGCTCAAGCTCAGGGAGACGGACCCGCTCGGCAAGGACGCCGTCAAGACGCTGGGTGACAACCTGGGCGTCCAGGCCATAATATTCAGTACCGTAGAGGAGTACAACGAACGTTCCAGCAAGCCAGCCCAGTTCGCCATATCAATGAGGATGGTGGACGTGGACACCGGCCAGATACTATGGCTGGGTAATGCGTCCAAGGAGGGCGGCGGCTCGGTGTCCGAGGCCCTGGGCCTTTCCGACGGCCCGATGGTGCTGGACGTTGCGAGGGGCGTAATAGACGACCTGATATCCGACCTCGCCGGAGAGGTAAGGCACAGGAAGGTCAAGTCGAAGAAGGTCGAGGAGGCCGCGGTCAAGAAAGACCTTGAGCAGAAGACAGCCGTGTCCGATAACAAGGTTGAGCCCGCTCCCGAGGCGCAGATACAGGCGGGCGCGACCCCATCGCCGGCGGTTAAGTCCACCTCGGCCGGCATAACCTACACCCCGGTACTGGGCGGCAACTGAGCCTGGCGGAGCTGTTAACCAAGATATCAGGCCGCATGATGCGCGGCAGTGTGGGATACTATGACTTTTCCAGCGGTCCACCATAGAAGGCTTTTTCTGCCCCTGGCAACCATTGTTTTGCTGTTTACCCTCCCCGCATGCGGCAACAGGGTGGTCGTGGGCAGGGCCGAGCCGGCCTCAAAGACCGCAAGGCCGGCGGCAAAGGCCGCCGCACCAGCACCTGCCAAGGTCGAGATAAAGCCAAAGCCGGCCGAGTCCCCCGCCGGAGGCGAGGCGGATAAGGGCCCCGTGCTCGGGGCCAAAGCTGCGGAGGCCGCGCCAGCGCCAGCGCAGGAGGCCGCGCCGCCTGTGCCGCAGAGTTCGCCTGCGCCACCTCAGGATTCCAAGTCCAAACAGGAAAAACCGGCCGCCGTATCCCCATATAAGCTCGACCTGTCGTTTGGCGGTTTCGGGCTCGGTATCGGGCTGCTCGATACCCCGATTTCAGTCGCCCTGGACGACCAGGAGAACATATACGTAGTGGACCAGGGTAACTACCGGGTCCAGAAGTTCGACCGTTTTGGCATATTCCAGTTTGCCTTCGGCAAGCAGGGCATGGGCGACGGAGAGTTCGTCGAGGAGAACGTCGGCGGCACGATGACGCTCAGGATGACCGGCGAGTTCGAGTTTAACCGGCCCGTCGGCATGTTCTTAGACACCGACCCGAAACGGAGCCTCATCCGGATAACCGTGGTGGACTCTCTTAACTACCGTATACAGAGGTTTCTGCTGACGCGCTCGTCCGGGGAACGGTTCCCTGACGACGTGTTCGTAATGCTGCCGAAGCTCGGGATAGGTCCTGTGCCGGACCCCGCCCTGAAGGCCAAATACGCCTCGGAGGGCCGCCAGGTAATACTCGACCCCTTGTATATTAAGAAGGGCAATAACGTCATACTCTCGCCGTTCAAGTGGGGCGGACTCGGTTTTACGGAGGGGCTGCTGAACAACCCCGCATACCTCGCTATGGACAACAATAATATACTCTACGTCTCGGACACGGAGAATGGGAGGGTGCAAGGCTTCTACGTCACGCCTGACAACCCACTGACGGACGCAACCTTTTACAGGGAGTGGGGCAATGACCTGAACCTCCCCTACGGATCTGGCCGCCTGAACCAGCCTGCCGCGGTGGCCTTCGACAATACAGGGTTTGGCGGGTTCCTCGTAGTGGACAAGCTGAAGGAAGGGAACTACAACATATCACGGTACGACAAGGATGGCCGGTACCTGAACGTGTTGTCTACCTCCGGCGACAAGGAAGGCCAGTTCAGGCAGCCGGTCTCGATAGCCGTCAACCCCTTCGACAACTCCGTCTTCCTTACAGACAGGGCCCGCAAGAAGGTCATGGTATACAGCAGCAGCGGCGAGTTCAAGTACGAATTCGGCGGCGAGGAGCTGTCAGACCCGAGAGGCATTGCGGTGCTCCGGAACGGCTACGTCTATGTCACAGACGCCGTAAAGAACATGGTCTACCGTTACATACCACAGTAGCGGTGGAAAGGCTCCCGGTGCGGCATATCTTTTGGCGGTTATGAGGATTACCGGCTTTACCATAGCATCTGTGTTGTTCGCGGCCCTTCTCTCAGCGCCGGCATTTTGCCAGCCTGACGACGGCCTCACCATTTTCGTGCCCGAAAGCCTCACCGACGTATCTCCAGACAACAAGGCCCTGATCGGCTCCAAGCGCGCAGCCGCCCTGATGTCGGCAGTCTCGACCACCGGCAAGAAGGTGGTCCTCGTGGGCAAGGTCAAAGACTACAAAAACGTCGAGATGGACGTAATTAACAACGAACGCTCGCACGTTGCCCCGACCATGCACAACGGCTATTTCCATGCGAGGGTCGTGCTCTCCCTGGGAGTCAACCTCATAGACATCCGCTGGCGTAAGGCCGGCGGCAACTGGGAAACGAAGACCCTTTCCATATTCCGTTCGTCCAAGCTCGAGAACGGGCTCACGAGCAACTACCCGCCCTATATATTCCACAGGGAAGAGAACGAGGAGCACTGCCAGGAGTGCCACCAGATGCGGCTTACCAGGTCCGAGACAGAGACCGGCATGGAAAAAGGCTGCCTCAAGTGCCACCACGACCTGACCGAAAACGTGTACGTGCACGGGCCGGTCAACGTCGGCGTATGCACCGTCTGCCACGACCCTGAGTCCAGGCCCAACAAGTACAAGGTTCAGGAGGACGACAAGGTCCTCTGTTACAGCTGTCACGAGGACAGGAAGAAAGTGGACGAGAAGAAGAAACTCCTGCACGGCCCGGTCGGCGCCGGGATGTGCGTTATATGCCACGACCCGCACAGCTCGCCTTTCGAGTTTCAGCTCGTCAAGGCCAAGAGCGAGATATGCCTGCTCTGTCACCAGGAAGATGCCAGCCGCTGGAGCCAGGAAAACAGCCTGCACCCGCCGTTCAAGTCGGGAAACTGCTCCGGCTGCCACGACCCTCACTCGTCCGACTACAAATATAACCTAAAGGCGGATCGCGAGGACATCTGCGCGCTCTGCCACGACCTGCCAGTACCGGGCCACCTGCACAGGGTGGGCAGGGTCCCGCAGTTCAAGCTTCCGGACGATTTCCCCTTGACTGACGAAGGCAAGACGATGTGCCTCACCTGCCACGACCCGCACGGGGCGCAGGGCCAGCGCCTGACACGCCGGGATGGCTGCGAAGGCTGTCACCCGAAGTAACCCCGTACCCCGAGATTCTTCGCTTCGCTCAGAATGACAATAGGTGTGTCTTACAAGAAATTTTTCAGGCGGGAGATGCTTTTGAGCGCGTCCTCGGACGAGTGCGCTTCGAGTGTCATGACCGGGTCGGCTTCCAGCGCCTTCAGCCTGGAAAACAGCGAGGAGAAGTCCACGATTCCGTCTCCGACCGGTAGGTGCTCGTCTGCATTGCCGTTATTGTCGTGCAGGTGCATCTCGAAGATATAGGGGTGCATGCCGTCCACCCAGTCGGTAATGGACAGCTTGGAGAAAATCTCTCTGTGTCCCACGTCGAGGCAAAGCCCGAAGTTGGGGTGGTCCATCCTCTCTGCAAGGAGCCTCAGGTTGTCCGGCTCGGTGTCCACTATGTTCTCTATCGCTACCCTTGTCCCGGACTTGTCCGCCTTTTCCATCACGGCACGCCAAGTCTTGACACTCTGGCTCAGCCATAGCTCTGTCTCGCCCGCGTACTTCCATTTCTCATATCCGGAATGGAAAACCACGACCTCCGGCCTCAGTATCTCAGAGAAAGATATTACCTGGAGGTAGCGTTCGAGCGATGCCGCGGCTATTTTAGAGTCTATGGCGCCTGGGGAGAGGTCCATGAACGGGCCGTGTATGGAGATCGTGTGCCCCCAGCCCATGGACTCTTTCAGGGTGTGCAGGTCTCTCTCGGTTATGCCGTCGATGGACTGCGAGCCCAGGTAAAGCTCGATGCTGAGTCGGTTGGCCCGTAGGGTAGGTTCGAATTCTTTGAACTTTGCGTATGGGACGTGGACGTGGATGCGGGGGCTGCCAAGGCCTGCCGCGCCCACGCCTTTATTACTTGCCGGAATTCCCACAGCTGTTTCCACTGCAGGAGCAGGACGGTGCGGCGGCGGGTTTTTCCGCCTTTGCCTCAGGCTTATCCGAAGCGGCTGCGTCTTTTGCAGAGTCCTTGGACGCACTCCCGTTGTTTGCCGCGTTCTTGCCGGCGTAGTCCGTGATATACCAGCCCGAGCCCTTGAACTGGAGCGCGGGCGTACCCAGAAGCTTCCTTACCTTCCCCTTGCAGAGTTTGCATTCGGTCAACGGCGGGTCCGAAAGCTTCTGCATCTCGTCGAACCGCTCGCCGCAGGACATACATTCATACTCGTAAATCGGCAAAACCAACACCTCCTTCAATTACTATCCGCAACTACATATGATACAGGATTAACCCTTGTTTTGCAAGGGAAAATCATTTTAGTCGCGTCAGGTACTCTATCAGAAGCCTCACCCCGGTGCCGCGCGCGCCTTTGGGTATGTACGGCTGGCCCTTCTCCTCCCAGGCGGTCCCGGCTATGTCCAAGTGCGCCCAGGGGAAGTCCCCGACGAATTCCTGCAGGAACTTGCCCGCAGTCACCGTGGCGGCCTGGCGGCCACCGACGTTCTTAAGGTCGGACACGTCGCCCTTCATGCGCTCCAGGTACTCGTCCCACATCGGCAGCTCCCATAGCCGCTCCATCGTGGAATCGCCCGCATCCCGGATATTTGCTATAAGTTTCGCGTTGTTGCCCATCAGCCCTATCGCGAGGTCGCCTAGGGCTATGACGCACGCGCCGGTGAGAGTCGCTATGTCTATCACCGCCTCCGGCTTGTAGCGCTGCGCGTAGCATAAGGCGTCCGAGAGCACCATCCGTCCTTCCGCGTCCGTGGATATTATCTCGACGGTCTTGCCGTTCATTGCCTTCACCACGTCCCCCGGCTTGTACGCGCTCCCCGAAGGCAGGTTCTCCGACGCCGGTACCAGCCCGACCAGGTTGACCGGGAGCTTCAGTGCCGCCGCCGCGCGCATCGTGGCTATCACGGCCGCGCCGCCCGCCATGTCGTACTTCATCTTCTCCATGCCGTCGACCGGTTTTATGGATATGCCGCCGGAGTCGAAGGTGATGGCCTTGCCGACTAACACCGTCGGTTTCTTCGACCCCTTCGCCCTGTTGTACTCCATTATAATGAACTTGGGCGGCTGGACGGAGCCCGATGCGACGCCTAAGAATGCGCCCATACCGAGCTTCCTGCAGTCGTCTCTCTCCAGCACCTTGCACTTGATACCGAACTCTCTCGCCATCTTCTTTGCGCGCCCGGCCATCACGGAAGGCGTCATTTCGTTGGCAGGTGCGTTGATCATGTCTCTGGCGAAGCAGACCGACTCGGCAAGGGCTATGCCCCTGGCCACGCCTTCCTTTGCGGCACCCGCGTCCGCCTTGTTGGTGACTACGAGTGTCGCACGTTTGACCACTTTTTTCTTAGGGTCGGGGCTCTTGAACGTGTCGAAGCCGTATAGTCCGAGCATGGCACCCTGGGCGATCTGCATGGATGCGCCGGATACTGAGTTGCCGCAGGCCTCTATGACGGCGAAGGCTATATCCTTCGCCCCGATGCCCCTGAGCGACGTGGCCGCAGTGCCTGCCGCGCGCATCAAACCGTCCGGACGGCATTTGTCCTTTTTGCCCAGGCCTACGACGAGTAACCTGTCCGGGCCGCCTGGAAGGGCCTTGGCAGTATGGAGCAGAAGCGTCTCCCCGGTCTTGCCAGTGAACTCGCCCGATTCTATCGCACGCGTTACCATGCCGCCTGTCGCCTTATCCGCAGCCGCGACCAGCCCGGACGGTTTCTCGCCCTCGAACGCGGTGAGTACAGCCGCGTTTGATTTCTCCTTCAATATGTTGCCGGACTTTGCCTTTATGTCCATTCAAGTCACCTCGTATATATTAAAATGCGTAAGCTTTCGTTAAATGTCGCTCATCTCCCTGACGAAATAGATTATCTCTTCCTTGGCCTTGTGCGCTATGTTCACGCCGTTTCCGTCGGAGATGTATACCAGCGCGTCGAGCGTGCGTATACCCTCAAGGAACCCCTCCGGAAGCTCGTCCCCGAACTCGAAGGAGTCGGCGGGGAACGTCTTATCCGGGACGGTCTCGGGGGACGGCTTTTTGTGGCAGACGTATATTTCGGACAGGCCTTTGAAGGTGTTTTCCTCCACGAAGAGCTGCTCGACCGACTCCGGCATCACGAGGCACGCCCCGCTCATCATCTCGTACTTTATGCCGCGCACGTTGAGGTAGTCGAGCAAAAGCGCGTTGTCCGCCGGCCTGTATCCCTGCGCAAGGGTTATCAGTACGAAGTTGTTCTTGTACCAGTGCGTGAAGTAGAAGAACGAGTCGTTGATGCTGCCGACATTGGAGTGGAACGTAAAGTGCGTTTCTTTGTCTTGTATGTTGCCCATATTCAACCTGTCATAATAGTTCGTTGGCGTCGAGCAGTATGCAGTCCTGATGCTGCGATGAAAAATCCGGGTGCGAGTTGTCGTTGTAGTAATAAAAACGGCCTATTACGGTGAAGTCCTTCTCCTCGCCTGTAAGCTTTAATGTAATCTTAAACGGCGACTTGTCCACCGGCGATACTATATAGTTGTCGGCCGGCTTGCCGGAGGCCCTGTTTACTATCTTTCCGTCCTCGTCCAGGCCGACCAGTTCGAGCTCCACGTCGTGTATCCCGTTATGCGGGTCGAACGGCTCCACGAAGCCATCGGCGATTATGGTGCCGTTGCCGGGCCGCTGGTAGTTCCAGTGGACTTTGATGAACCGCGTGTTCTTGTGCCATTGATAGTCAGTGTCGTGCAGGGAGTAGACTATCATGGTCTTGTTACCGCCGCACCCCGCAAGGATGACACCAAGAGCGACGAACGCTAAAACGTAATAGGTTGATAACCTCATGAAAGCCTCTTTTTCAACAGTTCGTTGACTATAGCAGGGTTCGCCTTGCCGCCGGTTGCCTTCATAACCTGGCCTACGAAGAAGCCGAACAGCGCGACCTTGCCGCCCCTGTAGGCCTCTACGTTCCCAGGGTTTGCGGCTATCACGTCGTCTATGATTTTAACAATAGCGCCCTCGTCGGTTATCTGTACAAGGCCCTTCTCCTTGACTACCGTCGCCGCGTCCTTGCCGGAGCCGTACATCTCCTCGAAGACTGTCTTGGCGATCTTGCCCGATATGGTGCCGTCCTCTATGAGCTTAAGCATCCCCGCGAGCCGTGCGGGCTGTAGAGGGCAGGCCTCTATCTCAATCGCGTCCTCTTTAAGTTTGCGCAACACGTCGCCCATCACCCAGTTGGACGCGGCCTTCGGCTGGGATAGCTTCGCGACTTCCTCGTAGTAGTCGGCCGTCGCCTTGGACTCGGTCAGGACCATAGCGTCGTAGTCCGGTATCCCGTACTCCGATACGAAACGCGCGCGCTTCGCGTCAGGGAGCTCCGGCAGGCTGGCCCTTAGCTCTTCCACCCACTCCCGGCTTACCTCGACCGGCACGAGGTCCGGGTCGGGGAAGTAGCGGTAGTCGTGCGCTTCCTCCTTGCCGCGCATGGACGCCGTGATGCCCTGGTTGGCGTCCCAGAGGCGCGTCTCCTGTATCACGCGGCCGCCCTCTTCGAGTATCTGGGTCTGCCGCTTAATCTCGTACTCGATGGCCTTGGCGACGTTTTTGAAGGAGTTCATGTTCTTGAGCTCCGCCCTCGTGCCGAACTCCTTCTGGCCTACCGGGCGAAGTGACACGTTCGCGTCACAGCGGAGAGAGCCTTCCTCCATGTTCCCGTCGCATACGTCTATGTACCGGAGGATACTACGAAGCTTCCTCATGTACTCGGCCGCCTCTTCCGCGCCCCTGATGTCCGGCTCGGACACTATCTCCATGAGCGGCACGCCGGTGCGGTTCAGGTCAACGTGCGACGCGCCCTCAATGCCTTCGTGCAGGTTCTTGCCCGCGTCTTCTTCCAGGTGTATGCGGGTAAGGCCTACTCTCTTCACCTTGCCGTCTACCGGGACTTCGACGTATCCGCCCGCGCATACCGGCAGCTCGTACTGCGATATCTGGTACCCTTTCGGCAGGTCGGGGTAGAAGTAGTTCTTCCGCGCGAAGCGCGAGAAGGGGGCTACGGTGCAGTTCATCGCGATGCCAGTCTTTATGATATAGTCCATCGCGGTCTTGTTCAGCACCGGCAGCACCCCCGGCATGCCTATGCATATCTGGCATGTCTGGGAGTTCGGCTGCGAGCCGAACTGAGTCGAACAGCCGCAGAATATCTTGGACCTCGTCTTTAGCTGCGCGTGTACTTCAAGGCCGATTACGGCTTCGTATTGCATTTAAGGAGTACCTCCGGTCATTAGTTATAATACTTCAAAACCTACATTTTTTAAATAATTAAATGTTGGGTTATAGTAATCCGGATTACGAGTTGGGTCTTCTGAATCGCCGGGTGGAACTACTATAACCATCCCTTGCCTGGCGCGTGTGAGTAGAACTCGATAAGCATTTTTTAAATAACGTTGTCTTTCAATTTTTTTAATTCTGTTCCATTTCTTACCTACGAAAGAACGATGGTCCCACCCATCATCTGTATATCTGAAATCAGCATCCCACATTACACACGCCCAATCTAATTCGAGTCCTTGTACGTGGAATTCAGTAGCGACATCTTCAAGATAATACGAGGATCGAACGTCGTCTTTATCATCTAAAAACCAATGTATTGGATCCATCGGAGATTTCACATCTATTGCATGTGGTTTTAATCTCTCTGCCTGTGATGAAACGACAATTCCGTAACGTTCCGAGCCGCGGGCTTGTTTCTTTAGCCACTGCTTTGCTTTTGAAATGTCTCTAGTAATAACTATTTGATATCTACTTCCTATGTCCGATAATGTGACTCGTGCCTTATATTCATCCAAATCTAATAGTTGTTTTATCAACAAAGAAACATGTTCTGCCCGAAACGACCGCATTGATACCGACAAGTGCAATTCATCTCTTTGGGATACATTTTTACGAGTTCCTACTTGTTTTAAAATATCTCCTGCCCCGTATTCACTATCAGTGAGCCTGGAAGATATGTAAATATTCCAATCTGAGAATGAACGATTTAGGCACTCAATCCACTCACTAATCCCGGCTTCTCCAGTATTGATTTCTTGACCTCCGCCAACCAAACAGACAACCACCGCCCAGTCCGGGTGACGATCAAGACATGAAATGAGAAATTCCGGTTCCGATTGATTGAAATTCGGCATGTTCTTTTTTCTATGCATGAAATTCACAGTTTGTTGTAAATCCCAAGCACGTTGTGCTTCATCAAATAACGCTACATGCTCAATCGGTGGATTCTTATCTTCAAGACAATCATCTCTGAAGTTATGAACATTTTGTATAAACATCTTAACTTCACTCATTGCTTCGTACTTTTTAATTTTGTGGCCGTTTTCTTTTTCATGGCGCACCTTATCACGAGTCAAAGCTTCTCTCAATATGGCTACAAGTGGGCCATTACCAGAAAGGAAGACACTGTATAAATCGTTGTCTTTATCGATATGTTTAGTTGCGATGTTAAGTCCGACCAATGTTTTCCCTGCGCCAGGAACACCAGTCACAAAACAAATAGATTTTTCTGATTTATTTCTTGAAGACTCAATGATTTCCGAAACTGCCTCGGAAGTTTTAGTTAGGTTAATGGCACCAGCGTCACTTCGCGAAATATTCTCTACAGAATGACCACTGTACAGCGCCATGGCTGCCTCAATGATTGTTGGCGTAGGACAATATCTGCCCTGTTCCCATTCTTCCTCTTTAATGTCAACGCCATCTGCAAATAATAGTACATCGCTTATTACGTTTTCCAGTAGTTCTAAATTAGACTTTATAGGAAATAGTAATTTATCGTTTTGTGTGTTTAGTGCGATGATTGGCGTAAAGCTCTTTGCTTTAGTTGCAATTAAAATTGGTGCAATGTAATGTTCATGACTTGAGCTATGAAAATTTTTCAAGTCTAAGGCATAATCCCAAACTTGATCTATCGCACTTGCAGAAAACGCTTTCTCTCCTACTTTAAATTCAAGAACTAAAATTGCTGGCCCTATAATTAATAGAACGTCGATTCGTTTTCCCATTCTCGGTATAGAATATTCAAAATAAATCGCCCCGGAATAAGGAGCCAAAACTTTTTGTAAAATATGAATTTCTTCAATCCATGCGTCGCGTTGATTTTGCCCTAAATCAAAATCACTATTTCGCGTAAGTTTGCCGAGTATTTCATCTACTTCGGATTTCACAAAGCGAGCAATTGAATTTGAATAATATTCTCGTTTCATATGGTTTAGTCGTCTAATAAGTATTCGATGACTTCCCACCCGCGCTCAACAGACCTATCGCAAATGTGCCTCTCGTGCTCGGCGAGCCACTTCTCACACTTTTTTAGAGACCACTTTGGCCTTAGTTCTTTAACATCATCCGGATGCCATCTGGTGTGGGCATAAAAGCCTTCGCTGTCCTTTGGCATTTGTTGTCCCCTACTTAGAATCAGATTCTTCGACTACACTCGGAATGACAAGCCAGATAGAACTCTAAGAACCCTCTCCCCAGCCCCTCCCCCGCAGGTGGGGAGGGGAAAGGCAAGAGCTAATCCACTTAGTCCTTCGTCCATTTTCGCGGCGGGGCCACTGGCGTAGACCCTTTAAGTTCTTCCCTTATCCTGTTTAAGACACCGTCAATATCCTGCTCAACTTCCTCGTTCAAGAAACGGACGACCTTGAAGCCGTCAAGCTTCTTTGTTCTTAAATATTCCCACAATATCCGCTCAGCAGGAGTGGAATCTTTTCGCAGG
>Ga0334722_10002067_pt1 | contig 23353 bp, 16 predicted proteins | sample C3_bottom_MG_FD_207210 | JGI IMG/M metagenome (GOLD analysis project Ga0334722, IMG submission 207210) | Sediment microbial communities from Yellowstone Lake, YNP, Wyoming, USA - C3_bottom | ecosystem: Environmental > Aquatic > Freshwater > Lake > Sediment | place: USA: Wyoming | collected... | reverse complement strand
GACGGCGGCGACGGGCGCGGGCGATGTGATCGTGAGCGGTGGCGGGACGACGGACAACATCGTGCTGGCGGGCTTGGGCGATGACCGGGTGAACGCGCCGGCGCTGGCGGTGACCGATCCGGCGCCGGCGGTGAGCACGGGTATGGACATCGTGATTGGGGACAACGGCTTTGTGAATTGGGACGTGGCCGGACTGATCACACAGTTTGCCTCGACCGAGCCGACGCTGGGCGGCAACGACGTGATCGATGTGGGCGACGGCTCGAACATCGTGGTCGGCGGCTTTGGCAGCGACACGATCAGCACGGGTGTGGGTTCGGATGTGGTGATCGGGGACAACGGAGCGGTGAGCTACACGGCGGGCACGACGCAGCTGCTGCAGGCGATGACGACCGATGTGGTGAATGCGACCGGCGGCAACGACACGATCATTGCGAGCGCGGGTGACAACGTGATCCTGGCCGGAGTCGGTGCGGACACGGTGAGCGCGAGCACGGGAGCGGACCTGGTGCTGGGCGACAACGGCCAGATCGACTGGACGGCGAGCGGGGTGTACAGCCAGTTCCAGACCACCGACTTGGCGCTGGGGGCGGGCGACGTGATTCTGGTGGGCGATGGCAACAACATCGTGCTGGGCGGGTTCGGTTCGGATGTGATCGAAACCGGGGTGGGCATGGACCTGATCCTCGGGGACAACGGCTTGTTCCAGTACACCGAGGTTGCCGGGGTGGCGATCCTGACTGCGGCGGCGACGACGGACACGACGGCGGCGACGGGCGCGGGCGATGTGATCGTGAGCGGTGGCGGGACGACGGACAACATCGTGCTGGCGGGCTTGGGCGATGACCGGGTGAACGCGCCGGCGCTGGCGGTGACCGATCCGGCGCCGATGGTGAGCACGGGTACCGACATCGTGATCGGCGACAACGGCTTTGTGAATTGGGACACCTACGCCATGATCACGCAGTTCGGCTCGAGCGAACCGGGGCTGGGCGGCAACGACGTGATCGATGTGGGCGACGGCTCGAACATCGTGGTCGGCGGCTTTGGCAGCGACACGATCAGCACCGGCGACGGTGCCGACATCGTGCTCGGAGACGACGGCCAGGTCGACTATGTCAGCACCGACCTCCTGTCGACGGTCATCGATCTGATCCAGAGCACCTCGACGACGGCTTACGGCGGGGCTGACACGATTACGACCATGGGCGGCAACGACATCGTGATCGGCGGTCGCTTTGGCGACACGATAGACGCGGGTAGCGGCGACAATATAGTGATCGGCGACAGTGGTCTCATCACCGCCGGGGATCTCAACGCTCCGCAGCTCGCAGGCCTGCCGATCACCCTGGGTCTGATCGAAACTATTCAGCTCAATGACGGCGGGAGCGACCTCATATCCACGGGCACGGGCGACGACATCGTGCTCGGCGGATTCGCAGGCGACACGATGAATGCCGGAGCTGGCAGCGACATCGTGTTCGGGGACAACGGACAAATCATTTACACGGACGCGGTGATTGCGCTGCTCCAGACGATGGACATCGTCGCGCAAACGGGTGGCGACGACGTCATCGATGCAGGGGACGGGAACAATCTCGTGCTCGCCGGCGTCGGAAATGACTCCGTGCTGACCGGCAGCGGGGCCGATATCGTGCTCGGCGACAACGGGATCATCGTCTACGATGTAAACGGAATTGTCGCGATGGTCGCTTCGGGCGATCCGTCGCTGGGCGGCAGCGACACCATTTCCACGGGTGACGGGGCGGACGTGGCGATCGGCGGCGCGCAAGGCGACACCGTGATCAGTGGCGGCGGCAGCGATATATTGTTCGGCGACGGCGGCAAAGTGATTTTTGCGGCAGTCGGTTCGCGGCTGTACATGGTGTCGATCGATGTGCTCTACGGTGGTGACGATACGCTGGACGGCGGCGCCGGCAACGACATCCTGATCGGCGGACAGGGCAAGGATCTGCTATATGGCAATCTGACCGAGGATCTGCTGTTCGGCGGTGCCGCGGCGGTTACCCTGGTCGGCCGCTTCGTGCAGAAGATCGAGAGCGATATGCAGGACCCGGTCACTGCGGCCCTGTTCAGCTCGTTCAATGCCACGCCGAGGGGTGAAGGCGGATCGGCGATCACGGTGCTGCAGCGGAATCTGCCCGGCTATGTGACGGATGTGGCGGGCTCGCTCAACGCGTTATCGCGGCAGGAGCCACTGCTGGACGTTGCCATGTTCCGCAAGCTGTTCAATCTCGGTGCGCTTTCGCAGTCCGAGCATCTGCTCGACGTCGCCGTGTTCCAGAAGTTGTTCAACTCCGGCGCGGTGACCTTGCCTTCGGTGCCGACGCACGACGGGATCCTGGAACGGGGCGTAGGCGACGACTCCAAAGGACCCGTCGGCGACGAGCAGAATGCGGCCGAGGAGCCACTGGCGGCGCTGACCATCGAGCGGTCCGCGGTTGACGATGCGCACAGCCGCGGCGGCGACGTGCTCGTCGCGGCGCTGGGTATCGTCGGCATGCTTGGCGTGCAGCCGCCGCGATCGCAGTGGCGCGGGCTGTCCGACTGGGAGGCCGTAAAGAGCGCTGCCGGCCGCCTGCCGCTGACTCGCAAGGTGCTCGATTTGATCACCCCCATTTGATTTCCACGGCGAGCCGCAATCGCGCTCAGCCGCGGAGCACCGTGAGACAGTCGGCAAGCAGACGGTTGGCTGGCTCCATATAGCGTGGTAGGATCGGGCCACGCCTTGCAGGGTGGCGCAGAGCGATACAGAGTCTCCCCGGGTTTATTCAACCCCATTGAAACATAAGCATTCGCGGAATCTCAAGGCGCTGCTAAGGATGAAGCAGCGGGGCGGCAAACATTTGGCATTTTTCTGGAACCACGAATGAGGACATTAATTGCAGGGATGGTGGCGGCGTTCGTCGTGCAGGGGGCGGGCGCGCAGGCGCAACTCCCGCCGGTGTCGGGAGCGGGGGGTACGGAATTGCGCAGCCCTGCGTCGGCCGCTTCAAGGGGGAACTATGCGGGCGGTGCACTGGAGTGCCTGGTGGAGCCGCACATGATGGTCAACGTCGGCAGTTCCGTCGACGGGGTCCTTGAGCAGGTCACGGTCAATCGCGGCGAACGGGTGAGCAAGGGGCAGGTGGTCGCGAAATTGCAGTCCGGCGTCGAGGCGGCAGCGGTCAAGCTGTCCGAAGCGCGCGTCGAGTTCGGGCGCAGGAAGGTGGAACGCAGCGAGACGCTGTTCGAGAAGCAGCTGATCTCGGCCCAGGAGCGGGATGAAATGGTGACCGAAGTCCGACTACGCGAGGAGGAATTGAAAAGGGACCAGGAAACCCTGAAATTGAGGACTATCGTCAGTCCGATCGACGGCGTCGTAGTGGAGCGCCGCCTGGCGCCGGGAGAGTTTATCCGTACTGACAAGTCGGTGGTGCTGAGGCTGGCGCAAATCGATCCACTCAACGTCGAGGTGATCGCGCCGGCGAGGTTGTTCAGATCGGTGCGGACAGGCATGTCCGGAAGGGTGAGTCTGGCACCGTTTTTTCCCGGCACCTATCAGGCCGAGGTGGTCGTGGTGGACCAGGTGATCGACGCCGCAAGCGGAACTCTGGGCGTGCGGCTGCAACTGCCCAACCCGGACTACAAAATACCGGCTGGCATCAAGTGCAGCGTGGTGTTCGGAAAATAGCCGAACGCGCGGCTGTTCGAGTTGAGTCAAGGCCGCGCCTGCCCGTTTGCGCTCAGGCACAGTTCTTCAGGGTGAGAATTGGTGGGCGCGGTTCCTCCTATTTTTAGTGTACTTCAAGGAAAGTCGCCTCTCCTCGTGCGTTTTGGGACGAAGGAAAGCACCGTCTCCGGGTTCCCGTGAGTGCTGGACTTTCCCTGCAATTGCGGACACTTAAACAACGACAACCGGTTCTGCGACACTTCGCTCGCAACCACTAGAAACCGCGTCTTTCGCTCTCAAATCTGGCATAATTCAAATCCCACTTCATGTACGTGGTATTACTGCGGCGTTGTGAACGGGTAGTTGCTGGCGCAGGAGTTTCCTGGGCCGTTACGGCAGACATTGGGGTTAGTTTTGGCGGAGATCTTGGTGGCATGCCGACACCTTCAGATATGGTTTAGCCCATTGGTCAAAATCCAAATATTTGCATGGCTGCTTGCCGCGCTCCTCCCGGCGATGCCCGCTCGGGGGGAGACGCTCCAGGAAGCCTATACGCTTGCCCGCCAGAACGATCCGAAGTACCGGGCCGCACTGGCGGAGTCCAGGGCAGGCGGCACGGCCATCGATCAGGCGCGGGCCGGATTTCTACCGGCCGCCAAACTTGACGTCGACAGGCTCGATACCCGGCAGCGGATCATAAGCAGCAACAACCCTATATTCGGTGTCGGCTCAACGACCTTCCCCACCGATAAGCATACCCTGTCGGTCACGCAGCCGATTTTCCGCAAGGACCTACTCGAACGCTACGTCCAGGCGAAGGCGGTCGTGCGCCAGGCCCAGTTGACGGCTGTGGCAGCCGAGCAGGACCTGCTGCTTCGGACCACTTCGGCCTATCTTTCCGTGCTCGCAGCAAGCGACAGCCTCGCGCTGGCGCAGGCGGAGCGGCAGGCGGTGGGCAAGGCGCTCGATCTTGCGCGGGAAAAGCTCAAGATGGGCTTGGGCACAATCACCAACCAGCATGATGCAGCAGCGCGTCACGCGGTCACGCAGGCGCGCGAAATCGAGGCGCAGAACAAACTGCGCGATGCCAAGCAGGGGCTGCGGGAGATCACGGAAAAGATGATCGATAACCTGCAGTCGCTGCGCGAGGAGTTCGAGCTCGAGACACCGGATCCGGCGAACCCGGCGCGCTGGGTGGAGGCGGCGCTCGATCAAAATCTGTCGCTGCGTGCGCGCGCAGAGGGGATCGCGATCGCACGCCAGGAGATGCAGCGCCAACTTGCGGGCCACTTCCCCAGCCTCAGCCTGGTGTATTCGCTCAACCGGAATGAATCCGGCAGTACGCTGTTCGGCGGCGGCAGCAATGTTGAGACCTCGGAGCTCACGGTGCGCCTGAGCGTGCCACTCTTCGAAGGCGGACTGACCAGCGCGGTGTCTGCGGAGGCGGCGCACCGCTACCAAAAGGCGCGGGAGGATCACGAGCAGGAGCGGCGCGCGGTGGAGCGCGCGACCCTCGCGGCATACGACGGTACGCTGAGTGGGGCCAATCTGGTGCGCGCGTTCAGGCAGTCGGTGATCTCGCAGGAAAGTGCGCTCGAGGCGAAGGAATTTGGCTACAAATCCGGGCTTTTCGCGCTGTTGCCGGTGCTGGACGCGCAGCGCGACCTATACCTCGCCAAGCGCGACTACGCGCAATCGCGCTACGACTACCTGCTCTATCGCCTGAAACTCAAGCAGGCGGCAGGTACACTTGCTGAAACCGACTTGGTGAGCATCGGTGCAGCGCTTCAGTGATCGGGCCAGCGTCAAGGCGGTCGGTGCTGTTCTGGTTTCGTTCAAGGCGCGCGCGATCTGCGCGCGGCCGGGCATAAATCGCATCGAAAGCAGCGACTAGGAACTTCGCGTGACAGAGGACGGCAGAATTTCGTTGATCACCGGTCCGCGGCGGGCAGCGGGCGAGGGGGACGGCGAGTTATACGAGTCGGCGCTTTGGGCACGGCTCGCCCACGCCGCGGACTTGCACAGCTTTGTCTGCGCATGGCTCGACATCCAATGCCGCGCGTTCGACGGCGTCATCAGGGGTGTCGTCATCCTGCGTGCCTCCGAATCGACGGCCTTCGCGCCCGCTGCGGTCTGGCCCGAGGGAATCGAAGGCAGTCCGAGGCTTGCCGCGGTGGTTGAGCGCGCCCTGCAGGACAGGCGGGTCGCGGTGGACGGCGCCAAGCGCGCCGCGCGTCGGCAGGATCCGGTCTTCATCGCGCACCCCGTCATCGTCGACGATGAGCTCTACGGCGCCGCGGCGCTGGAGCTAGAGGGCCGCTCGGAAGCGGCGTTGCACGAGCTCGTGCAGCGCCTGGGCTGGGGCATGGGCTGGCTCGAAGCGCTCGCCCGTCGCAAGGCGTTCACCAGCAGGGCACGGATGGTCACGGTGCTCGAACTCATCGCGACGTCGCTGCATCACGAGCGCTTCCAGGCCGCAGCGACGGCGGTGGCCACCGAACTCGCCACCACCTTCGGCTGCGAGCGGGTCAGCATCGGGTTCATGCAGGGCCGCCACATGCAGGTGCGGGCGCTCTCCCACAGTGCCGCATTTGCCAAGAAAACCAATCTGATCCGCGCCATCGAGGGCGCCATGGACGAGGCAGCGGATCAGCTTGCAACCGTGATCTTTCCCGCGCGCAAGGATGGGCCGTTTCAGGTTACCCGTGCGCATGCCGAACTCCTGCAGCAACACGGGACTGGGGCAGTGTGCACGATCCCCATGACCGCAGCGGGAAGCGTGCTTGGCGCGCTGGTTATGGAACTGCCGACGGGCGCAGAATTCGACGCTCGAACCGCGGAGCTCTGCGAGCATGTCGCGCTGCTGGTAGGCCCGGTGCTCGACGTCAAGCGCAAGGAAGACCGCTGGCTGGCGCAAAAAGCGTGGGACAGCATGGCGACGCAGTTGCGCCACCTGGCGGGGCCGCGGCACTTCGCGCTGAAACTTTCGGTGCTGCTCGGCGCGCTGACGATCGGGTTTTTTGCGATCGTCGACGGTGATTACATGATAACGGCGGACGCGAGCCTCGAGGGCAAGGTGCAGCGCGCCGTCACCGCGGCGATGCAGGGCTACATCATCGAGGCGCGAGCACGTGCAGGCGACATCGTACACAAGGGCGATTTGCTCGCCGCCATGGATGACCGCGACCTTCGGCTTGAACGTCAGAAACTGGTGAGTCAGGGTGCCCAGCAGGAAAGCGAGCGCAGACAGGCGATAGCCGAGGGCAACCGCGCACGCGCCGGTATTCTCGAGGCGCAGTCCGGGCAGGTACGGGCGCAGATCGCCCTTGTGGACGAACAGATCACCCGCACGCGGCTGCTCGCGCCGTTCGACGCAGTCATCGTCAAAGGCGATCTGAGCCAGTCGCTCGGAGCGGCGGTCGAGCGCGGCAACGTGCTGTTCGAACTCGCGCCGCTGGACAGCTACCGCGTCATCATGAAGGTGGACGAGCGCGACATCACCGACGTCGCGGAGAAGCAGACCGGTCGCCTCGCGCTGACCAGCATGCCCAACGAAGAACTGGCACTGGCGGTGGAAAAGATCACCCCGGTCTCAGTGGTCGACCAGGGACGGAATTACTTCCGCGTGGAAGCGGTGGCGAAAGGCGCGATCGAAAAGCTGCGCCCGGGCATGGAAGGCGTGGGAAAGATCCAGGTCGATCGGCGCAAACTATTCTGGATCTGGACACATAAGCTCGGGCACTGGGTGCGCATGTGGGTCTGGTCATGGTGGCCGTAACGCCGGGCTGGCCATGAGCCCGCAGAGCCGCCCCAAGGGCGAATCCTTGTCGCGAAGCGACAAGGCGGTCATATGAGCGACACCCTTTTCAGCCCGTCCTGGTACCGGGTCGCGGCGCTGAAGCCGCGTATCCGCGCGCACGCCCGAATTCTGCGCCAGTCGTTTCGCGACCAGGTGTGGTTTGTTCTTCAGGATTTGGCCTCGGAGCGCTCGCATCGTTTTTCACCGGCTGCCCACCATTTCATCGGTCTGATGGACGGCCAGCGAACGGTACAGGAGATCTGGGAGGCGGCGAGCGCGCAACTGGGCGATGCGGCACCCACGCAGGAGGAGGCGATCCGCCTGCTCGGGCAGCTGCACGCCGCCGATGCGTTGCTTTGCGATGTGCCGCCCGACAGCATGGAGGTCTTCAGGCGCTACCAACGGCATGAGAGCATGCTTTGGAGGCGCCGTCTGTGGACGCCGCTGGCGCTGCGCTTTCCGCTTCTCGATCCGGACCGGTTCCTGGAGCGAACCTTGCCCTTGGTGCAGCCGCTGTTCGGGTGGTTCGGGATACTTCTGTGGCTGGTGGTGGTGGCCAGCGGTGCGGTGCTGGCGGCGTCGCACTGGACCGATCTGACCGAGAACATCACCGACCGCGTACTCGACCCTCAGAACCTTGTACTGCTTTGGTTCGTGTATCCCGTGGTCAAGGCCCTGCACGAACTGGGGCATGCCTACGCCACCCGGAAATGGGGTGGCGAGGTGCACGAAATCGGCATCATGCTGCTGGTATTGTCGCCGGTTCCCTACGTCGATGCCTCCTCCGCATGGGGTTTCAGGGACAAGCGCAAGCGCATGGTCGTCGGCGCGGCAGGGATAGCGGTGGAACTGTTCCTCGGTGCGCTGGCGCTATTCACCTGGCTGGTCGTCGAACCCGGCGCAGTGCGGGCCATCGCCTACAACGTGATGCTGATCAGCGGCGCTTCCACGTTGTTGTTCAACGGCAACCCGCTGCTACGCTTCGACGGCTATTACGTGCTGGCGGACGCCATCGAAATACCCAATCTCGGAATGCGCTCCAACCAGTATCTCGGCTATCTGTTTCAACGCTACGTTTTCGGCGTCGGCGATGTCGAGTGTCCTGCTCATTCGACGGGAGAGCGCGTCTGGTTCGTTCTATACGGCATCGGATCGTTCGTGTACCGGATTTTCATCTCGTTCATCATCATCACATTCATCGCCGGAAAGTTTTTCGTCATCGGGATCCTGCTCGCGATCTGGGCCGTGGCGACACAGGTGTTGATGCCGGTGGGCAAGAGCATTTCATTTCTGATCGTCAGTCCCAATCTGCGGCGCCAGCGGGGGCGGGTGTTTGCAACCAGCATCCTTCTTGCAGCGGCCGTGGCCGGTCTGCTATTCATCGTCCCGGCTCCGAGCTGGACGCGCACCGAAGGGGTTATCTGGGTACCCGAGGAAGCGCAGGTGCGGGCGGGTGCCGAAGGTTTCGTTGTTGGTCTGCTGGCGCCGGTCGACGGCGAGGTCCGCCTCGGCCAGCCGCTCATCCAGGCCGAGGAACCTTTCCTCGCGACCCGCGTCGCAGTGATGAACGCACAGCTGGAGGAACTGCGCGCGAAGTACAACGCCTTACTGCCCGTGGACCGGGTGCAGGCCGCGATGGCGCGCGAGCAAATGGTCGCCGCACAGGCCAATCTGCGGCGCGCCCGCGAGCGCGAGGCAGACCTGGTTTTCCGCAGCCCGGCCAGCGGCCGATTCATCTTGCCGAACGCCGCGGACCTCCCCGGCCGTTTTGTCAGCAAGGGCCAGACCGTGGGCTACGTAGTGGAGCCCAGGGTACTGACAACACGCGTGGTGCTGGTGCAGGACGATATCGCAAAAGTGCGGCAGGACACCCGCGGGGTCGAGGTGATGCTCGCAGCTTGGGGTTCCAGTCCGGTGCCGGCGCGAATCCGCCGCGAGGTGCCCGGGGCTTCGCAGCAGCTGCCGACGGCGGCGTTGGGAAGCGCCGGCAGGGGTCCCATTGCGGTCGACCCTCGCGACCAGAAGGGCTTGACGACGCTTAGCCAGATTTTTCAGCTTGAATTGAGCTTGCCCGCCGAGGTGCAGTCCGAATATCTCGGGGCTCGCGTATACGTCCGCTTCGAACATAGCTTCGAGCCGGCAGGGCTACAGATGTACCGCGCTTTCAGACGGCTGCTTCTGAGACAGTTCAATGTCTAGCACCACCGTTCTGCGTCCGGGGATCGCGCTCGGGCCCTATCCGCAGCGCGAGGACCTGCGCGACAGCTGGCTCGATCGCGCCGCAGCCAGCCTGGGCGGATTCATACGGCAGTACGCCTACGGGCGAAGTCCCGGCCGCGTGGAGTTTCTGTCCCTGGTGAACGCAGAAGGGCAGAGCCTGGCCGAACTGACCGACAAGCAGATCAAGGAATGCATACCGGATCTTAGGCGGCGACTTTACAGCGAGGGTCTGGTGGAGTCGCTCGTGGCGCGCACATTCGCCATTGTCCGGGAGATCTCCGGACGCCGTCTGGGCATCCGTCCGTTCGACGTGCAGCTGCTGGGCGGGCGCGTCATGCTCGACGGAAAGATCGCCGAAATGGAGACGGGCGAGGGAAAGACACTCACGGCTATCCTTCCGGCCTGCACCGCCGCGCTGGCGGGGATCCCGGTGCATATCGTGACCGTCAATGATTTCCTGGTGATGCGCGACGCGGCTTGGATGAACCCGGTGTACAAGTTTTTCGGCCTCACCGTCGGCACCATCACCGAAGGCATGGCGCCCGAGGCGCGACGTTCGGCCTACGGCTGCGACATCACCTACGGCACGAACAAGCAGCTGGTATTCGACTACCTGAAAGACCGCCTGATGCTCGGCCGGGACACGAGGCCGATGCATCTTCAGATGGAAGGCCTGCACGCCGAACACGCGCGCACCAGCCGCCTGCTGCTGCGCGGTTTGTGTTTCGTCATTGTGGACGAAGCCGACAGCGTGCTGGTCGATGAAGCACGCACGCCGTTGATTATTTCGAACCTGGGTGATTCGAGCCAGGTCGAGCAGGTCTATCACGAGGCGGTGACCATGGCGCGGCAGCTGGACATCGGTCCGGATTTTTCGATTCGACCGCGCGAGCATGACATCGAGCTTAGCGAACGCGGGCGGCGCCGCGCGACCGAACTCGCGGAGCCCTACGGCGGCGTGTGGATGGGACCGCGGCGGCGCGAGGAACTGATACGCCGCGCTCTGTCCGCACTGTACCTGTTTCAACGCGACAAACAGTACCTCGTTCGCGGCGGCAAGGTGCAGATCGTGGACGAGTACACGGGCCGGGTGATGGCCGACCGGTCCTGGGAGCGCGGGCTGCATCAGATGATCGAGGCGAAAGAGGGATGCGCGATCACCGGACAGCAGGAGACCCTGGCGCGGATCAGCTACCAGCGGTTCTTCCGCCGCTACCTGCGCGTCGCCGGGATGACCGGTACTGCGAGAGAGGTGGCTCGTGAATTGTGGTCCGTCTACCGCCTGCCGGTGGTTACGATACCGACCAATCGTCCGGTACAGCGCCGGCAATTGCCCGACGAGGTTTATGTCACTGCCGAGGAGAAGTGGACGGCCGTCGTCGATACGCTGCGACGTTTGCAGGCCGCAGGCCGGCCGGTTCTGGTCGGTACCCGGTCGGTGTCGGCTTCGGAGCATTTGAGCGGCTTGCTTACGGCAGTCGGAATGGCGCACCAGGTGTTGAACGCGCGCCAGGATCAGGAGGAAGCCGAGGTGATCGCCAAGGCGGGGGAGCGTGGCCGCATCACGGTTGCCACCAACATGGCCGGTCGGGGCACCGACATTCGGCTGGCCCCGGGCGTGGCCGAAACGGGCGGCCTGCACGTGCTCGCCACCGAGCGCCACGATGCGCGGCGCATCGACCGGCAGTTGTATGGACGCGGCGGCCGGCAGGGTGATCCCGGCAGCTTTCAGGTTATCGTGTCTCTCGAGGATGAAATTGTTCAGGAGTACTTCAAAGACCATGCCGTGCGGCTGGGCAAGCTATTGCCGCCAAGCGCCAGACCTGTGCTGACCTCGATCGGGGGGTTGCTGGTACGTGTCGCGCAACGCGCCGCGGAGCGGCATCATAGCCGCGCTCGTCGTGCGCTGCTGCGCGTCGACGACCAACTGAGCGATTTGCTGGCCTTCACCGGGAGGAGCGAATAGCAGCGCCTTGCCGCGAGTCGGCGGAAACAGGGTCATGCGGCGCAACGCAAGATCTCGTGGATGGAAACACACACGGCACTTCGGGCCCGCGGGAACGCGGGCCGGAGCGAGGGGTTGCGGACGGTGAGGTGCACGCCGAAGCTTGCGCTCGTGGCATCCGGATTTGCGTCAACGACTTCCATCTCTTCAAGGCGCTGGGTCTCTGCGCCAGATTGATAGCGGTCTCGCTGCGTCCTTCCTGCGGCGCCAAGCCTATCAGTCAGGCTCGTCGCGCTTGCGCGCATTGTCGCTGCCCGAGCGCGCGTCCGCGGCCAGGGATTGCGCGAAGAGACAAATCCCCAGCGCGATCAGAACGCTGATCCCGGCCACAGTCCTGGCGAGCGCCTTCCCCCGCCACAATTCGGCGAACCAGCGACTGAAGTCGTCGAACATCAATGCTGTTTTGCCGCCAAAGCGCTGGACTTCGTGCCGGTATTTCTTGGAATCGTGCGTCGCCAGCGGATAGAGCTTGCCGTCTACGATCACATAACCGAGCGAGTCGTCCGGGATGTCTTCGGCGAGCAAGTAGATCAGCAGGCCGCTGCACAGTCCGGCCAGCAGAATGACGAGGCAACTGAGGCGCAGGCGCTTTTTCAGTTCCGCATTGGACATTTCTGCGCACTGCCTCAAGTCGGCGGTGCGCCGTCCGCGACGGCGGACGGGCGGGTGAGTCCCTGCGCAACAACATAGCCAACGGCCAGCAGCACCATCACGCCGATGCCGAGGCCGAATTCCCGGCCTTGGTACCAGGCGGCGATGTCGCTGCGCAGGCACCGCGCCAAGCCGAATGCCGCCACCGAGAGGCTGATGGCGGCAATCATCAGGCCCATCACCCGCGACGCTATCCGTGCGCGCTCGTCGGCGCGGCGCAACAAGCGCGCGATCCACAAGCCGTTGACGCCATCCATCACCAGCATGCCGCCGGTGAAAGCCAGGCCGAGGGCCAGGGCGTGAGCGACGCCGCCGTGCCGGATGGCGGTAACCGCAAACAGCGCAGCCTGGCTCATGGTGTCGAAAGACAATGCGAACAGGGCACCCACCGCGGCGATCGCCAGCGGATGCGACGCCGACTGCAGGCGCGCGAGCAGCCCGGCCTTGAGACCGACGGGGGCCACTACGGCGTCCGCAGCCGTGAGCAGAACCGCGCGCAGATTGAGAATCCCTAGGAAGGTAAGAAAACCGATCGAAATCCAGGCGCCGACATGTTCCATCCATGCCGGCACCTGCCACTGGGTCGAAGCGATACCGACGAACAGAGCAATAATCATGACAACCGCGCCATGGCCCAGCGAGAACAGCGATCCGCACCAGCGTGCGCGCGCCGGGGCCCGGCGCAGATTGTAGCGGGTCAGCCCATCGATGGTGGCCAGGTGGTCGGCGTCCAGTCCGTGCTTGGCGCCAAACACGAATACCAGGGAAAGCAAGGCAATCCAGTCGTTGGGCAAATCCATGTTTGGCGTATCAGATCTGGTTCAGAGCGAGAAAGCGGAATTTGCTTGCAAGATATCACACAAAGCCCATTGGTTTGAGCTGCAGCGGCTTAAGTAAATTGGAAATTGATTCCGCCCGCATTTGATTGCAATCAAATCCGGTAGGAAGAACTGGTCGATGATGTGGATAAGGACTGCGGAGAGATTACTTTTCCATGCACGAAATATCCCTGGCTGAAGGCGTGCTGCAATTGATCGAGGACTCGGCGCTGCGGCAGAAATTCTCGAAAGTCACCACGGTGTGGCTCGAAATCGGCCAGCTCGCCGCGGTGGAGGTCGAGGCGATGCGATTCTGCTTCGACGCGGTGGCGCGCGGCAGCGTGGCCGAAGGCGCACAATTGGAAATCGTCGCGACACCGGGAGCCGGCCAGTGCCTGCAATGCGCAGCCACCGTTGCGTTGAGCGAAGCGTTCGCCGCTTGTCCGCAATGCGGCGGCTATCAGGTGCAGGTGACCGGCGGCACCGAAATGCGCGTCAAGGAACTTGAAGTCGAGTAGGGGAAGAGGCATGTGCACTACCTGCGGTTGCGGTTGCGGTGGCGGTGAGGTGAAATTCGACGCGGTCGGTGTGCGTCGCGAACATGCTCACGAGCATGTGCACGCGGATGGCACGACCCATAGTCACGACTATGGACACGATCACGACCACGACCACGCCGCGGGGCATACGCACGAACATCCGCATGGTTGCGAGGAACAGCAAAGTCGCGGCGGAGGCGCGCCGGCGCCTACGCATGCTCCCGGCCTCGGCGCGAAGCGCATGGTGCAGATCGAACAGGATATCCTGGCCAAGAACAATGCCTACGCCGCCGACAATCGCCGGCGCCTGGCCGAGCGCGGCATTTTTGCCTTGAACCTGGTTTCCAGCCCCGGTTCGGGCAAGACGACGCTGTTGTGCAAGACCATAACCATGCTCGTCGGACAGGCGCTGGCCGTGATCGAAGGCGACCAGCAAACCAGTCAGGATGCAGAACGCATTCGTGCCACCGGCGCGCCGGCGATCCAGATCAATACCGGCCGCGGCTGCCATCTCGATGCACACATGGTCGGACACGCGCTGGCGCAGCTGGCCTTGGACGAGAGTTCCCTGCTGATGATCGAGAACGTCGGCAACCTGGTCTGCCCGGCCGCCTTCGATCTCGGGGAAGCGCACAAGGTGGTGATCCTGTCTGTCACCGAGGGCGAAGACAAACCGATCAAGTATCCGGACATGTTCCGCGCCGCCAGCCTCATGCTGTTGAACAAGATCGACTTGCTGCCGCACCTCGATTTCGATGTCGACGCGGCTGTTGCCTTCGCCCGCCAGGTCAATCCGAATATCGGTGTCATCCGCGTTTCAGCCACTAGCGGCGAGGGCATGGACGAATGGCTGAATTTTCTGCGCGAAGGACTGATCGCGGCGAGTACCGCGAGACGGGAAACGGTGGATGGTCTGAAGCGCAGGATCGCCGAGTTGGAGGCGCAGTTGCAACGGCTGCTGCCTTGAGCGCTCCCTTACCTGTGATCGCGCGCCGCATCCGTGTCACCGGGATCGTTCAGGGCGTCGGCTTCCGGCCATTCGTCTGGCGTCTGGCGCAGGAACTGCAGCTTGCCGGCTGGGTGAAAAACGATGCTGGAGGCGTCGAGATCGTCGTCGAAGGCGCCAGCGACGAAGTCGCGGCACTGCTGCGACGCCTCTCGGCCGAGGCGCCGCCGCTGGCGCGCGTCGACAGCGTGCAGTCCGACGATGCCGTGCCCGATGGACTGCCAGCCTTCACCATCGGTGCGAGCGCGAGGGGACAGACCGCGACGGCCGTCGGCCCCGACGTGGGCGTGTGCGCGGACTGCCTGGCCGAGTTGTTCGATCCGGCTGGCCGGCGCTGGCGCCACGCGTTCATCACCTGTACCCACTGCGGGCCGCGCTACACCGTAACGCGCGGGCTGCCCTACGACCGGCCGCAAACCAGCATGGAGCCGTTCCCCTTGTGCCCGGCCTGCGCCGCTGAATACGCTTCGCCGGCCGACCGCCGCTACCATGCCGAAACGACTTGCTGCCCGGACTGCGGTCCGCGCTTGTCGCTGGTCGACGGGCAAGGGAAGCTCATCCCAGGCGACCCGATCGCGGCGACCCTGAGCCTGCTGTGCTCGGGCGCCATCGTCGCCATCAAAGGTCTCGGCGGCTTTCATCTCGCCTGCGACGCCCGCAACGCCGAGGCGGTGGCGCGGCTGCGCTGGCGCAAGAATCGGGAACAAAAGCCGTTCGCGGTGATGGCCGCCAACGCGGCGAGCCTCGCCCCATACGCGCAGATTTCATTGCCGGATCGTACGCTGCTCGAAAGCCGCGAGCGCCCGGTGGTACTGCTGCGCGCCGAGGCTGCTTGCGCTGCAGCCTTGCACGGCGTGGCGCCGGGGCTCATTTGGCTGGGTGCCATGCTGCCGACCACGCCGATCCACTTCCTGCTGTTTCATCAAGCCGCGAGCCGTCCAACTGGATGCAAGTGGCTGCAATCGCCTCAGGCTTTGGTGCTGGTCATGACCAGCGCCAACCCGGGCGGTGAGCCCATCGTGCGCGATAACGACGAAGCCCGGAGGCGGCTCGCGGGCATCGCCGATGCCATACTGGAGCACGACCGTGACATCGTCGCGCGCTGCGACGACAGTGTGATCCGCGCGCTCGGCGGCCGCCCGCAATTTATCCGGCGCAGCCGGGGTTACGCTGCCGCGGCCATCCGGTTGCCGCGTGCCGGAGCGTCGGTGTTGGCGTTCGGTGCACAGTTGAAGAGCAGCGTTTGCGCGACCCGCAGCGACGAGGCGTTCCTTGCGCCGCACATCGGCGATCTCGACAACGCCGCCACCTGTGCGTTTCTGGACGAGACGGTTGGCCGCATGCTCGAGTTGTTGGAAGTCGAGCCGGCACTCGTCGCCCACGATTTGCATCCGGATTACTTCAGCACACGCGCCGCCATCGAGTTTGCCGCCAGCCGCGGGCTGCCGACGGTGGCCGTGGCGCATCATCATGCGCACATCGCCGCCGTCTGCGCCGAGCATGGCGAGTGCGGTGCGGTGCTGGGTCTCGCGCTGGACGGTGTCGGCCTCGGGCCGGATGGCGAGGCCTGGGGCGGAGAATTGCTGAAGGTCGAAGGGGCGCGCTGCGAGCGCCTGGGCCATCTCAGGCCGCTGCCATTGCCCGGCGGCGATCGTGCCGCGCGCGAACCCTGGCGCATGGCGGCTGCGGTGCTGCACGAGCAGGGGCGCAACGCCGAGATCGGCACACGATTTGCGCAAGCCGGTGCCGGCGTGGTCGCCACCCTGCTGGAACGCGGCATCCGCTGTCCACGCACTTCCAGCATGGGCCGGGTGTTCGACGCCGCCGCGGGTCTGTTGGGCCTCTGTTCGCATTTGCGCTACGAAGCCGAGGCTGCCATCCTGGTCGAGCAGGCGGCGACGCGCCACATCGAGATTCATGGCTGGCCGCGAGCGATCGAGGGCGGCTGGATCATCGCCGCGGACGGACAGCTCGATCTGCTGCCGGTGCTCGCTGCGCTCGACGCAGCAACCGCTATCGACCAGGCCGCAGCCCGCTTTCACGCCACGCTGGTGGCCGCATTGGGCGAGTGGGTCGCGCAGGCAGTGCAAGCGAACGGCCTGGCGACCGTGGCGTGGGGCGGCGGCTGCTTTCTCAATTCCCTGTTATGCGCCGGACTCAGGCAAAATCTGGAACGACGCGGCATCACCGTGCTGGCGCCCGCGAATGCATCTCCCGGCGATGCCGGCATCGCGCTCGGGCAGGCCTGGGTGGCGATGAATTCTTTGGAGCAGTGACATGTGCCTGGCACTTCCGGTCAAAGTGATGGAACTCGGCGCCGATGCGATGGCGATCGTCGATCTCGACGGCGTAAGGAAGGAAATATCGCTGGCGCTTCTGGATGACGTGAAAGTCGGCGACTATGTGATTCTGCATGTCGGCTATGCGTTGTCAAAACTCGATCCCGAGGAAGCGGAGAAGACCCTGGCGCTGTTTGCCGAAATGAATGCGTCACAACTCGCGGCATCGTGAAGTACATCGACGAATTTCGCGACGGCGCGCTCGCGCGAACCTTGGCGCAAAAGATAGCGGCAGCGGTCGAGCCCGGCCGCAGCTATAGCTTCATGGAGTTCTGCGGCGGCCACACCCATGCCATCTCCCGCTATGGACTCGGCGACCTGCTGCCGCGCACGGTGCGCATGGTGCACGGACCCGGCTGTCCGGTCTGCGTGTTGCCGATCGGACGCATCGACATGGCGATCGAACTCGCCCTCGAACGCGGCGTGATTTTGTGCACCTACGGCGATACCTTGCGCGTGCCGGCTTCCGACGGGCTGTCGCTGCTGAAAGCGAAATCGCGTGGGGGCGACATCCGTATGGTGTACTCGACGCTGGATGCCCTGCAGATCGCGCGCGGCCAGCCGCAGCGCGAGGTGGTGTTTTTTGCGATCGGCTTCGAAACCACCACGCCGCCGACGGCGCTGGCGATGCAGCAGGCCGAGTGCGAGCAGCTCGCCAACTTCAGCGTGCTCTGCTGTCACGTGCTGACGCCGGCGGCGATCAGGGCGATCCTGGATTCGCCCGCGACAAGTCAAGATGGCCCCGTGGCGATCGACGGTTTCATCGGACCGGCACACGTTTCGACCGTGATCGGCAGCCGGCCATACGAATTCGTTGCCGGGGAATACGGCAAGCCGGTGGTGATCGCCGGTTTCGAGCCGCTCGACGTGATGCAGGCGATCCTGATGCTGGTGCAGCAGGTGAATCAAGCCCGCGCCGAGGTGGAAAACGAATTTTCGCGCGCGGTGACCAGGGAGGGCAATCTCAAGGCCCAGGATAGGGTGGCCGAGGTGTTCGAGCTGCGCCGTGAATTCGAGTGGCGCGGACTGTCGGTGGTGCCCGATTCGGCACTGAAGATACGCGAGAGCTATGCCGCATTCGACGCCGAGCGGCGTTTCAGCCTCGACTACCGCGTCGTGCCCGATAACCCGGCCTGCGAATGCGGCGCGGTTCTGCGCGGCGTGAAGCGGCCGCAGGAGTGCAAAATTTTCGGCACGGTCTGCACGCCAGAAAACCCGGTCGGATCTTGTATGGTCAGCAGCGAAGGCGCGTGCGCGGCGCATTACAGTTACGGTCGGTTTCGAGATTCAGCAGACCGGGTTTCGGCGTAGGCTAACGTGAGCACAGCGAACGTTAAGGCGCGAAGCGCCGGCCGCAGCCACAATCCGGTCGGATCCTGCATGGTCAGCAGCGAAGGCGCTTGCGCGGCGCATTACAGCTACGGGCGCCATAAGGATAGGCACTGATGCGCGACGCGAACAAAGCCTACGTCCGTGCGCTTGATCTGAAGCGCGGCCAAGTCGATCTGACGCACGGTTCTGGAGGACGGGCGATGGCGCAACTCATCGCCGAACTGTTCGCGCGGCATCTGGGCAACGAGTACCTCGCTCAGGGCGACGACGGCGCCGTGTTGCCGATGCCGTCCTGCGACGGCAAGCCAGGTCGGCTGGTGATGTCCACCGATTGCCACGTGGTGTCGCCGCTGTTCTTTCCGGGCGGGGATATCGGCTGCCTTTCGGTGCATGGCACGCTGAACGACGTGGCGATGATGGGCGCCACCCCGCTTTACCTTGCGGCGGGCTTCATCCTGGAAGAGGGTTTTGCGTTGCAGCAGCTCGCGCGCATCGTCGAATCGATGGCGACAGCGGCGCGCGCGGCCGGCGTGCCGGTGGTGGCGGGGGATACCAAAGTGGTCGAGCGCGGCAAGGGCGACGGCATTTTTATCACCACCACCGGCGTGGGCGTGGTGCCCGAAGGCCTTCGGCTTGGCGGCAGCCGGGCGCGACCGGGCGACGCAGTGCTGGTTTCAGGCTCGATGGGCGATCACGGCGTGGCGATCATGAGCCAGCGCGAAAATCTTTGTTTCGACGCGCCGATCGAATCCGACACGGCCGCCTTGCATGGCTTGGTCGCTGCCATGCTCGCGGCCGGGGCCGATATTCGCTGCCTGCGCGATCCCACGCGCGGCGGCCTGGCGGCAACGTTGAACGAAATCGCCACTCAGGCGGGTGTCGGCATGATGCTGCAGGAGAAGGCGATTCCGGTGAATCCGGTGGTCGCCGCCGCCTGCGAATTCCTCGGACTCGATCCGCTCAACGTCGCCAACGAGGGCAAGCTGATCGCGATCTGCGCCGGCGCCGATGCCGCGCGCCTGCTGGCGGCGATGCGCGCGCATCCGCTCGCGCGCGATGCAGCAGTGATCGGCGAAGTGATTGCCGACGATCATCATTTCGTGCAACTCACTACCGCTTTTGGCGGCCGGCGCATGATCGATTGGCTGGCGGGCGACCAGTTGCCGCGCATTTGCTGATTTCCAGGCTATGATGCGGCCCGATGACTCGCCACGAACTTATTTCGCATCCGGCGACGCCGCTGCCCCAGGTCGATTCGCTGGGTATTGCCTTGTCAACGAGCTGTGACGGGGGCTTGGCAGCCCGATTCGACTGCAGGTGTTGCGCCGACGTTCTGCGGATACCGGAAATAGGGCCGGCAGCAGCCGCAGATGAGCTTTGGCGCCATACTTGCTGCGAGCTCTTTGTCGGCGTGGCGGGCGAAGTAGGCTACCGGGAATTCAATTGCTCGCCATCGGGGCAGTGGGCCATGTACGTGTTTTCGGATTACCGTAAGCGCGATGGATCCGGGCGCGGCTTGAGCGTGCCGGCGCCGCGCATAGAGTTTGCCTCGGGTGCCGGGGGGTGGACGCTGCAAGCGCGGCTTGCCGCGGCAGCATTGCCCAGCGCGGCAGCCGAGGCAATCGAGCTGGGGGTTGCGGTGGTATTGGAGGCGGCAGACGGAAACTTGAGCTACTGGGCATTGCATCACACGGCAACACGGCCGGACTTTCATCGTCGCGAGACCTTCGTGCTGCGACTGTGCGACCTGAACTCGCGCTGGAAACGGAACGCATGAAGCTTGGTGTCGAGCGATTATTGGAAGATTCGGCAGTGCGCAAGCCGCTCGCGGGAAGACGTGTTGCTTTGCTCGCCCATCCGGCCTCGGTCACGCGCGATCTGACGCATACACTGGATGCGCTGGCGTCGTTGCCGGACATCCGCCTGTGCGCCGCCTTCGGGCCGCAGCACGGACTGCGCGGCGACAAGCAGGACAACATGGTCGAGTCGCCAGACTTTATCGATCCGCGACTGCGCATTCCGGTGTTCAGCTTGTACGGCGAGACACGCCGGCCGACGGCGGCGATGATGGATCAGTTCGATGTCCTGCTGGTCGATATTCAGGATCTCGGCTGTCGGATTTACACTTTCATCACCACGCTGCGCTACCTGCTAGAGGCCGCAGCGGCGTGCGGCAAGGCGGTGTGGATACTGGATCGCCCGAACCCCTGCGGCCGGCCGGTGGAGGGTTTGTGCCTGCGTTCTGGCTGGGAGAGCTTTGTCGGTGCCGGCCCGTTGCCGATGCGTCACGGCTTGACCATCGGAGAACTCGCACGCTGGTTCTGCGCGCGGCTCGAACTCGAGGTCGAACTGAACGTAGTCTGCATGGAACGCTGGTTCCCGGAGGCCGCGCCCGGTTACGGCTGGCCGCTCGAGGAGCGCAGCTGGGTCAACCCGAGTCCGAACGCGCCCAACCTGTCGATGGCGCGCTGCTATGCGGGCACGGTGATGCTCGAGGGTGCGACGCTCTCCGAGGGGCGCGGCACCACGCGCCCGCTCGAACTGTTCGGCGCGCCCGATATCGATACCGGCGCGCTGCTGATTGAGATGCGGGATCTGGCGCCGGAGTGGCTGGCCGGCTGCCGCTTGCGCAGCTGCTATTTTGAGCCGACGTTTCACAAGCATGCGGGAATGCTATGCCACGGCCTGCAACTGCATGTCGACGATCCGAGCCACTACGATCACGCGACATTCAGGCCCTGGCGCCTGATGGCGCTGGCGTTCAAGTGCCTGCGCCGGCTCGATGCCGATTACCCGCTGTGGCGCGAATTTGCGTACGAATATGAGCGCGATCGGCTGGCCATCGATTTGATCAACGGCAGCGAACTGTTGCGGCTTTGGGTCGATGATCCTGCGGCCCAACCGGCCGACCTCGATCGCATGGCGATCGCCGATGAGCAGGCCTGGCGCGCCGAGCGCAACGATTTTCTTCTCTATCCATAAATACCCCCAAGCGGTGCGCTGCAACGGGCAGATCCGGCCTGTCATGAAGCACCCACATTGTTCGAACTGATCGATCCCGTCCAACGCCGATGATGAAGGCGCAATCGGAATCCACGCTCGTCGAATCAAGCACGGTGCCGATCCGTTTCCCGGACGCGAATTATTGGAAATGAGACAATCCCAAACTGGTAAAATATACGGTTAGGGCAATGCCTGCCTCATACCATCCAATAGGAAAATGCATGATGCTTATCAAGTACAGAATTCTGCTGGCCGGCGTCGCTTCCGCGCTGACGCTGATCGCGTGCAACTCAAACGATTCCGCGAGCACTGCGGCGCCAGCCAAGGAAGCCGCCGCCGCCACCGTGAACGGGACTGCGATCAGCGAGCGCCTGGTCGACATGATGCTGAAGCAGCGCGTCGAACTCGGCCGGGCTGCCAGCCCCGAGGTGCGCAACGGATTCATCGACCGTCTGGCGATGCAACTCATCATCACCCAGGAAGCGGTGAAGAAGGGAATGGACAAAGTGCCCGAAGTGGCGGACAAACTGGAATTGAGCAGACAATCCGTCCTGGTCGATGCCTTCGTTCAGGATTACCTCAAGAACAATGCCGTCAGCGACGAGACATTGAACGCGGAATACGAAAAGTTCAAGGCGCAGGCGGCCGGTACCGAGTATAAGGCGCGCCATATCCTGGTCGAGAACGAGGCCGACGCCAAGGACATCGTTGGCAGGTTGAAGAAGAACCCGAAGGCATTTGAAGCCCTGGCCAAGGAAAAGTCCAAAGACACCGGTTCCAAAGGCCGAGGGGGCGATCTCGGCTGGTTCGATCCGCGCGGCATGGTTCCGGAATTTGGCGCCGCAGTCGGCAAGCTGGAGAAAGGCAAGTTTTCTGAAGAACCGGTTAAGACGCAGTTTGGCTATCACGTGATATTGCTGGAAGACTCGCGCCCGAAGGGCGTTCAGCCGTTGGACCAAATCAAGACCGAGTTAAGGCAGCAGGTACAGCAGCAGAATCTGAAAAAGTACTTTGACGACCTGAAGGCCAAGGCAAAGATCGAAATCGTGCAGGCACCGGCCGCGGCTCCGGCGAAAGATGCTGCGCCTGCCGCGGCAAAAGAAGGCGCGCCCGCTGCGGCGAAAGAAGCCGCGCCGGCGGACGCGGGAAAGAAATAGCTTTGGCGCTGACGCAAAAATTGATTATTGTCAACACGGATGAATGCTGCTGCGTTCAAGATTAGGGCAATTTGAGGTTACTCGGAAGGAACGCTTTCCGTTTCCGTCTCGGTCCCCTCATCTTGAATTGCGCTCCAGGCGTTATCTTAATTCGTGAAGGAAAAGACATGAACAAAGCAGCAAAACAACTCGGGCTGGTTGTTGCGGCCGCGCTTGCTCTAGGTATGTTCGCCGGCATCGCCAACGCAGAGGTGGGGCAAGGCTATTGGGGATCGAGCGGCATGTATGTGAAGAACGCTACCGGACTTTGCTGGCACGCGGGCTACTGGACACCGGCCATGGCGACCGTGGAGTGCGATCCCGACCTCGTGCCGAAGAAAGCCGCACCGGCTCCTGTGCCCGCGCCTGCCGCCGCGCCGGTACCGCCCGCGCCCGCGCCCGCACCGGCTGCAGCGCCCAAACCCGTCACCGAGAAAGTGACCATGGCCGCCGATTCGCACTTCGACTTCGACAAGGCGGTGCTCAAGCCCGAGGGCAAAGCCAAGCTCGACGACCTGGTGGGCAAGCTGAAAGCGGTCAACCTGGAAGTGATCATCGCCATCGGTCATACCGACAGCGTCGGCAGCGTCGCCTACAACAAGAAGCTGTCGCTGCGCCGTGCCGAAGCGGTCAAGGCGTACCTGGTGAGCAAGGGCATCGAAGCCAACCGCATCTACACTGAAGGCAAAGGCAAGTCGCAGCCGATCGCCGACAACAAGACCAAGGAAGGCCGCGCCAAGAACCGCCGCGTCGAAATCGAAGTGGTGGGTTC
>Ga0334722_10002066_pt1 | contig 23353 bp, 27 predicted proteins | sample C3_bottom_MG_FD_207210 | JGI IMG/M metagenome (GOLD analysis project Ga0334722, IMG submission 207210) | Sediment microbial communities from Yellowstone Lake, YNP, Wyoming, USA - C3_bottom | ecosystem: Environmental > Aquatic > Freshwater > Lake > Sediment | place: USA: Wyoming | collected... | reverse complement strand
CGCGAGGCTGGTAGAAAAACGCATGACCGGCGCACTCCCGTTCTTCAACCTCCCGTACCAGGACACCAGGCCTATCAAGAAGCTGGCGAAGGTATTGGCGGGCGAATTCGAGAACTTCGTACTGCTGGGTATCGGCGGCTCTGCGCTCGGCCCGGTTGCGCTCCATACCGCCCTCCGCCACCCGTACCACAACATGCTGACGAGGAAGGAACGCGGCGGGTACCCGATGATGCTATTCCCGGACAACGTGGACCCGGTGCTCTTCGGGCGGCTCCTGGACACGGTGGAGCTGAAGAAGACCGTGTTCGACGTGGTGACCAAGTCAGGCGGCACCGCCGAGACGATGGCGCACTTCATGATAGCGAGAGGCGCGGTGATGAAGGCACTCGGAAAGAACGCGCTCAAAAAGCATATAGTATGCGTGACCGACCCGGAGAAGGGCAACCTGAGAAAAATTGTAGACATGGAAGGGTACCGCGCACTCGAAGTGCCGCCCGGCGTCGGCGGGCGTTTCTCCGTGTTCACCCCGGTCGGCCTGCTCCCCGCGGCGGTATCGGGTATCGACATAGACGCGCTCCTTGCGGGTGCGGCCGACATGGACGAGCGGACGTCGAAGGCCGGGCTTTGGGACAACCCGGCATACATGGCCGCCGCGCTCCAGTACCTGTCCGACACGAAAAAAGGCAAACATATATCGGTGATGATGGCCTACGCGCACGGGCTCAAGGACGTGGCCGACTGGTACCGCCAACTGTGGGCCGAGTCGCTCGGGAAAAAGCTCGACCTGAAGGGCAAGGTGGTGCACACCGGCCAGACCCCTGTCAAGGCAGTCGGAGCGACCGACCAGCACTCGCAGGTACAGCTGTACATGGAAGGCCCGAACGACAAGACGTTCACGTTTCTCCGGGTGGAAAAGTTCGGCGAAAAGATGCCGATACCCAAGGCCTTCGGCAGCATGGACGGGGTGGGCTACCTGGGCGGCAGGAACCTTGCCGAGCTGATAAACGCCGAGCAGGCGGCTACCGAGGCCGCACTGATGGGTGCGGGGCGGCCGTGCGCGCGCATCAGCTTCCCGGAGCTTAACGCATACACGGTAGGTCAGGCGCTATATATGCTGGAGGTCCAGACTGCCTTCGCGGGCGGGCTGTACAACATAGACCCGTTCGACCAGCCCGGCGTGGAGGAGGGCAAGAAGCTCACCTACGCCATGATGGGCCGGTCCGGCTACGAAGATAAAAAGCGCGAGCTGGAGGCCATAAAGAAAAAGAGGAAGTATCTGCTCTAAATTACGCCGCCTCTTCCGGCAGGAGCCCGCGCTTCCTGGCCAGCCTCTCTATCTTGGCCTGGTGCTCGGTGCTCCCCGAGTTCAGGTACTCCACGAGCCTCACGAACTTCGGGTCCACCTGCGCCGAGGCCGTCTTGTAGAGCAGCTCCAGCGAGTTGTTCTCAAGGAAAAGCGCGAAACGGACGGCCTCGTCGACGGGGATGGGCAGCTCCGACTTTATGGTATCGTCGACCTTGCCTATCACGGCCTCCATCTGGCCTAAGTCGGCATCCACCGATACCTCGCCCGGTGCGTTACCCTTCACCGTCCGCATGAGGTATTTGACCGCATCGCTGTGGTTGACCTCCTCCGTGCACATCTTCGAAAACAGCGCGCAGGCCTCGTTGTCGTTGGCATAATTCTTGCTAAAAATCTCGTACATCACAGCCAGCTTATACTCGAAATCGTACAGCATCGACAGCAGCTCGTAGTATTTCATTGGATGCCCCTTTCGGTAATTCCAGGTTGTATGAAATAATTATAGCAGAAAATCCAAGGATGCGTAAAGAGGGCTGCCGTACTGTTACGGCAGTATATATACGCTCAGCGCCGTGTCTCCGTAGGCGTAGTCCTTCTTCTTGGCGAGCCGGCCGAACGACTCCGGGGCCGGATGTTTCTTGTAGTGCTCGTAGACGACGACGGAGCCGGGTACCAGGAAATCCGGGCTGTCGTCCGACGGTGCCTCGCCCAGGGCGGCCATGGTCTTCTCGCCCATACCCTCGTGGTAGGGCGGGTCCACGAACACTATCTCGAACGGGCCGAGCTCGTAGGCCGTGCTCCTGAGGAACACCAGGACGTCCTTGCCTATTACGTACCCACGTTCACGGTAGCCCAATGCGTCCAGGTTCTCCCGTATGAGCCGTACAGCATTTGGGGATGAGTCGACGAATACGGCCCGGCCTGCACCCCGGGAGAGCGCCTCTATCCCGACCGCGCCCGTGCCCGCGTAGAGTTCGAGAAACGGCGCATCCTCCACCCTCGCGCCGAGTATCGAGAAGAGCGCTTCCCGCACCTTGTCCGACGTAGGCCGCAGGCCCTTGTGCTTGGGTGTCTTCAGCGTCCTGCCCCTGCCCTCGCCGCCCGATATGCGCATATGTTTCCTCAGCCCAAGTTATACTGCGAATTTACCCATTGTATATATCGCATAAACCACCGAGTCAAGAAAATTAAATAAAAAAGGCCCCGCAATATCGCGGGGCCTGTATGTATTCGGCGGTGATGCAGGCTTACGCCGCTTTCGGCGAGGCCGCCTTCTTGTCGTATAGGTGCGTCCTGGTAACAATCACGTCGCAGGGCGCTCCGTCCACCAGCTTGCTTATGTTCCTGCCGAAGAGCATATGCTCTAACTTAGATTCCTCGTGGTGGCCAAGGACCACCAGGTCTATGGAGTTGTCCTTCACTACCCGCAGTATAGCCTTGACCGCGTCCTCGTCCTCCACGTTTATCTCGGCCACGTCGACCGACAGCTTCAGCACCTTCATCTCTTTCCTGACGAACTCGTCCAGCTTCTTTATGGCCTCGGCCCTCTCGCGTTCCAGGTCCTTGGGGAACAGGATGCCGCCCACGCTGTGGAAAAGCCGCGGCGTGGCCCTGTAGATGTTGACCACGAAGAGTTTAGCGGAAAATGCGGACGCGAGCGTCGCGGCCGTCCTCATGGCCTTCTTGCACGAAGGGGCGAAGCTTACCGGGACTAGTATTCTGTTTAGGTCCATACGCACCTCCTTATGGTGAGCGAAATGCTTGTAACTCTACATAAAATATAGCATAAAAACGTTAATTTTTCAAATTTCGACCTTTCTTTCCGCCTTTGAAGCCTCATGGACCGCTTCTTATCTTTTCAGGCTCCGCGATTGCCGTTTACCGGTGGCCACGGTAATGTTATACTGGCGCACGGTCATAAACCAAGGTGAAAACTCCCCCGGAGGTGTGTATGTTGAGGTTTGCGCTATTATTTGCTGTACCGTTATTTTTAGCAGCATCCGCGTTTACCGCTTATGCGGCCGACTCACTCTCCATGCTCGACCTCTCAAACGCGTCCGGAGGGGCTCTGCCGCCCGGCTGGGAGCTGAAGGTGAAAAAGGGGGCGGGCAAGGCCTTCGTGCTGGCTGACGAGGGTGTTAAGGCCGTATGCCTCAAGGGCGAAAACGCTTCCTTCTCCATCCAGAGGAAGATCAGCGTGGACGTGAAGGAGTACCCGTACGTCACATGGCGGTGGAAGGTGACGGACATGCCGAAGGGTGCGGACTTCAGGAAGTCGGATAAGGATGACCAGGCCGCCCAGCTGTTTGTCGCGTTCGGCAGGAAGTCCATAAGCTATATATGGGACACGACCGCGCCCGTGGGGTCCGAGGGCGGTTCAAGCGTGCCGCTGGTGATGAGCGTAAAGATAGTGGTGGTGGACTCAGGCCAGCAGGACGCAGGCAAGTGGGTGACCGTAACCCGAAATGTATATGAGGATTACAAAAGGCTTTACGGAAAGGAGCCGCCCACGGCCGAAGGGTTACGCTTCCAGATAAACTCGCAGTACACGCACACTAAGGCACAGTCCTGCCTCGCAAGCGTGGAGTTCAGGAAAAAGCCGCTATAAATTTGTCCGGACGGCCTGCTCAGGCCGCCTTCCTCGACGCCTCGAAGTAGCCCGGCTTCACCAGCCGTTCGAAGTCGGCGTAGTTCATCTTTACGACTTCGTAGTGGTTGCCCGCCGGGAAGTATATGTCCGTGTCCAGGGTTAGCGACTTGTCCACATATACTTTCAGCCCGTAAAGGTTCCCGAACGGCGGCATCGCGCCCGGCTCGCAGTCCTGGAAGAGCCTCTTGAACTCGTCCTCGGACGCCAGAGCCGCGAGCTTCATGCCGAGTTCGGAGCGGAGCGCCGCTATGTCCACCCGCCTGTCCGCTGGCAGCGCGGCCATTATGTAGCCCTGCTCGGTCTTTAACACCACCACCTTGACGAGCATCCTGCCCCTTACGTGCAGCGCGGCCGCAAGCTCCTGCGCGGTGAACGTCTCGCTGTGCCTTACCACCTCGTATTTCACACCCTCGACGTCGAGATATTTCTTCAGTTTATCGCATACCATAAGCGCACCTCCTTTATCTTATCCCTTAATTTTACCATATTTTGCGGACTGTGCTGGATGGACATCAGGCTGCTTTGGGGCTATAATTATATATATGGAGGTGCAGTGATGAAACACAACATGGGAAAAATTGAGAGGGTAGCCAGGTTGCTTCTGGGCATCGTGCTGTTCGTGCTCGGCTGGCTGGTCCTGTTCGGGCTCGAGACGGTCATAGTCACGGCTTCGGCGTCGCTGACGGCCGGGATACTGCTGGTAATCGCGGGGGTGGCGCTTTTCGTAACGGCGCTTTTCTCGTACTGCCCGGTCTATGCGATATTGAACTTTAACACCTGCAAGGCATGCAGGCTGGGGGAGACACACAGTCATATGCCGGTCTGATGTCGCGGCCCGTGTCCCGGCGGTATTGGCATGGAATAGTGGGTTTTCTTTTGCAAATTCCGGGAGGTTTTTGGTATACTGCTACCCAAGCCTTGTAATTTGTGGAGTTAACCCGTTACCAGCCGTTCCAAGAGGCCGTGCCACAGTACTATGATTGACCGGTTAATTGAACTTGTTAAGGGAAGTTCCAGGACGGCCTACGTCTTTTGGGCCGTCCTGATTTTTGCCGTATCCTTCGGCCTTTTCCTGTTCTACGGCTGGCACCCGCTCTGGGACGGAGAGGCCATGTACGCCGAGGCGCCGAGGGAGATGCTCCTGTCAGGCGACTTCATACGCCCTACCCTGAACTTCGCCCCTTTTCTTTTTAAGCCCCCCCTGTTCGTATGGACGAACGCCGCATGGATGGCGGTATTCGGAGTAGGCGAGGTTTCGGTCAGGTTCCCGACCGCACTTTTCGCGGCAGGCACGGTGCTTGCCACTTTCCTCATAGGGGCGCGCTCCGGTTTGCGGACGGGGATATTCTCAGCCTTCGCGCTCGCCACGTCCTACGGCTTCGTACTGCACACCTCGATGATGCTTACCGACATACCGCTCGCGTTCTTCACTGCGTGCTCGGTGTATTTCTTCATTATGGCGGCGGAGGAAGGCGGCGGGCGCGGCGTATACGGCATGTACGCATGCCTCGGGCTGGCCGTGATGACCAAGGGCCTCATAGGGCTCGTCTTTCCCGGCCTCGCGTTCGGCTCGTACATCCTGTTCGGGCGGCGGTGGGGCCTGCTCAAGATGCTTGCGAGCCCCGTCGGCATCGCCCTTTTCCTCGCCATCACCGTCCCCTGGCACGCCATGGCCGAGGCCAGGCAGCCGGGTTTCCTGAGGGAGTTCGTGATAAACGAACAGGTGATGAGGTTCTTCAACAAGCGTTACCCGCCCGACCACGACATGGTCAGTGACTCGCAGTTTCTGCTGATAAACTTCGGCTGGCTGATGCCGTGGGCCGCCTTTCTGCCGCAGGCGCTGTACCGTGCTGTCAAGGGCGGCGTAAACGGCAGGGGCATGGCCTTTCACTGGGGAATCGCGGGTATGGCGTTCCTATGCCTGTCCTCATCCAAGCTCGAATACTACGCACTGCCGGTGTTCCCTGCATTCGCCCTGATTACAGGCGGGTACTGGGCCAGTGCGACTCAGGATGGCGGGCGGGCAAAGGGGCTGGTCGCGGGGCTGTATGTGCTCGCGGCCTTCTCGCTTGCGGCCGCGCTGATAAGCCCCGTCCTGGCTTCAAACGTGAATGAAGGCCTCGATATTTCGCGCACCGAGGCGATGGGGTATGCCCGCATAGCGGTAAGGTGTTTTGTGCCGCTGTTCCTGGGCGCGGTCGCTTCGGTGCTGCTTCTTAAGAAGGGGCGTACTGGTGCCGCGTTCGCTGCGCTGGCCGTCGGCGCGCTGCTCCTGTCGGTGTCGGCGAGGGCGAGCCTCGATATGGCCGCCCAATATTTTTCGACCGCGGACGCGGCAAAGGTTGTGGCAAAGCTCCCGGCCGGCACGGCCGTGGTGGTGGACGGGGAGCTTGAGTACGAGGACTGCTCCGCGTTCTGCTTCTACACGGGCCGGAAGGTGTATATACTGAAAAACCACGGCAACCCGATGCTGGCGGACGGGTTCACCGGGGGCGGAAGTTTCATGTTAAACGACGGGGACTTCGCGGGGCTTTGGGGTTCAGGGAGGGCCGTCGCGTTTGCTACCATCCGCGACCCGGCAAAGGAGGCGATCGCGGGCATCCCGTCTGCCGGTTTCAGCGAGGTATGCAGGGGTTCGAGGACTGTGTACGTAAACAGGTAGTGAAAAGGAGGGCGAGTTCATGCTTGGCAGCCTGTCTTTCGTTTTCCCGATGTACAACGAGGAAGAAAATATAGAGAGGATGGTCGCCGAGACCCTCGCGGTAGCGGGATGGGTGGCGCGCGACTACGAGATAGTGATAGTGGACGACGCCTCCACCGACCGCTCCGGGGAGCTTGCCGACCGCCTCGCCTCCCGTCACCCGGAGGTGCGCGTCATACACCACGAGGTCAACAGGAAGCTCGGCGGCACGCTACGCACGGGTTTCGCCGCGGCCCGTAAGGAGTTTGTGCTGTACATCGACTCCGACCTGCCGATTGACATGGGGGACGTGCCGGACGCGGCCGCCAGGTTGGACGGGGCGGACATGCTGATAGGATACAGGCTGTCGCGTGCGGAGGGGCCGAAGAGGGCCATCATGTCCTGGGGCTACAACCGGCTTATCAGGGCGGCCTTCGGCCTGAAGGTGCGGGACGTGAACTTCGCGTTCAAGCTGTTCAGGCGAGATATGCTGAAAGACGTGGCGCTTACCTCCGAGGGCTCATTCATAGACGCGGAGCTACTCATAGAGGCGCACCGCCACGGTTACAGCTTGAGGGAGCACGGGCTGAACTACTACCCCCGAGTGGCCGGGGTATCGAACCTCTCCGGCTTGGGCATCGTCGCAAAGATACTGCGCGAGATGGCGGTCTACATGGTCAGGAGAAAACCTGTTGACGCGGCCGCAAAGCGTGCGCGTATACATGCCCGCAAAGTGGTGAGTATTAAAGACGCCAAGGCCGTGAGGCAGGCGGTCTCGCACGAGAAGCGCAGGGGCAGGGAAAAGCGGATGGGGTAGTTTTTCACCATCACCCCAGCCCCTCTCCCGCAGGTGGAGAGGGGTAAGAAGTTGTAGGTGAATTCTGCCCCGCCCCGCCCTAAACCCTTGACTTTAGCCCTAAAACACCGTTATAATCAGCCATTTCCCTTAAGTTACGCGAAATTAGGCCTCAAATGAGATTTAAGAGCCTCGGCACAAAGATCACCCTCTGGACCATCGTGGCAATGCTGATCATCCCCATAACCGTGGGGGTGGTAATCGTCGCCAAGCAGTTCTCGCTCGCGGCCCGGTTCTCGGACACCATCGAGGAGTCCGACCGCATACTGAAGGCCACGCTCGTGCGCGACCTCGAACACGCGATGATGGTGGACCAGCTGGAAGGCGTGCGGCAGGTGCTCTCCGAGGTCGGCCGGTTCGACGGCGTGCGCGGCGTGTACCTGGTGGACCCGCGCGGCAAGACCGTGATATCCTACGGCAGGCCGGACGGGCCGAAGCTCAGCCCGAGACAGTTGGACGTGCTTTTCGGCGAGGGGCGCGAGGTAAAGAAGTTCATGGATGAGGGCGGCGAGTCGGTCAGGCTCGTGGCCCTGCCCATACCCAACGGGCAGGAATGCCGCACCTGCCACATCGAAGGTGCGGTGAACGGCGCGCTCATCATAAAGCAGCACTCGGTGGACGTGGGGGCCGAGACGGACCTCCTCGTGGTTATCATGCTTATATCGCTGGTGGTGGCGAGCATTGCCGCGGCGCTCACGCTCCTCAACATGCTCTCCCGCGAGGTTATAGTGCCCATCAGGGAGCTGTCGCAGGCGACGGTGCGGATAGGGCAGTGCGACTTGAACGCAAAGGTACCCGTACACGGCGGTGACGAGGTCGGTGAGCTCGCGCAGTCGTTCAACAGCATGATAGACGACCTGAAACGCTCGCGCGACGAGGTCGAGGACCGCCGCTCCAGGTGCGAGGAGTCGTACCGCTCGATGCAGGTGGCCCAGAGGAAGCTCATACAGTCCGAGAAGCTCGCGGCCATCGGCACGCTCGTCGCGGGTATAGCGCACGAGATAAACAACCCGGTCGGCATCATTGCCGCGCGCGCCGACTGCATGCTGATGGAGGCCAAAGAGAAGGGCCTCGACGGGCAGTGCACCGAGGACCTGACGGTGATCAACAGGCACGCGGGCAGGATAGCGGACATAACCCGCGCACTGTTGACGTTCGCGCGGCAGGCCCCGACCGAAATAGCCCCGGTGGACATAAACGCGGTGGTCGAGGACACGCTGTTCCTTGTGAACAGGCAGTTCAACAGGGAAGGCATAACGGTATCGAAGTCCCTGTCGGACAAGGCGCCACGGGTGATGGGTAACGCCAACCGCCTCCAGCAGGTGCTGCTCGACCTTCTGAACAATGCGCGCGACGCGGTGCATAACGGCGGGGAGATAACGGTCGCGACCGCGAATTCCGGCGATGCCGCAGAGATAGTAGTTACGGATACCGGCGAGGGCATCCCGGAGGAAATACTGGACGACATATTCGACCCGTTCTTCACGACCAAGGAGGTCGGCAAGGGTACGGGGCTCGGCCTCGCGGTAAGCTACGGCATAGTGCAGGACATGGGCGGCAACATAGAGGTGAAAAGCGCAAAGGGCGAAGGCACCGCCTTCACCATCTCGCTTCCAATGCTCAAGGAGGGCTGATTGGACGTCCGCAAGAAGGTCCTCGTAATAGACGACGAAGAGGACATGCTGGAGAACTGCTCCCGCATTATTAAGCGGCAGGGCTACACATGCCTGACGCTCTCGGACAGCGCCAGGGCGGCCGAAGTGGTCGAGGCCGAGATGCCCTACGTCATACTCACGGACTTTGCCATGCCCGGCAGGAACGGGCTCGACATACTGAGGCTCGTGAAGGGGATAGACCCGGACACCGTCGTGATACTGATAAGCGGGTTCGCCACCATACCGGCCGTCGTGGATGCGATGAAGGAGGGCGCGTTCGACTACCTGCCGAAGCCGTTCTCGGCCGACCAGTTGACCGTGGCGCTCGAGCGTGCAGTGAAGCATAGGGGGCTGTCCGAGGAGAACCGCTTCCTGCGCTCCCAGTTGAACCAGTCGCACGGCTTCGACAACATGATTGGCGCGTCCCTTCCGATGAAGCAGGTGTTTGACATCATAAGGAAGGTCTCGGCCACGGACGCCAACGTATTGGTATACGGCGAGTCCGGCACGGGCAAGGAGCTTGTGGCGAGGAGCATACACGCTAACAGCAAGCGCAAAGACAACCCCTTCGTCCCTGTGGACTGCGCCTCGCTCCCGGAGAACCTGCTCGAGTCCGAGCTCTTCGGGTACGAGAAGGGTACTTTCACGGGCGCGGACGCGACGAGGCCGGGGCTGTTGGAGTTCGCAAACGGGGGGACGTTCTTTTTGGACGAGATAGGCGAGATGGGTATAAACCTCCAGGCAAAGCTCTTGAGGGTGCTGCAGGAGCGGCAGTTCAGGCGTGTCGGCGGCAGGAGGATGATAGACGTCGACATAAGGGTCATAGCCGCTACCAACAGGGACCTCGATGAAGGGATAAAAAGCGGGACGTTCAGGGAGGACCTGTACTACCGCCTGAACGTCATAAACATAAGCCTGCCGCCACTCAGGGAGAGGGTAGGGGACGTGCCGCTCCTTGCCGACTACATGCTCCAGGAGTATTCGAGGACCTCGGCCGCCAGCCCGCAGGGCATTACGCCGGAGGCGATGAAGCTTATGGAGTCCTACGGATGGCCGGGCAACGTGCGCGAGCTCCAGAACGTGGTGAGCCGGGCCACTGCGCTTTCCGCCGGCAGCGTAATAGGCCTGGAAGACCTGCCGGAGCACATACGCGAGGCGGGCAGGGAAGGGACGCCGCACTCCGGCAAGGGAATGTCTTTCAAGGATGCGAAGAAGCGCTGGCTCGCCTCTTTCGAGAAGGAGTACCTGCTCGACCTCCTCGAAAGAAACAACCATAACATATCGAAGGCCGCCATAGAGGCGGGTATTGACCGAAAGACCATCCACCGCCTCCTCAAGAAGTACAGGCTCTCAAACTAAAATCAGTTGCTGGTCAGCGGACCACGTCCGGGTCTATCCACAGGGAGAACCGAAGCGGCGTGTTCACCTCGTCCGCGCGCCTTATTTCAATCTCGGCGTAATATCTCCTGGGCGGGGCGGAAGTATCTGCCGTGGAGAGGCTTATGAGCCCGCTGCCTTCTACGGGGTCCGTGACGTACAGTGTTATCTCACGGAGCGGCACTGCGTATTCCGCGTCGGCCGGGTTGGCCTTGGCCCCGAACCATACAGTCCAGCCGGTGATGTCCTTGCCTATGGAGTAAGGGACGGCGACGCTGTCGCCGCGCACTATATGCACGTCCTTGTCCTGGACGGCCGTCTCGTACGTGGCCGAGCCCTGGAAGGGAAGGACGTTCACGCTCCCGCTCCCTCCCCATAGCCCGGAGCCGTGCGCGGCCGAGAGCTGGGTGTCTATGCCTGCCGCGCTTGCGGCAGTCTTCGCCGCATCGTAGGCCGTGGTCAGGGAGTATCCGTCTTTGTCGCTGTTTACCCCGACGGTAACCGGCGCCGCGACGCTCCCGACGGCACCGGTAACAGAGGCTACGGCGCCTCCCGAGAATGTGCTGCGGGACGATACGTCTGCGTCCAGGTGGCCGAGCCTCGTGTCGTTTGCCAGGAGCGGGTTGACCGGACGCCTGTTGGCCATACTGCTCACGTTGCCGAACCGCGAGGACTGTGCCGCATACTGGGTGTCTATGTTATAGTTCCTTACCCAGAGGTCTACCGGAACGAGTTTCTGGCCCGAGTAGTTAATGAAGCCGGAGTAATGACCAGCCTGCGAAGGAGACCATACCGCCTCGTAATAGCCCGAAGTGTAGTTCCGCCACGCCGGCGTTACCGATACAGGCGAGCCGTCCCTGTATGCGGTCACTGAAAAACGGGAGGCCGCGCAGTTGGTGCGCAGGAGACCGGTTGCGTCGTATACCGTGAACGCAGTGCGGTGTGAAACGTTAACCGTACCGTCGGTGGCGAACGCGCTGTATGCGCCTGCCAGGACGGCGGTACAGAGCAGAAATGTCAAAACCCTCACCTGATATTTCATAGCGTAGCCTCCTTTTCGCATTTCACCAGTTCAGCACCCCTGAGGGGTCCGGGTCCGTATCGTAAATCTCAAGCCCGTTAATGAACCCCGCGTTGTTTTTGCCCAGCTGGAGCGTGTTGGCGGAGTTTCTCCACGAGCCTTTGTAGGCGGCGGTGGACGCCTGCGCCCCGTTGACGTAGTTGGCCATGTAGGCCGTTGTTGCCGCGTTCCATCGTATGGCCGCACGGTAAGCCACGTACGGCGCAGTGAATGCGGCAGCCGAGCATGAGTTCACTCCGTCGTTGCTTTTGATGCAAGTCGTGGAGCCGGCGTAGTCCGAGCAGAGCATCTCGGATGTATAGTTGGGCCCCGTCACTATCCCGGCAGTGATTTGTCTGTTGTAGTAAAGCGGGGTCCAGTTGACCGCTATTGCGCCTTTGGACGCGAAGCCGGACGGGCGCGGCAACGTCAATATATCAGCGCTCCTCGTAACAGGTGTGCCGGCCGTCTGGATGTACGATGTTGGGAAAAGCGAGTTTTCGAGTTGGAAGCGGTCAAGGGCGCCGCTTACGGTGAGTGTAGCAGTACCTGCCCCGGTGATGTTTACCGTGACCGGCGAGCCGTCCGTTGCAGTGCCCCAGCCCGTGCCGGCGGCTGTCTTTGCCGTTACCGCGCAAGAGCCGGTACCCTCGACCCAGAGCGTGTAGCTGCCTGTAGGAAGCGACTGCGTGCTCATCGTGGCCGGGGTCCCGCTGTCGAGTGCGTAGTTTATGGCCGAAGGCTCGATAAGTATCCCGCCAGGCACCCATTCGGAGCCGCTCTTGTAGTAACCGAATCGAGGCACGCCGCTTAAAGCCTGTGTCCATATGCCCGACGAATTCCGGTACCACGCGGCCGAGTTCCTGCTGAAGGTAGCGGTGCCGGTGGATCCGTCCCTCTTGTAGGTTGTCAGGCTGTCCTTCAGCGGGGCCACCATCAGGGGCATGGAGCTGTAGGAGGTAAAGGCCCGCCCGCCCATGTTGCTAAACCGCTCGCACCAGAGCCTGCCGTTTGCGTCCCTGTGGGTGCTCCTTGGCAGGGCGGGGTTAAGCATGGCGGCGTTGTGCAGCCTGACGAGCCTGCCGTAGCCGTGGCCCGTGTCCCCGAAACAGCTGCCAGACACAGGGGAGTTTCGCCAGCGCTCCTGCCCTGTGACGTTGACGAACCTGTTCCATACCGTGCCGTCGGCGGACATTGCGTATTCAGGGTAGAGTTTTAGTGCATTAAGCGGCCCGCCGGGTTCGGGGACTTCCCCAGCCAGGGCGGCTGAAAAGGCCGCCGGTAATATTACCGTCAGAATAAACAGAAAAAGAAACAGTTTTCTCATCTCGCCTCACGGTCGTTCAGGAGTTTGAATATATCCAGCAGATAGCCCTTCTGGATTACCACGCGCCCGTCATAGAAGTCCGTGTGGCAATCGGCGCAATGACCAGCCGGGATGGTGAAAAGTACCCTGTCACTTGGTATTATCGCGATTTTTTGAGCGCACCCGGTCGAAAAGCTCAGACAGCAAAGCAGAAGCGCCGAGGTTATCGCCGTCGATAAGGTGATTGCCGAACTGCTCCGCCTTGTTCTTTGCGGCGTATTCATCGTTCGTCCCCTTCCAGGCAGGATAGAACTTCAGGAATATGGCCGCAAGCGCGCCAAGCAGACTTACTACCCCTATTGCAAGGGCCATATCCCAGAATCCTCCTACAGAGCAGGACTGCTGTCTTTTGCCAATATGCCTATCACCGCGGCGCCTATACCGGCGATTATGCCGACCGTCTCGCCGCTCGACAGAAAGTCCGGCACTACCACACCGAAGGCGGCCAGTATGCTGAGTATGCCCGTGATTATTCCGGCTATCGTAGTCTTGTAGTTTGTCATGTAATCCTCCTTTGTTATTTGGTGATACCCACGGCTGTCCGTGCCTGAGCCAATGACAGGCCGGGGTGGTACTCGAAATGCCCGAGGTCGCCCCGGACCCCCTTGAAATCCCCTCCCCATACAAGCCCCAGCGACTTGCCTATCTTGCCAGCCCTGGAATACTCAGCGCCTTGCCAGAGAAGCCTGCCCTCTATTACTACGGCCACGTCGTATGCGCGCCCAAAGTTGTGCCAGGAGAAACCCGGCCTTGCGTTCGTAACCACCTTGCCGGGTGCCGTCCTGCCTTGCGCATAGATTGCCGCCTGTTCGCCGAGGCTTCTGTATGCCTGGACCACAAGGAGGTCAATGCCCTCGGACGAGCACAGGGAAATATGCCTTGCTGCAAGCCCGCAAAGCTCCGGGACAAGGCCTTCCAGCCTGCCTGCGTTCAATTTGATTTGTCGTCTGTCAAGGGCCATGCTAAGCACCTGCGCCCGTGCGCAAATGGTTTTCTATCAGGCGGTCGAGCTTGGCCTCGATCCGGTTTATCAGCTCCAGCAGCTCTTCCCTGTCTATCTCCATCCCGCGCCTGCACTCCGAGCGGATATTCCGGCAGTCTTCTTTCGTGGTGTATTTCTCTGGGAGGTTGTCGGCCGCCCTCATAGTGCGGGTGAAGAAGAATCCGAGCAGGAAACCGAGTGCCGCCAGTAGCGGCATATCGAGCGACTCAGGCATATTTATACCTCCCTTGCCGTGACCCTCATCTGGTCAGGCCTCCCGTCCACTGCGCTCCCGGGCATGAATGCGGTGTCCTCCACGTAGAACAGGGCACCCGAAATGTCGAAGGCGGGTGACGTGTAGTCGAGCCCGACTATGTCGCCCTCTTCGATATCGAGGTTGTCCAGGAAGACGCTGAACGCCAGATGCCTCTTCACGTCCTTGAAACGCGCGATGTAGAAATCCCTCAGGTCGAATGCCATCGCGCCGTCGGTTACGAAACCGAAAAGGTAAGGCCTTGCAGGGCATCTCGGCCCGTATGCGGCTACCGAGGCAGGGTCGCCGCCGGCCGGGTATGCGTCCGAAGCGTCTACCGCTTCCATATAGTCCCCGGTCAGGCCGGTGCGCCTGGAGTGGTCCGGCCTGTAATGGACGGTCAGCCGGTTAATGAGCTCGCCGGTCCCGGTACGTCCGACCACAAGGCTCCCGGCCTTGAGTGCGGCTTTGCCGAGCGCCTTGTCCGGCGTGGACGACTGGTTAGGCAGCAGCCTCAACCATGCATGGTAGCCGTCGTGGCCGAGTTTCAGCCTCGACTGGGCCGACCATGCTGTGATTAAACCGAAAGCCGCGACAGGGTTGGCGATTACTCCCGCAAAACGGTAGCCGCCGGGTATGGCCTGGGAAAGACCGGCCCGTGTTGTATCGAACGACGGCCCGGCCTCGCCTTGGGGCATATCCAGATACGTCACGAGGAAATGCCGTATTACGTCGGCCGGGTTCTCTATCAATGCGACAGGGGTCCCGGTGTATGTACCTGATGCGTCGTCGCCCAAGCCCTCCACGTCGCAGGTGACGTCCCCGCCTATTATCACGTCGGCGGCCGAGCTTCCGGTAAGCGCGACGCCGTCCGCGGCGCTTGTGACCGTGTCGGCCTCCACCTCGAGCCACATCTCGTATATGTCTATATAACCGCTGTGCCCGCTGTCCGCTATGCACTGCACGGATGACGGATAGGCCGTCCCATTGTCGAACCTGACGGTAGTTATCTCGCCCGTGTCGGAGAGTTCGTGTCCCTGGAACTTGATAGTCTTACTGCCGATGCTGAGGTACTTCTCGTATGTAAGGCAGACCTTCACGTTCCTGATAGTGCCTCCGGTCCATGCGGGGAAGTTGACCCGCATGTAGTTGCCCGAGGGCCAGTTCGTGCTGTCGCCGTGCAGTTTGGGGCCGGTTTTGCCTCCGTCGTACATGCTGCTGTCGTACCCGCTCCACGTCACCCCGGTAGACGGGTAGTGGACGCCGCTCGTGCCCTGGGCGTAGGCCGTTACCCCGCGCGTCTGGTGCGAATGGTTACCGGTGCTGACCGAAAGGGACACAGCCTTCTCGAGCGTGAACCTGTCGGAGAAAACTATTTTCGCCTTGCCAACCGAGTCAGTGTATCTGGTTGCGCCCGAGACGACCCGTACGCCGCCGACGTAGACGTCCCCGATGGACTTTACAGGATGGCCCGCTACAAGGTACGTGTAGTCGTTTCTGACTTCGAGAGTAGAGGCCCCTTTTTTGTGGGCTGCGGTCTGGGTGCCCGAAGCGCCGCGTATAACGCCCGTCAGCACCCTGTTGATTACGCCTGTATAGGTTATTTTCTCGTTATCCATCTGCAACGTGCCCTGCGCGGGGAACGCGGTCTCCCCCGGCAGCATCGAAAGCTCGATACCGGAGGTCTGCGCAGCCGTGACGTCAACAGCGAGGGTCGTTGCCGCCCCGGCTATTACCGGGTGGCAGAGCACTCCCTTCGGTGAGCCGTAGATTATGTTTTCCGCCATCCCGATACAGTCAGGGTCCGCGTACGGGTAGGTCTCTCTGGTGATTACGCTGCCCACCACCCGGTCCCGCCTGCCAAAGGCGCCGACGAGCTTTAACTTGACCATTGACTCCGTATACTCGACGGGCGAGGCGATATTGAATTTGCCAAGAGGCTCTTTCTCTTCATATGATAGCCCTTCGAACCACTGGAAGACCTCGACCTCGGTGTCCTCCGGCACGCTATCTTCAAGGTGCCTTGAAAACGGGAACTCGCCCGTGTTGGCTATCGTAAGCTCCAGCTCTGGCACGGATATGGAGAACAGGCCGCTACCTTTATTGACAATCGGCCCCCACGAAGTTACCAGGCCCTTGAACTCCGGCCCGTCGTCTCCGGCCCTGACGTGCCTGTCCGAGAGGCAGACGTCACCTCCCGAAAAATGGAAGACCACGAGCGTGGAAGGCGACGAGCTTTTCATGCCCATGGACGCAGTAAAGTTCTGGTTGAACGTCTTCATTATTTAGCCCAGGGTTTCCTTCAGGGTAATACTGCCACTGTAAAAGTCGTGCTCCGTAAGCGAGAAGTCCAGAGCCTCGTTTATGATGCGCACCGTGTGCTCTTTGCCGAACGGGTCGTGGTATGTGAAGACACCGTAAGGGGCCACGTTAAGAAACCAGTTCACCAGGCTCTGTGTGCCCGGGGCCTGTGTGCGGGTCGGGTAGTCGAACCCCCCGTCGAATTCCGAGGCGGGCAGGCCGTCGAAGATCAAGACATACAGTACATGGGCCTTGCCCTTTGTGTATGCGTACTCGTCGCCTCCCTCGCTTGTCCCCTTCGCTATGCCGGAGTGCAAACCGACCTTGCCGGGGTAACGCGGGTTCACTGAAAAAACAAGAGGCGATACGTCCCCTTCGGCTGTGAACATGGTCTCGGACATCAGTGCTCCTTGTTGCTTGCAGTTCAGGGCAGATATGCGGCCCGGCGGAAACTTGACACAGCGCCCTGATGTGCTAAAGTTTGTATAAGGGAACGGAGGCAGTAATGGACATTTTCCAAAGCTTCTTCATGCACTACGGCGGCCTGGCGGGCATTTTTGTTCTTATTTTGGGTGCCCTGTTCTACGCGTTTGTCCAGAAGTGGGTCGGCGCGGTACTCATACTTGTCGGCCTCGCGTTTCTCACCTTTTACTATGTATTCTGAGCCAGGGTGTTGAGTAGTACTTTCTGTGTAATGCTGTATAATGCCTTGAATGCCGAGGCCTCTTTTGATTCAAAGACAGGCGCCTCGCTCACAAGTCTCGCGGGCATAACCTCAAGTCCGAGAGTCGAACCGCACAACGTGTCTCTTACGTCCTCCAATACCTTGAAGACGTCCGGTGCTGACCCTGCCCTGCATACCGCGGATATGTTGAAGTGAAGCGTCTCCTCCGTGTGGAGGTACTGGCCCGGTCCGTACGTAGAAAACGCGTACGATACAAACAACGCTGGCATTTGCAGGGCCTCGTCCATCAGGCCTTTAGGAAGAGGCTCGCCCTTATGGAGCTTGATAAGCCTTACGTAACCGCCTCCCTGTACCGACAACTGCAGCAGGGTCAGGCGCACCGCCTCGACGACCTCGCCTTTCGAGTATCCTGACGACATTGCATCTCCTTGTCAGAGGCCTGCCATAAACTCGCGCGTGAACTCCCTGTCCTGGTAAGAGAAGCCCGGCGAAGGCGCGTCAACCCCTATGAGGTTAAAAGTCCCGGATGCCACCTTGCCGAGCAGTTCCAAAGCCTCGTCGTGCGCGGACTTAACCTCGTCGGGCAGGCTCCCGGCACGGGCGTAAAGCTCGTGTACCGCAAGGTCGCGTGTGAGCTTCTTTACAAGCTCGGGCGGCGATGCAAACGGGACGTCGTAAAGCTTCGAGAGCGCCGCGTCCACTACAGCCCCGGCGGATATGACGGAGGCCTCGGCCCTGTTAGCGTTTACCGAGCCCGCCCCCTCGTCGTCCGTGAGCGCTATGAGCACCTCTTCAGGCAGCCCAAGCTCTGAGACCGATAAGTACATCATGCCTCCTTGTTGATTTTTCCCCTCCCCCTTGACGGGGGAGGGGAGTTATATGGAGACTGCCGAGGCCCCGGTGTTATACGGTGCCGTCGCTGGCGTACGCGAGCTGCCAGAGGCCGTAACCCGCGTTGTCCCTGGAGTCCACGCCGAAGAGGAACTCCTTCTTCATGAACACGCCTTCGTCCTCGGGCGAGTCCTTGGTCACGAACACGGGCGACTTCCTCCTCTGGAAGATGAACGGCTTGACAGGTTTCTTGGTGTCCAGCAGGTACCATGCGGACGGGCTGCCCGCCAGGTAGGGCGCCACTACGAGGTCGGCCGAATCCCGGTATATGTTGGACGTGCCGTCTACCGTCAGGTCGGCACGGAGCACTTCGAGCGCCGCCTTTTCGAGCTGGGGCGGCACGATGAGCAGGTCCGGCGTTACATTGAGAGGCCTGGCGTGCTCGTCCACGAGCGACATCATGGCCTCTCTGGCGGCCGCGTAGCTTTCGGCCGTGAGGGAGGCAGTAGCCTTGTTCGACTGTGCGGCGCCGTCCCCGGTCGGGTGCGCGGTATCGAAGAACGGCCTGCCGTCGTAGCATACGTTGGCGAAGCCTCCCGAAAGGAGGTCGAACACAAGTTCGTCCGGGTGCGTAGCCGATGCGTCGGCCAGCGCCCTGACCATCGGGGTATAGATGCCGACAGCGTCGTCCTCTACGTCGTTTCTGTCCACCCCGACCGTGGCCTCCCAGTCGCGGTTCTTAATGGTGTACGAGTAGGCGGAGAGGTTCTGTATCACGCGCTCCCCGAGCCATTCGCGCATGCGGGGCACGCGTCCCAGCCAGTTGTATTCCTCCTGGCGCGACGTGGAAGGCACTTCCGTCGCTATGCGTGCGTAGAGCGAGTTTGCGGACTCGAAGGCCTCCTTGAAAATGGCCGAGAAGCCGCGGTAAAGCGAGACGAGGTTCGCCTGGTTAATTATCATCTGTTTTCCCCCTTTTCTTTGTTATTGCGTAAGCTGTGCTGATGTACCGCCTGAAAACTACGGCAGTTGTTTATGTTTATGTCCGCGCTATGTCCACGAACACGCTCGTGGAAGACACGAACTCGGATATCCTGCCGCAGGGCACGTCGTTCGCGGTGGCCGCGGCCAGCCCTACCGTCTGGTCGTCCACTACATACACACCGTCGCCGACGTTGGCCCTGGCAATGCCGGATGCGGCAAGCCCGAAGCATCCCCTGCGCCATACCTCCACGTCGAGCGCTCCGTCCGCCCCTCCGCTGTTGTCGGCGTAGCCCCTCGATATGCCCACGAACTTGAGGCCCGCCGTGTCGGAGCCCGGCAGGGCGTAGCCGTCCGCATCTATGCAGACGATGCCGCCCGCATATACCTTCGCCCCGGCCTTAACCGGGTACGCCGCGTAATCCCCATCTTTACGTACCGTGTTCCTGTCCTTCGTCAATGCACTCATCTTATCCTCCTTGTCCCTTTGTTAATTGTTCAAGCCTTGTCCGCCTGCGGTATGTTGTACTTGTCCCGCAGGTACTTTTCCGGCAGTTTGAGGCCTATCTCCGAAAGCAGCCTGTCCCTTTCTGCAAGTGCGGTAAGGTCCTCCGGAGGCTCCATCTGGAACCTTAGCCTTGGGGCCGGTACGTCCGGCCCGAAATTGAACATCACCAGCGGCCTTATGAGGTCGCGGTTAACCGTCCTCTCGAGCGCCCGCGCGTCCGCACGCGCTATGTCGAGCCGGACCCCCTGGTGCACCACGCCCGCGGCGTAGCTGCCGCTGCCCGATACATCCGTGGTGAGCGTCTGGCCGAGCACCGCCTTGGACATCTCCCTGTTCAGCAGCTCTATCAGCTTCCCGTACGGCCCTTCTCCGCCGTTTTTCGCCGACTCCACGAACTCTATCCTGGTGCTCTCGGAGATTACCCCTGCGGCGTCGCTCCCGAGATGGGTCACCGCGTCCAAGAGCGCCTCCCGGTCTTCCTTGGATGCGGCGGGCGTATAGACCCCGAGCCTGAGCGGCATCCCGAACACCTCGCAGAACGACACCCAGTCCTTCATCGCGTAATTCTTGAACAGATATATCCACGAAAGAACCCTGAGAAGCCCGCCCTTCTCAGGCATGTCGGCGCCCGCACGGTAGACGTGCACCGCGAACTTTGCCGCAGGGAGCGGGACGCCGTAAACCGGCTCGCCCTCGGTCAACAGCCGCAGGTCTTCCGATACGCCTTCCGCCGATAGAAAGGTGAAACGCTTCTGGGCCCGTTTCTTGAGCGCACGCGGCATTACCCTGCCAGCTTTCACCTCCCAGATTATCTCCGAGACCGAGAACCCCTTGCCGACCGCGTCAAGGAGGTCGGTAAGCGCTTCCTCGAAGTTGTCTATACCCAAAAGTGCGTCCCGTACAAAACCCGTCGTATCGTTTGCTGCCTGGCCGCCCGCGCCAGGCAGAACCTCCCATTCGCTGCCGGAGACCGCGAGTTTCCGTGTCTGGAGGCAGGAGTACAGGTGCGCGTCTTTCTCCTCCATCTCCGAAAACATCTCCATCTGGCGTGTCAGGTACCCGGCGTCCGCCTCGCGCAGTATGTCCGTGAGCCGCCTGGGCGTCAGCCCCGCCGACGGGTAGCCGGACCAGCGGTCTCTTATGGAAGCCGCCGCGACCTCCCTTGTCTCAGGTCTCAAGAATGTCATGGCCACCTCTTCAGGGTTACGATGATGCGCGGTCGTAGCGGAAAAAAAACTCGTCCTTTATTCCCAGCATCCTGTTGACGTCTCTCTGTCCCTTCTCGATGGCAGGGGCAATACCTATTGCCAGGCCGTGCAGGGGGACTACCGGTGCGGCCTTGCCGAGAAACTCCTTTAAGCCATCCATGTCCCTGAGTGCGTACGCCTTTGCCCATGCGGTGAGCGAGGGCGTGAGCCTCCCGTCCGCGACCGCCTCCCTGACGAGGCCGTCGGCCTCTTGATCCTTCAGCGCATCCCTGAGCGCGTTGTACTCGGTTGCCGGGACAAAACCGGCCGGGGCCTTGAGTGCCGATACCATCGCCTCCACCTCATCTATGCCGGTCTCCTCGGGAAGGCCCAGGGCCTTCAGCACCCCCTGGTACATACCTTCGTACATCTTTTCCTTCTGCGCAGTCGTGTCACCGGGATCCTGGAGGGCGGTGTTCACTACCGGCGCCATGCCGTCTATCGCCGGCAGGTTGGTGAGCCCAGCGCCAAGGAGTTCCACCGCACGGCCGTCCTTCTTTCTTACAAGCACTACGGGCGAGAGGTAGCGGTACTCGCGGCCTTTGAGGTATTCCTTTGCGCGTTCTGTCCACTGCACCTTCGCCCAGAGCCCTTCCTCGTCTTTGTCCACAAGCTCTTTTATCCAGCCGGCGGCCGGGGCCTCTGAGCCGGAGAGGCTCTGGTGTTCGTAGTCCACGACGAGGTCGGTGCTGCTGCCGCTGAACGCGGCCATGATCAGCCTCTTGGCCTCCTCGTCCACAGTGAAGCCTGTCTTGCCCTTCGGGCGTACTTCGCCCGCAGGGAGTAGCTGCACCTCGGCCGGGACCTCACCGCCGCCCAACTCCTGGTCGAGTGTGAAGCAAATTCTCTCGGATAGTTCAGTCATATAGCCTCCTTTAATAACCACGGCCCCCGTCTTTCCTGCCGATACCCGTGTACTCGACACGAAGCGGCGGGCGGATGGGGTGCTCGTACTCTATGAAGTAGCCTATCGCGTCCGTCATGTGCTCTACGCTCGCGGCCTTGTCCACCACCGAGCTGCCCGGCTTGTAGCAGGTCTGCTCGAAAGAGCGTATCGTGTTGCGGCAGCCGTCGGAGACGATAAGCCCCGTCCTGCCGGATGCGTCCATCAGCCTCCTGTTGACCGCGTTGACACGGTCCTTGACGGCTGGAGACGAAGGTCTCGCACGCACCTCGAACCCGTGCGACATCAGTATCGCAAAGTCCGAAGGGGCCTCGGAAGTGCCGGCGGTCTTCCTCGCCCTGCCGGTCGGGTCGGGGTATGCAACAACTTGTATTTCACCGTACCTGGCCCGTACCTCGTTGCACAGCTCGTAGGTGTTCGACGATGCAAGTACTATCTCGTCCACGACCATGACTACGTCCCCGCTCGCCTGTATCACAGCCGCGTGCAGCGGGTTGACGTTGAAGTCTATGGCCAGGGCAAGCGGCAGGCCAGGGTCGTAGGCGAGCCCAGGATTCACATGCACCGCCCGGTCGAAGGGCTGGTACACGCGCCCGGCGGCGGGGTTGACGAACTCGCCCATCAAATACTGCCGTACCAGCATGGGGTCGTAGGCGGCCTCCAGGTCCGATACGTATTCCTTCGGCAGGTGTACGTTCTCGGAAGTCCTGGAATATACGACCGTATAGCCCCTGCGCCTTCTTTCCACGAACTCCTCGTGCAGCCAGTTAAATCCCTCGGGCGTTGTTGTTATAAAAGCCGAAAGCCTTTTCGCATCCGGGTGCCTGATGCGCGATATCGCGACTTCCCATGCGGCCCTGCTTATCAGCGCGCCCTCGTCCACCCCGACCCATGCGAGGTTGGGGCCTTTCAGGCGTACCGGGTTATCGGCCGAGCGGAAGAGCACGCGCGACCCCCAGGGCAGTGTCAGCCTGCCGTCGGAGGAACGGTACTTGTAGGCCACCTCCGCCCGGTCGAGTATCTCCAGAAACGTGGGTAGGGTAGAGTCCTCGAGCATCCTGAATGTCGGGGCTATCATCATCCCCGTCAGGCCCCTGTTTATAACCGAGAGCCTGATCGCCTCGTGGCAGCCCGCGTAGGTCTTGCCTGAGCCGTACCCTCCGACGTAGGCCTTGAACTTCGCCCTTGAGTTATGGAACCTCCTTTGGGCCGGGAGTTTTCTGTATGATATGTCAAGCTCCTTGAACGTCACTCTCGTCTCCGGTTCGGCACTCATCGTCAACCCACCTGACCACCATCTCCTCAGGCCAACCCGCGTCTCCGGTACTTTCTATGCCGGTGACCATCCGCTCTCCGGATACCGCCTCCTTGTAAGCCGAGACGAGCGATTTCATGTCGCTTATCTTGACGGCGGCCCTTTCACCTCCGTGCTCCGGATGCATACTGGCAGTCTCGGACTTCAAGGACTTCAGCGCCACGGAGAGGGCCTTCAATGCAGCGTACTGGAACCTCCTGAACCCGCGCAGGTGGCGCGTGTCAGCCATATCCCTGTCGTATTTTGCGTGCATAAGCGGCCTATACCACGTTTTCCAGAAACCATGCCGGAGGCTCCGTTACGCTCAGCCAGTGCCAGCCGTCCCGATTGAAGAGCAGGCCCAGCCTGTGCTCCGCCCAGAGCAGGCCCTCGTCCGCTTCGGGGATGTGCGCGTACTCC
>Ga0334722_10002065_pt1 | contig 23356 bp, 22 predicted proteins | sample C3_bottom_MG_FD_207210 | JGI IMG/M metagenome (GOLD analysis project Ga0334722, IMG submission 207210) | Sediment microbial communities from Yellowstone Lake, YNP, Wyoming, USA - C3_bottom | ecosystem: Environmental > Aquatic > Freshwater > Lake > Sediment | place: USA: Wyoming | collected... | reverse complement strand
CCGTAACGTTTCTGCCATTCCAACAGGGTTATCTTGGGCATCTTCATAACAAGACCTCCTTCGCTGTAACGATCTGATCTTGTTATGTAATATAAGCATTTTGCTGAGTTATATTTAGAGCCACTTTGGTTTATTATGATGTTATAACTTTGTTGCAACCAACAAAGGAGGATATAAAAATGCGAACATCATTGCGTAAGGTGGGAAATTCCCGAGGGGTTCTGATCCCGGCGGCCTTTCTGGCGACCTGCGAAATCACCACCGAGATCGAGATGCGGCAGGAAGGACGGCGGATCATCATTGAGCCGGTAGATAGCCCGCGTCAGGGCTGGTTCAAGGGTTATCAGGCCGAAAAAGATGCCGATGCCTGGGCCGGTATCACGGAAACCCCGTCGGAGAGCGAGGAGTGGCAGTGGTAAGGCGCGGCGAGGTTTATTGGGTGAATCTTGATCCCACCGTCGGCACCGAAATCAAAAAAACCCGCCCGGCCCTGGTGGTCTCGCCCGACGACATGAACGAGGTGTTGCCCCGGGTGATCGTCGCCCCGCTGACCAGCAAAGGCCAGCCCCTGGGCTGCCGACCTGAGATTATCTTGGAAGGCAAGCAGGCCCGGATTCTTCTGGATCAGTTGCACTGTGTCGATAAGGTGCGTCTGGCTGGGAAGATGGGCGAGGTTGATCTGGCTTTGTGGCATCCGGTGTTGTTGGAGATGTTGGCGTGATGCGAATCTCAATATGGGGCGGTCAATGAAAATTGGGAAGATCAACAACCCAGTGTTTAATTCCCTCGAATCCGAGGGAATTAAACACGATTACCAGAAAGTGACCGCATCAATCACCGACCTCGCCAGGCAGGTGCAAGGGTTGAATCACCGGGCGGTCGAGCAATACCAGCCGGTGGTGGAGGAGCTCCTGCGCACCGGTTGTATTGACACCCGGCATATCGAGCACACCCTTGATGGACTGCTCGATTTCTGCGGTTACCCTCCAGTTCTGCAACTATACAAGCGACTCTGCCGCCATTATTGGGAGATCAACCCCGTTGCCACCGCCTCATACATCAATACTTACCGCGAATTGTGGGACTCTGAACCAGAGCAGAAGTTGACTTCGCGGGAGGCAGGGCAATGAAGGCAGAAATTGGTGGAGAACAATTGAGTACACTGGCACTGGAACTCCCTTACAAATATTGAACCCAAGACCATGGAAGTATGATGTCAACAACTACCCCAATTTTTCCATTCCATATCATCGACCCACGCGCCCAAGTTCCGTCCGACGCACGGGGATGGTCAGCATACCTAAACAGCGACAATTGGGACGACTGGGGAAAGTATTGCACGCAATTCTATCTGACTATAGTTGACCAAGAAGGAGGGCAGCGCTGCATCGGGTTTCTGAAGATAGGCCAGCGAGGGTTAAAGCCCCAAGGACAGGGCCCACTTCCTGATGGGTATCGTAAGCCGAATGTTCCATCCTCCTTCGAACAATTGGACGATGACTTTTTTTCGGTTGGACAAGACGAGGAGTACTACACAAACATTAGTGCCCTTGGGGACGAAGTCCGTGATCTGGTTCTCTCTTGTTTACATGATGTTGCCTGGGACAAAGAACGTTGGGAATGGGCCAAGGATGAAGATGTCATGGGCGAGTCGTTGCTTCGCTCGGTAACCCGGAGCACCGTCGATGGGCAATTCCGCCGGATGGCGCATGGTGATGCGCGTGTAACAAGTTATGAATTTGCTTATTCTCCACCTAAACGACTGGGTGATGGTGCGCCTCCCTTCACTCTAAATTTTAGCGTTGACCCTGAGTCTCCAATCCCAACGAATGTCCACGTACTTATTGGCCGCAATGGGGTTGGAAAAACACGATTACTTTCCCTCATGACAAAGGCGCTCGTGGCAAGTGACGCCTCGGCCAGTCAGTCTGGCAAGTTCGAGTTAAGTGAACATGGAAGTCATAGCGGGTCTTTTGCCAATGTAGTGGCGGTTTCATTTAGCGCATTTGATGAAACAGACCTGCTGCCTGACCGTAATCCTGCGACCGACGCCCTAGGGCTTTCTTATATCGGGCTGCGTGGTTGGAGTAGCAAATCAACCACGGAATCGATCAAGCCAAAATCGCCCACAGTGCTTGCCAGTGAGTTCGTTAACAGTTTAAGCGAGTGTTGTATTGGAGGACGACTAAAGAGATGGGTAGATGTGATTACTACGCTTCAGACTGACCCGGTGTTTCGGGCTGCCCAACTGACCTCAATGATCGAAGCGAATTTTTCCTCAAAGGGCGGACGAGAAGCAGTTTTGGAGACCTTCAGGTCCCTCAGTTCTGGACATAAGATCGTCCTACTAACCCTGACACGTCTCGTTGAGAAGGTTGAGGAACGAACACTCATCCTGATCGATGAACCAGAGGCTCACCTTCATCCTCCATTATTGTCGGCAATGACACGCGCAATCTCCGAGTTGATGGTGAAGCGTAATGGAGTAGCGATTGTGGCAACACATTCACCTGTAATTCTTCAAGAGGTTCCGAAATCATGTGTCTGGATCCTTGATTACTTCCAAACCGTCTCGAAGGCGGAACGCCCAACGGTTGAAACCTTTGCCGAAAGCGTAGGCATCCTGAGTAGGGAAGTGTTTCAGTTGGAGCTTTCACAATCAGGTTTTCACCAGCTTTTAGGCGATTTGAGAAAAAGATCTGCTAGTTACGAGGAAGCATTAGACCAATTGAAAGGCCAACTTGGCGCCGAGGGAAAGGCTGTGCTGAGAGGCATGTTTCTTGACGAGAAGGAATAGCCGCTACAAATGAGACACCTGACGCCACCAACAGACGAGAACGGGCAGCCCTTTGCCCCCGGTGAGGTCTTTGAGACCTGTGTTTCTATGGTTAAGAAGCCGGCGTTGAGAACACAGTTGCGGGCAGTCCGGCCAAATGTGGAGACTGAAGCCGCAGATTATGATGTAAAAGCTTTAGGTGCCCAGCTCTACCCAAAGCAACCCCACTATCAAGTAGGTGGCGTTTCTGGCGACGAAATAGTAAAGATTTACACGCAGCGGATGGTGCCCAAGAAGTCGAGAGGATACTCTATTTACGGCCATATCATTTCGGCACCTTTGCATAGAAGATGTCCTCTTTGCGGAATCGGGACGGCAAACACGCTCGATCACTACCTGCCCAAGTCGCATTTCCCCGTCTATTCCGTTACGCCAAACAATCTTGTGCCAGCCTGTGACTGGTGCCAGAGGAATAAACTTGAATATTACTCGACTACAGAGGGAGGTCAGCTCCTCCATCCCTATTTTGATGACGTGGACAACGAAGTTTGGCTTGCAGCTGAAGTGGTAGCTGTTGTACCAGCCGTGTTTCGGTACTTTGCCTCACCGCCCGAGCATTGGTTGGCATCAGCGAAGACACGAGTGGCGGCACATTTGGAAAAACTCAATCTCCCCGAGTTGTTCACCTCAAATGCCGGAAGCCGACTTTCGGAGATTCGTGGCCGCTTGGCTAGCCTGCATCAAAAAGGTGGTGCGGATGCTGTTCGTGCGCATTTACGCGAAGAACTCGCCAGCCTTGAGGCCGACCAAAAGAACTCGTGGACGGCGGCGATGTATCGGGCTGCGGTGGAAAACGATTGGTTTTGCACCGGCGGATTCTTGGAGACGTGACACACTATGCCTAACTTTATTTTTGGGGCGTATGCGGCGTATGCGGAGCAAGTAGGGCGTAATGAGCTTGCGAATTGCGCCGGATGCGTCATGGCGGATTGGGGATGAAATGCAAATCAATGTGGTCGCGTCTTCCGTTGGCTTATGGGCCATCGTGCGTAGCGGCAAGGTCGGATATCCTTGCGGCTGGGAGATGATTCCAAAGCCTGGTTTCATTATCCTTGCGCTTGGATAATAAAACCAGGCGACACTAAAATACACGAATAATCAGGCTGTTGGCGAAATATCCATTATCAATGGGCGATGTTCTAGAGACGCAACATGACGAAAAAACACATCGCCAAACAACAGCACGCCCACACAACGATGTCAAAGCAGGAACTGGAATTAATCCCCGCTCGGAAGGATCACGCAAATGAATGAACTTACAGGCGTCCAAGCCGAGGAATATATCGCCAAATGGTTGACCTTTCCCGAATCCGGTTCTCTGGAGTTCAAGCGGGTTTCGGGGAAGATGGTGGCTAAGGCGCTGGAGACGATTTGCGCCTTTGCCAACACCTCGGGCGGCGTTCTGGCTTTGGGCCTGGAAGATCCCAAAAAGGCCAAAGGGGCGGATCGTATTTATGGTCTTGGTGAAAATCCGGAAGCGGTTGACGAATTACGCCGTAAGACCAGCACGCATTTGCTGCCGGAGGTGGAAGGTTTAAACTGGTGGCGCGTGGCGTGCAGGTTACGTGATGGCAGCGATGGGCATGTCTTGCTGTTGTTCGTACCCCAAAGCCCCAAGGTACATTCGATTCTTGACGACGGCACCTGGATGCGGCTGGACGCCAGTAACCGGGAGATGACCGCCGCCGAGATCACTGAGCTTTCCTACCGCCGGGGCGTGATCAGCGCCGAGTCCGAGCCGGTAGACGTACCGTTCGAGCTGCTGGAGACCGACACCTGGCGTCGCTTCACGGCCAATCGCGGCTTACTCTCTGGTGATCTGGCGGACCGTTTGTTCCGGATTGGACTGGCCAAAAGGATAGCGGGACAGTTGCAACCAGTTCGGGCGGCGGTGTTGCTGTTTGCCGATGAACCGGGGGGGCTGCTTGCGGCGCAACGGACCAGGGCCGACCTGCGGGTCTTTCATTATCGGGGCAACAAGGTTGAGCCGGGGGCAGTACCCAACCTGCTCAAGCAACCGAAAACCATTTCCGGCCCAATTCCGAACCAAATCACCATGGCCTGTGCCTACGTGCTGGACGAACTGGCCGCTGGGCTAACCTTGGCAGCCTCCGGCTTCAAAACACTGCACCGGTATCCGGAACGGGTCATCAAAGAGGCCATCACCAACGCCGTTATCCACCGGGATTACCGGCTGAACCGCGACATTCAGATCCGAATTTTTGACAATCGCATTGAGGTGGAAAGCCCCGGGTTGTTTCCAGGGACTATCTCTCCGGCCAATGTTGCCAAGGCTGGTTCTTTTGCCCGCAACCCGCTCATTGCTCGCAACTTGCGCGAATTTCCCGAACCTCCGAACGTGGATGCGGGAGAAGGCGTACGGATGATGTTTGCCGAAATGCGGGCAGCCAACCTGTTTCCCCCCTTTTTCAGCGAAAACAAAACAGCCCACCCGACCGTGATTGTGACATTACGCAATGAAGAGCGCCCCCCGCTGTGGGAGCAGGTCAGCGACTGGATCGACCGAAACGGGCCACTGGCCAATAGTGATCTATGTAAAATTGCCGGGGTCGATACTTTAAAAGCGTCAAAGTTATTGAAGCGCTGGGTAGAACACGGAGTCTTGCTGAAGGATGACTCCGGCGGCAAGCGCAAGACAGTTTACCAGAAGCCCGAAGCACAGCCTCATGACTTGGACGATTTGCCAAGGTTTACAAATCTCCCGGGGATGAAGTCCCTCTTCGATTAAACTTGTGAGCTGCTGATTTTCATTATCTCTGGCCCGAGATAATAAACCGATCAAATAAAAATAGGTTCGTGATTTCATTATGTTCGATAGAAATCCATTATCCATTTGGCATAAATCGTCCGCCCTTGCTTTCCGGGATTGTCAGGATCGCATCGCCACAGATCAGGGAGAATCGTTGGCCCGGTTAACCGAGGCAATACAGGCGGGGAGCTTGGCACTGCAGTACGGGTGGCCTCCCGTCTCCATCCCGAAGCGACGAATGCGCTGGAAACCGGCGCTGATGTTCCCGTAAATGTTCCCGAACATGTTCCTGTAAATGAACGCCAGCACTGGTTTCTGGAACAACTCGGCGCGGGGAAAAAACTGAAGGCCGCCGATATCGCCGACCATTTCACGGTTACGAACATGACTGCTAAACGAGATCTGGCCGACCTGAAAGGTCGCGGAATGATTGAATTTATCGGCTCGCCCAAAACCGGCTGGTATCGGCAACCCAACCCAAATGAGGTAAAACCCCGATGAAGACGTCGATGGCGAGGGATATGATCCCAACAACGGCAAGACCTATAGCGCAAAATGACCCTGGTTTCGCAAAATCAACTGGATCTGCGCGACTTCATCGGCATTGCCCTGTTTGGTCGAACCACGACCGGGACTCGGTGATTTTCGGAACCCCCGGCGGTACGGGAGAACCATCATGAATGCAGGGCCGCAAAAGGAGCACGGGATGAAAACAAGAATCACCATCTTTGCCTTCGGCATGGGCTGTTACGCCCTCTTTAACCTTACCTATCTCTATTTTGCCGGTTTTCTGGCCAACCTGGGGGTAGCAAAGAGCATCGATTCCGGCGGCGTCGTTTCCCTGGGCGGGGCGGCGGTCAGCAACGGACTACTGCTGACCATTTTCGCCTTTCAGCACAGCCTTATGGCGCGGAGCGGCTTCAAGCGCCAATGGACGCGGATCATTCCCGAACCGGCGGAACGCAGCGCCTATCTGCTCGGCTCCAGCCTGGCCCTGCTTTTGCTCTTTTGGCAGTGGCGGCCGATGCCCGGGACCATTTGGCGCCTCGAAAATGTGGCCGGTAGCATTGTGATGACGGCGCTCTTCTGGGCAGGCTGGGCGCTCATCGTGCTGAGCACCTTTCTGGTCAACCATTTTGATCTCTTCGGGCTACGTCAGGTCTATCTGCAACTTAGGGGTCACGAGTACCGCGAAATCGCCTTCAAAACCCCGGCGCTGTACCGATTGGTCCGGCATCCGATCATGCTGGGGATGCTCATCACCTTCTGGGCGACGGTACACATGACCACGGGCCATCTCTTCTTTGCCCTGGGGATGACCATTTACATCCTGATCGGACTGCACTTCGAAGAACGCGATCTGGTCCGCCAGCTCGGGCCAACCTATGCAGAGTATCAACAGCGGGTCCCGATGCTGTTGCCGATTCCGAAAAAGTGTTGGCGCCTCAGGCAGTTGTAAGAGCGGGCCAGGCCGCGAATTGGAATGACCAACCGTAGTTTTCGTGGGCATGGCCCGCTCCTACATTAGTGCCAGGAGGTACTTGTCGTGCGTAGAATAATCAAGCCAACTCTAATACTTCTCGTCCTGCTGCATCCCCTCGCCACCCAAGCCGCCGAGCCCCGGACCTTGACCCTGGAACAGGCCCTGGCCCTGGCTGCCGCCAACAACCATGACATCACCAAGGCCAAGGAATATGGCCGGATGGCCCAGGGCAAATACCTGGAGGAGCGCTCTGCCGCCCTGCCCACCTTTTCCCTCAATGGCCACCTGGCCCGGCAGGTGGATTCGGCCCAGAGCGAGCTGGCCATGGGCTTAATCTCGGAGCGCCAGGACAGCGGCGCCTTGACAGTCGGGGTTTCCCAGGCCTTGTATACCTGGGGCAAGGTGGGGGCAGCGATCCGGGCCGCCGAGAAAGGCTTCCAGACCGCCGATGAAAAACTGCGCCAGGCCACTCAGAACACCGGGCGGGAGGTGGCGGCAGCCTTCTACAACATCCTCCTGGCCCGGGAGCAGCGCGATATCGCCGCCCGCAACCTGGCCCAGAAGGAACACCACCAGACCGCCGTCCAAGGCCGTTTTGCGGCCGGAGTGGCCACCGATTATGATGTTCTGGCTGCCTCGGTGGCGGTGGAGAACGGCCGCCCCGAGCTGATCCGCGCCGAAAACCAGCTCCGCTCCAGCCGTGACCGGTTGCGTTTCCTCCTGGCCCTGGAAGAAGAGGTGGACGCCGCCGGTGACCTGGTGGCAGCCATCCCGGCATCTCTACCCAACTACGAGGAGGCCCTGGCTGTGGCCCGCGACCGTCGCCCGGAACTGGCGGAACTGCACCGCTGGCAGGAGGTTTACACGGAGCTGCTAACCATCGCCCGGGCCGACAATAAGCCACGGGTCGATCTCAAGGGCGGCTACGGCTGGGAGTGGCTGAACGCCGGGGATGCCTCGGCCCACGGCCAGGCCTGGAACCTGGGGGTCTATCTTTCCTTTCCCTTTTTCGATGGCCTCAAAACCGCCGGCAAGGTGGCCCAGGCCGAGAGCGACCTGCGCGGCCTGAACATCGACGGGGCCAAGATGAGCTCGGCCATCGGCCTGGAAATCCGCGATGCCCTGCAAGGGGTAAACGAGGCGGAGGAGATTGTCACCGCCCTCACCGGCACGGTGGGCCAGGCCGAGCGCTTGCTGACCATGGCCGAAAAGGGCTATGCCCTGGGAGTCAAGATCGCCCTTGAGGTTGAAGATGCCCAGGTCAATCTCCTGGCGGCCCAAGGGAACCTGGCCCGGGCCCGGCGGGATTACCTGGTGGCCCTGGTCAACCTGGATCGGGCCATGGGGGTACTGGGAGAGAAGACTGCGGCGGAGAAGGCCGCCTTTAGCAGCGCAAATCAAAATTCATTTCAGCCTGATGCCTTCGACCGGCTCAGGACCGGTCTAGCCAAGGGGCCATTGACGGGCCTGCGGGAATTCCTTCAAAAATAGCGCGACAGCGACCACCAGCTAAGCCACCGGCTGATCATCCGGCGCCATACACCGGCCCCCGGCTCATCACGCCAGACCCGGGCCTCACCGCCGCAGCGCCATTCCAGCCCCCCGTCCTCCCGCAATTCCGGCCGCCAGCTCCGGGCACACAACTCCGCGATGCCATCTTCCACCTGCCGGGCCAGGCCGGGATGATCGATGATCACCGCCAGCTCCGAGTTGAGCAGGGCCGAACGCTCGTTGAGATTGTATGAGCCCAGAAAGAGCAGGCGGTGGTCAATCACCAGCCCCTTACCGTGCAGCCCCACCTTGGGCCGTCCCGCCACCGCCGCCAGCTCGCGGAGCTCGATCCCTTGTTGCAGCAGGGCCAGGCGGGTGTGGCGATAGCCGGCGTGGTTGGCCAGAACGTCATTGGTGGCCAGGGAATTGGTCAGCAATTGCACCCCGATGCCGTCGGCCTGCAACCTGCCCAGCAAAGATAACTCCTCGCCGTTCAGGATCAGGTAGGCGGATTGGACGGTGAGAGACTCCCGGACCCCGGTCAGCAATTGCCGGAGGTGGCGGGCCACCTCCTTGGGCGGGGGGATCAGCGCCGGGTTGGTGAAACTATCGGGCCGGTCGCAGACCACCTCCGCCGGGGCGGTGATTATGTCCGCGTAGAGCGACTCATGGTCAGGGGCAATCTGATAGGAGAAGCCCTCCCGGCGCAATCTTTCCAGGCGCCGCCGGTAGAGGCGCTTGCGCCGGGCCCGATACCAGCGTTTGATCGGCTTGGCAAAAGCGTGGTGCCAGTAGAGGTCGAAGCTAACCGACAGCTTTTCCACCACCGGACCGACACAGAGGAGATCCAAGTCGAGAAAGTTGAATTTGCTATCGTGATCGAAGTATTCATCGCCCAGGTTGCGGCCGCCGATGATGGCCCGTTGATGGTCGACAATCAAGGCCTTGTTGTGCATCCGTCGGTTCAGGCGGCGGATCTCCCAGATCAGATGCAGCCAGCGAAACACCCCCTGCCGCCAGACCTGGGGAATCGGATTGAAGAGGTGAATGTTGATGAAGGGATGGGCGTTTAAGGCGCGAAAGAGGTGCAATTCGTTACTGGTGTTGAAGTCATCCAGCAGGACCTGCACCTGCACCCCCCGGTCGGCGGCCCGGATCAGCTCGCGGGCAATCAGCCGACCGGTGAAATCCTCATTCCAGATATAGGTCTGCAACTTGATCTGGCGCTTGGCCTTGCGGATCAATTTAATCCTGGCATCCAGGGCCTGTCTCCCCTCTCGCAGGAGGAGAAAGCCGCTGTCTTTACCCGTGCCACTGTCATTCATTGCTGGTGTTGAAATAATAGCTCCCGGGATGCTCAGTGGAAGGAAAAGCCGGGAAAGCCACTATAGCCCCCCCGGCAGATGGATTAAACCAGGGGCAAAATATGCCTCCGAATCTGTCCTGAGATTATGATAGTATGCTCGGTGTTACAATACTTTTCGCAGGGTTGGCAGTGGGGATAGTTTTAGGTTTCGGGAAAACGTCTTTACCAAATCTCGGAAACGGGACCAGATGCGGCGCCCAGCGCCAGGCCAGGGAACAACATGAAAACCACCGCCCGCCAACGCCATATCCTCCAGGTCACCACCGGTTACGGCATTATCGCCGCCCTGTGGATTCTGCTCTCCGACGCCCTGCTAGCCCCGTTGATTGATCCCGTCGCCATCCAATGGCTGTCGACGGTCAAGGGGTTGCTGTTCGTGATCGTCACCACTCTGCTGCTGTTCTACGCCCTGCGCGCCGTGCCCGATCGAGCCGAGGGTGCCGCCATTCCGGCCTCCCGCCAAGCCGCCACCGTGCCCTGGCTGGGGAGCTGGGTATATCTCTTTGCCGTGGCGGCCACCTTGACCATTCTGCTGCTGCGTCTTGCGCTTCCTGTGCCCATGCCAGAGCAACCGATGATGGTCATGTTCATGTTTCCCGTCGTCATCAGCGCCATGGCTGGCGGTCTGGGCCCCGGGCTGGTCGCCACCGTCATCGCCGCCCTGGCCGTCGATTATTTCGCCATTGAGCCAGTCAAGAGCTTCTGGATCTCCCAGGCCCACGACTTCTTCCAATGGTGCTTTCTCCTGGCCGATGGCGTTCTGATCAGCGTCCTGAGTGAGGTTTTTCATCGCCAGCGGCGCCAGGCCGATGCTGCCCGGCAGCTACAGGCCGTGACCCTGGCCTCTATCGGCGAAGGCGTTATCACCACCGGCAATAGCGGCCTGATCACCTTCATGAATCCAGAGGCGGAGCAATTGACCGGTTGGAGCGCTTCCGAAGCCATAGGACAACCGGTGGCCGGTGTTTTCCGCCTCTGCACTGAAAAAATCCGTGCACCTCTGCAGGATCCGGCGGCCAAGATTCTGGCCACGGGCACTGCCATCGAGCTCACCGGACAAACCTTACTGCTCTCCCACGATGACCGGGAACTGCCGGTCCTGGGAAGCGGCGCCCCGATCTGCCTGGACGATGGTTCCACGCAGGGCGTGGTTATGATCTTTCACGACGACACCCATCGGCGCCGGAGCGAGACGATGGTCCGGGAAGAGCGCGCGCTCTTTCAAGACCTGGTCAACAACCAGCCGGGGGGAATTTACCGTATCCGGGTCAGCCCCAGCCGGAACTGGGAGATGCCTGCCGACGAAGAGGTTCCCTACCGCTTTGACATCATCAGCGAACATTTCTGCGAAATCCTCGGGGTCAGCCGCCAGGAACTTGAGAAAGATCCCGGCCTGATCAGCCGCCGAATCCACCCCGACGACCAAGCCAGTTTCAACCGCATCAACGCCGAGGCCAACACCAGCCTGACCCCCTTCAACTGGGAAGGCCGAATGCTTAACGGCATCCGCACCCAGTGGGTGCAGTTTCAGTCCCTGCCCCGGCAACTCGACAACGGCGACATCCTCTGGACCGGCCTGCTGAACGACATCGGAGCCCGCAAACAATCCGAGATGGCCCTGCGAGAATCCCAGGCCCAATTTGCCCTGCTAGCCAGCCTGTTGGAACGGTCATCCCAGCCTTTCTCCCAGGGCTTCCCCGATGGCCGGCTGGGTTTCGTCAATCAGGCGTATCTTGACCTCACCGGCTATTCCCCCCAAGAAATCTCCTCCCTCAATTGGCAGAAACTCACTGCCCCGGAATGGCGGGAAAAAGAACAGGCGCTTATCGCGCAACTGCACGCCACCGGCCAACCGGTCCGTTATGAAAAGGAGTATGTCCGCAAGGATGGTCGCCGGGTGCCCATTGAAATCCTGGTCCACCTGGCCCGAGATGAAGAGGGCAACCCCCTCTATTATTATTCGTTCTTCACCGATCTTACCGCCCGCAAAACCTTGGAAGGCCAGCTCTTCCAGGCCCAGAAGATGGAATTTGTCGGGCGCCTGGCCGGCGGGGTGGCCCACGACTTCAACAATATGCTGACGGTGATCGGGGGGCACACCGAGCTGGCCCTGGCACTGACCGCCCCGGACGATCCGCGCTTTCACAGTCTCCAGGAGATCCAGGGCGCCACCAGCCGCTCGACCAACCTGACCCGCCAACTCCTGGCCTTTGCCCGCAAGCAGACGGTCAGCCCCAAGGTGCTGGATCTGAACGAAACTTTGGGCTCCATGCTCAAGATGCTCCAACGCCTGATCGGGGAGAATATCGACTTGACCTGGAGTCCGGGACGACAGCTCTGGCCGGTAAAGATCGACCCCTCGCAGATCGACCAATTACTGGCCAACCTGGCGATAAACGCCCGCGATGCCATCGCCGGGGTCGGCAAAATCACCATCGAAACGACCAACCGCCAGCTTGATACTGACTATTGTGCCGTCCACCCGGATGTCACCCCCGGTGATTACGTGGAACTGGTGGTCAGCGACAGCGGTGCCGGCATGAGTGGGGAGGTCCTGGCTCACCTCTTCGAGCCCTTCTACACCACCAAGGAAGAGGGCAAGGGGACCGGGCTGGGGTTGGCCACCGTTTACGGGATCATCAAACAGAATCAGGGCGCCATCAACGTGTACAGCGAACCGGGCCGTGGCACCACCTTCAGGATTTACCTGCCCCGCCATACCGATTTGTCCGACCAGCCTGAGGAAACGGTCGCCGCAGCCCCGGCGCCAGGAGGCACCGAAACCCTGTTGATCGTCGAGGACGACCCCGCCATCCTGGACCTCAGCAAAAGGTTCAGCGAAAGACTGGGTTACCGGATTCTGACCGCAGGTTCCCCGGGAGAGGCAATCCGGCTGGTAAAAATGTACCACGGGGAGGGCATCGCTTTGCTGATCACCGATGTGGTCATGCCGGAGATGAATGGCAAGCAACTGGCGACCCAGCTCAAAGAATGCCTGCCGGGCCTCAAATGCCTCTTCATGTCCGGCTATACCGCCGATGCCATTGCCCGGCAGGGTGTATTGGAGGAAGGCATCTGTTTTCTGGCGAAGCCTTTTTCCGCCAGCGAGATGGCCGTCAAAATCCGCGAGGCGCTGGAGAAATGAAGGCTGAGAGTCTAACGATCTTAAGGCTGTAGCCTTCAGCCTGCACTTCTACCCTTCCACGCGGTTCCGGCCGTTGCTCTTGGCCTGATACAGGGCTACATCGGCACGAGCAATGAATTCATCGATCATTTCCAGCTCCCGCATCTCGGCCACCCCGAGGGAAATCGTCACCGGCGGCAAGGCCTCGCCCGTGGCCGCGACCATCCTGGCCTTGGCCACCTTTTTGCACATTCGTCCAGCCACAATCCGGGCGCCGGCCAGATCGGTGGTCGGCAGGACAATGATAAACTCCTCGCCGCCGTAGCGCGCCACCAGATCAGTGGGCCGCACCCCGGTCATCATGATCAGGGCCAGTTCCCGCAGCACCTGGTCACCGATCACATGGCCAAGCTGGTCGTTGATCCGCTTGAAATAATCGACGTCAATCATCAGGACCGCCAGGGGGGCAGCATTGACCCGGCTCCGCTGCATCTGTCGCGCCAGCATATCCCGCAACCAGCGCCGGTTATAGAGCCCGGTAAGTTCATCGACAGTGGCGGTTAGCTGGTATTCCCGCTGCTTTTTGAAGCTCTCGCTGATCGAGGTGTTGGTGTGGCGAAGACGGCGGACCATCAGATAAAGCAGGCTGCGGCAAAAGACATGGAAAGAGTTGACCAGGGAATTAAAGACATCTTCAGCGACCACCAACGCCTGGCAGTCCTCGGCGCACAGCACATGGGCAGAGGCGGCTTGGCCGTCCAACAGGGAAATCTCGCCGACGCTTTCACCGGTACCGAGAGTTGAGACAACAGCGCTGTCCTGGGCATCCAGGTGGATCCGCAGGGAGCCGGAGAGGATAAAATAGCAGTTGCGGTTGGCCTCGCCCTGGGTGATCAGGAGTTCATCCTTTTCCAGGCAGAGGATGGGACAGTCCTCCAACAGGCTGATCAGGCTTTCCGGGTCAATTCCCCGGAAGAGAAAGATGCGCCCCAGTTCGGCGATGGAGATACTTTCGTTACGGTAATTGGCCAAGGTCGACTCCTTACTGATTCACCGCACCCGCCAGGTTCCGGTGGTGGTTGGGGGTGACCCGGGCTTACCGCCAGCGGACCGCAACATTTTTCTACCAAAATCTGCCTGAAAAAGAAAGGCTTCACTCCCCCCAGCCAGAATTGGCCCCGGGAAATATCTTGCGGGATACCTGGGCAAGTGGCTAAATTTGGCGGCCGTCCTGGAACAAACCACCCCATGCCTGTGCCTACTCTAAGGCCAGCCAACCCCAGAAGAGGGTTACCGCGTATGACCACCACCAACCGGGAGACGGCTCTGGCCAACTTTGCCCGAATCAGCCGCATCCCCCGCTGCTCCGGGCAGGAAGGGCCAATCCGTGATTTTTTGATCGCCTGGGCCAGGGAGCTGGGGCTGCCAAGCAAAACCGACCAGGCCGGCAACCTGCTGGTCACCGTCCCCGCCACCCCCGGCAGGGAGACCGCCCCGACGCTGGTCTTGCAGAGCCATCTGGACATGGTCTGCGAAAAAACCCCGGAAAGCACCCACGATTTCAGCCGCGATCCGCTCCGTCTCTTCACCGACGGCGACTGGCTGCGGGCGGCAGACACCACCCTGGGGGCCGACAACGGCATCGGCATCGCCCTGGCCATGACCCTGGCCGAAGACCGGGAACTGGCCCATCCCCAATTGGAGCTGCTCTTCACTGTGGATGAGGAAACCGGCCTCAGCGGGGCCGCCGCCCTCGTCCCGGGGTTCTTCAGCGGCCGGGTGTTGCTCAACCTGGATTCCGAAGACGAGGGAGTCTTCACCATCGGTTGTGCCGGTGGCCGCGACAGTGAACTACAGCTAGACTTGGAGTACGCGGCCTGGCCGGAAGGGTGGTGTTGCCACACCCTGACCGTAGCCGGGCTGCGGGGCGGCCACTCCGGGGTGGACATCCACGAGGGCCGGGGCAATGCCAACGTCCTGCTCGCCCGGACCCTGGCAGAACTGGCCCGGAGTAGCACTTTTAATCTGGTCGACCTCCACGGCGGCAGTGCCCACAACGCCATACCCCGCGAGGCCTCGGCCCACTTGGCCATCCCGGCGGCGGCCGGGCCGCAACTGGCCGAGGAAATGGCGGCATGGTCCGCCACCGTGCGGCGGAGCTATCCGCATGAGCCGAATCTGCACATCAGCCTGGGAGACCCAGAAGGGGGCACAGGGAGAATCATCAAGCCGCAACTGGCCGGAAAGATTCTCGACCTGCTGCTGGCGGCGCCGGATGGAGTGATGATGATGTCCAAAGAGGCGCCGGGGGTGGTAGAAAGTTCGGTGAATCTGGCGACGATCCGGGAAGGGGAGGGGAGGCTCACGATCCTGCTGAGCCACCGCAGCGCCAAGGAGGCTGGCCTGGCTTGGCTGGTCGCCAAGACTGAGGCCCTGGCGCGGCTGGCCGGGGCCAAAATCAGCTCCGGTGACGGTTACCCCGGCTGGGCGCCAGAGCCCGACTCGCCGCTGCTGGCCAGGGTACAGCAGGTGTATCGCCGGTTATTCGGGCAGGAGGCGACCATCGCGATCATCCACGCCGGGTTGGAATGCGGGATCATCGGGGCAAAAAATCCCGGGTTGGCGATGCTCTCACTGGGGCCGACAGTCAAGAATGCCCACTCACCGGAGGAGCGGCTGCATCTGCCCTCCCTGGAGCGCTTCTGCCCCTTCATCCGGGAGCTGTTAGCCAGTTACCGGTAGGCGGAAGCGGTAGGAAGAGTCAGACCAGTCACCCAATGCAGCCAGAACCGGCCGACGTTAGTAAAGCTCCAGGAATTTCGATTTCTTTCGCGCCAGCTCAGCCGGGGGCAGGGCGGCGATCTTGCTCAGCAGTTCCTTGGCCGCGGCGGCTTTGGGGGTATCGGCATAGTTGGCCAGCAGGAATTCCGCCCGCCCTTTGGCCCCCAGGTACCTCTTGGTGCGGAAATAAAACTCGGCTACATACAGTTCATGACCGGCCAAAAAGGTGCGGGCCCGCCCGGCCAGGACATTGGCCTCGGTGACATAGGAGGATTTGGGAAAGGTCCGCACCAGCCGCCCCAGGTCTTTGATGGCCTCGCCGGCCTGGGTGGTGTCACGATCAACGCTGCCGATCTGGGCGTAATGGCTGCGCCCGATCTGGAAAACCACATAGGGCACGGCCTCATTGCTGGGGTGGTTTTTCTCGAATTCTTTATACAACTCCCCCGCTTCGGGGAAATTTTCCAGGTAGTACTCGCAATCGGCCGCCTTCAATTCGGCCAGCAACGAGAAGCGGCTGAAGGGGAAACGCTCCTTGATGATCTTGAAGGTGTCTCTGGCCTTGTAGTAGCTGCCGGTGTTGTAGAACTCCAGCCCCTGTTTAGCCAGCTCCTCGGCCGGCGGTTCTTCCTTCTTGCTGCTGAACCAGGCGCAGCCTTGCAGCAGGAAAACGACCAGTAGTAGTGCCGCCAATTTATGTTTAGATGATGCCTTTATTTCGCTCATAATCCTGCCAGATAATGTTCCGCACTCATGGCTGCCACGGCGCCCTCGCCAGCCCCGTTGACCACCTGCCGTACCTCTTTAAAGCAGATGTCACCCGCCCCCATCACTCCGGGCAGATTGGTCCGCATCTCTTGATCGACCTGGATAAAGCCCTCGGTCATCTCCAGTTGCTCGGCGGGGAGCATCTCGTTATTGGCGATGATGCCGATCAGGATGAAGATCCCCTGCACTGCCAGGGTGGCCTCCTTACCGTCGTTGTCCAGCAGGCGCAACCGTTCCACGCCCGCTTGGCCCTCGATGGCGCTGACCCGGCTGTTCCAGATAAACTCAATCTTCGGATTGGCGAAGGCCTGCTCTTGGACGATCCGGGTGGCGCGCAACTCGGCGCGCCGGTGGATGACCGTGACCTTGCGGGCAAAGCGGGTGAGGTACACCGCCTCCTGGATAGCGGTGTTGCCGCCGCCGACCACGGCAATCTCCAGGTCGCGGTAAAAGGGGCCATCACATGTGGCGCAGTAGGAGACCCCCTTGCCGACCAACTCCCTCTCACCGGGCACGTTCAATTTACCCGGCCTGGCCCCTGTGGCTAGAATCACCGCTGGGGCAGTGAGAGTAGATTTGTCTTCCAGGGTAATGGTCTTCACCGACCCAGCCAGATCCATGCCGGTAACAGTGGCTCCTGAGCGGATCTCCAGGTCGAAGCGCTTGGCCTGGGCGGTCATCCGGTCGATCAATTCAAAACCGGAGATGCCCTCGGGAAAGCCGGGGTAATTGTCGATCCAGTCGGTATTGAGCACCTGGCCGCCGGGCACGCCCTTTTCCAGCAGCACACACTTCAACCGGGCCCGGGCCGCATAAAGACCGGCGGTGAGCCCGGTGGGGCCACCGCCGACAATGATCAGTTGATAATCGCTCATGGCGCCTTCTACCAGCAAAAAAGCCCTCGACCAGCGAGGGCTTCCCGAATTAATGGTGGGGTTTGATGCCTACAGGGCCTTGCCGAGCATGGCCACGAGCTGGGTCTTGCCCACGGCGCCGGTGACCTGATCGACCACCTTGCCGCCCTTGAAGAGGATCAGGGTGGGGATGGCGCGGATGCCGTACTTGCCAGGGGTAGAGGGGTTTTCATCGACGTTCATCTTGCCGACCACTATCTTGCCTACATACTCATTGGCCAATTCCTCGATCATCGGGCCAATGGCCTTGCAGGGACCGCACCACGGGGCCCAGAAATCAACCAGGGTGGGGGTGGCGCCGCTGATGGTTGCTTCAAAATCGGCATCGGTCAGGTTCTTCAAATTGTCTCCGGCCATGGGTTACTCCTTGCTGATATTTTGATAAATAAGCGTTGGCGGTTTCAAGGTATCGTCAAAAGACGAGACATCTTACCTATAGTCACTGGGCATGACAAGTCAATTCCATAACCGGTCGAAATACATTATAACCACACCGGTGGCTGGTTTGCGGGCAACTCCGGGGTGGGCTACCGCAATAATTTGCTGAGGATAAAGGGATGACCGACGACGACCGCGAACTGCTCAAAGTGATCGGGGAATTTCTGGAACAAGGGCTGGCCGAAAATATCGCCGCCATGTACCGGCAGGATCCGGGGCTGCACCGGCTGACCGGCGAGCTTCTCCGGGACGAACGCTTCATGGTGCGAATGGGGGTGGCAGTGTTCTATGAAGAGCTGGCCGCCACCCGGCCCGGGGATCTGGCATTGGCCATCCCTGGGTTGACCACGCTGCTGGGCGACCCGGTTGCTTATGTCCGGGGCGAGGCCTGTGGCCTCCTGGGGATAATCAATACCGCGGCCGCCCGGGATTTACTCAAAGGCATGGCCGATGACGCTGATCCCCAAGTGCGGGAGATCGTTGCCGACTGCCTGGGCTGAAGCAATGGTAACCAACTCCCCCTCCCTTCATGGGAGGGGGTTGGGGGGAGGGTGATGCGGCAATCTGCTGCGCCCTGGCAACTCCCCCCACCCTAACCCTCCCCCACAAGGGGGGAGGGAACTTTTTCGGTCGTGCCCTTTTAAACCTCTTTCTCCTTCCAATCCGGCTTCAGGCTCAACTCCGTCAACTGTTTCCGCGCCACCGTCGAGGGGGCGTCAGTCATCGGGCAGCTAGCCTTCTGGGTCTTGGGGAAGGCGATGACATCGCGGATGCTATCGCGGCCAGTAACGATCATCATCAAGCGATCCAAGCCAAAGGCCATGCCGCCGTGGGGCGGGGCGCCCAACTCCAAGGCCTTCAAGAGGAAGGAGAACTTGTCTTCCGCCTCTTCCTTGTCGATGCCCATGAGCCCGAAGATCTTCTCCTGCATCTCGGTCTGATGGATGCGGATGGAGCCGCCGCCAATCTCGGTGCCGTTCAGGGTCAGATCGTAGGCGCGGCTCCGGATCTTGCCGGGGTCGCTGTCCAGGTACTGCAAGTCCTCCTCCATGGGGGCGGTGAAGGGGTGGTGGACGGCGGTGTGGCGCTTGGCCTCGTGGTCGTACTCAAACAGCGGGAACTCGGTGACCCAGAGGAAGCTGAACTCATCCTTCTTCAACAGCCCCAAGCGACGGGCCAGCTCCAGCCGCAGCTCGGCCAGGGCGGCGTGAACCACCTGTGGGGTATCGGCCACGAAGAACAGCAGGTCGCCGGGGGCGGCGTCCAGGGTCTTGCTCATCTGCGCCCGCTCCTCTTCGGTGAAGAACTTGGCGATGGGCGATTGCCACTCCCCGCCCTCTTTCACCTTGACCCAGGCCAGCCCCTTGGCCCCGAAGTTGCCGACGTAGCCGGTCAAATCATCGAGATCCTTGCGGGAGAACTCGCCGCAGCCCTTGGCGTTGATCGACTTGATCATCCCGCCCTTGTCGGCGATGGTCCGGAAGACTTGGAAGCCACAGGTGCGGACCTGCTCGGTGAGGTCGGTCAGCTCGAAGCCGAAGCGGATATCGGGCTTGTCGTTGCCGAAGCGGCTCATCGCCTCGTTGTAGGTCATCCGCGGGAAGGGCGTCACCAGGTCGATACCGCGGGTGGCCTTGAAGAGGGTGACCATCATGGCCTCGGCGATGGTGTACATGTCCTCCTCGGTGATGAAGGAGAGCTCCATATCGATCTGGGTGAACTCGGGCTGGCGATCAGCCCGCAGATCCTCGTCCCGGAAACAGCGGACGATCTGGTAATAGCGGTCCATGCCGGCCACCATCAACAGCTGCTTGAAGAGCTGAGGTGACTGGGGCAGGGCGTAGAAACGGCCGGGGTTGACCCGGCTGGGCACCAGATAATCCCGTGCCCCTTCCGGGGTCGAGCGGGTCAGGAACGGGGTCTCGATCTCCAGGAACTCCTGATCGTTCAAGGTGGCGCGGATGGCCTGGCAGGCCTTGTGGCGCAGGACCAACGCCTCGGCCATCTGCGGCCGACGCAAGTCGATATAGCGGTAGGTGAGGCGTAGCTGGTCGGAAACCTCAACCTCCTCGTCCAGCGGAAAGGGCGGGGTCTTGCTCTTGTTCAAGATCCGCAGCTCATCGACCAGGATTTCAATCTCACCGGTTTTGATCTTCCCGTTAACCATCCCCTCGGGGCGTGGGGTCACCTTGCCACGAATGGCGATAACCCACTCGCTCCGCAGCCCGTGGGCCTTGGCATGAACCTCGGGATTGCGCTCCGGGTTGAAGACCACCTGGGTGAGGCCCCGGCGGTCGCGCAGGTCGATGAAGATAACCCCGCCATGGTCGCGGCGCCGCAGCACCCAACCCATCAGGATGACATCTTCGCCGACATTGGCGCTACCGAGATCGTTGCAGTAATGGCTGCGCTTCATGCTGCCCATTGATTCCATGGGAAACTCCTTAAGGGAAAGTGCCTAAAGTTAAAAGTTGTAAGTGCCTAAAATTGTTGGCGGTGCGTTGGGCACTCGTGTGATTGATTCAGTGTTTTTCTAGCGCAACGCTTGGGCCACCCTTCGACAAGCTCAGGGCGAACGGTGTTCACTGTTCTAATCAGTAATTCCGATCATCCTGAGCTCGTCGAAGCACGGCCCAACTAAATACATGTTTAAAAGCTATTACCAACGGAGGGTGGGCACAAAAACGTGCCCTATTTTACTACCTGCCATCTGGCCTCGATGGTGTCCGCAGATAGATCGGCGCCACATTCCCATTCGACAAAATAGCCGCCATTGGAGACCTTCAGGAATTCGTGGTAATCCCGTAGAGGTTCAAACGCCTCGTCTCCCAGGTATGGGCTGAGGTCAAAATTGCCGATGCGGCCATCATCGGCTTTGATGGTCAAGACCAAATTGGGTTGCGGAGAGACCTCGGTTATCTTCATTGGTCAAGCCCCTTGATTGGAAAAGGTTTCTTGCCGTTTACCGCAAGGTTCCAGTCGGCCAGCAAATCCTCTTGATGAATCTCGATCCACGCGACGACCAGCTTGTGCTTGTTCGGTGGCAGTTCCCCAGCCAGCACTTCACCGCCGGCAATTGAATATACTGCAACTTGCCCTTGGTAATCAGCATGGATGTGTGGCGCGTGATGTTTCTCGGTGTCTCGAAAGAACATCCGGATAAGAATCCCGTAAAACATGGAGATTGTCGGCATTTTTGTCCTCTCCTTGCGCGAACAGTTTTTTTCTAGGGCGATATTTGGGCCACCCTTCGACAAGCTCAGGGCGAACGGTGTTCACTATTCTAATAAGTAATTCCGATCATCCTGAGCTTGTCGAAGGACGGCCCAACTGCATAACGGAACTCATCCGGCGCAATTCGCAAAGCTCATTGCGCCATACTTGCTAATGCATATTTTCGTGGGCAAAAGACCTAACCAGTCTATTGGTGGCTGATGTGGAGATCGTGGCCAGTGTGCTTTGATATGTTAAGTTTTTATCCGCCCCAAGCACTTTACACATCGCCCTCACGGCTTCAACATGCAAATTATTTGTAATAGATATGTTGTAATCTGTTAATAGCTGTTTGTTCACAGCCGCAAGAGCTTCTGGAACATGTAAATATTTGTCATAAATTTTCTCAGCTGCTTTTTTCTTATATAGCTCATCAGACCCACCTAGCGAAATTATTGTTTTGTCAACATCGCTAGGTCTTGTTTTATTGTATTTATCATAGGCATCTGCACCAACCTCAAAATACATTTTTATTTCCTTGGTTAATCCTTCTATCGAATTACAAAGTGCAATATCCCAGCTCATACCAACATTGCTGTCGTAAATTGAAGACGCATGGGCGGCTCCGGCTACGCCCAATAAGGCTGCTGAAAGAAATGCCTCTGAGGCCTGACCACTAGACAATTTTTTCTCGGCATAGGTAATATCTTGCAAGGAGAAAATATTTCCTCCCGCACTATTGAATGAATAGTTTATTTGAATAGCCATAATATTTTTAGAGTGTATTGTTTTGGCAAGAGCTATTTTGTAGTTATCCAGTTCTGCCTTAAGGACATAATCAAATTTATCTTTATTCTCATCAGATGATGCCACCTCAACCTTGCTAAATACATGTTGCATCGCATCTGTAAGTGTTGTCTTAATTGATTCACCTGCATTAAACACCCAGGTAGAGGTCAGCCGACCCTGCTCTATCACCTTGCCAGATGTCTCTTTATTAATCACAATAAGAAGAGATTTATCCGTTCGTGGAATTTGCTCATACGTATCAAGATAGGTATTGGTCAGTGGTACGGTATGAGCGCAGGCAAAATTCAACATAATGAAGATTGAAACAAGCAATAAACGAAAAAATCTTTTCAAAGTATTTCTCCTGTCTTATGAGCAAGTAGGATGGTTAGAGCAACGCGAAACCCATCAATTCATCGTGCCTTGTGTTGTCGATGGGTTTCGCGTTGCTCTAACCATCCTACACTTCTCAAAATCTACTTGTTGATCCGGGTCGCCAGCTCTTTCCCCAACTCATCCCCAAAAACCAACTCCACCTGCTCCTTGCTGGCCATGTCCCGCAAAATCGCAATCCCCTTGGCCAGCCCCAGTAGGTTGGGAAGAGTTCCGGGTAGAGTAGGAAGCTGACATCAGACCAGTAGCCGGGACTTTCATTAACGCCTCGCCGCACGCGGCTACTACGTGTCTGCCGGACTGATCGTCCATCAACCTCCCCTCATCAAACCGTGCTTGCGGTTTTCCCGCACACGGCTTTCCGATGTTCTTCACTGCACGGCATGCACCTTCGTCCATCCCGCTGATGTCGGCACTTTGTACAGGCCGTATTTCTCGTACAGCGACCTGTTGGGGAACCTGACGTAGCCGGTGTTTCTGTCTCTAACCTTGTGCCGCTTGCGCAGGTGGGTGATCATGCGCTGTTCCAGGTGATTACGGATTCTGGTCAGCGTATGGCTGCAATTGCGGTAGTGAAAGTAACCAACCCAGCCTCTGAGCATGGTGTTGGCTTCGTTCACCACCCATTCAAGGGGCATGATCGTCCGATCTCGTTGTGTGAGTTCGGTAATCCGGTCTTTAACTTTCTGCTCGGCTTTCTTCGAGGGCTGGATGTGGGGGTAATATTTCCCCGTCTTTCTACCTCTTCCCATCCAGGCCGTGAATCCGAGAAAGTCAAACTTCCCCGTGGGAGTCTAGCCAGGGACGTTGTTTATTTGTTTACTAACTGCCGTTCAATCTGGTTGAACAAATTAGGGACACTTCCGAATGGCGCTAGTTTAAGCGATTGCACGGTAGTTATTCCTATGCGGAGTCTCTCTCATTTCATGTCTCGGCGAGTTCAGCAAATCGTAATTTTTACGTCGTCGTTTAAGGCATCGAGGTTCTCTT
>Ga0334722_10002064_pt1 | contig 23358 bp, 29 predicted proteins | sample C3_bottom_MG_FD_207210 | JGI IMG/M metagenome (GOLD analysis project Ga0334722, IMG submission 207210) | Sediment microbial communities from Yellowstone Lake, YNP, Wyoming, USA - C3_bottom | ecosystem: Environmental > Aquatic > Freshwater > Lake > Sediment | place: USA: Wyoming | collected... | reverse complement strand
TCACTCCCTTGCAGTTAATAGAAGTGGTATATTGTTCAATCCTTACAGCTTGAGTGGCATAGAGACCAAGGTGTAGGTGCGGTCCAGTCGAGAACCCAGATCCGAAGGCTCCTGGCATACCCCCGGAATATCCGATGACTTGACCAGAAGTGACAGCTTGACCAGTTGAGACAAGTGAAGCAGACAGGTGGGCATACAATGTAGAAAGTCCGTTGTCATGTTTAATCAGTACCCAACGACCATATGAGTAGCATCCTCTCTGAGTGTCTGTATTTCCTGTCCCAGAAATTACTCCCTCACGTACAGCCTTAACCGGCGTACCCACTGATGCCCCAAAATCTGCTCCATTGTGAGTACCCGAGGCGTATAAGCGCCCAGACGAACTTGTTTTACCGAACTGTTGAGTGATACGCACTTTGTCTAGTGGCCAAGCGAGGATAGATGGTGCGGCTCTTGGGATAAGAGAAGGATCAAGGGCAAATTTTAATTGAGATTCGAAGTTAAAGAGATCCGCTTCGAATTGTTTCTCTCGGGCGATATTATCAGCCAACAATTTTTGATAAGTAGCTTCTGTATTTTTGGTTTCTGCGAGGAGTTTGGCCTTGTTAGCTTTATTTTCTTCTACTACAGATTTTTGTCCGCCGAGTTCTGTTTTAAGCCCAACCAAAGATTGTTTAGTTTTTTCCTTCTCTGTTTTTTGTTTGGTGAGAGCGAGTTGAGCATCGTGCAGGTTGGCAATCTCTGTCGTTAAGCGACTGTTTAAATCAGAGAGAGTCCCCTGATCCGTCCAAACTTCGCTGAAAGTTTTGTTGTTCAAAAAATCTACAATCATCGAATGAGAATCGTATTCAGAAAGTTCTTTGATAGCTGCTCTGATAGCTATCTCATGAGTGGTAATTTGATCTTCTTTGTTGGCAATAGAATTTTCTAAGGATTGGATATTAAGATTAGCTGAATTTATTTTGGTTTGAGTAATTTTGATATCATTCGTCAATTTTAATCGTGTAGCATCCAGAGATTTGACTGCGCCCTGGAGAGTGGCACCTTGTTTGCCCAAAACATCTAATTCGGCTTGAAGTCTCTTTTGTTCTTCGAGTAGAGCATCACGTTGTTTCTGAGTGTCAGAAATTTTTTGTTGAAGTTCAGCAGAGGTAGCTGCAGTGATTCTTTCTGGTGAATTTAAAAAGACAGAAAATATAAACAGACATATTAAAATATAAAAAAACTTTTTTGTCATATTATTTCAAGACCTCTATCGCCTTGCGTATTCTTTTCTTTGATTCCTCTTCACCCAAAATTTTGAGTAGAGTAAAAGGATCGGGAGATTTCTCAAGGCCGGACAAAGCATATCGCATGGGCCACAATACATTGCCCTTGCCCTCTGCCTCGGCGTATTTCATGATGTCCCCTTCCCCGCCGAGGAGCTCTAGTACTTTTTCTAAATATTTTTTCGCATCATCATTATTTGAAGTCTTCCACGCAATTTTTTCTTTATCTAATGTAGGTTCGGTTTGAGCGTCGAAATCCTTGGCAATTATTTTCAATTTTTCTTCCGGAGAAAGGAATTTTATGTGTTCCTTATTGACCCACTCGAGTTTTTTAATGTCGAAAATAGCCCCGCCCTTGTGAGCTTTATCTATGTCGAAAGCTTCTATGAGTCCGTCTAGAGTAAAGATTTCTTGATCAGTGCCCGGATTCCAACCGAGGAGAGCCAAGTAGTTTAAGAGAGCTCCAGGCAAAATACCTTTGTTTTTATAGAAATCTACCCACACTGCCTCACCGTGTTCTCGTTTAGATAATTTTTTTCTATTAGAATCCAAGATGAGAGGTAGATGTGCGTAGACAGGTCTAGGAGCCTCTATGGCTTCTTGAATCAGTATTTGACGGGGTGTATTAGAGATGTGATCTTCTCCTCGGATAACGTGAGTCACTCCCATTTCATGATCATCTATAACCACAGCGAGGTGATACAGTGGTTCTTCCATACTTTTGGCCACGACGAAATCCTTGAGTTCTGTAGTATCAAATTCAACCTCACCTCTAATTAAATCTTGGAATTTTATTTTTTTATTTGGATTTTTAAAACGTATTACTTCGGTTCTCTGTCCTTCTTCTTTGACCTCTTCTTTCGAAATATAAACCAAACCATCATCTAGCATTTTCTTCAAATAATTTTTGTATATTTCAGTCCTCTCTGATTGTCTAGAGAATTCATCCCAAGATAAACCCAACCACTCTAGACCTTTTAAAATATCTTGTTCAAATTCTTTGGTTGAACGCTCTTTGTCTGTATCTTCCACACGCAAGATAAACTTGCCTCCATATTTCTTCGCAAACAAATAATTAAAAAGGGTGGTGCGGGCGGTACCAATATGTAAATTCCCCGTCGGAGATGGAGCCATACGCACAACGATTTGTTTATTTTCTGTTGACATTATTTTTCTATTTCATGACTTAAAGCAATTTTGAGGATTTCTTCGGCGATTTCATGAGCGGCGTTGGGTTTGTAGAATGCGCGAGTGGCAGCAATCATTTTTTGTCTTTCTATTTGGTTGGTCATCAAACGATCTATCTCGGCCGAGAGGACGTGGGCAGTGAGGTTATCTTCCTCTATGACCTCACAAGCTCCCGTGCGAGCGTAGGCGAAGGCGTTGGATTTCTGATCATGACTGACTTTTTCTCCGATAGGCACAATGATAGAAGGAATACCCCAAGCAGCTATTTCAAAGATAGTTGAACCCGCTCTAGAGACGACTACCGAGGCAATCCCTGCAGACATTCTCATGGCCAAGGCGTTTAAATAATCAAACGGTTTATAACGATCTTTGTGTGGTGAACCAAAGAGCACGGCCTCTCCAGTTTTAGTATTTTCTTCGATATTATTTTTCCCAGTTTGATGGATGACGGCATACTTCTCTACTAAAGCAGGTAAACCTTCAATCAAAATATCATTAATAATTTCTGAACCCAAAGAGCCGCCGAGAACGAGTACGACCGGAATATCATTTTCTATATGCAAAAATTCTCGTGAACCTTCGGTAATGGGTGCCTCGATATCCTTGCGAACAGGATTACCCGTGAGAGCTATTTTATCTTGATTTTTATCTCCAAAGAACTTCGCAGCATCTGGCCACGACAAAGCAATTTTTTGGGCAAACTGGCCAGCCCAAAGGTTCACTCTCCCAGGGACAGAATCTGACTCATGAATAACCACTGGTACACGGAGAATGCGGGCAGCGAGAAGCACAGGGAAACTGACGTACCCACCCTTGCCGAAAATGACATCTGGATAAAGTTTATAAACTTCCCACAGAGAAAATAGAGTGCCCCACAAAGTTTTGAATAAATCCAAGAAATTTAGAAAAGAAAAATAACGACGAAGTTTCCCGGCACTTATTTTTTTGAAAGTGATACCATTCTCGAACAAAAGGCCAGGGTTATAAGGATTAGTAGATAGATAAAAAAGTTCAGGTTCGAGAAGGTGTTTCTCCTTCACAATATCCCTTAGAGATTCGGCAACCGCAATAATGGGATAGAAATGTCCTCCACTTCCTCCTCCGGTAAAAAGAATTCTCATTGTGTTTTATTTGTTGTTTGCTGTCCGCCTGCTCATAGAAACAGATTTAGAAATCGAAAGTATGATGCCCATTTCAAGCAGGGTGATGAAGAGGGATGTGCCTCCATGACTGACGAAGGGTAAAGTAATTCCTGAAAGGGGCACCACTCCGAGCATCGCTCCAATGTTTACAAACGCTTGGGCTACAATCATTATAACAATTCCAACGACCATGAGTCTACCGAAGCCGTCGCTCGTCATTGAAGCAATTTTTAATCCTCGTAGAGCAAACAAAACATATAAAATAATAAGAGAGAAAGCTCCAACAAAACCGAACTCTTCTGCTTCTACAGCGAAGATAGAATCTCCAATAGGTTCTGGTAGAAAATTAAATTTTTGAACACTTTGACCAAATCCTCTACCGAACATTCCACCCGAACCTATGGCGATCAAAGATTGTTGAATTTGATAACCAGAACCTTGAGCATTGCTTTCTGGATGCATAAAAGTGGTGATACGTTGCATGATATAGGGACGCATAAGGGCGAGCACCGTGATACCCAATACGGCTGTGATAAACAAAATCAGAACATACCGCCACTTCCCTCCCGCCGAAAGGAAAATAGCGACACCAGAGATAATAATCATAAGCAAATTATCTGTATCTGGTTGTTTGAGGAGCAGAGCACCCAAAACAAGGAAGAGAATAACCAGCGGTAGAAATCCTAGTTTGAAACTTTTCATTTTGTCTTTCATCCCTGCGGCCCAAGCCGAGAAATAAACTACGAAAGCCAGTTTGAGAATCTCAGCGGGTTGAAGAGATATCCCAAAAACTACGAACCATCGACGAGCACCTCCATGTTCAAAGCCGATATGAGGAATAAGAACCAAAATATTTAAAACAATAGCAAGAGCAAAGAAATAGAAAGCATATTTTTTCCAAATTTTATAATCTAATCTGGCCATCACTATCATCGCGATTGTCCCCAGGAAGAGACCCAACACAGTTTGAGAAAAAGAGACACTGGAATATTCGATATTGCTCTTGGCCAAGAGTCCGAGTGAAGCTGAACTAAAAATAAAAAATCCCGCAATGAGAAGGGCCATGACCGAAAGCAAAAACCACTTATCAACTTTCCATTTTGATAACATTTGAACGAATTATAACACTATCCGAGCAATGCCAGTACTAATCCGAGCATGGCGAAGACGACACCGATAATCCAATAACGCATAGTGACCTTATAAGCAGGCCAACCTATTGCTTCGAAATGATGATGAATCGGTGCAACGAGAAAAACTTTTTTACCGCCCCGCAGTTTCTTTGAACTCACCTGGATAATATTTGAAAGAGTTGTGATGAGGAGTGGAAGAGCAATAATAGGCAGAACTAGTATTCCATATCCCCCACCAAGAGAGTCCGTCATGAAGGCTACGATACCCAATGTGATGGTGAGCCCCATTGTCCCAGTTTCAGACATATAAAATCTAGCCGGAGGAATATTGAACCAAAGAAAGGCCAGAATTCCTCCAACGATGACTGTACAAAACGCCGCAAGATTTATTTGTTGTTGGTAGAAAGCAATACCCGCATATGAAGCAAACATAGTGGCAAATATTCCACCAGAAAGTCCATCAAGACCGTCTATCACTCCTCCGGAATATAGAGCGAGTATAACCACGACGAAAAAAGGAATAAACAACCATCCAACATTTAAGGCTCCGCCCCAGATTAATGGCAATCCAATTGAATGCACATCAAGTTTGAAATAAAACCACAAGGCGGCTGAGAGGGCGATGATAGAAATAATACTTAAACGTTTTTTGAGTGAAAGCCCTCCTGCGGCATAATCTCCATTACCTCGAATTTCAAGGTAATCATCTATAAGTCCAATAAGAGCTCCAAAGATTAAAGTGAAGAGTGGTATCCAAGTTTGATTTCTGGATAACAAATCTAATTTATTGGTGAAGGTACCAGGCAAGAGTTCCGCGAGGAGCCAGCACCCTGCGATAGTCACAAAAGTTGAAAACCAAATCACGATGCCACCCATACGAGGAGTATTCACTTCTTTGTCTTTGTGCAGTTCGTTGAAGATTGGTGTGCCCCCTCCTCCTATACCTGCTGCTTTCCCTGCTTTTTTCTTCCACATTTTATGTTTATAGAGAAAACGAGTGAGAAAGGGAGTGAAGGCAATACCGATAGTAAAGGCGAGGATGGCTGGGATGAAAATTTTTTCTACATCTGCAATCATTGTGTTTGGATTTTTTCTAGACTAGCTTCTACTAATTTTATCATATCCTTGAAACGATCCACTTCGGTCGAACCAAGGATGGAAATAATAATTGGTCTCCCAAGTTCTGGATCAAAGGCCACCACGAGGTTTCCTCCAGCGAGATCAGTGAAGCCTGTCTTCGAGCCCTTGATACCAGGAATATAATTCACCACTACATCAGTGTTCTTGGCCATATGAACAACATTGTCCAGAGAAGTAATTTTCATTTCTTTCTGAGTGGTCGCTTCAAATATTTCTGGATGTTTTTGAAGAGCATAAGAAAATAGTTTGGCCACATCTTTAGAAGTACCATAGGCTCCACCCTTTTGATTTGATTCATCCAAACCAGTGACATTGAAATAATAAGTGTTTTTCATTCCAATCTCATCAGCTTTTTTATTCATTTGACTGACGAAATCTTCCACGGCCACTTTCTCTGTTGGATTGGTCTGAGAGAGTGCACCGAGGGCTAGGGCTACGGCTTGTACACCATCATTGGATGAAGTGATGAGAGAAAAATCCAAGAGCTTATTCAATGACCATCTCTCTCCGACACGTAGGCCACTATCTCCATTACTTCTAATAGCTGATCTGTTTATCACAATGGTGCTGTAAGTAGGGACTGTTTCTAGGGCGACTACGGCTGTCATGATTTTTGTAAGCGAAGCAAGGGGCATGCGTTCGTTTGAATTCTTCGCATAAAGCATTTGATTGTTTCGTACATCATAGACATAGGCCGCTCGTGCGACAATTTCAACTTTGTCAAAAGGATTTACTACCACTTTCGCTGGGGAAGAGATATTGGTTCTTTTCACCTGAGTTCCGAGAACAAATGAGAATGTGAGCAAACCAATGAGAACTGCTCCAAGTATGCTGAAGATTTTTATTTCAAATTTATTAGTAAGAAGTTTAAAGTTATGCATCGGTTTTTTCTGTATTATTCGATTCGTTCTGAACAAACTCTTCTATTTTTTTGAAAGCAGTCTCAAACTCTGGTAACTCTTCCCTATTCTTCACTCCGAGGAACCGGAGAAGTTCAAGGGTTGATTTGTAGCTGAAACTTCTCTCTCCGACCGCACCTTCCGACCTCTCTATAAGGCCTCGTATGAGCAGGTTTCGAAGTATAAAGCTCGAATTTACTCCTCGTATATAGTCTATCTCCCTGCGTGAGATTGGGCCTTTATAGAGGATTATAGAGAGGGTTTCTAGCCCTGCCCGACCTAAATCCCTCGATAGTTCGTCCTTTTGGAGCTTTTCTATGAGGCTTGAGGCCTCTGGATGGGTGCCGAGAGCTATTTCATCTTCATTGCTTATAACGACCATTCCTCTATCTTTATAAAAATTTTGAAGATTCTTAACTGTTTCTCCTATTACCTCTTTGGATTCCCCGAGCATTTTTGAAAGTTCCGTGAGAGTCACGGGTTCATTCTTGAAAAGTAATATTGCTTCTATTTGTTTTTCTAAATTTATCATGCGTAGTTCGGAAGAGTTACAGTTTCAGACTCCATCTCTATTTCACCTCCACTTTCTTGGTTCACTCGAATCGCTCCTCGCTTAACGAGCTCTAGCATAGCAAGAAACCCCACAATAATCATTACTTTATTCTCGTAGGTTAACTTCCCAGAAGCTTTTAGATCCTCCCCATAAAATTCTTTGAAATTCATTTTCATACCTTTGGAAATCCTGTCGGCCAACTTCTCAATAGTTTCTTCCAAGCTCACCATTTTCTTCACCACGGTCTTCGGTAGGCTTTCTTTTTTGGGGAGAGATTCGAGTACTCGCATTAGTGCAGAATGGATTTCTTCTTTATTGGTTTTCGAATCTGGGGAGAAGACCACCACGACATTTTTCGAAGGACTCTTCTCAAATATAATTCTCTGGCCAAATATTTTTCTGATTTCCAATGAAAGTTCTTTGATCCGAGCATAAACCACGAGACGTTTTTCCAAATCTTCTATAGAGGATTCTTCTTCATCCGTAAGTTCAAGCATCGGGAGGAGTGAGCGTGACTTTACGAGCATCAAAGTCGAAGCGATGAGAATAAATTCAGCACTTTCATCCAACGGAAACTCTTCGTGTGATTCAATATATTTAATAAAGTCGTCTGTGACTTGAGCAAGCGAGACATCGTTCACGAACAATTTTCTCTTCTCCACCAAATCCAAAAGAAGGTCCAGCGGGCCTTCAAAAACATTCGTCTTCACCTTATACCCAAGCTTATCCATTTCCCGCATTATATCTTTTTTGTTGATTTTTATAAAGAAAAACCGCCACCGGTTGGGCGACGGACAAGCTTATACGTGTCCCTGAGAGAGAACAAAGGGTCCTCTCTGACTGCATTTGATACTGACTGCAGAAGGAGATTCATTCTTGTCACAAGGATAAAAGCACATTGTGAGATAAACATCGCTCTCGTCAACGTTACGGGACAAGTAACACTGAACACGAGAGGACTTGGCGAAGCAGTCCTTGAAATATGTCTCATATCCGAACCAGGTCGCCGTTCCCGTTGTCTTTCCGTCAGCAGAGTCCGGAATTACTCCTGGCATCGTGGGCAATTCCTCTCGATATCCAGAAATGACTCCGCCGAACGCAAGCATGAGCTTGAACGGTAGTTCCATGGCCGTTTGTAGCTGAGTGCTTTGCCGTAGAACTTCATCGGACTCGATTCTGCGCTAGAGCTTCTTATCGATATACAACCCGATTTTTTGCAGCATCGCGATTCTCCTATGTGGGTGGCTCGCTATGGCCACGTAGTGAAAGAACAGCCGAAATTACATATTACATTAAACTATTCATTTGTCAAATACGTTATAAATTACCTATAGGCAGTAAGAAGCGTATTGTCAAACATCAGATGTTTGACACATGGAAGATTTATTTCTACTTGAGTTTCAATCCTAATTCTTTCAATTGTTTTTCTGAGACTTCTGAAGGAGAAGCCATCATGAGATCCTTCCCTTCCCCATTCTTTGGGAAAGCCATCACCTCGCGAATATTTGGTTCGTTTTCAAGAAGCATCACCAGACGATCGAATCCCCACGCAATACCTCCGTGCGGTGGTGTCCCAGAACGAAAGGCCTCTAACATATAGAAGAGATTTTTCTCGGCTTCTTCTTTGGATACTCCCATAATCTCATACACTGCGAGCAGAGCTTCGGGTTTGTGGTTTCTGATGCTTCCTCCACCTATCTCGTTGCCGTTCAAAATAATATCGTATTGATTGGTAAGAATATTTGGAATGTTTCTTTTGTTTAATAAATCTTCTGCGAATTCTGGTTGAGCTCCAGAGAAAGGATTGTGGGTAAAGGTCCACTCTCCTGTGGCCGTTGGATTGTCTGATTTATCTGTCCTCTCGAAGAATGGGAAGTCTATGACCCAACAAAATGCGAGCAAATCCTTGTCTTCCTTATCCTTTCTCAAATCTGGTCTATCATTTCCATATTTTTCTATTGCGTCTTTATAAGAAATTCTAGGGAAAGGAATTTCTTGAATTTTCTTCTCCGGATAAAGTTCTGTGACCAAGGAAATGAGAAGCTTCTCATTGAGCTCCATTACATCTTCCCTTTCTACAAAACTCATCTCGAGGTCGAGTTGAGTAAACTCAGGCTGACGATCTCCGCGGAGGTCTTCGTCGCGCATACACTTGGCCATTTGAAAATATCTCTCCATCCCTGAAGCCATGAAGAGTTGTTTGTACTGTTGGGGAGCTTGAGGCAAGGCATAGAATTTACCTTTGTCTAAACGAGAAGGTACTACAAAATCCCGCGCTCCTTCGGCTGTGGATTTAGAAAGAAGCGGAGTTTCAATTTCTATGAAATTTTCTTTATCCAAGAAATCTCGAATAAATTTCGCTGCTTTGTGTCTGTGTCTAATATTCTTCTGCATTCTCCCACGACGGAGGTCTAGGTAACGATATTTCAATCTGTTTTCTTCTCCAATCTCCTTGCCATCGCTAGTAACGTCGAAGGCGGGTGTCTCTGCTTTGTTTAAAATCTCAATCCCAGTTACTTCTAATTCTATATCTCCATTCAACATATCTTTGTTAATGTTTTTCTCTGGGCGATTATTAACCTTCCCGATGATTTTTAAAACCCATTCAGGACGCATTTTCCCGGCAATTTCCATTGCCGAGGATCCTCGACCCTCGATTAAAATCGGGGTCGGGACCTCTGCTTTCTCTGGTAGCACCACGCACTGCACCTTGCCCGTCATGTCGCGCGCGTCGAAGAAAACCATTTTGCCTTGGTCGCGTCGGATATCTACCCATCCGGAGATAGTTACTTCCTTGCCCACATGCTCCTTCAAATCTTTGATATAAATTCTTTTCATACTATTCGTGATGAATTAAACCAACTTTTTTCCTCACTTCAATCATTTTCTCATGAACCACTTTCCTCATTCTCTCACCACCCTCTTCAATAATCTTATCTACTTCATCACTCTTCTTCTCCCACTCGATTCGTCTATCTCTCATCGGTCCTATCACAGCTTTGATATCTTTGATTAATTCTTCTTTCAAATCTTTGTATTTACCTTTCTTTTCTTCATACAAATCCTTGAGTTCTGATTCTGGTTTAAAGAGTTTGTGGAGTTCGTACACATTCTTTGGTGTGTCTTGCCCAGAGTCTGTGACTATACCCATCACAGCTTTCTCTATTTCTGCATCTGTGGCGAAGAGTGGAATAGTGTTCCCATAACTCTTGCTCATTTTCTGACCATCTGTGCCGATCACGGTGCCTACTCCTTCAATAATTAATGGTTCAGGACGAACAAAAGTTTCTCCGTATGCATTATTAAATTTGTCTGCGACGTCGCCCGCAATTTCTACGTGTTGTTTTTGATCTGAACCCACTGGTACGAGGTTCGCATCATGAACGAGGATATCCGCAGCCATGAGGATTGGATAATTGAAAGTGCCGACGTTCACGTCCTTCTTCTTCACTTCGGCATCTTTGAACGCGTGAGCACGAGAAAGGTACGGCACGGTCACGAGGCATTCAAATATCCAAGCCAGTTCAGCTACATGAGAAATATCTGATTGAAGGAAAAGAGTAATCTTCTCTGGGTCGAGTCCTGCTCCTAGGTAATCCAAAACGAGGTTTCTTGTAGATTCAGAAAGCTTCTTCGGGTCACCCACGGTGGTCATCGCGTGTAGATTGGCCACGAAGAATCGGCATTCGTATTTGTCTTGCAGATCTATCCACTGTTTGAGAGCTCCAAAATAGTTGCCTATATGCAGTGCTCCAGATGGTTGCATCCCTGAAACCAGTATCTTTTTTGACATGAAATTAGTATACCAAAAAAGACTATACAAGGCTCTTTTGGGGGGTTAAAGACTTAATACTTGACATTCCAATGATAGTATGCTAGGATAGATACAGCAGGTTCACCTCTTCAAAGGTAACTCACCATGTTCTTCGATTCGCGTTTGGGATGGCGTTGGTATGCAGTTCTCGCCATCGTTGTCGCGGTGTCCTTCGGCAGCGAATGCTGGTTGGAGATGCACTTCCTGTCGAACTTCATCGACAACCACATCGCGCTTGGCATTCCGGCCAACTACACGGTGGCGACGCTGTTCCACCATGAATTGATCCTGGTGGCGTACGCCGCGAGCACTGGGATCATCGTGATGATCTTCAGCGACTTGCTTCGTCCGTTCACTGGATACTTCCAGATGAACTGGCTCGGCAAGCGCAACTAAGCCAAGGCCACTCGGCTCCGCGCAGAAAAAGGTCTCACGACCATATCTATGTGGGGCCTTTCTGTTATATAAATTTAATATCATTCTCTCATTCTCACGAATCAGAGAATGTGAAGGATGCGATTAGTAATTTCTGGCATATCACTATTTAAACGATAAAAGACTTCTGAACTCCTTTGTTCTTTTTCAAGAATGTCCACACTGGCCAATACGGCGAGATGTCTCGAAGTTGATTTGAATGAAAGATGAATCTGTTCCGCAACCTCGCCCACGTTCGCCTCCTTTTCTTTTTTCAAAAAATTAATAACAGCCAAGCGTCTTCTATTAGCCAATGCTTTCAAAAGTCGCTCCAATTCCTTTTCTTTCATATATTAATATTACATAATTCTCTCATTCGTGAGAATGAGCCGATGGTGATGATGATAGGGTTATTAGATAGATTTTTTTATTCCTTCCCCAATATGTTCTATCTTGTCACCATCGACCTTAATTGCTTGACCATCCTGCAGTAAATATACTTTCCACGGAAAATCTGTTACTGACTGCATATATTTCTTGCGATTAATAAGATTTTCTGCAGTTTTTTCCTTGTCACTTTCTCTTTGGTGTGCCACTACAACAAAATCAACAATACCGAATCCTATATGATCCGTCCCTGCCCATTTTTCTGGTTCCCACCAAGTCAGACCGATGTCTGGCACGACTAAACCTGTTCCAGCGCTTGATCCAATATACACAACTCCTTTATCAAGAAGTTCTCTCAAATATTTATCAAGTTTAGCGATTTTTGCCCAATCAAGTAGATAATTCACATCACCTCCGGGAACATCTATTACGTCAACGTTTTTTAATTTCTTTCTTAAGATTTCTGGGTCTTCTTTTAGATCAGCAATCACCACATCGAAACCCTTGTTTTTAAAATAAAGATAATCTTCTCCCTCATCTGCCTTGCTCAACTGAATTAATTTTGCAACATACTTCTTACTGTCCGGTGTTTCGGGAACCCATTCGATGTTATCGCTTGCAGTAGGAATTATGGCGACCTTAAGATTTTTACTATCTCCAACTAAATTCAAGAAATCTTTTTCTAAAGAATTTTTTACAAACCCATTTGATGTAAGAAGAAGTTTCATGTTATTTATTATATATTTTGACAGCATTCATTATTTTATCATTCGCACATTCTCACGAATGAGAGAGTGACTCTTTACAAAACCATCACGGCGATGGGGACGAGGAGCCAGAGGGTGAAGGAGAGGTCGGGGAGGAAGAATGGATTTAAAACTACGGGCAAAGTATAAACAGAAGCCACGGGGATAATGTGATATAAAATGGAAATGATGATGCCGATGAAGGCAATGAAGAGCAGAACGACTTTAATATATCCCAATACTCCCCCGCTTGAATAACTATCAATATATTTGGTTAAAATAAAAAGGATTGGAATGAAAAAAATAACAAAGATGGCAATGTGGTTCCAGAAAAGTTGATCGGAGCCCTTCACCAAAGTAAGAACTTTCACAAACGGCACTTGGGTATAAAAAAAGCTCGCGAGGTAGAGCGAAAGTATTCCGGCAATTAAACGATTTTGCATAAATTAATTATACATTAAAAAAAGACTCACCCCACACTTTGTGAAATGAGTCCGCCCGATACTAGTAACCGGGGATGATGAGATCGCTCTTTGTGCTGATCCCGATGCTGCGATCATGCTTGGTTGTCTGCCGACGAAAGTCTCGAAGTTTCTTGATGTTGCGCCAAACACCGATTCCGAGCCGAAGCTCAAGGCGGGCGCGCCTCGCTTCGAGGTTCCGCATCCTTCGGCCCATGTCTGCAGGCTTGAAGAAATCCCCGCTGAGAAGAAATTCCATTGGGGTTCGAGTCATCCGGTCTCTGATTGCAGTTCGTTCAGCCTGCAATTCAACGAGACGAGAAGTAATGCCGTTCAAATCTTCGATCTTACGGCCCCGATCTCGTACAAGGAAACTCCAGAACATCGTCCACCTCCCAATTGTTGGTGTGTCTATATCTATTTAATAACAATACTTTATATAAGTCAAATTCCTCGCAAGGACTCCCCTTACGAATTCAAGTTGCTATCAATAAATGCTTTCAGACTTGCCAAGTCTTTCTTCTCACTGTCATAGAAATAAGATTTGATTCCAACCGATTGAGCGCTTCTGACTGCTTCTGGGTTGTGTTCAAAATAGATAACATTATCTTTGGCCAAATTAAAATTTGAAAGCATTGTCTCAAAATATTTAGGATCAATCTTGTCTGGTTTATGTTTGAGTGTAAATAATTCGTATGGTAAATCTACCAAGCCAAATGGTTGCATTTGTTCATCATTAGCATTCGTGAGAATAATCTTTCGATTGGGATAGGCTTCAAGGAGATTATACATTTCCGCATTAATCCCCCTTCCTTCAAATACAAACGTATCTACAGCGTCAACTAGGATTGTTTTCATAACCTTATTATACCAATTTAAAGAGATTCTTTTATTGAAGCTTCCAGAGACTTTAGAAGGTCAGGATATAGAGCTTTGGCTTGTCTTGTTTTAATCCTAGTATCAAAATTGTCTTTCCAAATTTCGTACATTTTAAGCCATTCAGTCTTTTGGAATTTATCCTTAAGATGATCGATATCCAATTTACTAAGTTGGTCGGCGTCAACAATAATTTCTTCATCATCATTTTCTGACCCATGCTTATCTGCTGCTGATACTAATTTCAAAACTTTGTTGATTTGAGAATCATTATATTCAAGTTGTGTTAAAACCTCCCGAACATATGGTTCCGAATTTTGGTTTGCTTGTGGTTCCATCTCGAGTAATTTTTCAAAAGTAAGCTTGTCTTTTGAGACAATATCACGCCATCCAATATCATGAACATAGCCGGCAACGATCAATAATTCCAAATCCTCTCTTCCAACTCCAAGTTCCTTAACCCACCTAACAACGCGCTGGGCATGTTCCCAGTCTCCCGGCCGGCACCTCTCAATATTTGGTCCTATAATTGAGATAATTTTTTCTTCATTCATAGATTAATTATATCAACTTTATGTTTTCCAATTCATATTTCCATCCAGGTTGCCATTTGAATTTCGATGAAATAAGTTGTTCAAGAGACACACCATTGATAATATTTTCTAAACCATATTGTGTTGCCCTGTGACCAATAATTAGAACCTTTTTATTTTTATAATCTTTCAATAAATCACTAAGAAAATTTTTTATTCGTAGGGTAGTCTGTTCATAACTTTCCCCACATGGGAAAGGAATACTAATTCTTTTAAGTTTCTCTATCTCCACGATGTCACTTGGTTTTTGGGTAAATTCTCCATAATTACATTCTCGAAGACGAGAGTCTTTTATAATCGGATATTTATTTCCAAAACCAATTTCTGCACTCTTATATGAACGTTGTAAATCAGAACAAAAAATCGCATCAAAATAATCGTCCTTGTATCTTTCTCCCATTTCTCTAGATTGCTGTTCTCCAAGTGGAGAAAGGGCTACGTCATTGTGTCCAGAAGCAATGTGAGCTTCGTTATCAAATGTTGTCCCGTGTGCTTCAAAGATTATCTGTACCATAACAAAATTAATTATATCCCCTCCTTCTTTAATTCCTCCACCAGCTTTTTGGCTTCTTTGGAGAGCTTGTCGGATATGCAGATTGTTTTCCTCATAATCCCATTTGCTTAACAGCTCGATTTACTATGTCAGCCACATAATCTGTGCGCTCTCTCGCTATCACAGGAAGCGCTATTCGCACGGAAGCATTATTTGTGGGAAGTAACTCAACTTTTCCATGATTGAAATCAGCAAGGCGCGTAATAAATTCATCAAGCCAAGAAGGATTAACCGTAAGGACATCATCAAAGTTGATCTGAACAGGCAGATCTTCATTTAGCTGGGGGCGAATCGCATTAAAAGCTTCTTGTCCATTTGGTCGTCCCACTAGCACGTTACCGAATTTTTTAAGATGAATTGTTTGCATAATGATTTTAGAATTTTATCACACAATATGTACCTCGCACATTCTGCTTCGCCATACCAATGGTGAGATAGCCCGGTTTCTCGACTGGAACACTAACGACTCCGATACCAGAACGATAAAAAAGTCCCACTTCACGCGACTCAAGAACTCTAAGCACAACTTTCAACCCTTGGCCTCTCTTTTCTGGATTTCTTCCAGAAATAATTTCTGTAAAGGCAACCCTCAAGGCCTCTTGGTCATCAACAATGGATGGCCTTACTTGTCTGAGAGTTGCCTTAACACCTCGACCACGATCAGCTATCACTATAACCCTCTTTTTAAGATCATAGGCGTAGAATGTGCCCGGAGTATCTGGCCAACTACCCACATTATGAGCAAAAGAATTATCACCAATTTCGCTGGCAACAAGTGTAATGAGTGAATCCAATGCTTCTGAAAAGCGACTATCTCCTTGGAGTTCCATGCCCATTTTTGTTACTCGACTGGTAAAACGATCAGGTAATTCACAATAATAATCACTGGGAAGTTCTGGTGGTATCGCGCTTGTTGCCCAGACCATCCCTAATGCCTCTATGTCTAGAGCGAATCTTTTAAGATCTGCCAAGTGGTAATATCGCTGTTTTCCAGCACTTCTTTCTGAAAGAAGTTTCCCAGATTTTTCCCAATTACGAAGAGTCTGAGGAGTGATTCCCAGAATTTTAGCTGCTTCACTTACGCGTACTTTTTTATCAATCATAAAAGTATTTGATAAGTTTATACCCTAAACCTATCAAAGTCAAGTAAATTTGATAGGTTTTCTCTATAAAGCTCTAAATTCCCTCTTTCTTTAATTCCTCAATCAACTTTTTGGCTTCTTTGGAGAGCTTGTCGGGAAGCTTCACGTTTATGCGTATATACAAATCGCCTCTACGACCATTGCCCTGAGGTACTCCCTTGCCTTTAATTCTCAATATGGCCCCAGTATTGGTGCCGGTGGGTATCTTCACCTCTATCTCCCCATCGAGCGTAACGATGGCCTTGTTGGCCCCCAAAAGGGCTTCAGAGAGCTTGATAGACAAATCCATCACAAGGTTATAACCCTCCTTTCGAAGGTAACTATGGGGTCGTACGTGTACTCTGACAAAAAGATTCCCCGGACGACCATCTTCGATTGTTTCGCCGAAGCCGTCCATTCGAATCATCTGACCACTTTCAATACCAGCGGGTATTTGAATTGAGACTTCTTTCTCTTTCACCAATTTACTATTCACACTTACCTTACGAGTGGTGCCGAAGATTGAATCGTGGAAAGTTAATTCGATATCCACCTGAATATCCCTCCCCCGTTTAACACGACGTCCACCACCAAAAATACTACCGAGGATATCGTTGAGGTCGAAGTCTTCAAACCCCTGTGCATTCCCAGAAAATTGAGAGAAATCAAATCCGCCGAAACCTTGTCCAGGATTAAATCCATTGAATCCTTGCCCACCACCAAACTGCGCGCCAGAACCAAAAGAGTCGTATTGTGCGCGTTTATTTTTGTCTGACAGCACTGCATAAGCTTCACTAATCTCTTTGAACTTGGCTTCATTACCACCCTTTTTATCAGGGTGATGTTCGTGAGCTAATTTTCTAAAAGCTTTCTTGATTTCTTCTTCTGTCGCAGTTTTACTGACACCCAATATCTTGTAGTAATCTTTGTGCATTAGGCATTAGGAGTTTCTCCTTCTGGTTTCTCTGCCCCGCCCTCTGGCTTGTCTTTGAATTCTGCATCTTTTATAGGTTCTTCTTTTGCTTGGCTCGTCGAAGCATCTGCGGAGGCGGCTGGATTTTTACTAATGTATTCTCCAATCTTTTGCATTTCCGTAGACAGAACTTCTGATGCTGATTTAATAGTTTCTAACGTACCAGATTCTCGTTCTTTCTTGAGAGCATCAATTTTTCCTTGGACACCAGTTTTAATATCTTCTGGTACACCTGCATTGTCCTTCAAAGCTTTCTCTGCAGTATAAGTCAGTTGCTCGGCGAGATTCTTCGCATCCACTAAATCTTTTTTCTTCGCGTCTTCTGCGGCATTAGCTTCAGCATCTTTCTGCATCTTCGCAATCTCATCCTTCGAGAGTCCCGAGCTCGCTTCAATCCTGATGGATTGTTCCTTGCCTGTGGCTTTGTCCTTGGCTTTTACAGAGAGTATTCCATTCGCATCCACATCAAAGCTCACTTCAACTTGAGGCATACCACGAGGTGATGGAGGAATTCCGTCCAAGATAAATCGTCCGAGAGATTTGTTGTCCGAGGCCATTGATCTTTCTCCTTGAACAATATGAATCTCGACAGAAGTTTGATTATCAGCGGCTGTCGAGAAAGTTTGAGATTTGGATGAAGGAATAGTTGTATTTCTCTCAATCAAATGTGTAGCCACTCCTCCCATTGTTTCAATACCGAGTGAGAGAGGGATAACATCGAGGAGAAGTACATCCTTCACATCACCAGAGAGGATGCCTCCTTGGATAGCGGCGCCGAGAGCGACGACCTCATCTGGGTTAATAGATTTGTTTGGCTCACGATTAAAGAATTTTTTTACTGCATCTGAGATGGCCGGCATACGAGTTTGCCCTCCGACGAGGATAACTTCGTTTAGATCGGCTACCTTGAAAGGAGAGGCTTCCATTGCACGCTTTGTAATGACCATAGCTCGATCAATAAATTCAGCTGTGAGCTCTTCAAGTTTGGCTCGGCTCAATTTGAGAAGTAGGTGTTTTGGTCCAGAAGCATCCGAAGTGATAAATGGAATGTTGATTTCAGATTCCATCGCCGTTGAGAGTTCAATCTTGGCTTTCTCTGCAGCTTCATCTAATCGTTGAAGAGCGAGGGCGTCTGAACGAACATCAATACCAGATTCCCTTTTGTATTCTTCAGCAATCCAACCAATAATTTTCTGATCAATATCTTTGCCTCCGAGGTGACTATCTCCATCAGTAGATTTAACTTCCACTACATCATCCCCTACTTCTAGAATTGAAATATCAAATGTTCCTCCACCAAAGTCGAAGACCGCGATTTTCTCATTTTTCTTTTTATCAAATCCATAAGCGAGAGCGGCGGCTGTTGGTTCGTTTATAATACGCTTCACATCCAAACCAGCGATTTGACCAGCGTCCTTGGTAGCCTTGCGTTGAGCATCATTGAAATACGCCGGCACGGTGATGACCGCTTCAGTAATCTTCTCGCCCAATTTTGTTTCTGCATCGGTCTTCAATTTCTGAAGAATCATAGCCGAAATTTCTTCAGGACGAAGATTTTTGTCACCCATCTTCACTTGTACACCTTTTTCTGGAGATTCAAGGATTTCGAAAGGCACTGTAGCCTTGTCTTTCTGTACAGCTGGGTCAGCGAAGATGTGTCCGATGAAGCGTTTGATGCCGAAGACAGTATTCTTTGGATTGGTCACAGCCTGACGACGAGCGAGAAGTCCCACAAGGCGTTCACCAGTCTTTGATACAGCTACAATAGATGGTGTGGTACGAGCTCCTTCTGCATTTTCAACAATTTTTGGAGTACCAACTTCCATCACTGCGACTGCAGAGTTTGTAGTTCCTAAATCTATTCCGATTATTTTTGCCATATATTTTTGATGGATTAGTTTGTAAATTCACCCACTTTTACCTTGGCGGGGCGAAGAGATTTGCCATTCATTATATAACCTTTTTGGAGAACTTCAAGTATCTTGTGATCTTCGTCTGGTTTATCTGTTTTTATCATCCCAATCGCTTCGTGAAAATTCGGATCAAACTTTTCTCCGAGAGGATTGGACTCTTCTAAACCATTCGATTTCAGTATTTTAATTAATTGTTTATGTAGAGGCAAGAGGTCTGCACCCGGATGGGCTTCGGCTAGAGTGAAGCTATCTAAAACTGGGATTAATTCTGTCACAAGGCCAGCGTTTGCGAACTTTAGAAAGTCCATTTTGGCCTCTTCATCACGTTTGCGTAGGTTTACAAAGTCCGCCTGCGCTCTCTGCCAACCATCCATATTATCCTTGGCCTTGCCTTCGGCGTTCTTAAGCTTCTCCTTAAGTTTTTTGATAGTATCACCCTGATGTTCATCTGTTAGGACTGAATCATCAATCCCCGTCTCGGTATCGAGAATTATATCGTCATCTTTATCTTGCATAGGATACTAGAATAAGCGATTTCTACCCCAAAATCAAGGGTTATTTAGTAAATTTGAATGAAGAAATTATTTGTTCTATTGCTGACTCAGAAAAACTATCATTTGGCCCGGTCTTTTCTCCAAAGATATCAACAACTTTGTTATTGTAAACGAAAGTATAAGCAAGAGGAATACCTCGTTCGACTCCGATTTTAACAAACTTGCTTACCTGGAAACCACTAATATTTAGTGTGGACTGTGTGTAAGATTTATCACCGACCACTGGAAACGGCCCCCATGTACAGAATGTACCTATTGTTGTAATTCTCACATTGATGACACTTGCAGAATTCTGAAGAAATATATAATCATATGATTTATTGCAATACTTATCCTTCGGAGCATCTGTGGTGAGGAAAAGTATTGATGGATATTTAAAACTTAAACTCAATTCGGTATTTGAATAAATTTTCCAATCGTTAATTTCGTTCGTATTTGCTTTATTTGAAATAGGTTGAACTTTGGGATTGCTTTTAAACCACAAACCCAATCCACCAAGAATAATAACTATCAGACCTAAGATAATTAATTTTGTTTTCACGCCAATTTAGTTTCTATAATTCTGATTTTGTCTTCAGCTCTATCCATACGGTTTTCTACCCCATTTATTCTCTGCATATGAGCATCCATTATTTCTTGGTGGTTACTCTCTACATTATCAAGAATAGTTGCAGTAGTTCTGGCAACTTCATGAATCTCATCTTGAAGTCGTTCTTCCATCCCCTCCAAATATGTCTTAAGTTCTGGTTCCATATGTGCACATTATAACAAAATCCACTCCAGAAAGTATAGAGTGGATTTTGTGAGCAAGGTTAAACCTTGACCAATTCTAGCGTTTAGACCACTGTGGTGCCTTGCGGGCTTTCTTCAAACCGAACTTTCTACGTTCCTTGGCTCGAGGGTCACGTTTGAGGAAACCTTTGATCTTCAATTTACCACGAAGATTTATATCATAAATAATTAAAGCTCGAGAAATAGCATGTCGTAGAGCATCAGCTTGAGAAGAAACCCCTCCACCACTGATAACTGCTGTCACTGCGAATTTCTGTGAGAGTTCAACTGCATCGAAAGCTGATTTCACTGTGTTACGTAGATCAACTGTTGGGAAATAGTTCTCGAATTCCCTGTCGTTTATAGTAATAGAAAATTTTGACGCAGGAGTGATGCGTACATTAGCTGTAGAGGTTTTCCTTCGACCAATTGCATTTATGTATTTTTCAGCCATATTAATCTGTAATAGTTAAATTCTTTATCATTTGAGGACGAAGTTTATTCTTTGGAAGCATACCGAGGACTGCTCGACGAAGAACATCCTTCTCACCCTTGCTGTTTATCACTTGCTGCATAGACATAGTCTTTAGGCTTCCAGGATAGCCAGAGTGGCTAACATATTCCTTGTCTCGTTTCTTCTTCGCGTCAATCCACATCTTAGAAGCATTGGTTACTTCTACCTTTACATCAGGAATTTTATTCTTGGCAAAGTCTGTTCTGTTCTTCCCCATCAGAAAGACTGCTATCTCTGTAGCAATTCTTCCGATTCTCTTACCTGTAGCGTCTATTGAGTGTTTCATTTTATTAAACAAATTCTATGATAGCCATCTTTGCACCATCTGATTTGCGTTGAATCAATTTGGTGATTCTTGTATAACCGCCCTTGGTAGCCTTGTATTTGGGAGAGAGAGTGAGAGCAATCTTCTTGCCAGCAATCTTCCCTACTCTCGTCTCGAGCAGTCGACGACTAGCAATAGTACCAGATTTACCCAGAGTCACAAGTTTTTCAACAAAAGGTCGAACTTCCTTGGCCTTTGGTTCAGTGGTTTTGATTTTCTCTTTCATGACCAAGGAATAGGCCAAAGACTTGAGCAGAGCTTTTCTCTGGTTTCTTTCTCGACCGAATTTTCTGTTGTGATTGCCGTGACGCATGGTTATTTAAGGATAATTCCAAATTCTCCTAAAGCTTTTTTAATTTCTTGAATGCCCTTTGCTCCCAAACCTTCAATGACCAAAAGGTCTTTCTCTTTCTTGCGAGCGAGACCCCCGACCGTACGAATGTTGGCATTCGCAAGAGCGTTTTGTGTTCGAGCAGAAACATCTAGAGATTCTACTCGAGTCTTCAATACTTCTGGATCAATTTCTGATTTTGAAACAGCACCGCTCTCTGTGATTCTTTCGTTCTCTATCACTTCTGGTTCTTCTTCTTTGAAACCAACAATGGCTTTGAGCTGATTAATCATTACTTCGATAGATGAAGTGAGGGCGTCCGTAGGAGAAATAGTCCCATCAGTTTCAATAAAGAGTTTAAGTTTATTGAAATCTGTACGATCACCTACTCGCATATTTTCTACTTCATAACTCGCTCGACGAATCGGAGTAAAAACACCATCAAGGGTGATGGTCCCTATGTCCACACGATTCTTCTCAAGCATTTCTTTAGGGACAAAGCCCATACCCTTCTCTGCACGAAGTTCCATCTCAAGAGTGGTGGATTTGTCAGTTACAGTAGCAATGATTTGATCTGGGTTAAGCACCTCAACTTGTCCTGGGAGGTCCAAATCTCCGGCGGTCACCACTTTTTCTCCCTTGATTTTCAAATTAATGATTTGGGGTTCGTCAGTAGAGAAACGCATGCGCACCTTCTTGAGGTTAAGAAGAATAGTGATGACATCTTCTTTCACACCGTCTAAAACAGAGAACTCGTGACTCACGTTTGGAATCTTGACTGAAGTAATAGCTACTCCCGGCAATGAAGAAAGAATGATACGACGAAGACTGTTACCAAGAGTGTGTCCATAACCTGGGTAGAGACCTTCGATTTCGAAAACTCCAACTGCACCCTCTTCAGAGATGATTTTGGGTTTCGATGGAAGAAGAATTGTGTAATCGGCCATATAAAATATTTAAAAATTAATTTATGATCTGCTATAAAACTCAATCACCGCACCTAAATCAAACGTATGTTCATTCGTAACATAGTTTTGGCTACCAACAATTTTGGCCTCCTTTTTGGCAGTATCTACGGTAACCCAAGGAGGCACGCTCACAGCCAACATTCTCTCAGAAACTTCACCGAAGAGTGGGCTATCACTGCTTCCTCCTCGGATAGAAACAACATCTCCTTCTTTCAAAAGAATTGAAGGGATAGTCACTCGTTTGTTATTCACGAGAGAATGTCCATGGGAAGCAATTTGTCTTCCTTGTGCCCGAGTCTTGGCCATTCCTGCTCGATAGAGAACATTGTCTAAACGTGATTCAAGAATCTGGAAAAGTTTCTGTGCCGGTTCGTTTGAAGAAAGTGATCCCTTAACATACTTTGAGAATTGTTTTTCAGAAATACCATAAGTAAATCTGGCTTTCTGCTTTTCAATAAGCTGTTTACCGAATTCGGATTTTGGCTTCATGCGACCCTTGGCATTCTTCTCCTTGCGAGATAGAGAAAGTGCGTATTTAGGGCTTTGAGTTTTCTCGAAGATTGGGCTTCCGAGTCTGCGTGCTATTTTGTATTTTGGTCCGATTTTCATAGTATTTTTATATTGAAATTAGGCTCGGCGAGGCTTAGGAGGCTTCGGTCCATTGTGTGGAACAGGAGTCATATCCTGAATAGTAGTGAGATTAATACCCTTCGAAATAAAA
>Ga0334722_10002062_pt1 | contig 23380 bp, 24 predicted proteins | sample C3_bottom_MG_FD_207210 | JGI IMG/M metagenome (GOLD analysis project Ga0334722, IMG submission 207210) | Sediment microbial communities from Yellowstone Lake, YNP, Wyoming, USA - C3_bottom | ecosystem: Environmental > Aquatic > Freshwater > Lake > Sediment | place: USA: Wyoming | collected... | reverse complement strand
CAAATTCCCTAAAAGTACGGGGGAAATCCTCAGTTCTTGTCACAGTGTACAGCGTATCACCAACGGCGTTACTTACCATGCCGGGTATGATACCACAGGAGGAGCTAATTGACTACCCCCTTTAGATAAATTAACAGAGTCAGGCTGCAACAAGGAGAAGGCCGGCAAGGTCTGCAGGTCGCGCGGAGGCGAGTCCTGCGCCTTTGACGGGGCGATGATCGTGCTACAGCCGATTGCGGATGCGGCCCATCTTGTCCACGGCCCGATAGCCTGCTGCGGCAATTCATGGGAAGGCAGGGGGACTCTGTCGTCCAGGGGCAATCTGCACAAGATGGGCTTTACCACCGACATGTCGGAGTTGGATATTATCTACGGCTCTGAAGAGAAGTTGTATCGCGCCGTGCTTCGATGCTTTGAAGCAGCGAGACCCAAGGCGATATTCGTCCATGCAACCTGCGTAAGCGGGCTCATAGGCGAAGACATAGAGGCTGTCTGCAAAAGGGCTGAAGCGGAGCTCGGCATAAGAGTCATCCCTGTTAATGCGCCGGGTTTTGTCGGGCCGAAGAACCTGGGCAACCGCATTGCCGGCGACGTGCTGCTTGAGCACGTTATCGGAACGGGCATACCTCCGGCAACAGGCGATTATGACATCAACCTGATCGGCGAATACAACATTGCAGGAGATCTCCGTCTTGTCGAGCCGATGTTAAAGAGGGCAGGCATAAGCATACTTTCGCGCATGACCGGGGATGCGTCCTTAGAGGAGATCACCTGGGCGCACAAGGCGAAGCTCAATCTGGTCGTATGCAGCAGGGCGCTGATAAATGTTGCGAAGGGCATGGAGCAGAAATACGGCATACCCTATACAGAGGTCTCCTTCTTCGGCAGGACAGAGATGGACAAGGCTTTGAGGGCAATAAAAAAGATTTTGGATAAGTCGGATAAGGCACATACGACATGTTTTTCAGATAACCTAGAAGAGGTGATAGCTGTGGAAGGGCAGAAGCTTGACTACAGATTGCGGCAGTACGAACACCTCAGGGGCAAAAAGGCTGTGCTCTATACCGGAGGCGTTAAAAGCTGGTCGCTCATATCGGCCCTTCACGACCTCGGCATCGGGATCGTTGCGGTGGGCACGAAGAAGAGCAGCTTTGAAGATGAAGAGAAAATGCGGGAACTGCTGGAGCCGGATGCCCTGCTTGTAGAAGATGTAGCCCCGAAGAACCTGCTGAGACTCCTTAAGGAGCACAAAGCGGATGTCCTTGTCGCAGGCGGGAGGAACCAGTATCTTGCAGTGAAAGAGGGTTTCCCCTTCGTCGATGTGAATCAGGAGCGGCATCACGCCTATGCCGGTTATGACGGGCTCGTGAACCTTGCGGAACAGATAAGCAACAGCATCAGGTTTTACGAAAAACAAACAGAACGAAAAGGAAAGAATAAGTCCGATAGGACATATAAGACCTATTCCGATAAGACCTATCCCGACAAGAGCTGCGGCGATCTGCTTATCAACCCTTTAAAACATTCGCCCGCAGTAGGCGCAGCAATGGCGCTCCAGGGAATTCACAGGGCGGAGCCGGTTATCCACGGGGCCCAGGGCTGCAACTTTCTCGGCAAGGTGCTGCTCACCAGGCACTTCAGGGAGCCCATATCCATGATCAGCAGCAAGCTCTTTTCGGAAGATGTGATCATGGGAAGTGAAGAATGCCTTGCAAAGACTGTCGGGGCGCTTGCAGAAAAGAACAGACCGGACATGATCGCGATTGTATCAACCGGCCTTACAGAAGTGAAGGGCGATGATACCGGATCGGCCGCAAGGGAGTTTTCCCTCCGATATCCGGGAATAAAGGTCGTTTCCGTAAATGCGCCGGACTATTCAGGTGGGCTTGAACAGGGCTATGCCTCAGCTGTTGAGGCAGTGGTTTCAGAAACTGCCGAATCAGGCGATACAAACCGCTTTTTGCTGAATCTGCTGGCAGGGCCTCATCTGACGCCTGCGGATGTAATTGAGCTTAAGGATATTGCCGAAGCCTTCGGATTGAAGGTGATCGTTATGCCCGATCTGTCGGCGCTCGACGGCAGCAGGCAGGGGATATCCCCTCTCGCCGAAGGGGGAGCCGATATCGCCGGCATGAGGCAGATGGGCCGGGCGGTCTTCACCTTCGCAATCGGCGCATGCATGGAAGGGGCGGCAAAGATACTCAGGGAAAAGTTCGGGACAGAATACACGGTCCTTGAATCTGTTTCAGGCCTCAGGGACACAGACGCGCTCATGAAGATGCTTTCGATCATAAGCGGTAAAGAAGCGCCCGGGAAGTTCACCAGGCAGCGCAGGGTCCTGGTCGATACACTTCGGGACGCGCATTTTTTTACAGCGGGCAAGACGGTCTGCATTGCGCTTGATGAAGGCCATGCAATACAGACATCGCGGTGGCTGTCCGAGACAGGAGCTTCCGTAAAACTCGCAGTGGTCCCGCACAAAACACCGGCCTCGGCCCTGATCGAGGCTGAGACGATTACGGCAGGAGGTCTGTCCGCAGTCAATGAGGGATTCAGCCTGATTGCGGCAAACTCTCACGCAGCCCTTATTGCAAAAGAGTTGGGGTCGGCCCTTTATGAAACGGGGTTCCCGGTCTTCAACAGCATAGGCTATTGTCAGCGAGTCGGCATAGGATACAGGGGCACTACGCAAATGGTAATTGATATTGCAAACCTTTTGACAAAGGAGGAGCATCGATGAAAGTGGCATTCGCAACAACAGACGGCATAAGCGTCAACGAGCATTTTGGCAGGGCAGGCATGTTTGTCATCTATGAACTGGACGCCGCAGGCTACGCCATGATCGAGACAAGGAGATTCGCCGAAGGCAGGGACGCCGCGGTCGAGCAGACAAAGGGCAGGGGAAAGATACACGACGAGCGGGTCGACCACAAAGTGGACAGGCTGGCCGACTGCAGGATCATCTACCTTACCGAGATAGGGGGCCCTTCCGCCGCCCGTCTTTCAAGAAAGGGGATGATGCCTGTGAAGGTCAAGGAGCCGGTGAGCATCGAAGAATCCATGCAAAGGCTCTTCGATACTGTCAGGAATTCGCCGCCGCCGTGGCTGAAAAAGGCATTAATGGCGACTAGTGAATAGCAGACATCAAACAATGGTTGTTTAGACTGTAGTCTGTCAGGCCGGCCCAAATAACGAGGCAAGGGTCCGGAGGGACCGGTAACGACCTGTCAACCTAAACACCTACAGACTATCTGCCTGAACAGTTAAACAGTTGTAAAAGTAAACAGTAGATTACCCAAATTCATTTATAACAGGAGGAACACAAGATGAAGATGATAAGGGCTTTTATCAGACCCGAAAAGGAGCAGGAGGTTGTTCAGGCATTGGAGGGCTCGGGCTTCCCGTCGCTCACAAAGATGCCGGTCTTCGGACGCGGAAAACAGAAAGGGCTGCAGGTCGGGCCGGTGCATTACGATGAGCTTCCAAAGACGCTCATCATGATGGTAGTCAACGACGACGACGTGACAAAGGTAATCAACCTGATGATGGACAAGGCGAGGACCGGTTTTGTGGGAGACGGAAAGATATTCGTCAGTCCGGTTGAGACCACCTACACGGTCAGGACCGGAGAGGCGGTCCTATGAAAGAGATTACCGCCGTCATCAGGAGAGACAGGCTTCAGGACACGAAGAAGGTGCTTGAAGATCTCGGCTTCCCGTCGGTCTCGATCCAGAGCGTTGACGGCCGGGGCAAGCAGAAAGGCATGGTATGCGACAGCGACCTCGATCCGGACCTGCCGGACAAATTCTGCACATCGGTCAAGCTGACCCCGACGCCTTCATCCTACGCGGTTGAGCATACGCTTCCGAAGGTTGCGCTCTTTGTGCCGAAAAGGATGCTGACTATGGTTGTGCCTGACGACCTCGTGACCAAGATAGTGAAATCGATCATCAAGGTGAACCGGACCGGAAAGACCGGAGACGGCAAGATATTCGTCTCCCCGGTTGAAGGCGCGATTAGGGTCAGGACATCAGAGACGGGCGGTGAAGCCATAGCGTAATGATTTGCAGGGGCGAAAGATTTTCGTCCCACAGGAAAGGAGAATCCCCATGGCAATTACAGGGTATACAAGGGGCGGGACTGCCTGGACGCCCCGTTTTATAGAATCAATAGACATCAATAAATGCATAGGCTGCGGTCGCTGCTACAAGGCCTGCAGCAGGGACGTTCTTGAGCTTATCGAAAAGCCGTTTGAAGGCGAGGACGAATACGGCGACGATATGGGCAACAAGGTTATGTCCGTTGCCCACCCGGACAACTGCATCGGCTGTGAGGCCTGCGCCCGTACCTGCACAAAGAAATGTCAGGCGCATATCGAGCTGTGAAATATCGGGGTGTACGCTTTGGCGATGGATATAATAATCAGGCCCGCAGACAGGTCCGACATCCCAGAGATGTGCGGTCTGCTGTCCGAACTCTTTTCTCTGGAATCCGATTTCAGCCCGGACATTAACAAACAGGCGATGGGGCTCGCCCTTCTGGTGACGGACAGGTCGGGCCTCTCCGCCGTGTTTGTTGCTGAGAAGGCCGGCGATATCATCGGCATGTGTTCGGTTCAGACACTGATTTCAACCGCGCAGGGCGGAGCCGTAGGATTGCTGGAAGACCTCATTGTGAGAAAAGAAGAGCGGGGAGACGGGGCGGGAGCGAGACTGCTTTCCGAAGTTACCGCGTGGTGCGAAAACAGGAACATTTCACGGATTCAGCTTCTCAGGGACGCGGACAATAAGCGCGCCCGCGGGTTTTACACCCGCAACGGCTGGGCCTCCACCAGGCTCGTGTGCATGAGGAAGATGTTATAGGACGCTGTCGGTTCCGCTATTTGCCTGACTTACAAAAGTGTCTGTAAGCAGACGAGATTGTATCTGGGAAATTCCCCTTATCACTTCAATATTTCATTAAATCCGATAGTTGCCGGCCGGCATTGACGTTGCATTGTATTCGGTAATAAATAACGAAAAGAGAGGAGCAGATCATGACGGCGATATCGTTTCATAAGGGAAGAGACATAAAGAGCACACACCCGTGTTTTTCAAAAGAGGCGCACCACAAGTTCGGCAGGCTCCACCTCCCGGTTGCCCCGGCCTGCAATATACAATGCAAATACTGCATAAGGAAATACGACTGCGCGAATGAGTCGCGGCCCGGAATTACCAGCCGCATCCTCAAACCGCATGAGGCGCTTGAGCGGGTGAAGGCTGTTATCGACAGAAACGACAACCTGACTGTCGTTGGCATCGCAGGTCCCGGCGACCCGCTTGCAAACGATGCGACGTTCGAGACCCTGGCCCTGGTCAATCGCGCATTCCCCCACCTGACGCTGTGCGTGTCGACCAACGGGCTTGCCTTGCCCGACAGGATCGAGGACCTGATGCGCGTCGGGGTCAGGAGCATTACGATAACGATCAATGCCCTTACCCATATCATTGGAGAGAAGGTCTATTCATGGATCAGATACCGAGGCAAGACCATATGGGGAAAAGAGGCTGCCGAGAGGCTTGTGATAAACCAGCAGAGGGGCCTGATAAATGCGATCGACGCGGGCTTCATGGTGAAGATAAACACGGTCTACATACCCGGTGTGAATGACGCGGAGATACCGCTTATCGCCTGGTTTGCCGGCATGAAGGGCGCGGACATACACAATATCATCCCCCTGATACCGCAGGCCGCGTTTGCGGATTTGGACCGGCCCACAGCAGAGATGACATCAAAGCTGCGAGAATTGTGCGCCCCGCATTTGGAGCAGATGACCCATTGCAGGCAGTGCAGGGCGGACGCCTGCGGAGCCCTGGGCGAAGACAAGGACATGGAGCTTGAGCTGCTCAACGCACGCATAGGGGAGGAATATTGTGAGATGGTATGAACGCGGAATATGCGCGGCCTTCGCAATTATGCTGTCGCTGCTTAGTGCCGGCCGGGCAGTTGCCGGCGCGGAGATTACGGTCTCTGCGGCCCTGAGCCTTAAGCCGTCGTTCGAAGAGATCGGCAGACTCTATGAAAGGCGGTATCCGGGCAGCGCTGCGGCTTTTAATTTCGGCCCCTCGGGCGCGCTCCAGAAACAGATCGAGTCAGGCGCGCCGGTGGATGTATTTGCCTCGGCCTCGCCGAAGGAGATGGACGCCCTTGATAAGTCCGGGCTCATCGTTGCGGGGAGCAGGCGGAATTTCGCGGGCAATTCGGTTGTCCTGATCACATCCTCAACAGACAGGCGTTTGTCCGGCTTTGACGGTCTGAAGGACTCGCAGATCAAAAGGATCGCCATAGGCAACCCGGCCACAGTGCCTGCAGGCAAATATGCGGAAGAGACGCTCAGAACTATCGGCCTCTGGGACAATATCAGGCCAAAGCTGATCTATGCCGAACACGTACTGCAGGTGATGGACTATGTCTCGCGCGGCGAGGTCGATGCCGGCATGGTCTTTCTTACGGATGCCGTGTCCCGAAGCGGGGACGTCAGGACGGTTGCTGAGGCCCCGGAAGCCGGCCACAGCCCGGTTGTTTACACTATCGCAATCATAAAAGGCGCGAAGGGAGAGGCGGCGGCAGGAAACTTTATCGCACTTGTGATGTCAAAAGAGGGAAGGGACATCCTGAAAAGATACGGCTTCACAGTCTCGAAAAAGGCGGCCTTATAATGCAGGACTCAACCTGGTTTTCTTTGGGCCTGTCTTTGCAGGTTGCGGCGATCGCAACAGGGTTTGTCGTTGTGATCGGCGTTGCCCTGGGATATCTCCTTGCGATGAAGGAGTTCAGGGGCAGGGACCTGCTCGATATGCTCCTGACCCTGCCGCTGGTGCTCCCTCCGACGGTTACCGGCTATTATCTGGTCGTGCTTTTCGGCAGGCGCGGGGTGATAGGCAGCCCCTTGTTCGAGGCAACCGGCTGGTCTTTCATGTTCACCCGGGAGGCTGCGGTGCTGGCCTCGTTTACAGTCGCGCTGCCTTTGATGATAAAGACCGCGCGGGCAGCCATTGAGTCTGTCGACAGGGAGCTTGTGGCCGCCTCATACACGCTCGGCCATTCGGCCTTCGCGACAGCTACAAAGGTGATCCTCCCGCTTGCGGGAAAAGGCATTATTGCCGGCGCTGTGCTTTCTTTTGCAAGGGCGATAGGCGAGTTCGGCGCGACCCTGATGCTTGCCGGAAACATACCGGGGAAGACAGACACCATGCCGCTGGCTATTTACACGCTCGCGGGAAGCGGCGAATGGTCAAAGGCCAATACCATGGTCGTTCTATTGACCGCAGTGTCGGGACTCTTTCTCTATATCGCAAACAGGTCAGGGAGGAGGACGATCTGATGTCCATCTCAGTGGACATAAAAAAACGGCTCGGCGACTTTTTGCTGGACGTATCCTGGAGCATGGGCAGGGAACTCCTGGTGCTCTTCGGCCGTTCGGGCGCCGGCAAGTCCCTCACCCTTCGAATGATAGCGGGTCTTATGCCGCCGGATGAAGGCCTCATAAAACTCGGAGACAAGGTCTTCTTCGACAAAAAAACGGGCACGGCGTTGTCTCCGCAGAAACGCATGCTCGGATATGTGTTCCAGGATTCGGCGCTGTTTCCGCATATGACTGTAATACAGAATATCTATTACGGCGGACGCGGTTTGCGGAGGGTGGAAAGGCATGCAGTCTCGGAGTTGATGCTTGAACGCTTCGGGATCGCTGAACTTCGGGACAGGCTGCCCTCCTGCATATCAGGCGGCCAGAAGCAGAGGGTCGCGCTTGCCCGCGCGCTTATGAGGCAGCCGGAGGCGCTCCTTTTGGACGAGCCTTTTTCAGCGCTGGATGCAGGGACAAGGTCTGATATGGGCAGGCTGCTTAAAGAGGTGCGAAGGGAGTTCGACATTCCGGTTGTGCTGATTACTCACGACCTCGAAGAGGCGCGCAGCCTCGCCGACAGGATAGTGCTTTACGATGAAGGCAGGGCAATCAGGTCCTGCAGCCCGAATGAGATAATCCCTGTCTCCGAGGACAGACCAGCGCATGACCGCATTCACGGGTCGCTCGGGCAGGAGACCTTTTCACTGCCCGCGATGAAATATGCCGGCTGCAGCGGAGGCAAATCCATATGAACGGTTCCGTTTATTTAATAGATGTGACTAACAGGGATGGAGTTCAAACCTCCCGCATCATGCTTCCAAAGCTGGCAAAGACGATGATCAATATCTATCTCGACGAGATGGGCGTGTTCCAGAGCGAGATAGGATTTCCGACCATAAGGCACGAGGTGAACTATATAAACGCCAACCTCGATCTTGCAAAGGCCGGAGTGTTGAAGAGCATACGGCTTGAAGGATGGTGCAGGGCCATTATTGAGGACGTTGCTCTTGCCCTGGGCAATTGCCCTGATCTCAGGCATCTCAACCTGTCGGTCTCTACCTCCGACATAATGATCAACGGCAAGTTCCGGGGCAGAAAGAGCTGGGATGAGATTGTGCGGTCAATGCAGGCTGCGGTCGGACTTGCAAAGGAGTCGGGCGCAGAGACCGTGGGTATCAATGCTGAGGACGCCTCGCGCACTGAGGTCAGCCGCCTGATCGAGTTTGCGGCCGCAGGCAAAGAGGCGGGCGCGGACAGGGTCAGATATTGCGATACGCTTGGAATGGAAGACCCCCTCACAATCTACAGACGGACAGGAGAGCTTGCACGCGCCGGAGGGCTTCCGATAGAGATGCACTGCCACAACGATCTCGGCATGGCCGAGGCGGTCTCTATCGCGGGCGCTGTCGGGGCAATAGAGGCGGGTGTCGACTGCTACATCAATACCACTGTCAACGGATACGGAGAACGCTGCGGCAACTGTGACCTTGTGTCCGCGGCCCTGGCCTTGCGGTTCTCGCACGGTCTCAGGGACAAACTGCCGACCGGATTGGATATCGATCTCACAAAATCATGGAAGACCGCTAAATACGCCTCGTATGCCTTTGGTCTCCCAATACCTATAAATATGCCGGGGGTAGGGGCGAATGCCTTTGCGCACGAATCAGGTATACACGCGGACGGCGCGCTGAAGGACCGGCGGATCTACGAACTCTATGAACCCGCTGACGTAGGCAGGGGCGAACCTGAGCTGATAGAGACCGGCAGGGTCATCACTACAGGGGAATACGGAGGGCTAAAGGGCTTCAGGCATGTCTTCGACCGACTCGGCCTGGCCTTTGAAAACGACGCGGCCGCGTCCCGTGTTTTGGGCCTTGTCCAGTATGCCAACCTTCACACACAAAAGCCTCTCACAGACGATGAACTGAGATTGATCGCAAGCTGCCCCGACATCGTTGCCCGGATACTGACTGTGTATCCGCCGGCCTGAGCTGCGGCGCAGGATCCGGTTTTTGTAGTTCCCGGTTGTTGGGTCTTCTCTGCGACCCGCCGGGGCGAGAATCTTCCCGGAGAACTCTTCGCAGGCTCCACTTGTGCCGGCTAAATTATCATTCCAACAAATGCAACAACGTCCATCTCCTTTGTCCGTCTATGAAGTCTCCGCAATTTTGAGTCACAGATATTGTTTTCCGGCTATAACAAAGATTGACATTCTATATTATTATTAAGTGGAGGAGATAATAATGAACATTGCACTCACACCGCAACTTGAAACCCTGGTGAAAAACAAGGCAGATGTAATTATGCATACCAATAGAATCAGGACTGTTTTTTTCATGCTGTCTTTTCTGCTGTTCAGTGCAGTCCCTGCCGTTTCCGCGTTTTCCGCGCAATCCGCGATTCAACTGACGGATATCATCACAGACCTCTCCGGCAAACTTCTTGAAGGCGCGCCGGAATCGCTTTCCGCAATGATCCGCGAGGATGAGGCCGGAGCCGGTCCGAAGGTGAAGGTGCTGTTGATAAACGATCCCGGCAATGAAACTCTTGATGCCTTTGCGGAGCGCACGCTTAAGGCCCAGACCAGGGAGGTCAGGCCTGACGCTCTACTCGTCATCTCGGTGAATCAGGCGGCAGCGCGCATTGCCGTTACCGAAGAGGCAGGGAAAAGACTCAACGGAGTCGCAATCCGCAGCCTGCTGCGCGAGTCTGTGATGGAGTCCGTGCGCGACGGGTATTATTACTCTGCCATAGAGCACGGCACACGCGAGATGCACGAAGTGCTGCAGGGCAAAAAGAATTTCGGCCCTGACCCTGCCGGGATGCAAAAGGCCGCAAAATCTCCCGGCGCAGGTAAAGACGGGCTGGTTGCGATACCTCCTTATGCTCCTGTGACCGACCTTACCGGCACACTGGCGGCCGGTGATATCGAAGGCCTGCGCTCCGAAATTTCTTCGCTTGAGCAGAGAAAAGGGTCGCAGATAGCGGTGCTGATGCTGCCTACAACCAAGCCGGAAAGCATAGAACAATATGCGCTAAAGGTCTTCGACTCATGGAAACTCGGGCGTAAAGGCGTTGACGACGGAGTACTTATAATTGCTGCGAAAGACGACCGGCGCATGCGCATCGAGGTCGGCTACGGGCTGGAACCTGTGTTGACGGACCTTGTCGCAGGACGGATCATCGACGAACAGATGACCCCCCTGTTCCGCAAAGGCGACTTCGGCGGAGGGCTTACGGCCGCTGTGCAGAGGGTCGTAAAGGTTATTGGCGGAGAAGCGCTCCCACCCCCGCGACCTCCTGCAGGCTATATTGACCAGTGGCCTGAAACGTGGGTGTTCGTGGCTGCAGGCGTCATTATAGTCGTCTCCGTTGTCCTTAGCTTTTGGATCAGGTATATCGCCTCCACGCTGCTGGCGGGCGTAAGCGCGGGAGCGCTCTTCTGGTTCAACGCCTCAGCCGGGGCCGCCATATTCCTTTCGGCCTTTGCCGCGATTCTGACATATATGCTCTCAGAAGGTCCGCGCCGCAAGGGCAGACGTGTGAGCTGGTCCGATGCATTCGGGGGGAGTTCCGGCAGGGACGGAGGATCTTCGTCCGGCAGTTCAGGAAGCGATTCCGGGGGCGGAGGCAGCTCGGGAGGCGGCGGAGCATCAGGAAGCTGGTAAATGAGAGGGTCAGCCGGCTGTCGGGATACCGCGGCCCTGACAGGCAAGTCTGACCCCAAAAGGCATTGTTGCGGGTAACTCTTATGGCCTGCTGCTGGCTGCTGAAGGGGCGTAGCGATTCGGGGCTTTCGGAGATTGGAGCATAGTATCATTCCTGATAGCTCCACTGTCCGTTTTTTGCGCTTGCGGATGTTTTTCTGCAGTCAGGGGAGCGTTTTGATCCTGTGATTCTGCTGTAGAACCATTTTGGATAGCCCCTTTGTCTACTGTTTGGGCTTGCGGATATTTTTCCGAGGTCGAAGGAGGGTTTTGATCCGGAGATTTGCCGGCAGTGCCGGTTTGAATAGGCCGTTCGTCCGTTTTTTGCGCCGGCGAATATTTCTTTGCAATCAGAGGGAATATCACAGTGAAACAAAGAATAATGAGCACAACCATGAATAAAGCAAAAAGCGCTGCCTGTTTCCCGGACATAATTTTACAATAAGCTTCTCAGTTCGTTTATCGCCGCAACTATAATTTCAGCTGCGTTTATTATTTCTTCTTCAGTATTATCTTTGCCCACGCTCAGTCTCATTGACGAAAGCGCTTCCGCATCGGAAAGACCCATGTTTTTCAGCACTGCGGAGGGCGTGCTTGTCCCTGCATGGCAGGCTGAGCCGGTTGAGGCGGCAACGCGGTCGCCGATCATATCGACCAGCCGGTGAGACTGCGCCCCTGGTATCCTGATATTCAGTGTGTTGGGAAGCCTCTGCGCCTTTCCGCCGTTGACGCCGATATCCGGCGCTGCGTTTTGCAGCAGACGCAAGAGCATGTCGCGGATTTGCGACGTATGCGAAACCCTGGCCTTCATATCCCTTGCAGCTATCTCGCAGGCCTTGCCGAGGCCGACTATGCCGTGGACGTTTTCAGTCCCGGGTCTAAGGCCCTTTTCATGGCCCGCTCCGAAAAGCAGCGGTCTGATGTTGATACCGTTCCTGATAAAAAGCGCGCCAATGCCTTTCGGGCCGTAGAATTTATGAGAGACGATCGTAACAAGGTCGGCGTTTGCTTCGGCAGCATTGAAAGGCATCTTGCCTATCGACTGAGCCGCGTCTATATGAAAGGTTATTCCAATCCTGCGCACAATCTTCCCGATTTCCTCAACAGGCTGAAGCACTCCGGTCTCATTGTTGGAATGCATAATCGATATCAGGAACGTGTCCTCTCTGACCGCCTTTTCGAGCTCTTCCGGATTTACCCTGCAATCGCGGTCAACCGGCAGGTATGTTACCGCGAACCCGAGCGTCTCAAGATGACGGCAGGTATTCGCGACCGACGGGTGCTCCACTAAGCTGGTGATGATGTGTCCCCTGCCGCGCGCCATGGCTGCGCCCATCAGCGCCAGGTTGTTGGATTCGGTCCCCCCTGAGGTAAAGCAGATTTCTTTCGCAGAACAGCCGACAAGCCCGGCTGTTTTCTGCCTGGCGCGGGATATCGACTCGCTTACCCTGCGGCCTGCCGCGTGGCTGCTGGAAGGGTTTCCCGCGTCTCTTTTTAGAGAAGCAAAAACCGCGTCATAGACCTCGGGGTCCACCGCGGTTGTGGCGTTGTTGTCGAGATATATCATCAGCTCCTTTTACTGCCAAGGTTGTTTAGACCGTAGTCTTTTAGGGCTGCCCCACCCGAGCGCTGAATAGTCACTTTTTTTTACGCCTGTGGAATTTCCCTGTGGATAACATTGAGCTCGACCGTGTCCCTGTTTATGACTTTGGCCAGCTTTTCAACTATTGCCGGCGAACGGTGGTTGCCTCCGGTGCATCCGACAGCGATAGAAAGATATGTCCTGCCTTCCTTGAGATACATCGGCAGGACGAAATCCAGCAGGTCTTTGAGTTTGTTCATGAACGCGATTGTTTCAGGCTTTTTCAATACATAATCGGCCACCGGTTTGTCCGTGCCTTTCATATGCTTCAGCGAGGGGACAAAATTCGGGTTCGGAAGAAATCTTACGTCGAACAGCATGTCAATATTATCGGGCGTACCGTACTTGAAGCCGAAGGAGATCAGGGTCACGGTCATTTCCTTTTGTTCGAGGCCCTTTGAGTAGATGGAAGAGATCATCTTCCTGAGCTGGTGGGGAGAAAACGAGGAAGTGTCTATTATCCGGTCTGCGCTCTGTCTCAGTCCTGCAAGGCTTTTACGCTCCGCCCGGATAGCGTCTTCCAGCTTGCCGCCCAAAGGGTGCGGCCTCCGGGTTTCCTTGAACCGCCTTATAAGGACGTCGTCTTCAGCCTCGAGGAAGAGGATCTCCAGGCGGTGCCTCTTTCTCAGCGAGTTCAGCACCCGTTCGGACCGCGCCAAAAAATCCTTTCCCCGGATGTCTATGCCTATGGCGATATCCCGGCCGTTTGAAAGCTCCGACCGTTTTGTTATAAGCGCGCCGATAAGCGAAACAGGCAGGTTGTCCACAGAGAAAAAATCGCGGTCTTCGATGGCCCTGAGCGCCACTGTCTTGCCCGAGCCCGATAATCCTGTGATTATGACAACCCTTGCGGACATTATAATTTGAGGTAACAAATAATCCGATCAGGACAGGGACCGGCGTGATGAAAAACGTTCATAGTCGAGGCTCCGCAGCCTGCCTCCAATAAATGAAACCTTATTTCATAACAGTAATGACGGTTCCATTGCTGTTTGCTTATATCAAAATTATCTGCCGATTCTATGACGCTTTTCAGCACGTTGGTCCCTGTCCTTTTCCGGCAATTATATATTCCGCTCTTACTTTACGGGCTCGATGAGTCCGAAGTTACCGTCTTTCCTCAGATAGATTACGTTTATGTCGTTGCTGATGTCGTTGATGAAGACATAAAAGTCCTTGCCCAGGAGCTCCATCTGCATGGACGCCTCGTCAGGGCTCATCGGCTTCAGCTCGAACTGCTTGTTCTTTATTATCCTGCCGGTTTCTTCATGGGCCGCAGTCCTGACCGCGCCTTCCTGTGCCTTGGCGCCTCCCTTTCTGTAGGACACGAGTTTTTCCTTGTATTTCTTGACCTGCCTGTCGAGCTTTTCCGACACCTCGTCTATAGCCGAGTATATTTCATCGGTTACACCTTCGGCCTGTATGAGAATGCCGTTGACCTTGAGCAGGACCTCAGCCTTGTGGCGGTATTTCTTTTCGATGCTGAGCGTAACTATTGCCTCGGATATGTCGGACAGGTAGCGGCCGAACTTGCTTATCTTTTCCTCTGCGTAGGTCCTGAGGGCCGGCGTGATTTCGAGGTGTCTTCCGTTGACTATAATGTTCATGAGTTTCTCCTTTTACTGCATTATGATTTGAGGCGCGTCTATCTTCTCCTCTGGCTTTGGGCCGGGATCTTGAGCTCCTCTCTGTATTTTGCTATGGTCCTTCTGGCTATGGTGATATTCTGGGTCTTGAATATATCTACTATGCGCATGTCGCTCAGCGGTTTGGTTGTGTCCTCTTCTGATATTATCTTTTTGATCATGTCCTTGACCGAGGTCGACGACACGTCCCCGGCCTCGCTCGTTATGGCGTTGCTGAAAAAGAACCTGAAACCGTAAATGCCGTGCGGGCAGGACAGGTATTTGTTGGAAGTGACCCTGCTTATGGTGCTTTCATGCAGCCCCAGCTGTGTGGCGATGTCCCTGAGGTTCAGCGGTTTGATCACGCTTGCGCCTGTATCGAAGAACTCCCTCTGGAAGTTCAGTATGCTTTCCGTGACCCTGTATATCGTCTTGTTCCTCTGGTCCAGGCTCTTCATCAGCCATTTTGCGGAGGCAAGTTTCTCTTCCAGGAACTGCCTGTCTTCCTTGGCTATGGTATTCTTCTGGCTCAGGAGCCTGTAGTAGTAACTGTTGATCCTCAGTTTAGGCAGCCCTTCGTCGTTGAGTATGATCTGGTATACCCCGTCGTTCTTTACAATATAAACGTCCGGGGTGACATAATTGACCGCGGAAGAAGCAAAGTTTGCGCCGGGTTTGGGGTCCAGCCCCTCGATTATCTTTACCGCCTGCATTACTTCTTCAAGCTGCATGTTGTATTGTTTGGCCAGCTGGGCATATTTCTTTTTCCCGATGAGGTCGAGGTCGTGCAGGACCAGGTTTTCCATGAGCGTGCCCTGCAGGTTGAGCAGCTTCAGCTGCAGCTGCAGACACTCGATTATGTCCCTGGCCCCTATGCCCGGAGGATCGAAGCTCTGGATCATGCGCAGTGCGCTTTCGACTGTTACGGTATCAGTCTGGGCGGTCTCTGCTATCTCTTCGATGGTGCCCCTGAAATATCCGTTCTCATCAATATTCCCTATGATGAGTTCTCCTACCCGCCTTATCTCTTCGGTCTCTCTGGACATCCGGAGCTGCCAGAGGAGATGGTCGAAGAGGTCCGTTGTACTGCCGACATACTGCTCAAAGGAAGGCTGCTCCTCCTGATCGGGATGGAAATATCCCAGGTCCCTGCCGTCAAGCCCTCTCTCCTCAAAATAATCGTCGTTAGAAAATACCATCATCCTTTCTAGCGGGGCTTCGGTATCGTCGATTGCCGGCTGGGCGTCTTCGGACTCTCTTTCCTGCGGCGAAGTTTCTTCTGCGGAAGCGGATTCGGACGCCTCTTCCAGGAACGGGTTTTCCACCAGCTCCTGCGTAAGGGTCTGAGACAACTCGAGCTGAGGCATCTGCAGGAGCTTTATCGCCATCTGCAGCTGAGGAGTCAGGATCAGCTTCTGCTGGAGCTTCAGTTCAAGGCGGCCTTCAAGTGCCATTTAGAGTTTGAACTCCTCCCCGAGATAGACCTGTTTGACCCTGGGGTCTGATATCAGTTTGTCGGGCGCGCCTTCGTTAAGGATGACGCCGTTGTTTATTATGTATGCCCGGTCTGTGATAGAAAGGGTGTCTCTGACATTGTGGTCGGTTATGATTATTCCCAACCCCTTTTCCTTAAGATAGAGCATCATTTTTTTCAGCTCTATTATCGCGATGGGGTCGATGCCGGCAAAGGGCTCGTCAAAGAGGATGAAGGTGGGCTTTGTGGCCAGCGCCCTTGCTATCTCGGCCCTTCTCCTTTCGCCGCCCGACAGCCTGTATCCGTTTCTCCGCGCAAACTCCTCCAGCCTGAATTCCTTCAGCAGGCGGGCTGTTTCCGGCCCGATCTCCTCCGCCGGGGTCCCCCTGATTTCAAGGACCGCCTTTATATTGTCTTCGACAGAGAGCTTCCTGAATATCGACGGCTCCTGGGGCAGATAGCTTATGCCCATGAGCGACCTCTTGTACATCGGCATGCCGCTGATGTCCGTGCCGTCCAGGTATATGCTGCCCCTGTCCGGTCTTGCCAGTCCGAGGATGCTGTAGAAGGTGGTGGTTTTGCCTGCGCCGTTAGGGCCGAGAAGTCCTACTATTTCACCTGTTGCTGCGTGAAGGTCTATGTCCTTTATGACTGTCTTTCTGCTGTACGATTTACAGAGACCTTTAACTTCGAGCAGGTGCATTTATTTACCCTTCCCGCCCTTGAGGAAGACCTTGCTGTGTTCCACGTAAGACCGGTCCTCTTTCAGAAAATATGTCATGGAGGTCCCTGTGACGATATTTTCTCCGTCTACCGCGCGAGGGTCGCCTGTTAAGACCACCTTTTCCTCGTCCGCGAAATAGGTGGCGTTCTTTGCGGTTATTACCCTGGAATCCCTGTACAGTTTCACATCGCCCGAGGCCTCGATCTTTATGACGTCACCGCTGCCTTCCCTGTAATAGACCAGCATGCGGCCGGCATAAATGGTCATGTCGGAGGTCTTGGCGACTACATTATTTTCGAAAAGCGCGGAATGCGTTTTATTGTCCGCTGTAAGGGAGTCGGAAGTTACTGTGATGGGGCCGCCCCTGAGCCTCGACTTTGCGTCTTCCGCACACGAAGCCTGCGCCGGAAGCAGGAGCAGAAACAGACTAATTATTAAAAACAGCTTTGACATTGCTCAGTATCCTCACTTTCTGCGCGGCGCTGTCCGCTTGCATGCCTTTTCCCTGCAGTCTGAATTTTTTGCCTTCCAGCAGCACCTCTCCGTCGGTCTTGAGGACGCCCTCGGAGCCGCTGAACTGAACATTTTCGGATACGATTGAATAACTGTCGTTTTGGGCGGTTACCTTTCCGTCTATGACCAGGTTCTTGTCCGTCATGCTGTAAAGCCCGTTATCGGCGAGTATGACAAGCCCTTTGTTTTCAATATTCATCCGGATGTCCGACAGGCGCGCCTTGTCTCCGTTTTCCGAAAGGTCGGCCCGCCTGGCGGTCAATGTCCAGTCTCCGGCGCCGTTTTTACGATGGACTATCCTCATTCCTTCGATATAGGATTCGCCTTTCCGGACCAGATCAGAGCCGCCCGTTTTTTCTCTCTCCACCGCAAAAAAAAACACGGAAAAGATGAGTATTGAAAAGACAAACAGGACGCTTTTTCTCATAAAAAATTCTATCATATGGAAATTATTAAGTAAAGGCAAACTTCATGCCAGTTTTGATGTTCAACCAGAAAAAAATAAAAAAAGCAAGCTTAATAATGAGTTTGAATAAGCCGGAGGAGCCGGCAGAGGTTGTCTTACCCCATCCCCTCAAGCAGCGCTGTCCTCATTACCTCGACCGGCGGAGTTAGCTTTGTCCAGAGCTCGAAGGCGAGCACGCCCTGCCACAACAGCATGCCAAGTCCGTTGACGGTAGTGCAGCCCTTAGCCTGTGCGGCTTCGAGAAGAGGGGTCTGTTTGTAGATCAGGTCGCACACAATATGTCCGGGTGTCAGCCCCGAAGCCCCGAAGGGCAGGGGGTCTCCTTTTTTAAGGCCCAGAGGCGTCGCATTTATTATTATGTCGTACTCTTCCGCCGGCCCGGGCCCTGCAAGCCCCGTAACATTGTTCCTGATGCGGGAAAGGTCTGAAACGAGTTTGTCCCTCTTGTCCCCGTCGAGGTCGAAGAGAAACAGTCTTTCCGCCTTTTCACTGAGGTAATAGCTGATGGCCCGCGAGGCCCCGCCGGCGCCGACCACGAGGACCTTCTTATTGCCGGCCGTTATATCTTTTTCAGCGAGAGAGCGCATGAAGCCCCTGCCGTCGGTATTGTAGCCGACCAGTTTCCCGTCGCTGTTTACAACGGTGTTGACCGCGCCGATAAATAACGCCTCTTCATTGACCTCGTCGAGAAAAGGGATAACCGCCTCTTTGTGAGGCACTGTAACATTGACACCTGCCATATTGAGCGCCTTAACAGAATCGACCGCCTGTCCGAGCAAGTCGGGATGGACACGAAAGGGAAGGTAGCAGTAATCAAGGCCGAGATGTCTGAAGGCCGCATTGTGCATTGCGGGTGAAAGCGTGTGTTCTACCGGATATCCGAAAAGCCCGGTGATTTTTGTCCTGCCTGTAATGTTCATCGGCTACCTCACATTATTTTATTTTCCGGTTTGACAGGGCTATTATGAAAAAAAGAAGACAATTTAGGCAACATCGATGAAGTCGTAAAAAGTCGTCATCCCGGCCTGGCCGGTCTCCTCTGCGACTCGCCGGGGCGAGAATTTTTCAGGCATCCTCCCGCACTGTAAATATGAACACAGGGACCGCTGCCAGCAGCATGGCCGCCATTACCCAAAAAGAGAATATATAGCTGTGATGCGCCAGCAGAAAACCGGCGAGTATCGGGCCGCCGGCATGCCCTATATCGAAGATCGTCCCAAAGGTCCCCATGGCTGTGCCGAAATGTTTCTCCTTGCACAGGTCGGCCACAAAGGCGGCGCCGGAGGACTGGACAAACGCCTCTCCCAGGCCGAAGAAAGCGGCTGTGATCATCAGCAGATAAAAATCCCTGAACACCGGGATCAACCCGAAGGAGATTGCGCATATAACCAGGCCGATGGTGATGAGCGCCTTTCTCCCGTATCTGTCCGAGGTCTTCCCCATGACCGGTTTTGAGAGTATGGTGGTGACGACCTGAACGCCCCAGAGAATACCCGCCTGAAATTCGTTCAGCCCGGCGACCTTGATCGCATAAACCGGGAGGAAGGCCTCCAGGGCCCCGACCGTCATATTCTGCATGCCTTCCATTGCCGATGTCACGGCTATGCGCCTGTCGCTTACCACCTCTTTTATCCCGGAGACGAATTTCAGGAAAGTCTCTCTCAGACTGCTGTTGCGCTCTGCGGATTTGTCTCCACGTAAAACGCTGATTGCAAGAATGAGAGAAAGGACCCCTGCTGCGCCGCTGGCGAAATAGGCATACTGGAAATCGATCATCGACGGGCCGGCAGCTCCAGGACTGCGGTGGAGGATAAAACCGCCAAGGGGCGCGCCAAGAAGATTTCCAATTATCGTCACAGAGGAAAACCAGGAGAGCATTTCGCCTTTGTTCTTCCCCGCGATGTCGGCGACAACCGCCATCGCAACAGGGCCGTAGATAGCGGTTGCAAGGCCGTGGAAAAATCTGACAATGATCAGCAGGCTGTAGTCCTTTACAAATAGATATGCAAAGGGCATGAAGGCAAAAAAGACAAGACCGATCAGCATTGTCTTTTTCCTGCCAATCACGTCCGACAGCGCTCCGGCCGGCAGCTTGAAGAAGATCCCTGTTACGGTTGAAATGCCTACGGCAAAGCCTATCGCCTCCGGTCCTGCGCCGAGGTACATGGCGAACAGAGGGAGCACAGGGCTCCTTGCAAGCGCATAGGACATTCGCGCAAAGAAGCCCACAGAGCAAAGGGCGGTAAATGGGGAAAGTATGGTTTTCATAGATTTGGCCGCGGAGCAGAGTCATTATCAATGAGAAAATCTCCCCTTGCCCCTCTTTGCCTAAGAGGGGAATTCCCTCCCTTTGGAAAAGGGAGGTTCGGAGAGATTTTATTAATCACTGTCCTTGTCATAAGATATTTATCTCAAGTTAATGTCTTACCGGTGTCTGACGGTCATAATAGATGCTCTTCCCTGTTATGCTCACGGGGATGCCAAGGACTACTTCACCCTGGATCAGCCCGATTGCCCTGGCTGCCGCGCCCACGCGCTGTTGCACACGGTTGTCCACATTCAGCATGCTTGCGGTCTTGGCAGCGGAAGCGAGCGCCACGCCGATGTCGATCATCCGCATCACGCAGTGCGGGCCCGAGTATCCCATTTGCTTGTCCTGAATGACCCTGTTTTTTGCGAATTCCGCGCAGGTGGGATATCCGCAGGCCCCGCAGTCATAACCCGCAGTGACCGGCTTGCTCAAACCCACGAGCAGAAGGGCCTGGGAATTTTCTATGTTGGAGGCGTCCCTGAGCCAGTAGGCTTCATTGGTGCTTTTCGGAGCATATTCCTTCATTGCCTCCGCTATCTTCTTCAGCTCCTCATCTTTGGTAATTACCACGATCTCCATAAAGTCTTTGCCGCCCGCCTTTGGGGCGGTCCTTGCCGACGCGGCCATAAGTTTTACAACCATCTCAGTAACTTCCTTCATGATAAACCTCCGCTTTTAAGTGTTAGTGTCAGACTGTTGCAGAAACTGCGGCTTCGCCCTTTACGATAAGGACCGCGCAGCCTGCGGTGCCGATAACCTTTTCGGTAGCGCTCCCGGTGAAGATTTTTTCCAGTGCTGATTTCACTGGTATTCCCATGATGATCAGATCAACGCCTCTTCCGCCGGCCGTCTCGACAATCAGGTTATAGGACCTGCCGAGGGGCGTCACAGCCTCTGCCTCGATACCTTCAGCCTTCGCCATATCCAGGACCTTGTTAACATTCGCCTGAGCTTTTTCCAGCTCATCATTTGACCGGACGGACGATAGTGCTATGATCCTGCTGCCGCACCTTTTTGCTATATTTAAGGCCTCCTGGACCGCTGCCGTACTATGCCCTGAACCGTCAGTGGCTACAAGAATGCTGCGGTACTCGATCTTTGCCTCTTTGGGAACCACAAGCACTTTGCATGGGGCGTGAATGACGACCTTCTCCGCAAGTTCTCCCACCAGCGCCTTTAACAGACCTTTTCTGCCGTGTCTGCCTATGACTATCATATGAACTTTTTTTTCTGAAGCATCTTCAACTATGGCCTGCGCCGCATCTATGCCTTCATGAAGGGTGGTCTCGCACTTCAGCCCCTCCTTCTCTGCCCTGGCCTTTATCGAGGCAAGGTGCGCTTCGGCATCAGCCTCTTCTTTTTCAAGAACGTTAATGGTGGTTGTTTCATATTCCGGGTTAGTTTCAAGCGCCATGCACGCGTATAATTTGCTTGAACATTTTGCGGCAAAAGTAATAGCCTCTCTTATGGCCCCTTCGCTGTGCGCTGATCCGTCAGTTGCTAACAGCACCTTCTCGAGTTTTCCTACAGGACAAAATTGTGCGTTATTCATGATTTCCTCCTTCTGTCTTTTTGATTGTTGGTTTCGGTTAAGGGGATGTCTCGTTGAAGCATATTTGCGTCTGCATCGACATTAGACCCTCCTTTTGCCATATAGAGCATTTCAAACACCTGCATCCCTTTTTCGAGGGCATCCGCGTCATTTGTTACCGTCTTGCGAATGCCTGTCAGGATGTCTTCCAGTCCCTTTGCTTCTGCAGACCTGTATTTGTCGTCTTTGATGTCAAGGTCATGGACTATCTCCGAAATCTTTCTGACGGCCCTGTCTTTTATGCCGAAGGCCTTTACCAGCACCTCAAAGGTGCAGAGATCACCAACATGGGTGAATTCACCTCCGCTTACATCGAAGGTTACTTTTCCCTTACCAACGGTCAGGAGTTCTTTCTCATCCACCAGCTTAAATACGGCCTTTTGATCGATGAACCTCGTGATCAGCCAGGCCGAGGCCATTCTGTCCACAAAAGGCCGCTTGCGGCTTACCCAAATCCTCCCGTGATAGTCCTCAATCTTTCTTGAAGAGACGGCAGCCGGTTGTGATTTGGCTGCCGGTCCGGCAAGTCCCCTGATCACGATATGCACGGCCTCGATCCTGGACCGCAGCGCAACCCCGGTCTTTGAGGAAAAGAAGTCGGTTTTCACAGCCTCTTCATAATTTTTCCTGAGTTTTGCGAGCTGCCCTGAAAAGGCCTGCCCCTGCCTGCCCTCCGAGCCTTTCCTTATGCTGTTCACACGCGTTTCGAGATCGTCGAGTTGCCTGTTGACCGGATGATATTCCCTCTCCTGCCGTTCCGTAAAGAGGCCCCTGATCTCCTCGTCCTTTATGGAGTCGACGGCAGCGACCCTTGTAAAGGCGGCCTCGCCGCCCATTGAAGAAACCTCTGAGACAAGCCACTGGAAGAACTCGTAGTGTTCTTCGCTCAGCGGCAGGACATAGACAGCCCCTTTCAGCTGGACCGAACCCGCCTTCGAGAGCCTCCTCCATATCTTCATGCGAAGGCTGACCGGCTTCGAAGGCACGCTGTAGAAGAACAGGAGCCAGCCCGGTCCGCCCGTTTTATGCCTTGCGATGTTACTCATGATCTAAATGTAACAGATGTTACATGAGTTGTCAAGCCTTCCTTTTTTCAAACCGGCTGTAAACCGAGGGAATGATCAGCAGCGTCAGCAGGGTTGAACTGAACAATCCTCCAACGACGACCGTGGCAAGCGGTCTCTGTATTTCGGAGCCGGCCCCGCCTGCAAGCAGCATCGGTATCAGACTGAAAATGGATATGGACGCGGTCATCAATACCGGGCGCAGTCTGTCAAGACTTCCCTTTCTGATCGCCTCCTGCAAGCCCATCCCTTCTTCCCGCAATTGTGAGATACGCGACACAAGCACCAGACCGTTCAAAACAGCGACTCCAAAAAGGACTATAAAACCCACTGAAGCGGGAACGGACAGGTATTGTCCTGATATGTAGAGAGAGACTATTCCTCCGATCAGCGCAAACGGGAGGTTGAAAATTACAAGCAGCGCAAGACGGACCGAGCTGAACGTGATGTAGAGGAGAAGGAAGATCAGGCCTATTGCGACAGGTCCGATGATCATCAGCCTGTTCATCGCCCTCTGCTGGTTCTCGAATTGTCCGCCCCAGGTAAGATAATATCCCGCAGGCAGTTTGACCTTGTCCTTTATCTTCTGTTTTGCCTCGGCAACAAAACTGCCGATATCCCTGCCGCTGACATTCATCTCGATCCCGATTCTTCTGACCCCATCCTGGCGGCTTATCTGCACCGGGCCTTCAAGCATCGTCACTTCGGCCAGCTGTTCGAGCGGCACATTCATGCCGGATTTTGTGGTAACCAGTATATTTCTGATCGCTTCGATGGAATTTCTTTTTTCTTCCGGCAGGCGGACGCTTATGTCAAAGCTCCGGTTCTCCTCATACAGTCTGGACGCTGCTTTTCCGGCGACGGCTATTTCTATCA
>Ga0334722_10002061_pt1 | contig 23382 bp, 18 predicted proteins | sample C3_bottom_MG_FD_207210 | JGI IMG/M metagenome (GOLD analysis project Ga0334722, IMG submission 207210) | Sediment microbial communities from Yellowstone Lake, YNP, Wyoming, USA - C3_bottom | ecosystem: Environmental > Aquatic > Freshwater > Lake > Sediment | place: USA: Wyoming | collected... | reverse complement strand
TGTTAGGGAATCTCGAACTGATTCCCATGATTTTGAAAAAGAATCAAATGGAAAAAGTCGACCAGAAACTGGAACAGATGAAAAACACTCTCGACAAAATAGGGAAATACGCTGCCGGTCTCATGGATTCGGAACATGACGAGTTGTTCTTTGAGAGGATTCACATCAATCAGGTAATTGAAAACGTGCTGGCCTTTATACGTCCCCAGAAGCGTTATGCCGGAATCATTTTGGAGACCACTCTTTCAACCGAAATCCCGGCCTTTGATGCCGACTCGGCCAAGATGCAGCAAATGCTGGTCAATCTTTTATCCAATTCCTGTGATGCTGTTTCGACCGTTGAAGGTGAAAAGAAAATCCAAATCAAGACTCTCCTGACCGATGACAAGCAGTGCATCCGAGTAGAGGTGTGTGATAACGGCACAGGAGTTCACGAAGAAATAAGACGGAAGCTTTTCCAGGAAAGGTTTACAACCAAGCGAAAAGGTCATGGCATCGGACTTATCACCTGCCGCAAAATTGTTGAAGCCCATAAAGGCCATGTTGGAACGGACTTTTCCAATGGCTCCAGGTTTTATGTGGAACTTCCGGTAAACCAGGCGTCTCCTGCCCCAAGGGACGTACTACAGGTTACCCCGGAACCGGCGCAGCTTCCAACCTCATAACTTTTGCTTGCTCACCTTAAGCAGAATCATGATTTTCTCACTGTGGACAGAAGATCTTCATTTCCGATCAAAACACTAAGCAAGCGATTCACGGCTTTTATTCTTTTGGTGGTTTCAGCCGGGATACTTTTGATAACCTGGCTGGGCATTAAACAAAGCCGTTCCGACAGTCTTAGATTATTAGTTTCCGAAGGGACAGCATTTACCGAAGCTCTCGCTCAAGCAGCCGAGAATGCCATTCAATCAGAACAAGTCATTGACCATTTCGTGCACGAACGCTACGGCGAAATCGTGGCCACTCTGGCACCGGGAACATTGGCCAGTCCCAAACATGAACAGCTCATGCGGGTGGCGTTGGATCACCAGGTGTTTGGCGTTTTTATCTTTGATTCTTTGGCCAATGTATTGGCCGGCGCAGCCACCAAGACCATCGCGGCCACAACGCCGAGTTTTGTAGTAAATGAAGTAAAAAATCTGTTAGAGCATCCCGAAGGCAATTATGCTTTGCTTCTGGAACAAGATACCAGTTTGCAACAGCCGCTGCATTACTATCTCGAATTAACCAATACTTTGGATCGGGTGGTTCTCATCATCAATGACGCCAGTTACTATGTGGATGCGCTACGCCGCACTCAAATTGGCTATTTGGCGCAAAACATGGCTAAGGAAAAGGGTGTGTCGTATGTCATATATCAGACAACCGAAGGCATAATCTTTTCATCAAGCAAAACGGACAAATTACTTTCTATCGAATCTGATTCATTTTTGAAGAGCGCACTTGAAGCTGATTCAATTTCCTGGCGCGAAAATGAATTTCAGGGGGAAAATGTGCTGGAGCTGGTGCGACCGTTCTCATCGCCGGATTTTCGCTTTGGTCTTTTAAGAATTGGTCTGTCGCTGGACGATTATCATGCCATAACCCGCGGCTATGATTTGCGCATGGGCATTATTGCCGGAACTCTCCTGGCACTGGTGCTAATCATATTGAAGTATCTGGACAGCCGCCGGCTTAGTGCCGAAAGTGAACTGCGCTACCAGAAAATAAAATCTGTTACTGACCGGATTTTTGAACAAATGCGTACGGGTGTGGCGGCTATTGATGGCGGCGGAATTATCACTTTGGTCAATGGGGCTTTTGAAATCATTGTTTCAAAGAGTCGCACCATGGGGAAGAAATGGGATGAAGTGTTTAACGAACCGCGCATGTCCCTGGAGAACATCGCCTCTCTCGGTGACCGACCCACCGAAACAGAGATAACGATTGAATTTGGCGCCGACAGGCGAACTCTTCTGATTGCAGCCTCGAAACTTGCTCCGGAAGGTCAGACAGACGGCGGCACAATAGTTGTTTTGAATGATATTACCAAAATAAAAGAGTTTGAAAGAGAATCCATCCGCAGGGAGCGACTTTCCGAAATGGGGCAATTGGCAGCCGGAGTAGCTCACGAAATACGCAACCCGCTTAATGCCATTTCAATCGCTTCTCAAAGACTGGCCGCGGAGTTCAAGCCCCAGGAAAATAAAGCGGAGTACCAATCAATCACCGGCAACATAAAATCAGAAACACGTCGGCTTGATAACATTATTTCTCGATTTTTGGCCCTGGCCAAAAGTGAAAAAAGAAAAGTAGAACCCATTAATTTAAAATCATTTTTTGAAAATGACGCAAGATTTCTAAAATTAGAAGCAGACCAATTGGGCATTATGTTGGATTTGAATGTGCAACCGAATCTGGTTTTGAACGCGGACCGGGAAAACTTGATGCAGGTAATTTCCAATCTATTTAATAACGCCAAAGAAGCACTCCCCCCAAGCGGTGGAAAAATCTCCGTGAATGCTCACAGCCAGAATGGATCAATTGTAATTTGTGTCGAAGACAGTGGGCCTGGCGTGAAAGACGAAATTGCTAAAGAAATCTTTAAGCCGTTTTTCACTACAAAGGAAAACGGGACAGGGCTGGGCTTGCCGACCGTTCACCGCATCTTGAATGAATTTGGCGGGGAAATTAAATTAGAAAAAAGCGACCTCGGTGGAGCCAAGTTCGTGATGACCTTCACAAAAAGTTAAATAATCGAAAAACTATTTGCTGCTTGCGGCCACTGCTTGCTTAATCCATTCAGTACTGACGGTCTTGGGGCGAGTTATGGGGGCGCCTATGGCACGATTCAATACCAATTGCGCCAGCAGGCCCATCGAACGAGACACTGAAAACAAAACCGTGTAATATTCAAATTCTTTCAGCCCAAAATGGTACAGAATACTTCCCGAGCCGGCATCTACATTAGGCCATGGATCTTTCGCTTTTCCCTGCTCCTGAAGTACTTTGGGGACTGTCCGGAATACAATATCAACAGTCTTAAACACAGGATCATCCGGAAAGTGTTGTTTGCCAAATTCATTGAATGCCACAAATCTGGGATCGGTTATTCGCAATACAGCATGCCCATAGCCGGGAATCACATGGCCGCTTTTCAAAGTTTCCCAGGCATGATCATGAATTTGCTTTTCTGAAGGGACACCTCCAAAATGCTCCATTACTTGAAGAATCCACTTCAGACATTCTTGATTGGCCAATCCATGAAGCGGCCCGGCGAGTCCATTTAAACCTGCAGAGACGGCATAATAGGGATCCGATAAGGCAGAGCCAACTACATGACAGGTGTAAGCGGAGACGTTGCCACCCTCATGATCGGAATGCAGCACCATATACATTCGCATCATTTTTGCGGTAAGACCTTTTTTGGGAGGAAGTCCAAGCATTCGGGCGTATTCACCGGCCCAATCGTTTCTGCCTGAAGGCAATATCGGGGCGCCTTTTTTGTAACGAAGTCGGTAAATGCCAGCTGCGATGGTGTGAATTGTGGCCATGATCTTTATGGCGTCAGTCAAAGTCGCTTCCCAGAACTCTGATTTGGGCATGCCCTCCTCATAGCGACGTCTGAAAACAGATTCATTCCCCATCGCCAGTACCGCTGCGTTCAACATCGTCATCGGATGCGAGTTTTTGGGCATCGCTTTGAGAACTTTCCAGATGTAGGCGGGTACTTCTTTGGCTTGACTAAGCTGTTTTTGAAATCCTTGAACTTCTTCTGGGGTAGGTAATTCACCTGTTACAAGAAGCCAAAAGATCTCTTCTGGCAGTTTATCTTTGAGTTGCAGAATAGGCCGACCACGAATTACCAACCCTTCGTTGTCGTTTACCACCGAGGTATCGCAGACCTGTACTTTAACGCCGCGCATTCCCCCGAAGGCCTGTTTTACAGTGACTTCGGAAATCTTGACATCACCATGTTGAGTAACCAATTGGTGAGCGTCGGCATTAAGATTGGGAACCATCGATTTGAGCTTTTCTTGAAGCGTTGTAGCCATCGTTTTAGTCCTTAGAGTTTCAACCCGATTACTTTCTCTTCTCACGTCCTTGCTATCGTATTATTCAATGACTTATCAAATGTCAGCGGAATACTATAATGACTTAGCGTGGCTGTCAAGCTACCCCAACTGGAGAAAATGAACGAATTTTACACTACAAAGATTTTACCGGGATTGAGCAGGTTTTGCGGGTCGAATACCACTTTTAGTTTATGCATGTAGGCAATGGTCGGTGGGTCGAATTCAAGCCCAAGATAGCGTCGCTTGGCCAGCCCAATGCCGTGTTCTCCTGTTAAAGTGCCGCCCAATTCTACAGTTTTTGTCAAGAGTCGTTCTATTTCATGTTCGATCAGTTCTCGGGCAGTGGGAGTGTCTTCATCGGACATGAAATTTACGTGAAGGTTACCGTCTCCGGCATGTCCAAATGAATTGATGCGAAACTTTGAGGTGTTATTCATATACGAAACATACTCAACCAGGTCAGGGAATTTTGAAATTGGAACTGCCACATCTTCGGAAATGCGGAGTTTTGACATTTGTTTGACGGCTTTCGACAGATTCCGCCGAATTTTCCACAGCCTTTCGGCGAGTTTAGGGTCGCTTTCGTGGCGAATATGCGAACAGCGATTTTTCTCGCAAAAGCTTCTTATTAGTTTAACTTGGTGCGTGCCGCCTTCTTGGGCTGATTCAATCAGCAATATTGCTGCGACTTTGTCCAGCCCTTCAGTTTTTTCATATTTGTTAGAACACTCGGCAGCGTCTCCATCAAGAAACTCCATAACGTTAGGAATGATTCCTGCGCCTGTAATATCACTGACAGTTTGAGCGGCATCATTAGTTGTGGCAAAAGCCACCAAAAATGTTTCGCCGGGCGGGACAGTATCAATCAGTCTAAGCGCAATTTCTGTCATCACAACTAAAGTCCCTTCCGAAGCATTAAAAATGTCCACCAAATCAAATCCGGAATCATTGTTATAACAGCCGCATTTGATAATTTCACCGGCTGCCGTCACACCTGTTATTCCCAAAACGTAATCCTTGGTTACGCCATGACGTTTGCAGCGAAGCCCACCGGCGCCTTCGGCGACATTTCCACCAATGGTCGATTCCGCGTAGCTGGCCGGGTCAGGTGGATAGATTAGATCAAATTTTGCTGCTTCTTCTTGAAGTATTTTGGTGACTACTCCGGGACCAACAATTGCCATCTTGTTGGTTTTATCAATCTGGATATGGTCAATTTTTTCAGTTGAGAGAACAATGCTCCCTTTATTGGGGACACAGCCACCCGACAAGCCCGTACCCGCACCTCTCGGGACAATGGCTAAGTGATTTTTTCGGGCGAAGTTAATGGTTTTAAGCACATCATCTTGGGATTCGGCCAAGACCAATGCTTCGGATTCGCCTTTTAAATAACTGGCGTCATGGAGATATTTTGGAGCGGACTCGAAATTAGTTATGACAGCTGACTTGTTTTTAAGTATTGCTGAAAGTTCATTTAAAGATGCCTGTGCCATGACATTTTGAATCTAATCGGCCTCAACGCCCGCAGCAAGAAGACTCTGACTAATCTGAAGACTTGTTTTTTGATGCGGAAGAATCTGGTGAAGACTTCGGGACGGAATCTGGTTTTGCTTTGCTATCTTTTTTTGATTCACCAACGCCGGATTCTTTCTTTTCACCTTTTTTCTTGTAATCGGTGATATAGAAGCCGCTCCCTTTGAATATTAAACCAGTGCCGCCGCTTATTATTCTGTCCACTTTTCCTTTGCATTTGGGGCAGCTTTCAATCGGAGAATCAGACATCTTCTGAAAAGCTTCAAAGAGGTGTCTGCATTTGGTGCATTTATATTCGTAGGTAGGCATAATTCAAATCAAAAATTTCTATTTGAGTTGTTCAAGGCCTTTTTTAATCCGGGCCAGTCCTTTTTCGAGTACTTTTTGGTCGGCGGCAAAACTGATTCTGAAATGTCCTTCAGCTCCGAACTCCTCTCCGGGCACAACCGCCACTTTGTGTTCAGTGAGTAAATAATGAGCTACCGCTTTACTGTCGTCCAAAACTTCGGATTGGAACTTGCTGCCAAGGAAATGCTGAATATTGGGAAATAAATAGAAGGCGCCTCCCGGCTGGTTGCATAATACACCGTCGATAGAATTGAGGTAATTGAGTGCATAATCGCGTTTGGACATCAAATTGCCTATAAAGTTCCCAGCGTAATCCGGTTCCTCTTGCAGGGCAGCGAGTGCGGCTTTCTGCGAGATAGAACAAACATTGGAGGTCGTATTAGCCTGCACATTCGACGCTATCCTGATAATTTCTTCCGGGGCGGCCGCAAAACCAATTCTCCAGCCGGTCATGGCAAAACTTTTGGACAGCCCATTGGCGATAAGGAGTCGGTTTCTTAGTCTCGGGAAGCGCTTCAAAATTGATTCAAATCTGGCCGGCGGAAACACAATACCGCAGTAGATTTCATCGGAGAGAAGCCATAGATCATTTTCTATGACAAATTCAGCAATGTCTTTAAGAGTATTTAAAGTATAAACTGCTCCGGTGGGGTTGTGGGGAGAGGTTATTAGCAAAGCTTTGGTTCGTGAAGTCAGCGCTTGGTCAAGTGCCTCACGGGAGAGCTGATAATTGTCTTCCAAATGAGTTTGCACCGTCACGGGTGTGCAGCCCAACATCTCCAACTGCCTTATATGAGAAGGGTAGTAGGGAGCAGGTAACAAAACTTCGTCACTATCTGCCGCGATGGCCATAAGCAGGTTGTATGATGCTTGTTTGCAGCCGTTGGTCATGAGAATTTGATTTTCGTTAAACTTTTGGTCGGTCTGCTTTTGCAGATACTCGGCTACGGCTCGGCGAAGTTCGCTGGTTCCGTCGCTGATAGTGTAGCGGGTGAAGTTTTCATTGATAGCTCGAATGGCCGCCATTTTGGCTGACTCGGGCGAGTTTATATCAAGTTCACCGGCAGTAAATGAAACAATATCAGCGCCGGCGTCACGCATTTGCTCGACGGTGTTAAACAAAGACATTGTGCCGGACGGCTGGATTCTCTTTGGTGCTTTTGGAAAGACTTTCTTCATATAATAAATATCGGTCCGATTGCCCAAGAGACAATCGGACTTACTTGACGCAACAAAAACTGCTTTCGGATATGTTTAGTTTAGCACCGGGCCGGCATCGATAATTTCGCGCGGACAGCCTGCTTTATATTTTTCAAAATTCTTGGCGAACATCTCGGCCAGATTGCGATAGCGCTTGTTGTAATCCCCTTTGTCCTTCCATGATTCGGATGGATTGAGAACATTTTTGGGGACGCCGTCGCATGACTGCGGAACTTGGAAGCGGAAAACCGGATCAGTGGCATATTCGACTTTTAAAAGGTCGCCGTCCAGGGCCGAATTCAAAAGTGTCCGCGTGTGCAGTATGGACATTCTCTTGCCGACTCCAAATGGCCCGCCGGTCCAGCCGGTATTGACCAGCCAGCAGTTGACTTTATGTTGGGCAATTTTTTGGCGGAGCATTTCGGCATATTTCGAAGGATGATGCACCATGAAAGGCGCTCCAAAACAAGTGCTAAACGTCACTTTTGGTTCGCTCCCCAGGCCAATCTCGGTGCCGCCCACTTTCGAAGTATATCCGGATATGAAATGATACACGGCCTGCTCCGGTGATAATTTGGCGATGGGCGGCATCACCCCTGAAGCATCACATGTCAGGAGAATAATATTCTGCGGATGACCGGCCATCTTTTCGGGCACGGCATTTTGAATGTACTCAAGCGGATAGGCGGCGCGAGTGTTTTCGGTAATCGATCTGTTGGCTAAGTCCAGTTTCCTTGAGTTAGGATCAAAAATGACGTTTTCCAGAATAGTTCCAAACTTTTGAGTGCAGGCAAAAATCTGTGGCTCGGCTTCAGCCGAAAGATTGATGACTTTAGCATAACAGCCGCCCTCAAAATTGAAAACGCCATTATCGCTCCAGCCGTGTTCATCGTCTCCAACCAATCGTCGTTTTGGGTCGGCCGAAAGGGTGGTCTTGCCGGTGCCCGATAGGCCAAAGAATAACGCCACATCACCCTTGGAGCCGACATTAGCTGAACAGTGCATGGACAAAACGCCTTTCAGCGGGAGCAAATAATTCAAAACAGTAAAAACCGATTTCTTTATTTCTCCGCCATAGCCGGAATTTCCAATCAGACAAATCCGCTGTTCGAAGTTTAGGAGTATGAAAGTTGGCGTGCGGGTGCTGTCAAGTTCCGGAACAGCCTGAAAAGATGGAATAGAGACCACCGTAAATTCCGGTTCAAAGTCCTTTAATTCCGCGGTACCGGTCGGTCTGATAAAGAGGCATTTGGCAAACAGGCTGTGCCAGGCATATTCGGTAATAACCCTGACTTTTAGGCGAAATTTTGGGTCTGCCCCGCCGTAGCAGTCTTGAACAAACAAATCCCGCCCCTGCAAAAATCCCTGCAATCGCTGTCTGACCTGGTCGAATTTGGCCGCATCGAACGGTTTGTTATAATCGCCCCACCAGATGTGTTTCTCACTTTCAGAATTCTTTACAATAAACTTATCCTGTGCCGCTCGCGCGGTGTGCTGTCCGGTGTTGACTACTACCGGGCCCATATAAGAAAGACTTCCTTCGCCTCTGAAAATGATTTCTTCATAGAGCCCTTCCACCGGAACATTCCAATACTGCCGATGGAGATTTTTGAAGTAGTACTTGTCCAACCCATTACTTGACTTCACATTTTCGGATTGATTCTGCGTTGGGGTAACGATTTCCTGCAAGTGCTTAATCATCAGTTCAACTCCATTTTCAATCTTCGTTCACAAAGCCATCACACAGGCGATGGCCGCGGCATCGACAATATCATCAACCGAACAGCCGCGCGATAAATCAGTCGCCGGTTTAGCTAACCCCTGCAATATCGGTCCAACTGCTCTGGCATTGGCCAATCGCTCGGTCAGCTTATAAGCAATATTGCCGGCATCCAAGTCAGGAAATATAAGAATATTGGCTTTTCCCGCAACCTCCGAGTGAGGCGTTTTCCGAACGGCAATTTCCGGAACAATAGCGGCATCGACCTGAAGCTCCCCGTCTGCTTTTAGCTCCGGATGTTTTTTCCTAAAAATCTTTACTGCTTCAATAACTTTGTCCACATCTACATGTCTGGCAGAGCCTTTAGTCGAAAAGGAAAGAAATGCGACATTTGGCTCTGAATTAAATAATGACTGGAAGGTACCGGCAGTGGCTGTGGCAATATCTGCCAATTGCTGCGAGTCGGGAATGGGAATGACACCGCAATCGGCATATAAAAAAACTTTATTTTTTTCGCCGCGATATTCCGGAATAACCATTAAAAAGCAACTCGAAAGTGATTTAATACCTTTCTTTAGTCCTATCACTTGAAGCGCTGCGCGAATAACATCTCCCGTAGTATTGACTGCTCCCGCAACTGATGCGTCGGCGATTCCTTTTCGAACCAGCATAGCTCCAAAATAAAGCGGATTCATCATGGTTTGTTGCGCTTCCCGCAGGCTAATCCCTTTTTTCTTGCGCAGTTTGACGAATTCGGCCACAAACCGATCCAATTGTTCTGATGATTCAGGGTTTATCGCATCCACTGAATCTAAATCAACACTGTTCTCTCTCGCGGCCTTTGCAATTTGTGATTTGTCGCCCAAAAGGATGACATCGGCCATGCCGTCTTCAGTAATTTTCTTGGCAGCCAAGAGAGTACGCGGTTCAGTCCCCTCTGGGAAAACGATGCATCTCTTATTACTCTTGGCGCGTTCCCTAATTTGTTTCAAAGGATCAGTTATGAGCTGGTGGACAATCGATTGAACCATTCTTATATGACCTGCTTGCGTAGTTCGGGGTCAGACAGGTAGGCATCAATGAATTTATCGATGTCGCCATCCATTACCGCCTGCGTATTACCGGTTTCCACATCAGTGCGATGGTCTTTGACCATATTGTAAGGGTGAAAAACATAAGAACGAATTTGCGAGCCCCATTCGATTTTCTTTTTGGTCTTTTCGAATTTTTCCATCTTTTTGGCCTGTTCTTCCAGGTGAAGCTGGTAGAGTCGGGCTTTGAGCATGTTCATAGCAGTATCTTTGTTTTTGTGCTGGCTCCGTTCGGTTTGACAAGTGACGACAATGCCGGTAGGGAAGTGGGTTATGCGAATCGCCGACGAAGTTTTATTGACATGTTGTCCGCCGGCGCCTGATGCTCGGAATGTATCAATGCGGATTTCTTCATCTTTAATTTCGACATCAACATTGTCTTCGACTACCGGATAGACATGCACCGATGCAAAAGAGGTATGTCTCTTGGCATTGGCATCAAATGGTGAAATGCGCACCAAACGATGTACGCCTGATTCTGCTTTCAAGAGACCAAATGCGAATTCTCCTTTGACCTTGATTGAGGCCGATTTTAACCCGGCTTCTTCACCAGGCTGGTAGTCCAGCAGTTCAACCGTGAAGCCTTTCCGTTCGGCCCAGCGGTTGTACATGCGGAAAAGCATATCGGCCCAGTCCTGCGATTCGGTGCCGCCGGCCCCCGGGTGAATGGTAACAAAAGCATCACGGTAGTCATCCTCGCCTGACAAGAGTGAGTTTATCTCGAATTGATTGATACCCTTTTCGAGCTCATCAATGGCTTCATTGATGGCTTTAATATCTTCCGAATTGTCACTTGAAGCGCTTAACTCGATTAGTTCACTCAAATCATTGAGATCGAAGGATAGTTTTTCAAAAGTCTGCACCCATTTTTTGTGTCCCGAAACCACTTTCAAAATCGTTTGGGCTCTTTGATTGTCGTTCCAGAAGTTTGGTGCAGCCGAAAGCTCTTCCAATTCCATTATTTTCATGCGGCGTTTATCAAGGTCAAAGGTACCTCCCGAGTTTATCTAACTTTTCTTTGAGTTCCGGGAGCTTATTTTTTAATTCAACTAACATGAATCACACCTTTTCCTTGTTACTGCAATTAATTCCAATGTGAACTATCACCGATAGCATTATGCAGCATTAATCGAAAAGTTTCAACAAAATCAATACTGATAACTGCGAGGGGCCCTGACCCGTTGACAGCGGCATTTGCCTCCTTATCTTTGCTCTCAATATGAAAGTGGAGATGCTGGTAGTAGGGCCTTTTGAGGAAAATAGTTACCTTTACTGGGACGAAAAGACCGGTAAAGGTGTAATTCTCGACCCAGGGGCCCAAGCTGATAAGATCATTGCCACGGTTGAAGAATGTGGTTTTGAACCAGTCGCCATCCTATTAACTCATGGTCATGGGGATCATATTGGAGCGCTGGCCGAGGTCCAGAAGAATTGGAATCTGCCGGTTTATATAGGCCATGGGGAGGAGGGTCTTCTAGCTGACCCCAAGTTGAATGGCTCTGCAATGTTCGAATACCCAATCATTGCTCCCAAACCAGATTTTCTGGTTGAAGATGAAAATCTCTATCGGTTCAATTCAATTGAGTTAAGAGTTTTGTCAACGCCGGGACACACTGTGGCCGGTGTCTGTTATCTTGATGAACGACAGGGAATCCTTTTCTGCGGTGACACGCTTTTTCAGGGCTCAATCGGAAGGACCGATTTGGCCGGAGGTTCATATGACACTCTTATTAATTCAATTCAAAAAAAGATATTGAGATTGCCCGATAATATTGTCTGTCTGCCCGGGCACGGGCCCGGCACAACCGTCGGAGCCGAACGAACCGGCAATCCTTTTCTAATCGGCAAACAAAGATTCGCTTGAAAATAATTCTGCATTTAGATGATATCTAAAAAACTGCCCAGAGAATTCTATGAACGCCCCACGCTCCAGGTGGCCCGAGAATTAATCGGCAAACAGATAGTTTACCGTCATCCCAAGGGCGAACTTTCTGCGAAAATCGTCGAAGTGGAAGCTTATCTTGGTTCGGGCGACCCTGCCAGTCATGCAGCCCGGGGCAAGACCGGACGAAATTCGATAATGTTTGGTCCCGGTGGATATTCATACATCTACTTTGTATATGGGATGTATCACTGTTTGAATTTTGTTGCGGAGACCGAGTCCAAGGCAGCTGCGATTCTTTTGCGGGGAGCGGAACCCGAAGAAGGGCTTGAGATTATGCAGTACCATTCACCCGGAAAGCGTATCACCGATTTGCTGAAGGGTCCCGGTTGTTTTTGTCGTTCGTTCGGCCTTTCTACAAAACAAAGCGGCCTTGATTTGACCAAAGATACTCTCTATCTTGAGGATCGCAGTAGAAAAAGGAAAAGCATAGAAGAAACCACACGTGTCGGTATCAAAGTTGGCACCGACAAGCTGTGGCGTTTTTATGATAAGGAATCTTTGGCAGTTTCCGCTAAAAGGAATGTCAAAGGTTAATAGGAGCGAAACTTAATGGTGAAGTTATCAAAGGCGCAATCAAATAAGAAAAGACGTGAAGAGGCGGAAAAACATGGAAGGATAGTATCCAAGAAAGATACTACTCTACCTATTTCTATATTTGGAAATGTCCTGAAGCAGGTTGATGCGGCAGCGGAAAAGCTGAAACTCGATTCTACTCTGGTTGAGTTTATCAAACTTCCCCGTCGCAGTACAATTGCTATGCTTCCTGTACGAATGGATGACGGTACCTACCGGATGTTTACATCCTATCGCGTTCAGCATTCGATTGCCCGCGGACCCGCCAAAGGTGGCATTCGCTATCATCCTGGCGTCACCCTCGACGAAGTCCAAGCTCTGGCCGCCTGGATGACCTGGAAATGCGCCGTGGTAAATATTCCGTTCGGCGGCGGTAAAGGCGGCATTATCTGTGATCCCAATAAATTGTCAGTGGGCGAACTGGAGCGGCTGACTCGCCGCTATGCCGCTGACATGATGCACTTGTTCGGACCAAATACGGATGTACCGGCTCCTGATGTTGGTACTGGACCGCAGATAATGGCCTGGATAATGGATACGGTGTCAATGCGTGAAGCTCACGCCGAACCCGGAGTAGTAACCGGGAAACCATTGGTTTTAGGCGGTTCATTGGGTCGAGTGGAAGCTACCGGACGCGGCGTTATGATTACGGTTCGAGAAGCTGCTAAGAGAATCGGCTTGAAACTTAAAGGCGCTACCGCAACCGTCGAAGGGTTTGGCAATGTCGGCTCTATCTCGGCTAAACTGCTTGGTCAGCTTGGCGTCAAGTTTCTTTACGTCTCCGACGTGGGTGGGGCATTGCACAATCCCGGGGGCATCGACATACCGGCACTTATAAAGCATGTTGAACAGAAAAAAACGGTGGCCGGTTTTAAGGGAGCTCGCAAAGCCGACCCGAACGATGTTTTATTTGCCGATGTTGACATCGTTATTCCCGCCGCGCTGGAAAATCGCATCACTGAACAAAATGCCCAGAACATCAAATGCAAGATTATCGCCGAAGGCGCCAACGGTCCGACTACTCCCGAAGCCGACGCGATTCTTCTAAAGAAAAAAGTATTAATCATCCCCGACATTCTATGCAATGCCGGCGGTGTTACGGTTTCATATTTTGAGTGGGTCCAAAATCGAATCGGCTATTTCTGGACTGAAGATGAGGTGGACCGCCGACTGGAAGAAAAAATGGAAATGTCTTTCCAGGACGTCTGGAGTGTAAAAGAGGAGTACAAGACGACCTTACGCATTGCGGCCTATATTTTAGCCATCAAGCGGGTCATTGAAGTGGTCGGTTTACGCGGAATTTACAGTTAAGAAAGAACCGCATATGCAGAATTTGTCCGCGTTATGGCGACGCGGACATTTTTATATTTAAGAGTAAGCAGGCCAATGAATTTGTTGACAGGCTGTCCTTCGCCGGGTTTAACTTGGTATAAATAGATATGTTTTCTGAAACATTTTTGCGCAATGCCATTATTGCCGCGCCGGCTATACTATTTTCTCTGACGGTCCACGAATTCTTTCATGCCTGGACAGCCCTGCGCTTCGGAGATACTACGGCTCGCGACATGGGGCGTTTGACCTTGAACCCGCTGGCGCATCTCGATCTGATGGGGACGATAATGATGTTTCTTTCCGGATTTAGGTTTGGCTGGGCCAAACCGGTGCCGATCAATCCGTTTAATCTGCGCAATCTTCGGTCCGCCGAATTCTGGATTTCGTTTGCCGGGCCGCTTTCCAATTTTGGTCTGGCCTTCCTATTTGGAACGGCCTTTCGAATTCTGGCGCCGCTTAGCATTCCTGAAGGCCTTTACATGTTTCTCTATTTTGCGGTAATGATTAACATTTCCCTGGCTTGTTTTAATTTGATTCCGCTCTTTCCGCTCGATGGCTCTCATATTCTGCGCAATATCGTCCCCGAGTCATACGGCCCGGCCCTTGATAAACTCGATCGGGTTGCCCCATTCATTCTCATAGTTTTAATTTTGGCCAGGGGATTTTGGTTCATTTTGGGACCTTTAATCACTTTTTTCTTCTATCTGTTTACCGGAGTGCCACTCTCTTGAAATTCAATTGCACTGCGCTTTTAATTCCTGTTTTTGCGATTTCAATTATTCTAATGAGTTGTGGTGGAACTCAAAATAGAGTTGGCTCGGAAGAAAGCCTCCCAGGAACTGATGTTACTGTCGAAGCCTATTTATTCGATGTTCAACTTCGCCGAAATGGTAAACCCACATCGATTAGATTAGACTTATATCAGACTGATTCGGCAGTTGCGATTTTCGGCCGGGGCTATTTTAATAAGGGAGCATTTAGGGGTCGATTGACTGATGATTCTCTACAAATTTATTTCCCATCCGCCCACGAATACGTTAATGAATCGGTTGAAAAACTATTCAGGTCGTTTGACTGTGAGAGTGAACTGATGGGCATAAATCTTTTGAGCTATTTTACCATGTCACCCGATAGCACTCAAATTTCCGAAAATTTAATGATTGCGCCTTTAGAAAACGCCAAGGGCCATAAGACCCAACGAATTTCATCAAGAAACTGTGACTGGCAATTGACGTTAGAGTATGCAATAGAAGAGGCCGGGTGGCGAATTGACCGGTTTGACTTTAACGATGGTAAAGAAGTCACTCTAAAGGGGAGCCGGCGAAATTACAAGGATACCGCGAAAGTATCTTCAGAACGATTCCTGGTGCTAATTCCCGCAAATGCTAAACGAATAAGTCTTTAGAAAATAAGGACTTAACTGATTTGACTTCAATTTTCCGATATGTCATATTGGTATGTTGTTCTTTTTTAAGGGAGCAAATTTGAATCTGTTAAAACGAACTTTTTCAGTCCTAAAATCATTTTGGAAAAAACTGGCTGTCGCCTCTATTTCAGCGGCGCTCAATGCAGTTTTTTCGGGCATCCTGGTCTGGATGGTCGGCCCCTTGATGGTGACTCTCTTTCAAGTTGAGCAGTCATCGTTTTTGTCTCCGAATAAGGTTCAGGCAGTTCAAACCGCTCCCATTACGCCCGGCGACTCAAATTTTGAAGAACAATTGGGGGGCACCGCCGGCGGTCTTCGCGAGACCATGAAAAACTGGGTGAATAAATTGGTGTCAAGCGAAACCCGGCAGGGTGTGCTCGTCAAATTCTGCTGGCTGATTATGCTGGTGGTAGTGGCCAAGAATTTGTTCTTGTATCTACAGTCATATTTTATGTCATACGTACAGCAGGCCATTATCAGGAAATTTCGTAACGACCTTTTTGAAAAATATCAACGCCTGTCACTGGACTATTTTCACAGCCGCCGCACCGGACAAATTATTTCACGCGTCACAAATGACGTCGTGGTGTTAAATGAGTCCATTGACCTCGGTTTCAACAGACTTGTTACCGATTTACTTCAGGCGCTGTTATTGTTCGGCTTCCTGTTAATCTTGAGTTGGAAATTGACGCTTTTGGCCATGGTGGTTCTTCCGGTCGTGTTTTGGTTCATCTGGTTTGTAGGGAAGAAGCTGCGGAAATATTCCGAGCGCTCCCAGGAAAAAATGGCTGATGTCAACTCGGTCTTGGAGGAATCTGTTACCAACGTTCGCGTGGTCAAAGCCTTTGCCATGGAGAAGTTTGAGTCTAAAAAGTTTTTTGAGGCCACCAATGATTACTTCCGTTCGCTTTTGCGCATGACACGCATTCGCCACTTGGCCTCGCCCACCAACGATATTCTTTCGACCGGCGCGGGAGTATTGATACTGCTGGTGGCCGGAACAAAAATAATTGCGGGCGCGGGTGAAATGACGGCTGGCGATTTTATGACTTTCATATTTGCCATGTTCGCCATGATACGTCCCGTGAAATCGCTTAGTCAAATTCATGTCAAACTTCAGGAGGGAATGGCGGCTGCTGAAAGAATCTTCGAAGTCATGGATGCCGAAGAGCGGGTGGTGGATGCACCTGGAGCTATTAAAGTAGACACTTTCAATAGTAGCATTAGTTATGAGGGGATAACTTTCAGTTACAACGGCACCGAGCCGGTTCTGAAGGACATTTCCTTTGAAGTAAAACGAGGCGATATAGTGGCCTTTGTCGGTCCATCGGGTGGGGGAAAGTCAACCCTGCTGGATTTGCTGCCACGATTCTATGACCCTCAAAAGGGAAGAATTTCCATCGATGGGAAAGACATCAGGCAGCTGGGACTTTCTTCACTGCGCAATCTGATGGGGATTGTAACACAGGAAACTTTATTGTTCAATGACACCGTAGCCAACAATATTGGTTACGGCCTGGCTGAAGGTAATCGGGATAAAATCGTTGAAGCTGCCAAAATGGCCAACGCTCATGAGTTCATTGAAGAATTTCAAAAAGGGTATGAAACATTGGTCGGCAACCGTGGCGTGATGTTGTCAGGAGGACAGAGGCAAAGAATCGCCATCGCCCGGGCGCTTTTGAAAAATCCACAGATTCTTATTTTCGATGAGGCCACATCGGCGCTTGATGCAGAATCTGAAAATCTGGTTCAGCAGGCGATAGACAGCCTTATGAAGGGACGAACAGTGTTGGTGATTGCCCACCGGCTTTCGACAATAAAGTATGCCGACAAGATTTTTGTAATAGATGAAGGCCGTATAGTCGAAAACGGCACTCATAGCGAATTAATGGCGCGAAATGGATTGTATAATCGCCTTTATTCGATGCAATTCCGGGATGACGTATGAAACTGATGTTTCTTAATTCAATTGACGAACAAACCTACGGCGGCATGGAGGAATGGATTCGCCTGGTTGCCGGAGGATTAAGTCAACGCGGCCATCAGATAACAATTTGTGGTAGAGAAAAGTCGGAATTCTTAAACAGGGTTAAACGCAGTGAAATTTGTGCGGCCATTATCGAATTAAAGATATCCGGCGATTTTAATCCCGTCACAATTACCCGAATAAAAAAGGAAATTAGCCGGCGCGAAATAAATACATTGATTGTGAATTTTAACAAAGATATCAGATTGGGTGGGCTGGCCGCAAAATTGTCCGGTGAAGTTTCTGTCGTCTGGTCAGTCGGACTGGACATTACTAAAGATTCGTTTGCACACAAATTGATTACGCCACGCCTGATCGACGGCGTGATTGTCCCTTCACATTCACTAAAAACTCAAATTACTCGTCACGGTTATGTCGCTCCGGAGATGGTAGAAGTAATTCACATCGGCATACCTGAAATTGAAAATAATTTGACCAAATCAACTGCTGTCGAGAAAATGCGAAAACGATTCAAGCTGGACAAGAATTCAATTATCTGTGTTACCTGCGGGAGACTGGTGGAGCAAAAAGGGCATCGCTATTTGGTTGAGGCGGCTTCAAAAGTAGTCCGAGTTCATCCTAACGTTGTCTTCTTGTTTCTCGGCGATGGTCCGCTCAAATCATCGATACAGGAAAACATTGCCCGGCCTGGTCTGCAAAATCATTTTATACTTGCTGGAATGGTTGAGAATGTTGCAGAAGTTCTGGAAGGGTGCGATTTGATGATTCATCCGGCCGTTGAAGAGCCGTTTGGAATCGCCGTTTTGGAAGGGATGCGTGCCGGTTTGCCGATTATAGCCAGTAACGTAGGTGGCCTGCCCGAGGTAGTGGGGAACAATGGTTGTGCCGTTTTGGTTGCACCGAAGGAAGCAGATTCGCTTGAGAAGGCTATCAATTCCATCTTAGAAACACCTGATACAATGCTTAAAATGGGAGAAGCTGCCAAACTTCGCTGGCAAGAATGTTTTAGATACGAATTGATGATTGATAAAATTGAAAAGTATCTGGAAAAGCTATCGGCTAAAGTTAGAGAATATGGAAATGCTTAAGCCAATCGAACATAAATTCAAAGCTTTATTCTTTCGTCTGCTTAAGAGCACTCTGCAAAAGAGAAGTGGCGATAACAAGCCTCTTGAAGCCACCAAAATCAAAACTGTCATCTTTTTCCGACCGGAAAGAATTGGCGACATGGTCGTAACTTTGCCTATTGTGGACGGTCTAAAAACATTCTTTCCGCAGATTAAAGTATCGGTTTTGGCTTCTCCTAAGAATTTGGACCTCATCAAAGATGATCCGCGTTTTGATGAGATATTCCTTTATACCAAAGACCCTCGCCGAGACATTACCGAACTATTTCGCATTCGTCATCGCAAATTCGACTGCGTCATAGACACGATTTGTGATGATTCGGTAACGGCCTTGTTCTTATCTCATTTTTGTGCCGCCGGCAAACCTATTATTGGTGTAGGCAAGGAAAAGTACAAAGAGTACTACAACTTTAGCTATGCCAATCGCACCGGGCATATAATTGATAATTCACTAAAGCTGCTGGAAGCATTTGGCATCAGTAGCGAGGAGTTGAGTGGTTTTGCGGCGCCTTACCTAAGCACGACCGTTCAAAATAATGCTGAAGTATTCGTAAACTCTTTTTCCAAAAATGGTTCACGGCCGGTCAGAGTAGGCTACAACTTATCTTCCGGAGCGCCCACGCGCGTCTGGCCGCGTGACAAATGTGTGAAGTTGATAAGCAATATTTTGGCCTCTTTTCCTGAATCTCAAGTAGTATTGATTGCGGTGCCCGGCGATAGAGCACAGGCTTTGAGTATCTCGAATCAGTTCGCAAAGGACGTCCAGGTCGTTCCGGACAATCTTGGTATCTCCGAGGTATCAGCGATAATCAAATATCTGGATGTTTTGGTCACGCCTGACACTTCACTGGTGCACATTGCTCGGGCGAATAGAGTGCCGGTCGTTGGTCTCTATTCTAAAAACTCCAAGAATTTCGGATTGTGGCATCCTTATGCCATGATAGAAAATGCTGTTACTTCACAAAGTGATGACAATATATTTGACATTACGGTTGACCAAGTAATGGATAAACTTTTGCCCACTATAATTTCCGGGATGGGAATTAAACGATGATGCAACTCTCGGCCGTGATAATTACTCGAAACGAGGAATCAAACATAAAGCGCTGCCTCGAGTCGGTGCGTTTTGCCGATGAAATAATCGTTGTTGACAACAATTCATCCGATAAGACCGTCCCAATCGCAGAAAGTCTTGGCGCTAAAGTCTACACGACCACCTGGAAAGGATTTGGCGCAGCCAAACAAGAAGGAGTGAATTACGCCTCAGGCGAATGGATTCTGTCGATCGATGCCGATGAAGAGATTCCAGAAATGCTGGCCAAAGAAATACAAGCAAAGCTGGCTTCAACCAATGGTTGTGCTGGTTACTATCTCAATAGAAAAACAATGTTTTTGGGGAAGTGGATAAATCATTGCGGGTGGTATCCGGATTATGTCATAAGGCTTTTTCAAAAAAATAAAGGAGAATTTGATGATGCCATCGTTCATGAAAAAGCTGTCGTCGATGGAGCAGTCGGATATCTAAACGTGGACATGTTGCACTACAGCTATCCGGATTTGGAAAGTTACTTAAACAAGTTCAACAGATACACTACCCTCGGGGCTGAAGAAGCCTTCCGTAAGGGGAAAAAGGCCGGTTGGTTCGATATTTTGATAAAGCCCCCAGTCTCGTTTATAAAGCATTATATTGTAAAACAAGGGTTCCGAGACGGCTGGGCAGGCTTGGTGCTCTCGGCCTTATCAGCGATGTCGGTCATGGTCAAATATGCCAAGCTGCGCACATTGCAAAATAATAGGCAAAAAAAATAATCGATGGCCACAATTGAAAAGATAGAGCTTAATGCAGGCGACCGTCTTCTCATTAGTCGTACCGACCGGCTGGGCGATCTCGTGCTGGCGCTGCCATTCGTGGAAACCATGAAAAGGCGCTATCCTGATTGCAGTATCGAAGTACTCGCCTCACTCTATGCCTCGCCGATTCTGGAGAACAATCCTCATGTTGACCGGATTATGCGGGTCCAGAATGACATGTTGCGCAAGGATAATTTATATAAGAAAGATCTATTGCACAAAATCAAACGGGGCAATTACAAAGCAGTCGTAGTGTTATTTCCGGAGCGACGCATATCACAACTATTTCATAAAGCCAATATCCCCATCCGCATCGGCACCGCCGGCCGGTTTCATTCGTTATTTTTCAACGTGCATTTGTTACACAGTCGCAAATCGAACCAAAAACACGAATCAAATTACAATCTTGATTTCCTGACCTTTTTTAATGACGGCGAAACCATTGTGAAACCGCGAGTTTATTTACAGGAAAAAGAATTGAACAACGCCCGCCGGGTTTTGCATGAAGCCAAAATTGAAGCACCTTTCGTAGTTCTTCATCCGGGGAGCGGCGGATCGGCCGAATGCTGGCCCATGGAGCAATTTATCGATTTGTACGGTTGCTTGGCCGGCGCCGGATTGAATGTTGTCATTTCGGGGTCTGAAGATGAGGGCGAGACTTGTGACAGCATCGCCCGAGAAAAAGGGATCACCGTAAAGAAAATCACCGGCCGGACCGATTTGCGTACTCTGGCCGCAGTCTTGTCGTTGAGTGATGTAGTCGTCTCAAACTCGACCGGGCCGCTTCATCTGGCTACGGCCCTGGGTACACAAGTGGTTGGTCTCTATCCATCGAAAAAATTGATGTCGCCCCGCCGCTGGGGACCGCTGGGAAATAATGATATTGTCTTACTTCCGGAGACTGAAGAATGCCGTTGTCCGGATAATCGCTGCACCTGCATGGAAACTATTTCGGTTGAGTCGGTTTTTGAAGCGGTGACATCACTTCATTTGCAGCATCAAGCCCGTTAACACAAAAAACTTATGAATCTCGCTGATTTCATCATCAACATTGAGTCCTATAATGCCAATATCAATATTCCCCTGATTCGGAAAGCCTATGAATTCTCGGACCGAGCTCACAAAGGTCAGAAACGAGCGTCGGGGGAACCATTCGTAGAGCATTGTCTTGAAGTCGCATTCATTTTGGCCGGACAGCACATGGACTCGACCACCATCGCCGCCGGTTTGGTGCATGATGTGGTTGAAGATACCGACGCGACCATCGAAGATTTGAGACGAGAATTTGGCGATGAAATAGCCGAGTTGGTGGACGGTGTCACCAAAATAGGCGCAGTTGAATATCGCTCGACTGAAGAAGAGCAAATGGAGTATTTCCGCAAAATGCTTTTGACCATGTCGAAAGATATTCGCGTGATTCTGATCAAGCTGGCTGACCGCCTGCACAATATGCGCACATTGGCGCATTTATCGGAAAAAAGACGCCAGGTAATTGCCCAGGAAACGCAAGATATCTACTGCCCGCTGGCCCATCGGTTTGGCATCAACAAAATCAAAAACGAATTAGAAGACTTGGCCTTCAAATATCTTGACCCAGAGATATATTCCGATTTAGCCAATCGCCTGAAAGACAAAAAGGCCGAGCGCGAGGCCTATATCAAAAAAGTTGAAGAGCCGCTGCGGGAAGCGCTAAAAAAAAATGAAATTGAGGCAACTGTTTCCGGTCGGGCCAAGCATTTGTCCTCAATTTATCGCAAAACCAAAGTCCGCAAAGTCCCTTTCGAAGATATTTACGATTTATTTGCAATTCGCGTAATCGTCAACAATGAGCGTGAATGTTATCACACTCTGGGAGTTCTGCACTCCATGTGGAAACCGGTGACCGATCGCTTTCACGACTATATTGCCAATCCCAAGCCGAACGGATATCGGTCGCTGCATACGACTGTCTTTGGTCCGGAACAGCGCAAAGTGGAAGTTCAGATTCGTACGCAGCAAATGCACCAAGTGGCCGAGAACGGCATTGCCGCGCACTGGCTCTACAAAGAAGGCCGCCAGCAAATGAGTAAATCGGACCGCCAGATGATCTGGCTGCGCGATGTGTTGGATTGGCAGAAAGACATGGAAAACCCCTCTGAATTTCTGGAATATTTGAAAATTGATCTTTATTCAGAGGATATTTTTGTATTCACGCCGCAAGGAAAGATTATTCATTTGCCCAAAGGTTCCACTCCGCTGGATTTTGCTTTTCAAATTCACTCGGAAGTCGGCGTTCATTGCGCCGGAGCGAAAATCAACGGACGGCTCCAACCGCTTTCTACCAAATTGCAATCGGGCGACTCGGTCGAGATTATCACCGGCGCCAATCGCACACCATCGCGGGATTGGTTGAAATTAGTAAAAACATCTTCGGCGAGAACCAGAATTCGCCGGTGGCTCAAACAAGCCGGCCACGATCAGGCGGTTGAGCTGGGCAAACAAATTCTGGAGCGTAAACTCAAGGAGTTGCACCAGGAGTTACCGCCTGAAGAAAAGCTTCAGGAATACGCCAGGTTACTAAATAAAGAGAACTTTACAGACCTTTTGGCTTCGATTGGCAATGGCTCCATGGCGGCCCGGCCGCTTTTGGATTTGATTGCACCTCCGGAAGAAAAAAGCGACCAGGGCATGGTCAGCAAAGTTATCGATCGCCTTCGCGGCTCAACCGGCATTAAAGTTAGTGGCATGGCTGACATGATGTTTCGCTTTGCCGGCTGTTGTCAACCGGTACCGGGAGAAGACATCGTTGGGTTTATCACTCGTGGTCGCGGTGTCACGGTTCATGGAGCCGACTGCGACCGGGCACATTATCTTCAGGAAAAATTTCCAGAACGTCAAATTGACGTCAAATGGGATTCCCATGCCGGCCAATCATTTGTGGTAGAGCTGGAACTGGTCGTGGCTGATCGGAAAGGGATGCTGCGCGATATCACCCAAGCTATTTCCGATTCGGACACTAATGTTCGCGGAGCCGAAATGTTTGCTCGGGATGCCGCTGCGGTAGGACGATTTGTGGTCGAAGTCACCGACTTGTCCCATTTGAATCGCATAATCGAAAAGGTCAGAAAAGTGAAGGGCGTAATATCAGCCGTTCGCGCCAAAGGGAAGAAAACGGATTAGGATTAAGTTTTTTTATTCAAATATTACTTTCAAAT